>ULTW01041051.1_pt1 | contig 62165 bp, 39 predicted proteins | sample 1957961 | NCBI WGS metagenome assembly ULTW01 (sample SAMEA4835744, study PRJEB28245) | human gut metagenome | biome: gut microbiome; material: fecal sample | place: Denmark | collected 2008 | reverse complement strand
GCGCAAGTGGGAGAGTAGGTAGTCGCCGTTTTAACAGAGGCTCTGAGGCAGAAATGCTTCGGGGCTTTTTTTGTGTCTGTACATTTCTGGATAAGGTTTGGGTTCAGTATACAATAATGTAACCTGAGTTGCTTTTAGCGATATTTCAGACAATATTCATGATGAATTTAGTTGCTTTGAATAAAAAAGTTGCTATATTTGGGCGGTTTTAAAAACCCCATATAAATGCAGTAATCTTTAATAAATATAAATTCATCATGGAAAACAAGATTCAAGAGCTAACTGATAAAATCTACCGTGAAGGGGTGGAAAAAGGAAATGAGGAAGCTCAACGCCTTGTGAGCGAGGCCCAGGCTCAGGCGGAAAAACTGATTGAAGATGCAAAAAAGCAGGCTGAGTCTATATTGGCTGAAGCGAAGAAATCAGCCGACGAATTGAATGAGAACACTAAATCGGAATTGAAACTTTTTGCCGGACAAGCTGTAAATGCATTGAAAACGGAAGTGGCAAACTTGCTGACTAATCAGACAGTAGAGGAAACGGTAAAAGGATTTACTGCCGACAAAGAGTTCCTTTATAAATTTATTTTGGCACTGGCAGAAAAATGGTCAGCAAATGAACCGATTGAAATTTCGGTGAAAGATGCGGACAGTCTGAAAAAGTACTTTACAGCTAAGGCAAAAGCTTTGCTGGATAAAGGAGTAACTATTAATCAGGTGAACGGAATGAAGATGTTATTCTCTATTTCGCCTGCGGATGGTTCCTATAAAGTAAATTTTGGAGAGGAAGAATTTGAAAACTATTTCAAGGAATTCCTTCGTCCTCAGTTAGTTAAAATGTTGTTTTAATCCAGTGGCATGAGCAACTATTATTATCTGGTAGCTGGTTTGCCGTCTGTGTCATTGGACGATGGCAAACTGAGTTATACCGTTGAAAACTTTAAATCTGAACTTTATCCTTCTCTGTCTGATAAAGACAAAAAGCTGATTGATTTGTTTTACCTGAAATTTGATAATATAAATCTGTTGAAACTTTTAAAGGACAAAGATGCGGGAATTGATGAACGAGGTAACTTCTCGGCAGAAGAATTGCTGCTTCTGATAGAGGCTGTTCGCCAAGGAGATGCTTGCGAGAAAAAGTTCCCTTCTTACTTGTATGATTTCATCGCTTTGTATCTACAAAATTCAGGTGAAGAACATTTCGTGGCAGAGGAGGCGCTGGCGGCTGCCTATTATGCGTATGCCATGAGATGTGGAAATCGCTTCATAGGCCGTTGGTTTGAGTTTAGTCTGAATGTGAACAATATCCTCTCTGCTTTTATTTTGCGCAAATACAAGATGGAAGTGGCTCCCCGGATTGTGGGAGACACGGAAGTGTGTGAGCAACTGAGAACTTCGAATGCCCGTGATTTCGGATTGGGAGAACAGTTGGCTTATATGGAAGAATTGCAGCGCATTGCAGAAATGGAGGAACTGGTGGAACGTGAAAAGAAGACAGACTTGCTGGCCTGGAAATGGCTGGAGGATGAGTCGTTCTTTAATTATTTCACGGTAGAGCGTTTGTTCGTTTTCCTCTTACAGCTGGAAATGATTGAACGATGGATTTCACTGGACAAAGAAAAAGGAAATGAACTGTTCCGCCAGATGATTCAGCATCTGAAGGAAGAGGTACAGATTCCGGAAGAGTTTAGAAAATAGTAAAAATAAAATAGAATGGCAACAAAAGGAACTGTTTTAGGCGTAATCGCCAATATGGTTACATTGACAGTCGACGGTCCGGTGGCACAGAATGAGATCTGCTACATCTCGACCGGAGGTGACCGCCTGATGGCCGAAGTAATCAAGGTGGTAGGAAAGAATGTGTATGTGCAGGTTTTTGAAAGTACACGTGGACTGAAAGTGGGTGCAGAAGCTGAATTTACAGGCCACATGCTGGAAGTGACATTAGGACCTGGCATGCTTTCGAAGAATTATGACGGGTTGCAGAATGACCTCGATAAAATGGAAGGAGTATTTCTGAAACGTGGTCAGTATACTTATCCGCTGGACAAGGAAAAGAAATGGCTGTTCAAGCCTATTGTAAAAGCGGGTGATGAAGTGAGACCGTCTGCCTGGCTGGGAGAGGTGGAAGAAAACCATCAGCCGTTGAAAATCATGGTACCTTTCCAATTGCAGGGAACTTATAAAGTAAAGTCCATAGTAGAGGAAGGAGAATATACAATAGAAGATACCGTAGCTGTACTTACAGATGCAGAGGGTAATGACATTCCGGTGAATATGATTCAGAAATGGCCGGTGAAGAAAGCCATGACCAATTATAAGGAGAAACCGCGTCCTTACAAACTGCTGGAAACGGGTGTACGTGTGATTGATACAATGAACCCGATTGTAGAAGGAGGTACTGGATTTATTCCGGGACCGTTTGGTACGGGTAAGACGGTGCTTCAGCATGCTATCTCCAAACAGGCGGAAGCTGACATCGTAATTATCGCGGCTTGTGGTGAACGTGCCAATGAGGTGGTAGAAATCTTTACAGAGTTCCCGGAACTGGTCGATCCGCATACTGGACGTAAATTGATGGAACGTACCATCATTGTAGCAAATACTTCTAACATGCCGGTTGCGGCTCGTGAGGCATCTGTGTATACTGCCATGACAATGGCCGAGTTCTACCGTGCCATGGGATTGAAAGTTTTGCTGATGGCCGACTCTACTTCACGTTGGGCACAGGCTTTGCGTGAAATGTCTAACCGTATGGAGGAACTTCCTGGACCGGATGCTTTCCCGATGGATATTTCGGCTATTATTTCTAACTTCTATGGTCGTGCAGGATATGTACATCTGAATAATGGAGCGACGGGATCTATTACCTTTATCGGTACCGTATCGCCTGCCGGAGGTAACTTGAAGGAACCGGTGACAGAAAATACGAAGAAAGTAGCCCGCTGTTTTTATGCATTGGAACAGGAACGTGCAGACCGTAAACGTTATCCGGCTGTGAACCCGATTGATTCTTATTCTAAGTATCTGGAGTATCCTGAATTTGAAGCGTATATCACAGAACATATCAACGCAGAATGGACGGGTAAGGTGACTGAACTGAAGACTCGTCTGTTGCGTGGTAAGGAAATTGCCGAACAGATTAACATCTTGGGTGATGACGGTGTGCCTGTAGAATATCACGTGATTTTCTGGAAGTCAGAACTGATTGACTTTGTCATTTTGCAGCAGGATGCCTTTGATGAAGTGGATGCAGTGACTCCGATGGAACGTCAGGAAGAAATCGTAAATATGGTGATTGACATTTGCCATACCGATTTCAGCTTTGATAATTTCGTGGAAGTAATGGACTTCTTCAAGAAGATGATCAATATCTGCAAGCAGATGAACTATGCACAGTTCCGTTCTCCGCAATATGTGGAATTCCAGAAACAGTTGCAGGAGCTGGTTGCCGAAAGAAAAGTAAAATAAGTGAAATTATTAAATGGGTAGAAAATGGCGACAAAAGCTTTTCAAAAAATATATACAAAGATTAGCCAGATAACCAAGGCTACCTGTTCGCTGAAAGCAACAGGGGTTGGTTATGACGAACTGGCTATGGTGAACGGCAAGCTGGCGCAGGTGGTGAAGATTGCCGGAGATGAAGTGACCCTGCAGGTGTTTGAAGGTACGGAAGGTATTCCGACAAATGCAGAGGTGGTATTCTTGGGCAAGTCTCCTACGCTGAAAGTGAGTGACCAGCTGGCCGGACGTTTCTTCAATGCTTTCGGTGAACCGATTGACGGGGGACCGGAAGTAGAAGGTACTGAGGTGGAAATTGGTGGTCCGTCAGTGAATCCGGTACGTCGTAAACAGCCGTCTGAACTGATTGCTACGGGTATTGCCGGTATCGACTTGAACAATACGCTGGTATCCGGACAGAAGATTCCGTTCTTTGCAGACCCTGACCAGCCTTTTAACCAGGTAATGGCGAACGTAGCTCTGCGTGCAGAGACAGACAAGATTATTCTGGGAGGTATGGGTATGACAAACGATGACTACCTCTACTTTAAGAATGTATTCTCGAATGCAGGTGCGCTGGACCGTATCATCAGCTTTGTGAATACGACAGAAAATCCGCCGGTAGAACGTCTGTTGATTCCAGATATGGCATTGACTGCGGCTGAGTATTTTGCGGTAGAACATAACCAGAAGGTATTGGTGTTGTTGACTGATATGACTTCGTATGCCGATGCGTTGGCTATCGTGTCTAACCGTATGGACCAGATTCCGTCGAAGGATTCTATGCCGGGTTCTTTGTATTCTGATTTGGCTAAGATTTACGAAAAGGCTGTACAGTTCCCGAGCGGTGGTTCTATCACCATCATTGCGGTGACTACTCTTTCCGGTGGTGATATTACTCATGCTGTTCCGGATAATACCGGTTACATCACAGAAGGTCAGCTCTTCTTGCGTCGTGACAGTGATGTCGGTAAGGTAATTGTCGACCCGTTCCGTTCATTGTCACGTTTGAAACAGCTGGTAAGTGGTAAGAAGACACGTAAGGATCATCCACAGGTGATGAATGCGGCTGTACGTCTGTATGCTGATGCGGCGAATGCCAAGACGAAGATGGAAAACGGTTTCGACCTGACCAACTACGACGAACGTGCGTTGGCTTTTGCCAAGGATTATGCCAACCAGCTGCTGGCTATTGATGTGAACTTGAATACGACAGAAATGTTGGATGTAACCTGGGGCTTGTTCAGCAAATACTTCAAGCCGGAAGAAGTGAACATCAAGAAAGAGTTCGTAGATCAGTATTGGAAGAAATAAATTTATAAGACTTTAAAATGGCAATAAAATTTCAGTATAACAAGACCTCTTTGCAACAGCTTGAAAAGCAACTGAAGGTCCGTGTGCGTACGCTCCCTATCATTAAAAATAAGGAGAGTGCTCTGCGCATGGAAGTGAAACGCTGTAAGGAAGAAGCTGCCGAACTGGAGGAACGACTGGAAACGCAAATCTCGTCATACGAGCACATACATGCCCTTTGGAATGAGTTTGACGCTTCATTGGTAAGGGTGAAAGATGTGCATCTGGGTGTGCGGAAGATTGCGGGTGTCCGGGTTCCGTTGCTGGATGAGGTGGAGTTTGATATCCGGCCATTTAGTTTGTTCTGTAGCCCGAAGTGGTATGCCGACGGTATTCATTTATTGAAAAAACTTGCCCAGACTGCCATTGAAAGAGAGTTTGCTCTTGCTAAGTTGGACTTGCTGGAACATGCACGTAAGAAAACGACTCAGAAAGTAAATCTTTTTGAGAAAGTGCAGATTCCGGGTTATCAGGACGCTTTGCGGAAAATCAAACGTTTTATGGAAGACGAGGAAAACTTGTCAAAATCCTCTCAAAAGATTTTGAAGTCTATCCAGGAGAAAAGAAAGGAGGCGGAAGAATGATTGCAAAAATGACAAAAGTTACTTTTTTGGTATACCATAAAGAGTATGATTGCTTTTTGAAAAATATCCGTGACCTGGGAGTGGTACATGTAGCCACCAAAGCACAGGGAGGTGCTGAGAATGCGGCTTTGCAGGAAAGCATTCGTTTGTCTGCACGTTATGCTGCGGCTATCAAATTGCTGCAGGGCATGGAAACGGCTTCTGCCGAAGTGCGAGAAGGAGATGCAGCCAAAGGAGAGCAAGCCTTAAAGCAGACTGATGAGTTGCTGCAACAGTCACAGCAGCTTACGCATCGTGTACAGGCTGCCGAGAAAGAATTGGCAGCGTTGGAACCGTGGGGTGATTTTGATCCACAAAATATATCCCGCTTGCGTAAAGCTAGCTATCAGACGGGCTTTTATATTTGCTCCGAAAAGCAGTTTAAGCCGGAATGGGTAGACTTGTATCACGCAACGGTCATCAACCGGATTGGCTCGAAGATGTATTTTGTCACTGTGACAAAAGGAATGGTGTTGCCGGAACTGGAAGTAGAAACGGCTAAGTTGCCGGATAGTTCACTTTCAGCCTTGCAAGCGAAGGTGGCCGATTTGAAAGCACAGCAGACAGCTCTTCAAGAAAAATTGAAAGACTTGGCTGCAACGGTGATTCCAGATTTGAAGGCTGCCCAGCATCAGGTACATTCTCAGATTGAGTTCTCGAAAGTCGTACTCAGCACGGATGCTTTGGCCGACAATAAACTGATGTTGCTGGAAGGATGGATTCCTTCGGAACGTCTGCCGGAAATGATTGAATACCTTCGTACACAGGAGGTATATTATGAAACGGCTGCTCCGACACCGGAGGATGATGTGCCTATCTTGCTGGAAAACAAAGGCTTCTTCAGACTGTTTGAGCCTATCATGCGTCTGTATATGCTGCCGAAATATAATGAACTGGACTTGACACCGTTCTTTGCTCCGTTCTTTATGTTGTTTTTCGGTCTCTGTCTGGGCGATTCCGGTTATGGCTTGTTCATGTTATTGGCAGTAACCTTGTATCGTCTGTTTGCCAAGAAACTGAGCGCCTCAATGAAGCCCATCCTGGCATTGGTGCAGATTTTAGGAGCTTCGACAATGGTTTGCGGTTTACTCACGGGTACATGTTTTGGATTTAATCTGTATGACATTCAGGTTCCTTTCTTCCAGACGTTAAAGGAAACCATTTCGCTGGACAACCAGCAAATGTTCAACCTTTCTCTGATTTTGGGAGGTGTGCAGATTATTTTTGGTATGATACTGAAGGCGGTAAACCAGACTATTCAGTTTGGTGTGAAGTATGCGATTGCAACTATTGGCTGGATTCTGATTTTGGTCAGTACGGCAGTAGCTTTTGCAGCTCCCGGACTGATGGCAATGGGGGGAACAGTACATCTGATATTATTGGCTATAGGAGGCTTGATGGCTTATCTGTATAACAGTCCTGACAAGAATATTTTTGTGAATATCGGTTTGGGATTATGGGATAGCTATAATATGGCTACCGGTCTGTTAGGTGATATTCTGTCGTATGTCCGTCTGTTTGCCTTAGGACTTTCAGGTGGTATTCTGGCTAGTGTGTTTAACAGTCTGGCGGTAGGTATGAGCCCGGACAACGTGATTGCCGGTCCGATTGTGATGGTATTGATCTTTGTCATCGGCCATGCCATCAATATCTTTATGAACGTGTTGGGAGCCATGGTACATCCGATGCGTTTGACCTTCGTGGAATTCTTCAAGAATGCCGGATACGAAGGAGGAGGGAAGGAATATAATCCTTTCAAGAATTAATAAACAAAGTATTAAAAACTAAAAAACAAATAATTATGGAAATGAATCTTTTGATTGCCTATATTGGCATCGCAATTATGGTAGGTTTGTCTGGTATTGGTAGTGCGTATGGTGTAACCATTGCAGGTAACGCATCTATCGGTGCATTGAAGAAGAACGACAGTGCATTTGGTAACTTCCTGGTATTGACAGCTCTTCCTGGTACTCAGGGTTTGTATGGATTTGCCGGCTACTTTATGTTCCAGAGTATTTTTGGTGTACTGACTCCGGAAATTACCGGTATTCAGGCTTGTGCCGTATTGGGCTCAGGTATTGGTTTGGGCTTGGTAGCCTTGTTCTCAGCTATTCGTCAGGGACAAGTTTGTGCCAATGGTATCGCAGCTATCGGACAGGGACACAACGTATTCGGTAATACATTGATTCTGGCCGTATTCCCAGAATTGTATGCAATCGTAGCTTTGGCTGCTACCTTCTTGATGGGATCTGCTTTGGCATAATCTTCAGAATTCTTTTTAATTTATCTACCTTGCCCCGCTGCACACTCTTTGTTAGTGTACAGCGGGGACTTTTTTATATATGATTCTATGGTGGAATATGATTTCGTATCGTATTGAAAAAGAAACATCTCTGTATCTTTTCGTTACTATTGGCATGCATAAATTAGTGTAGCAATACAAAACTTTCCTTTTTTTTCTTCCGATTAAATATTTTTTGTATATTCGCGGCTGATTTAGAAGATATTAATGAGACGATGATGAAACAGTTACTAACACCTGATTATATTTTCGAATCCAGTTGGGAAGTATGTAATAAAGTGGGTGGCATATACACTGTATTGTCTACAAGAGCAAAAACCTTGCAGAATACTTTCCCTGATCGAATTTTTTTTATAGGACCAGATTTCTGGTCGGGTAAGGAAAATCCGTTGTTTGTGGAAGATTCAAAACTTCTTCAGGCATGGAGAGAGCATGCAATCAAGAAAGATGATTTGAAAGTACGCGTAGGGCGTTGGAATATTCCAGGTAAGCCGATTGCTATTTTAGTCGATTTCACTCCTTTCTATAAGGATAAAAATGAGATATATACTCAGGCATGGATCGATTTTCAAGTAGATTCCTTGCATGCTTATGGAGATTATGATGAAGCTTCTATGTTCTCGTATGCTGCGGGAAAAGTAGTTGAAAGTTTTTATCGTTATAACCTGACAATGAGCGATAAGGTCATATATCAAGCTCATGAATGGATGACTGGCCTTGGCGCACTATACTTGCAAAAACACGTTCCTGAAATTGCTACAATCTTCACTACGCACGCTACTACTATCGGGCGTTCCATTGCAGGAAATAACAAACCTCTCTATGATTACTTGTTTGCTTATAACGGTGACCAGATGTCCCGTGAACTGAATGTAGAGTCAAAGCACTCTATTGAAAAGCAGACAGCCCATCATGTAGATTGTTTTACTACAGTCAGCGATATTACCAACAATGAATGTAAGGAATTGTTGGACAAAGAGGCGGACGTGGTCCTGATGAATGGATTTGAAGATGATTTCGTTCCCAAAGGAGAAGAGTTCGAAAAGAAAAGAAAATATGCCCGTGCTTTGTTGCTGAATTTGGCTAACAAGTTGCTGGGTACTCATTTGGGCGATGATACGCTGATTGTAGGAACAAGCGGTCGCTATGAATTCAAGAATAAGGGTATAAACGTGTATCTGGAAGCGTTGAACCGTTTGACACGTAAAAAGAGCCTGAACCGTGAAGTCGTGGCTTTTGTCAATGTGCCAGGATGGGTAGGCGATGCCCGTGAAGACTTGAAACAACGTCTGGAAAGCAATGAAGATTACAATACACCGCTGGAATGTCCTTTTATTACGCATTGGTTGCATAATATGAGCCATGACCAGGTGTTGGATATGTTGAAGTATTTGAACATGTCTAACTCTCCGGAGTCAAAAGTAAAGGTTATATTTGTGCCTTGCTATCTGGATGGCAACGACGGAATATTGAATGAAACCTATTATGATTTGATTATAGGGGCAGATTTGAGCGTATATCCGTCATATTATGAGCCATGGGGCTATACTCCATTGGAAAGTGTGGCATTCAAAGTGCCTGCCATTACGACGGATCTGGCTGGATTCGGCTTGTGGGTAAATTCATTGAAGGGTCATCCCGGTACATTGGAAGACGGTGTAAAAGTTATTCATCGTACCGACTACAATTATTCGGAAGTGGCAGATGTAATTCGTGACACGATTACTGAATTTGCTAAGTTGCCGGAATCTGAAGTACAGATAATTCGGAAAAATGCGGCCGACATTGCTGAAAAGGCTTTGTGGAAACATTTTATACGTTATTATTATGAAGCATACGACGTGGCTTTGCGCAATGCAAAAGAACGTTGCAAATCTTATAAACAAAAATGAACTTATAAAACATTAGTGATATGAAAATCAAAACAAACTATGCTAATACTCCTGTTTGGAGAGAAATTAATGTGAAATCTCGCATCCCGGAATCTTTGAAGATGCTGGAAGTGATGGCTCGTAACATTTGGTGGGCATGGAATGATGATGCTACTGAAATGTTTAGAGAACTTGACCCGGAATTGTGGCGTGCTGTCGGACAGAACCCTGTGGCTTTGCTGGAACGTCTTAACTACGAAAAGCTGGAAGCTCTGTCTGTAGATAAAGAAATGTTGGGTAAGATTAATGCAATCTATGATAGATTTACTGAATATATGTCTGTAGAACCAGACAAGAACCGTCCGTCTGTAGCTTATTTCTGTATGGAATACGGTTTGACTCACGTACTGAAGATTTATTCTGGTGGTCTGGGTATTTTGGCCGGTGACTACCTGAAAGAAGCTTCAGACAGTAATGTGGATATGTGCGGTATCGGTTTCTTGTATCGTTACGGCTACTTCACACAGAGCCTTTCAATGGACGGTCAGCAGATTGCTAACTATGAAGCTCAGAACTTCGGAAGCCTTCCTTTGGAACGCGTGAAGGATGAAAACGACCAGCCGATGGTATTGGATGTACCTTATTTGAACTATTATGTACATGCATACGTATGGAGAGTCAATGTAGGTCGTGTGCCTTTGTATCTGTTGGATACAGACAATGAAATGAACAGCGAATTCGACCGTTCTATTACTCACCAGCTGTATGGTGGTGATTGGGAAAACCGCTTGAAACAGGAAATCTTGCTGGGTATCGGTGGTGTGCTGTTGCTGAAGAAACTGGGTATCAAGAAAGATGTATATCACTGCAACGAAGGACATGCGGCATTGTGTAATGTACAGCGTCTGTGTGACTACGTAGAAAGCGGAATGTCATTTGACGAAGCATTGGAAGTGGTTCGTGCTTCTTCTCTGTATACTGTACATACTCCGGTTCCGGCTGGACATGACTATTTCGATGAAGGACTGTTCGGTAAGTACATGGGTGGTTATCCGCAGCGTATGGGAATCAGCTGGCAGGATTTGATGGACTTGGGACGTATCAATCCGGGTGATCCGAACGAACGTTTCTGTATGTCTACATTTGCTTGCAACACTTGTCAGGAAGTGAACGGTGTAAGCTGGTTGCACGGAAAGGTTTCTCAGGAAATGTTCTCTGGAATCTGGAAAGGCTATTTCCCTGAAGAAAATCATGTAGGTTATGTAACTAACGGTGTACATTTCCCCACTTGGTGTGCTTCTGAATGGAAAGCTTTGTATAATAAATACTTTGACAAGAACTTCATGCACGACCAGTCAAATCCGAAAATCTGGGAACGTATCTACAACGTGCCTGATGAAGAAATCTGGAAGACTCGTGTGGCATTGAAGAACAAACTGATAAACTACATCCGCGATCAGTTCCGTGATACATGGTTGAAGAACCAGAGAGACCCGTCACGTGTGGTTTCTTTGATGGACAAGATTAACCCGAATGCCTTGCTGATTGGTTTTGCTCGTCGTTTTGCTACTTACAAGCGTGCACACTTGTTGTTCACTGACTTGGATCGTTTGGCTAAGATTGTAAACAATCCTGATTATCCGGTTCAGTTCTTGTTTGCTGGTAAAGCTCACCCGCACGATGGAGCAGGCCAGGGATTGATCAAGAAAATTATTGAAATCTCTAACCGTCCGGAATTCTTAGGAAAGATCATTTTCCTGGAAAACTATGATATGAAGCTGGCTCGTCGCCTAGTATCTGGAGTAGATATCTGGATGAACACTCCGACTCGTCCGTTGGAAGCATCTGGTACATCAGGTGAAAAAGCCTTGATGAATGGTGTGGTTAACTTCTCTGTATTGGATGGATGGTGGCTGGAAGGTTACCGTGAAGGTGCTGGATGGGCATTGACTGAAAAACGTACTTACCAGAACCAGGAACATCAGGATCAGCTGGATGCTGCTACTATCTACAGTATCCTGGAAACAGAAATCCTGCCGTTGTATTATGCAAGAAACAAGAAAGGATATTCTGAAGGCTGGATAAAGACTATTAAGAACTCTATCGCTCAGGTTGCTCCTCATTATACCATGAAACGTCAGTTGGATGATTACTTCGCTAAGTTCTATGGTAAGGAAGCTGAACGTTTCCACGCGCTTGAAGCAAACAACTACGAACAAGTGAAGAAACTGGCTGCATGGAAGGAAGAAGTAGCTGCTAAATGGGATGAAATTCAGGTTGTTTCATTCAACAAGTGCCAGGATTTGTGCAACGGTAACGTAGAAAGCGGTAAAGACTATAAGCTTACTTGCGTGGTAGATGAAAAAGGCTTGGACGATGCAATCGGTATCGAACAGGTGGTTACTTATACCAATGCAGAAGGCCGTGAATACATTTATGCGGTTAATCCGATGAAGATGGTGAAACGTGAAGGCAACTTGTTTACTTTCGAAATGATTGCAGGTTTGTCAAATGCGGGTAGCTTTAAGGTTGCTTACCGTATGTTCCCGAAGAACGATGCACTGCCTCACCGTCAGGATTTCTGCTATGTACGCTGGTTTAATGAATAAAGACCTCTGTCTGTTCAGATAATCATATAAACAGGCCATTCCGGATAATTTTGATATTCGGAATGGCTTTTTTTGTTTTCAAAAACTATATGCCATGAAAATATTAATCGTTGAAGATGATGCAGACCTGCGGGAAATTACCACCCGTTCGTTGGAGAAAGAACGGTATGTCGTGTCGCAGGCACCCGATTATAAAACGGCACTTCGTAAAATAGAAGATTACGACTACGATTGCATATTGCTGGATATAATGTTGCCGGACGGCTCCGGACTTGATTTGCTGGAAGAACTGCATGCGTTGGGAAAACGGACCAATGTCATTATTCTGTCGGCCAAGGATTCTTTGGAAGACAAAGTCAAAGGATTGGATTTAGGAGCGGATGATTATCTCCCTAAGCCATATCATCTGGCAGAGCTCCATGCGCGGTTGAAGAGTCTGTTCCGCCGTAACCAGCGGGAAGGAGAGAAGAAGGTAAGCTATGGCAATGTAGAAGTCATCCCAGACCATTTTAAGGTTGCAGTAGGAGGGAAGGAACTGGACTTGAACCGGAAAGAATACGATATCCTGCTGTATTTTATGCTGCGTCCCGGAAGATTAGTGAACAAAACCACACTGGCTGAATCTGTATGGGGAGACCATATTGATCAGGTAGATAATTTTGACTTTATCTATGCACAAATCAAGAATCTGCGCAAACACCTGAAAGAAGCCGGTGCTACGGTGGAGTTGAAAGCAGTGTATGGTATAGGTTATAAACTGGTAGAAGAATGAAACTGTTTCAGTTAGTCATGTGGCGTATGTCCACCATCTTAGTGGTCATACTGACGTGTTGGGCGGTATTGTTTTACCTGGCCATTATGGAGGAGGTAAACGACGAAGTGGATGACTCCTTGAGCGATTATGCCGAGTCATTGATTATCCGTTCTCTGTCGGGAGAGCAGATGCCTGATACAAGCAACGGCTCGAACAATCAGTATTTTCTGTATGAGGTCACTCCGGAATATGCAGCCTCCTATCCTAATATATCCTATCGGGACGAGATGGTATATATTACCGAAAAAGGAGAGACGGAACCTGCCAGAATATTAATGACCATTTTCCAGAAGGAGGATGGGGGATACATGGAGCTGGTGGTCTATACTCCTACCATTGAGAAATTCGACCTTCAGCGGGCCGTTTTAGGGTGGATTGTCTTTCTTTATGTGTTGCTGTTCCTGATGATTTTAGCGGTTAATGCCTGGGTGTTCCATCGCAATATGCGACCACTTTATACTTTGTTGAAATGGCTGGAAGATTATCGTTTGGGAACGAAGGAAAAACCACTTGATGAATCACTTCGGATTGTGGAATTCCGGAAACTGAATGAGGCGGCTAATATGTTCTCGGAACGCAGTGAGAAACTCTATGAACAGCAAAAACTGTTTATTGGTAATGCTTCACATGAGATGCAGACACCGCTGGCTATTTGCCGCAACCGCTTGGAAATGCTGATGGAGGATGAAACATTGACCGAGAAACAGCTCTCCGAACTGATGAAAACCCATCGGACACTTGAAAATCTGACACGCCTGAATAAGTCACTGTTACTATTGTGCAAGATAGAGAATCGTCAGTTTACGGATGTAAAATCTTTGTGCCTGAATGAACTGCTTTTGCAGTATCTGGATGATTACAAGGAGGTATATGCCTATCGTCATGTGCAAGTGGAAGTGTATGTAGAAGAATGCTTCCGTTTGGAAATGAGTGAGTCGCTAGCTATCGTCTTGCTGACCAATCTGCTGAAAAATGCGTTTGTGCATGTGACGGAGGGGGGAGTGATTTCTCTTTCTTTCACAGCTTCCTCTTTCCGTATCAGCAATACCGGAGATGCTTCATTGGATAAGAACCGTATTTTTGAACGTTTCTATAAAGAAGGAAAGGCCGAGGGCTCTACAGGACTTGGATTGGCCTTGGTAGACTCCATCTGTAAGGCCTATCATCTCACTCTTTCATATACCTTTGAAGACGGGCAGCATATTTTTTCTATTGTTTCTTGATTTTTTTGTCGAAAAAGGGGAAATCTTCAGATTCTTTTCAGAATTACATCCCATTTTTGCAGTACAAATAAATCATTAAAGTATTCATCTTATAAAAATAGAACATTATGAAAAAGTTAGTTTTTTTACTGGTATGTGTGTTTACAGTGTCAACCGTGGCAATGGCAGATAACGAAAAACCGATTCAGGTAGGACAGTTGCCTACGAAGGCGCAGACTTTCATCACTACTTACTTCAAAGGACATAAAGTAGCTTTGGCAAAATTGGACAGCGATTTATTCAGCAAATCATACGATGTGATTTTCACCAACGGCGAAAAGATTGAGTTTGACAAGTCCGGCGACTGGACAGAAGTGAAATGCAAATCCGGTGTACCGACTCAGATTGTTCCATCAGCCATCCGCACGTATGTGAAGAATAATTACCCTGACGCTTCCATCATTCAGATAGAGCGCAAACGCAATGAATATGAAGTGAAACTCTCTAACCGATGGGAGATTACATTCGACAGCCAGATGCGCGTAATTGATATTGACGATTAAGTTGGTTATATCCTTCGGGAAACTGTAGCCCGTTCCTTTTTCATAAAAAAGGGGCGGGCTATGTGTTTTTATACGGGATGAGTTGATGGGTTAAGTGGGGCGAGACTGATACACAATGGCTTGGCGGTTCGCAGTACTTTCTAAGGAGGATTGCAGTACTTCTTTGAAAGTACTGTAGTACTTCCTTTGCAGTACTTCAGTACTTCCACGGAAGTACTGGGAAAACGTAGTTGCTTTTTCCTTGCAGACTGACCATTCTTTTCCCACTTCATCGGTAGAGTCTGCCTTTTCGTAGTTTTTTACATCTTATCCGGTAAATATTCCATTTCCTGCCCTGTTTGTTTTTTGTTATTTTGTATCCGTAATACAATATAACAGAAAATATCATGAAAAATACACTTATCGCTTGGCTGTTTTGCCTTCCTTTTGCTTCGTGTACAAGTCCTGTTACACAGATGGATCTTTCCGGACAGTGGACGGTATGTCTGGATAGTACTGATGTGGGGATGAACGCTTCTTTTGGCGGAAAATTGTTTGATACCTCCATTACACTTCCGGGTACGACGGATGAGGCTCGCTTGGGTACTAAATGCACGTTGAAGCCTGCATTGGAGAAACCGCAGTTGCTTCATCTTACCCGTGCTTATAGTTATGTAGGTCCGGCCTGGTATTCACGCGAGATTCAGGTGCCTTCCGACTGGAAAGAAAAAGATTGTATCCTTCATCTGGAACGTGTGTTATGGGATACACAGGTGTGGATAGACGGACAAAAGGTAGAAGGCCATGAAGAAAGTCTGACGACTCCGCATGAGTATGACTTGACTCCTTATATTCAGCCAGGGAAAAAACAGGTGCTGACCGTCAGAGTGGATAACCGCAAGCGCTATGACATGTCGGTGAATGACCTGGCACATGCCTATACAGATGCCACTCAAGTGAAGTGGAATGGTATCTTAGGCGACATGTACATCAAGGCTGTGGAGAAAACACGCGTAGAAAGTCTGCAGCTTTATCCGGATGTCGCCTCACGCACAGTAAAGGCTGTTGTTTCTGTTTATAATTCATCTTCACAGACTGCACCGGTTAATCTTAGCCTGCAGGTAAAAGGAAAGGATGATAGCAAATCGTACGCTTCTGTCGAAACTCAAGCAAAAGCCGTAAAAGGCTATTCAACGGTAGAACTGACCTGCCAATTAGGGGATAATGCTCCTCTGTGGGATGAATTCAATCCTTATCTTTACGATGCTTCTGTAGAATTAGTATCCGGAAAATCGACTTCACTTACAACTGAAACATTCGGATTGCGTGATATACGCCATGAAGGAAACAAACTGGTGTTGAACGAAAAACCGATATTCCTTCGTGGTACATTGGAGTGCTGCATTTTTCCTTTGACCGGCACACCTCCTACTGATGAAGCTTCGTGGGAAAAACTTTATGCTTCTGCACGCGAATATGGAATGAATCACCTTCGTTTCCATTCCTGGTGTCCGCCCGAAGCTGCGTTCAATGTCGCTGATGAAATGGGATTCTATGTGCAGGTAGAGCTTCCGGTATGGAGCGTCACGCTCGGAAAAGATTCTGCTACGGTCGAGTTTCTGCGTGCTGAAGCAAAGCGTATAAGTAAAGAATATGGCAATCATCCTTCTTTCTGTTTCTGGAGCATCGGAAACGAACTGCAGTATGATTTCAATATTTTAGCATCCATGTTAGGTGAGATGAAGGCTGCGGACGATCGTCATTTATATACTACGACTTCCTTTACATTCGAAAAAGGCCACGGTGTCTGGCCGGAAAACCAGGATGATTTCTTCGTCACTCAGTGGACCAAGAAAGGCTGGGTACGTGGACAGGGAGTATTCAATCAGAAACAGCCGTCATTTGATAAAGATTTCCGTGCATCTATAGAAGGTATGGAAGTACCTTTGGTAACCCACGAAGTAGGACAGTATTCTGTCTATCCGGATCTTACGGAGATTCCTAAATATACGGGAACTTTGATGCCGCTGAATTTCATGGCAGTGAAAGAAGACTTGGAGAAAAAAGGATTGATAGACAAAGCTCCGCAATACCTGCAGGCTTCCGGGAAATTAGCTGCCATTCTGTATAAAGAAGAAATAGAGCGTGCTTTGAAAACACCGGGCATCAGCGGATTCCAATTGCTCGATCTGCACGATTTCCCGGGACAGGGAACAGCGCTGGTAGGACTGCTCAATGCATTCTGGGAAAGTAAAGGCATTCTTACAGGTGAAGAATTCCGTGAATTCTGCGCACCGGTAGTTCCGTTGCTGCGTTTCCCGAAAGCTGTATATACGAATAATGAAACATTCGAAGCACAAATAGAACTTTGTAATTACGGAAAGGATGAGTTGAAGAACAGCACTCTTTCCTGGGAGATTACCGCAGACGGACGTTCGTTGGGCAAGGGAAAGACTCCGGCAGCTGCATTGGCTTTCGGTCATAACGGTGGACTGGGAAAAATCTCACTTCCGTTGCAGCAGGTAACCAACGCATCGAAATTAGAAGTTTGTTTGTCACTTGACGGAACAGAGTACCGTAACCGTTGGAACGTATGGGTTTATCCGTCATCCGTAGACACAAAATGGGGAGACGTGAAATATACTCGCAATTACGATGAAGCAATGGCCTTGCTCAAGAAAGGTGAGAAAGTATTGTTCAATCCCGACTGGCGCACACTTCAAGGTATTGAAGGAAAGTTTGTGCCGGTATTCTGGAGTCCGGTACATTTCCCGAACCAGGCTGGTACCATGGGTGTACTTTGTAACCCCACTCATCCGGCTTTGGCTGACTTCCCGACCGACATGCATACCGACTGGCAGTGGTGGGATTTGAACATCAATTCGACCACCTTGGTAGTAGACAGCCTGCAGGGAGGTGCTTCTGTGGTAGAGATGGTAGACAATTTTGTCCATAACCGTCGCTTGACTTCTTTGTATGAAGGACGTGTAGGAGAAGGAAAACTGATGCTTGCCACTTTTGATTTGCAGACCGCTCTTGACAAACGTCCAGTAGCTCGTCAGATGCTTTACTCTATCCTGAACTACATGAACAGCGAGAAATTTGCTCCCACTCCGGTAGAAGGACTGGATAAGATAAAGGGCATGTTTGGAACCGCGCATAATCAGAAACAGTCCGCGGAAGGTATCTATTAATGACACATCTTTTTTAACCGTATAACCATGAAAAATCATCAATTGTTTATCTATTTTATTTGCCTGGTGTCTGCCATGGGAGGGCTCCTCTTCGGGTACGACTGGGTAGTGATAGGAGGTGCAAAACCTTTCTATGAAGAATATTTTCATATTGCCGGCGATGAGGGTATGCAGGCATTGACCATGAGTATCGCTCTGTTAGGATGTCTGTTAGGAGCCACTATGGCAGGTTTCCTGGCCGACCGTTACGGACGTAAGAAGCTGCTGGTGTTATCTGCCTTTATCTTTTTTGCTTCTTCGTGGGCCACAGGAGCTGCTACGGCTATTCCTGCCTTCATCATCGCTCGCCTTGTAGGAGGGATGGCTATCGGACTGGCAGCCGACCTTTCTCCGATGTACATTGCAGAAGTAGCACCGACTAAAATTCGTGGTAAACTCGTTACACTGAACCAGTTGACCATCGTATTGGGAATTCTTGGCGCGCAGATTGTAAATATGCTGATTGCAGATCCGGTGCCGGAAGGTGCTACGGCAGCCGACATTTTGAACTCATGGAACGGACAGACCGGATGGCGCTGGATGTTCTGGGCCGTATGCGTTCCTTCGGGACTATTTTTCCTGTTGGCATTGTTTATTCCAGAAAGTCCGCGTTGGCTGGCCAGCATGAAGCAGATGGAGAAAGCAAGAAAAGTGCTGTGTTCCATTGGGGGAGCAGCCTATGCTGATAGTGAAATTGAAAATTATACCCGTGCAGGTGCTGCTTCGCATGCAGAAAAAGGTGTATTGTCATTGCTCTTCTCTTCTAAAATGCGGAATGTGTTGATTATCGGTATTGTGGTAGCTATGTTCCAGCAGTGGAGCGGTACCAATGTCATCTTCAACTATGCGCAGGAAATCTTTCAGGCAGCAGGCTATGGCATTTCAGACGTACTGATGAATATTGTTGTGACGGGTATTGCCAATCTGGTCTTTACATTTGTAGCCATCTATACCGTCGACCGCCTGGGAAGAAAGACGTTGATGTTGACCGGTTCCATCGGACTGGCAGGTATCTATACCCTGTTGGGATTAAGCTATTTCTTTGAGTTCAAAGGATTCATCATGATTGTGTTTGTGGTATTGGCCATCGGGTTCTATGCTATGTCGTTAGGTCCTGTCACCTGGGTGTTGCTTTCTGAAATATTCCCCAATAAAGTGCGTGGGGTAGCCATGGCAGTATGTACGGCTGCGTTGTGGATTGCCTCTTTCCTGCTTACCTACACGTTCCCTTTCCTGAATTCCGGACTGGGCACTGGCGGTACCTTCCTGCTTTACGCCGTTATCTGTTTCTGTGGCTTCCTGTTCGTATGGCGCCGTATTCCGGAAACCAAAGGCAAGTCGCTGGAAGAATTGGAAAAAGAACTGATTAAATAAAGGTCTGAAATATTAGGGTTATAGATTGCAATAGGTATGAATAAGTCGATTCTTTGCTTGGGATTTTCTTTGTATGCAGTCTTGGGATGTGCTCAGAATGAACAGAAGCTGGTGTTTGATTTTGCTTCTCCCCGCCAAACCATTCATAGCTTTGGAGCGTCCGACTGCTGGCGTGTGCAATATATCGGTAAAAACTGGCCGTTGGAAAAACGGAATCAGATTGCAGATTTGTTGTTCAGTTCAGAGTTTGATTCATGGGGAAATCCGAAAGGAATCGGACTTTCCATGTGGCGCTTTAATATTGGTTCGGGAAGCCATGAAGCTGGGGATAATGGAGGAGTGACTTCTCAGTGGCGTCGTACAGAATGTTTTTTAGGAAAGGAAGGAGATTGGGATTGGGATAAACAAAAGGGACAACGGTGGATGTTGCAAGCCGCACGCGAACGGGGAGTACGCTATTCTTTGGGCTTCTCCATCACCGCTCCCTATTTTATGACGAAAAACGGAATGGCCCGTGCCAGTGAGAAAACTCCGTATGCGAATATTCGTGAGGATCAGTTTGATGACTATGCTGCTTTTTTGGCAGAAGTCTCCACTCATTTGAAACTGGATTATTTGAGCCCGATTAATGAACCGCAGTGGGAGTGGGTAGGTAGTGGGCAGGAAGGTATGCAAGCTACTAATGCAGAATGCAGTCGGTTGATTCATTTGTTGGATAAGGAATTGCAACAACGTCATTCAAAAACCAAAGTCGTTTTCGGAGAGGCTGCTGATATCCGGTATCTGTACCGTTCGGAAACGGATAAACCGGAAAGAGACAATCAACTGGAAGAGATTTTTTCTAAAAAGGGAGCATATTCCATTTATGGCCTATCATCAGTGGCTCCTGTTGTGAGTGGTCATTCTTACTGGAGCACATGGCCTGTGGATACATTGGTGCAGACCCGTAAGGAACTGGCTGAAGAGTTGAAAAAACAGCTTTCTTCGAATTATACTTATTGGCAGACAGAATATTGTCCGATGGAAAAGAATCCAGATAATCCACGAGGAGGTGGCTGTCGGGATTTGGGTATGAATACGGCTCTTTATGTGGCGCGTGTGATTCATCATGATCTGACTGTCGCTAATGCAGCTTCCTGGCAATGGTGGACGGCCCTTTCTGAATGGGACTATAAGGACGGTCTTATTTTTATAGACGATGGGACATTGGCCAATGGGGCATCGCGTGGTGACGAGAAAATGATAGAAACATGTAAGCAGGATGGGGTGTTCCGTACTTCTAAACTATTGTGGACTTTAGGTAACTATAGCTTCTTTATACGTCCGGGTATGGTGCGTTTGAGCAGTGTAACAAGTACGGATAATACGGCTGAAGTCATGGCTTCGGCATATGCAGACAATTTTTTAAAGCGGATTGTTGTGGTATTGGTAAATTCTTCAAGAGAGGATAAAATGATAGACTTGTCTTTTCAATCCCTTCCTGCTGGATATTGTGTACAGAAATATAAATTATATGAAACTTCAGTTCGTAGTGATTTGCAATATACGGGGATTGTTGGAAGCCAATTGTTAATACCCGCCCGTTCCGTGGTGACTTTAGTTGGGGTGGAATAAAATGAATAATTATAAATATAAATAAGGTACTTATGACTTTAAATCGATTGTTTTTTTTAGCTGGTTGTTTATTGATGGGTGGAATGCTTCAAGCCCAGGTAGCGGACAAACAGACTTATTTGAGTGAATTCAAGAAGGAAATGACTTTGAAGTGGCCTGAAAATCGTACGTTGAACATTGTCGTTCATGGACATAGTGTACCTACAGGTTATGCACGAACTCCTATTGTAAATACGCTTCAAGCTTATCCGCATTTAGTTTTTCATGCACTGAAAACTCAATATCCTTATGCTGTATTGAATGTAATCACCACATCGATAGGTGGAGAGCAGGCTGAACATGGGGAAACACGTTTTAAGGATGAGGTGCTTACGCACCGGCCGGATGTGTTGTTTATTGATTATGCGTTAAACGACAGAAATATCGGACTGGAACGTAGTGAAAAAGCTTGGAGGAAAATGATTGAATCTGCTTTAGCCCAAAAGCTGAAAGTGATATTGTTTACTCCGACTCCTGATTTGAAAGAAAACATATTGGATGATAAAACTCCTTTAGCTGGACATGCAGAAATGATTCGAAAATTAGCTGCTGAATATCACGTCGGACTTGTTGATTCGTATAAGCTTTTTAAGGAGAAAGCTGAAAATGGTGAAGACTTGCATAAGTATATGAGTCAGAACAATCATCCAAACTCTGCGGGGCACAGCTGTGTGGCTGCTGAAATTTTGACCTGGTTTTTCTAATAATTTTACAGATAGTGTTTTTGTACATCATTTTAGAAATATACTACATTTTTTTGTTGACCTTTTCTTCGGACATTTGTAACACTAAAATGATGTAACACAGTTAATTAAAATCATAGTTTTTATGGAAAAGATAACAGAATATTTGATTCAAAGTACGGTAAATACTTCCGAAGTGAAGGCTTGGGAAGAAATCGTGATGTTGCCGACGTATGGCATTGGTAAAGAAGAAAAAAATCCGATTTTTCTTGAAAAACGCGTATATCAGGGAAGCTCCGGTTCGGTATATCCTTATCCGGTAGTTGAAAAGATTGAAGATGAAAAGCACGACCGTCCCTGGAGAGCTTTCTTTATTGAAAACGAATACATCAAGCTGATGATTCTTCCGGAACTGGGCGGACGTATTCAGATGGCATACGACAAGGTGAAGAAACGCCATTTCGTATATTATAATCAGGTTATTAAGCCGGCATTGGTGGGACTGACCGGACCGTGGATTTCAGGTGGTATCGAGTTCAACTGGCCGCAGCACCATCGCCCCAGTACATATCTTCCGACCGACTGCATGATTGAAGAATTTCCTGATGGAAGCAAGACCATCTGGTGCAGTGAGGTAGAACGTATGTTCCGTACCAAAGGTATGGCAGGCTTTACCCTCTATCCGGGAAAGGCTTATATTGAAATCAAGGCAAAGGTGTACAACCGTACTCCGTTCCCGCAGACTTTCTTGTGGTGGGCTAATCCGGCAGTAGTAGTGAACAAAGACTATTATTCTGTGTTCCCGCCCGATGTAAATGCTGTGTTCGACCATGGAAAACGTGCCGTATCCAGCTTCCCTATAGCCACAGGTGAATATTATAAAGTGGATTATTCTGCCGGAGTAGATATTTCACGTTACAAAAATATTCCGGTGCCGACTTCTTACATGGCCATCAATTCGAAGTTTGACTTTGTGGGAGGCTATGAAGAACATATCGAATCGGGTCTTCTTCATGTGGCCGATCATCATGTAAATGCCGGCAAGAAACAATGGACTTGGGGACATGGTGACTTTGGCCAGGCTTGGGACCGCAACCTGACGGATGAAGACGGACCATACATCGAATTGATGACCGGTATGTACTGCGATAACCAGCCAGACTTTACCTGGTTGCAGCCATACGAAGAAAAATCATGGGTACAATATTTCATGCCTTATCAGAAAGTAGGTATGGTGAAGAATGCTACGCGTGATGCGCTGATTAATATGATTCCTGAAAAAGGTGGTAAGATGAAGGTTATCCTTTATACTACAGCTGCTCACAAGGAAGTTCGCATAATGCTTACAAATACAGAAAACGGTAAGATTTATCTTGATGCGCTTACAGCAGTGGCACCGGATAATTCATATATCAATACTGTAGACTGTGACACTCAGAAAATGGAAGAACTGAAACTTACAGTTCTTGATGAAAAGGGTAAGGTACTTGTAAGCTATCAGGCTGCAAAACCAGAAATCAAACCTATTCCGGAACCGGCTAAGGCGGCACTCGATCCGAAGAAGATTGCCAGCATGGAGCAGCTTTTCCTGACAGGGCATCACCTGGAACAGTATCGTCATGCTACTTACCTGCCGATGGATTACTACATGGAGGCTCTGAGCCGCGATGAAAGCGACATCCGTTGTAATAATGCCGTAGGGTTGCTCCTTATGCGCCGCGGACGCTTTGCGGAAGCACAGAAATATTTCGACCGTGCCATCAAGACACAGACAGAACGTAATCCTAATCCATACGAGGGAGAACCTTACTATAATTTAGGTTGGAGCAAGAAAATGCAGGGCGACCTAGACGGTGCATACGATGCCTTCTTTAAGGCTACATGGAATGCCGCATGGCAAGATTCTGGCTACATGGGCCTGGCACAGATAGATATGATTCGTGAAGACTATGCAAATGGTCTTGACCATATCAACCGCTCATTATATCGTAACTGGTTGAACCACAAAGGTCGTCAGCTGAAGACTTCATTCTTGCGTAAGACAGGCGATTATGCACAGGCCGAAGCGCTTATCAATGAATCACTGCTGATGGATAAGTTCAATATGGGATGCCGTTTTGAATCTTACCTTATCAATACACTTCAGGGAAAATCTGAAGAAGCTGCTGCAGCTAAAGCTGAGATGAAGGCTCTTATGCGTGGTGCCGTACACAGCTATTTGGAATATGCCATCGACTATGCATCAGCAGGTATGTATGATGAAGCTGCTCAGTTGTTGTCGTTTGTAACAGAAGATGCTGAAGTAACTTACCCTATGGTTTACTTTGCACTTGGTTACTTTGCATCTAAGATGGGTAAAAAGGATGAGGCTGTAGCTCTTTATAAGAAAGCTGAAACAATCTGTCCGGACTATTGCTTCCCTAACAAGATTGAAGAAGTTCTTATGCTTAACGATGCTATGAAACTTAACCCTGAAGGTGCCAAAGCTCCTTATTATCTTGGTAACTTCCATTACGCTGCACGTATCTATGATGAGGCAGTTGCTTGCTGGGAAAAATCAGTATCAATTGATGATACATATCCTACAGTATTGCGTAACCTTTCATTGGCTTACTACAATAAGCAGAATAACCCGCAGAAAGCTCTTGCCACACTTGAAAAGGCCTATAAACTTGATGAATCTGATGCACGTATCCTGATGGAACTTGACCAGTTGTATAAGAAACTCCGCTACTCACACCGTCAGCGTCTTGACTTCCTCAATGCACATGCAGAGGTTGTGGAACAGCGCGATGACTTGTGTATAGAACGCATAACTCTTTACAACCAGCTTGGAGAATACCAGACTGCATACGATTTGATTAATTCACGTAAGTTCCATCCATGGGAAGGTGGTGAAGGAAAGGTAACAAGCCAATATGTATTTTGCCGTGTGGAACTTGCCAAGATAGCTTTGAAGGAAGGACGTTATGCCGATGCGGTACGATTGTTGAAGGAAACAGAAAAATATCCTGACAATCTTGGTGAAGGCAAGCTTTCAATGGCTGAGGAAAATGATATCCACTACTGGATGGGATGTGCATACGAAGGTCTTGGCGAGGCAGATCTTGCAAAAGAATACTTCGAAAGAGCAACTAAAGGCTCGGCAGAACCGGCTATCGCATTCTTCTATAATGACCAGCAGCCTGACAAGATTTTCTATCAAGGACTTGCATGGCGCAAACTTGGTGATGAAGATAAAGCTCGCAGTCGCTTCAACAAGCTTATCAAGCATGGTGAAAAGCATCTGTTTGATAAGGTGAAGATTGACTACTTTGCTGTATCGCTACCCGACCTGCTGATTTGGGATGACGACCTGAATGTACGCAACCTGTTACACTGTAATCTGGTGATGGGTATGGGCTATCTCGGATTGGGCGACAAGGAACAGGCTCGCAAGTTCCTGTCTGAAGTAGTTCGTCTGGACATCAATCATCAGGCCGGAAAGCAACTTTTGGAAATGTGTGATATGATTTTAGAATAATTCTTCTTTGATGCTAATATAGTGGTATTTACATTCTATGTAGTACCACTATATAGCCTTTTGCGGAAAGAATGATTTTCAGTGATGTTGATTATTCTGATTTACTATGATTCAAAATTAAATTTTATACCATGAAAAATGTAGTGATTCTATTTCTCTCTGTATTTTTACTATATAGTTGTAAAAATGAAGAGACTTTTACGGGAGATGCTCCTAACTTTGTGTTAAATGTGGAGACTTCTCAACTGGAACCAGTTCCTGGAACTTATATGTATATTCGAGGAGTTGCACAAGCTTCGAATTCATTGGAATCGGTGAGAATAAAAATAGAGGACTGGGAGTTGGATAAAACGATTACGATGAAAAGTGATGATATAAAAACTTATGATGTAGATTATAAGTTTATGGCTCCTGATGATGTGGACTCAGAGAAGAATGCAGAAATAAATGTAATGGTAACAGATAAAGCTGGTTTACAAACACAGTATCAGTTTTTTGCAAGTGCTACTGGCGATAGCTCTGCTCCAGAAATATTTGCCAACAAGAATATTCGCTTACAGTTGCCAGAGTTTTATGAGGTGGTCTCAACGGGGGCGACTACTGATTTTAATCTGGAGTTTGATGCTGTGGATGAAAAAATGCTTAAAGAGATAAGCGTTGTATGTGAAGATATTAACTATTCTAAACAGATTTCAGTTCATGCAATGGATTATCATTTTGTAGATAAATTGTCTTTGACAGAAAGCAAACAGTATATCATTGGTATTACAGCTACAGACAATGACGGTAATAAAGTGAAAAAGGAATTGTCTGTCATGCTGGGCTTAAAGGATTATGATGTGATGTATTTTGCTGATGTGAATACGGACGAAGAATTAAATTCCGATTTGTATGGTATTCCAATGGAGGCTGTAAAAGAAGGTAACTATATATTCTCCGCTACATATTATAATCGTAATGCAAATACCGAAGTTCGTTTCCTGACGGATGAAACTACATTTACCCAAACGACTTTTGGACTTGATGCGAAGGGAAAGCTGACCTCTGGATCTAATACGACAGACGTGAAACCTGTTGTTCTGCCTAAAGCAAATCAGTATTATAAGGTTACATTGAATTTGATAGATATGACGGTGACTGCAAAAGAGGTGACTCCTCCTGCAGATAAGTATGCAAGTACCGTTATAGGATTGTTAAGAGGAGCAACTGGATGGACTGCTGATAAAGTTACATGGGCTCCTGCAAACAAAGATGTGATGACGAAATATGATGAGAACACATATTTGATGTATATCGATCTTGAGGTTAGTGCGGCAAATAATAACTTAGCATTTACCTTTACAGCAAATGCTTGGAATCCTTATTTCTATTTCAGATCAGCTCAAGAACCGGATATTATAGTTCCGATGAAAGAAGGTGCACATGCAAATTATCCTTATTCTATAACTCAGAATACAACGTATAGATTTTATCTGGACACTTATGCATCAAGGTCATGGGCTGTTCCGGTTTCGGCTTCAAATGGAGAGTAAAGAAAGTTAACAATTAAAATTAAGTAAAGATGAAATTAAGAGCATTTGTAATATTTATATGCTTGATACTTTGCTCTGTATTTAGAGCAAGTGCTCAAGGGTTTGAGGCAAATGGTGTCGTTTTAGACAAGGACGGTTTGTCTGTAATTGGTGCGACAGTGATGGTTGATGGTACATCAAACGGAACAATTACTGATATGGATGGAAAATTCTTTATCAATGTGCCTAATGAGAAAACCATGTTGAAAATATCATACATAGGCTATGAGTCGGTAACAATTGCTGCTGCGAAGAATATGAAGATTGTACTCTCCAGTGAGGCGCAAGAATTGGAAGAAGTCGTAGTGGTCGGTTATGGTGTTGTCAAAAAAAGCGACTTGACTAGTTCTATTGCAACTTTAAAGGAAGAGGATATAAAGAAAAATGTGGGAGCTAACTTTGTGTCGGCTATGCAGGGTAAGGTTGCCGGTGTACAGATTACCAACTCGTCTGGTGCTCCAGGTTCTACCCCGAATGTAATTATTCGTGGTGTAACGACTCAGAATGGTTCCTCTCCGTTATATGTGGTAGATGGTATTCCGGGGGTAAATATTAATAGTATCAATCAGAATGATATCAAAAGTATTGAAATCCTTAAAGATGCGGCTTCTACTTCAATTTATGGTGCAAGAGGTTCTAATGGTATCATACTTATTACGACTAAAAAGGGAGCGGCCAATACCAAGACACAGTTTAATTTGTCTATGAGAACAGGTATTCAGACCATCCCCAACCCAGGTGTGGCTTCGGCAGAAGAATATCAGCGTGTATATGAGGCAAGATATCTTAATGACAATCTGACAGTTCCTGTAGGATGGGATGGTACTACCAGTACTGATTGGTGGAATGAGTTGGTAAGAGATTTTGCTCCTATACAGGACTATAATTTGAGTTTTAATGGTGGTACAGAGAAACTGATTTATAGTGGTAGTATCGGTTATTTCAGACAAGAGTCACAGGTGAAGGATAAAGGTTATTGGGACAGGCTTACTGCTCGTTTCAATACTGAATACAGATTTAACAAGAAGTTTAAGCTTACTCAAGATTTTGCTCCTTCTTATCGTTCGTCTGAAAGTTATTATACAAGTGCTATGGGATCTGCAATGCAATATGATCCGACGACTCCTGTTTATAGACCTGCAGACGAACAGGCTGGACTTGATGAATTCAGTATCTTTGCACAGTCGCGTAAAACTACCACATGGAATCCAGTAGCTGCCCAGTATCGTACTTTTGGTTCAAACAAATGGTTTGCTATCCTGTCTAATACATCATTGGAATATCAGCCGATAAAGAATCTTTTTATACGTTCAGTGTTTGGTATTGATGCTTTGTTCGGTTTTTCAAATAGCTTCCAGCCGAGCTTTAATCTTGGAGGAACTGAGAAGCTGGATGTTAACAAGGTGACTTCGGGAACTTCAAATAATTTTAATTGGGTTTGGAATAATACGGTTACTTATTTATTCTCTGTAGGTAAGCACAATTTTAATGTGATGGGTGGTTTTGTAATGGAGAAATATAACTCGTGGTCTTTGAATGGTTCGGCCGAAGGGGTACCTAATAACTATAATGAAGCATTGCGTTATTTGGATGCTGCTACTTCCAATTATATGGCTTCAGGTATAAATAGTTATAGTTCCTTAGAGTCTTTTTTGGGAAGATTCCAGTATAATTATGACAGAAAATACTATTTAACAGCTACTTATCGTGTGGATGGCTCTTCTAAATTTATGAAGAATAACAAATATGCTCATTTCCCCTCTATTTCTGTGGCTTATAACATGAAAAATGAGGAATGGTTGCAAGATGTGGAACCGTTATCTGCATTACGATTCCATGGAGGATGGGGTATCGTTGGTAACCAGAATATTCCAGCCGGTGCTTATGAAAACAAAATTGGTACAGTACAGACTGTGTTAGGTAATAAGGTTGTAAATGGGTCTACTCCTACAGCTGTAGCCAATCAGAATATAAAGTGGGAAGTGGTAGAAGACTATAATATCGGTGTAGAAGTTGGACTTTTCAGTATGCTTAATTTGTCATTTGAGTATTTCAACAAGACTTCTCACGATATGTTGATGCAGGCAAAAAATCCTTTGATTTCAGGGTATCCTATGGGAGATGCCAAGATGTGGACTAATATTGGTAGTATGCGTGCTAAAGGATATGAAGTGTCATTGAATATCAAAGATTATTCAAAGGCATTCACCTATGACATTAACTTTAACTTCTCTAAAATTAAAAATACAGCAATAAAACTGATTGGGAACGAGCCCCAATATAATGGTTCTTTCTTGAATCAAACGACGCATAAAACTGAAGTTGGTGGTGAAATTGGTCGTTTTTTCCTGTATGAGGCTGACGGATTGTTCCAGAATCAGGAAGAAATCAATTCTCATACAGATGAACATGGGAATCTGATACAGCCTAATGCAAAACCAGGAGATATTCGTTTCGTTGATCAGAATGGAGATGGCGTGTTAGATGAAAGTGATAAAATATATGCAGGAAGTGGTTTACCGAAATATACAGTAGGTTTGAATGCTTCATTTACATATAAAAATTTTGATTTGAGTTTTAATATGGTTGGAAACTTTGGTAATAAGATTTTCAATTCCCAAAAGCAAAGATTGGATTCAGGTTATGCAGGAGTTAACGTAAGAGCTGGATTGTGGGATGATGTTTGGAGAGAAGATAATCCATCTGGAACAGTTCCCCGTTTGTCTGTAAACGATGCAAACGGTAACTTTACGACGCCATCTACTTACTTCCTTGAGAGTGGTAATTATGTACGTATGCAGAATTTGCAGTTGGGCTATAATTTTGCAATTGACGCGGTCAAATTTAGGGTTTATTTATCGGCACAGAATGTGTTTACAATTACGAAGTATTCAGGAATGGATCCTGAAGCACCGGTAGGTACAGATGTACTGGCTTCAGGTATTGACTGGTTTCCGTATGCACAGCCTAAAATGTATTTCATCGGTTTAAATGTAAATTTCTAAGATCATGAAGAATTTAATATTATATTTTATTTTTGCAATGACTGTTTTTACTTCATGCGATTTCTTGGAGGAACCTGTTCTTGGAGTAGAAACATTAGACTCGTATTTTGCAAATGAAGAAGAGTGTGACAAATATGTTACTGGATTGTATGCGAAGATTACTAACAATGCTTGGTCTCCTGTATATATATGGTGGGTTATCACTGACATGTGTACTGATGATGCATGGATAGGAAGTACATACCAGCCTGCTAAGTATGTGGATTTTAAGCCTATAGCACATTATGAAGGCGGGTCGCAGGCTACTACTAATGTATATCTTACTGATTTCTGGGAGGTGAGATATAAAGGTATATACGCAGCTAATTTGGGTATTGACAGAATATCAAATGCTAATATATCTGATAGTAAAAAACAGCAGCTTATTGCCGAAATGAAATTTTTAAGAGGATATTTTTATTTCGAATTGGTCAAGAATTTTGGTGGAGTTCCTTTAGTCCTTACAAATTTGAATCCCGAAGAAGTTACAAAAGTGCCACGAAGTACAAAAGAAGAAGTCTACGCACAGATAGAAAAAGACTTGACGGATGCATTGGTTTTGCCTGTTAAAAGCAAAATGGATTATGATTCCGGACGTGCGAATAATGGAATGGTAAGATCTTTATTGGCAAAAGTGTACTTGTATCAAGAGAAATATAAAGAAGCACATGAGCAACTGACAGAAGTTATAGCTTCAAAAGAATATGATTTGGAAACTGATTTTAATAATGTGTGGTCTGATAAGGATAATTCAATAGAGGCTATTTTTGAAATTCAAACGAGTTCGGATAAAACTTACGGACTTGGTAACTCTTTACCTGTAGTAACTGGTTCTCGTGATGATAGTGGATGGGCTTGGGGAGGACCGACAAGTAATCTTCAGAAGGCTTTTGAGGCGCAAAATGATGATAAACGGAGAAAGGCTACTATTGTGGTTTCTGGGGAAGCTATCGTTGGTGAATCTAATAATAATCCGTATAACATGACTGCTGCTTATCATAAGTCTAACCGTATTATCAGAAAGTTCTATATACCTAAGGCAAAAAGAGCTGTTCCGTATGTTCATAATACCAATAAGTTGAATTATCATATCATCAGATTTGCAGATGTGTTGTTGATGGCTGCGGAGGTGGCGCATGAATTGGGGTACGATAACCAGTCCAGACAATATCTGCAGAGAGTACGTAATAGAGTAGGACTGAGTACTGATTCAAATTTGGCAGGCAATGCATTAAGGGATGCCATTCGTGAAGAACGTCGATTGGAATTGGCATTCGAAGGACAGCGCTTGTTTGATTTGCGCAGATGGAAAATGGATGACGGAAGAACGATGCTTGAACATGTAATGGGACCTGATGGAACTTTTGTGAAATATAATATGGAAGAAAGTACAGATGAATTTGAAACGACTAACCAGATTGAACCAAGTACAAAGGGGACTTCGTTTAATTCTCAGAGAGATTTGCTGTTTCCTATACCTTATAATGATGTTCAGTTGTCTGGTGGCATTATTGAGCAGAATCCAGGTTTCTAATATATTAATTAAATAAATGTATGAATATGAAGAATTATATATATACTTTTTTGTTGTTACTGTTTACATCTTTTGTCGGTTGTACAAAAGATGATACATTGAACGGTGACTTTCAGGATGTAAATCTCTCTCTAAATGTTTCTTTTAGTGGCTTGGATAATATCACTGTGAAGGAAGGTGATAAACTTTCACTTTATAAGAAAGGGGGGAATAAAGTTGCCGATCTGCTTTTTGTTTCTTCTGACGAAGGAGTCTATACGTTTAGTGTAGATGCTAAGCAGACGGTTAATCCGGAAGATGAGTTTACAGCTGTTTTTCCTGCTATGGAGTCGCCTGTTTATGATTCTTCTGTAGGAGTCTTGAAATGTGAACAAAATGGTTCGGGTTCGGTTGAACATCTGACAAGCATGGGAAGATTTGAGGCTGATTTCACATTTGAAGATGATAAGGTGGTTACTTTGAATAATAAATTGTCTGTTGTCAGCCTGGATATTGTGAAACCGGGAGGAGAAGTCAAGGGACTACCGGTAGAATTGGAATTTAATGTGACAGATGAGTCTGCAGGTAATGCTTCTGTATATTCAAAATCTGTTGTCAGTTTAGTTGGATTAACAGACTGGGATGGTTTGAAGATTAATTTGATGTCTCTTCCTAAGGCTGAGAATGTAAATAGAAATATTTCATGTGTAATAGTGACTTCTTTGAATGAGCATTATATACAGGAATTGATGCAGGATGGTACAGTGAAATATGGGGCAGGTGAAAATGTAACAATTAATTTGAATGATTTGCAATATTCAGAACCGGTATTTGTTGATCCGGCTCAGACCGTGACAATTACTGATAATGTCAAACAGAAAATCTATATAGGTTTGGATGCAGAACGTCTATGGTATTGGAGGGATAATCTGCGTGATGAATTGGCTCAGCTTTCTGTAGGTGATATTAATGTGAAGTTTGCTCGTGTGGCTATAGATTGTGGATATGAACTTGAAGAAGGGATAAAAAAGCCTGAAGTGTATGATATTCAGTTGAACATGATGAGAGCTTTTAAGGCTGTGAGACCAGATTTGTTGTTTTTCGCAACACCTCGTCCTTTGTTTAACTCTTATACAGAAGAAGAAAGAGTTGAGCTTTTTGGACACGTGGATAATACTCCTTGGTCAAGTGTACCTTTGTGGGCTTGCAATTTTAAACAGTCTGGAAATAAAACCATGCCAGATGGTACGGTAGTACCGAACTATGTGTATGATAAATACGATAAAGATAAGCTTGTTTCTTATTTTGCTGATTATCTTAATTTTATGCATGATAATGGTTTCGATTTTGAGTATATGGATTTAACGAATGAAACCGAAACAAGAACTACTCCTGATATATACAAATATGTATATGACAATTTGCCGGCAAAACTGAATGCTGGAGTTAAGATGCCTACTTTGATAGCCCCTTCTTCATGGAGCGTTCAAGGAGGTATAAACTGGATGAAAACAGTTACGGACGATGAAAAAGATGCATTTGGTATAGCTGCTGTTCATAATACAGGTAATCAAGGTGGAACTTTAAAACAGTTCGTAAATCTCGCAACGCAGATGGATAAACCAGCATGGAATACCGAATTACATGACTGGGTTGGTATTGCGACTGAGGATGAGGTACTCACTGCTGACAGTTTCTTTGAATACTTCCGAGCTGGTTTTACCGGTATGAGTGGTTGGTTGTTTTTTGGACCGGCAAATGGAAAAGACCATTCTAAACTTTGGGTAGGATCAACACCTGGGTCTCATACAAAATCTGCTAAATATGAAATATTTAAGACGGTGGTAAATGGGGTAAATGATGGTAATTATATTGAGTCTGTCGTGTCTACTTCAATTCCGGAAATTACAACCACTTCATTTGTAAAAGATAAGATGTTGATGATTGCTGTATTAAATACGTCTACAGATAGTAAAGTGGTTACTTATGACTTAGGAAATAAGATAATTGATGGTCAAATATCTGTGAAAGAATGGAATGGTGACTTGCCTAAATCTGGTGAGGAGTTTACTTTAGTTCCTACTACTTCTTCTAAGTTCCAGTTTGCTTTGGGAGCAAAATCATTGTATATCTTTACAGTTAATTTGACAGAGTCTTTGCAATAAGAATAGATGTAAACTTCTTGAGCGTATGAGAAGAATACTTGCTTTATCATTTCTGGCATTAGGGGCATTGTCCTCTAATGCTCAGAAAAAGCCTAATGTTATATGTATATTGGCCGATGATATAGGATATCAAGATCTTAGCTGTTATGGAGCCAGGAAAATTTCAACTCCTAATCTTGACAACCTTGCAGCAAATGGAGTACGCTTCACAAATGCGTATTCTCCGGCCTCCACTTCATCTCCTTCAAGATATGCCATGCTGACAGGAGAATATGCATGGAGAAAAAATGTGGGTATATTGCCAGCAGATGCTCCTCTGAGCATATCGCAAGACAATATTACATGGCCTAAGATCATGAAAAGACTGGGGTATAATACGGCTATTGTCGGTAAATGGCATCTTGGAGTTGGAGAGAAAGGTACTCCTGTGGATTTCAATAGCAGTATTAAAACCGGACCTCTTGCTGTAGGATTTGATTATTGTTATTATTTTCCAGGTACTAACGATAGGGTTCCCTGTGTATTTATTGAGCAGGACAAAGTTGTGGGGCTTGATTCTAATGATCCTATTCAGGTATCATATAAAAAGAAAGTTGGAGATTGGCCTACGGGAAAAGAGAATCCAGAGAAACTGGTCTTGAAACATCATTTAGGACATAATAATACAATAATCAACGGTATTGGGAGAATCGGCTGGATGACGGGAGGAAAGTCCGCATTGTGGAATGATGAAACAATGGCGGAAGATTTATGTAATAAGGCAATAGAATATATAAAGGAGAATAAAAAGAAGCCTTTCTTTTTGTATTATGCACCTCAGAATGCTCATGAACCCAGAGTCCCTTCAAGGCAGTTCAGAGGAAAATCAAAAGCTGGTATTTATGGTGACGTGATAGAGGAGTTTGATTATTGTGTAGGAAGAGTTATTCAGTGTCTTAAAAATGAAGGGTTGTATGATAACACTATTATTATAGTATCAAGTGATAACGCTCCAATGATTAAGGAAGGTTATGATGATGGTGCTTTGGAGAATATTAACGGTCATAATCCTTATGGAAATCTTCGTGGAGAGAAATATTCATTGCATGAAGGAGGAACAAAAGTTCCGTTTATTTTTTCGTGGCCGGATAGGATAAAAGAGCCTTTTTTACAGGAACAACCTTTCTGTTATATGGATTTGATGGCTACCATACCTTCTTTGATAGGTCATAAACTTGATAAAAATAATATGGTTGATACTGAAGATGCTTCAGAGCTTTTTATAAAGGAAAATGCAGGATTGTATCGTCAGTTTATATGTACCCAGAATAACGGTGGTGATTTGTCACTGAGAATGGGAAAATGGAAGTTTATTCCGGGAAAACCGGGTGTACAGGCTGAACTTTATAATTTAGAGGAAGACCCGTCTGAGATACGGAATGTGAATTTTGCATATCCGCAGATTGCATGGAAGTTTAGGCAATATATTAAAACCTTAAATAAGAAATGATTTATGATTCAAAGATTTAAAACATCAATGATGCTTTTGGGAATTGCAGCAAGTGCTTTCGCAAAAGGTGCAGAGCAGAAGCCCAATGTGCTGTTCATAATGATAGATGATTACGGATGGGCAGATGTGGGGTATAACGGTAGTAAGTTTTATGAAACTCCTAATATTGATCGTCTTGCATCTGAAGGGATGGTCTTTACTAATGGTTATGCTCCAGCATCTATAAGTTCTCCAACGCGGGTGAGTGTACTTACAGGTAAATATCCTGCAAGAAATGGTATTACAGATTGGATTCCAGGTTATCAATATGGACGTACTTCAGAGGAATTGAGTAAATACAAGATGATAGCTCCTGAAATGCCACTGAACATGCCCTTGGAAGAAGTCATAATTCCTGAAGCAATGAAAGAAAATGGATATTCTACATATCATATTGGTAAATGGCATTGTGCGGAAGATTCATTATATTATCCTCAATATCAGGGGTTTGATGTGAATATTGGTGGTTGGTTGAAAGGGTCTCCTAATGGAATGAAAAGATCGCAGGGGGGGAAAGGTGCTTATTTCTCTCCATATAGAAATCCTTATCTTTCGGACGGGCCGGATGGCGAATATCTGACAGATCGTTTGGGGGATGAAGCTATAAAGCTGATAGATGCATCTAAATCAAAGCCTTTCTTTATGTATTTGGCTTTTTATGCTGTACACACTCCAATAGAGGCAAAGCCAGAATATGTGGAATATTTCAAGAAGAAGGCTCATAAAATGCGTCTTGATGAGATACAGCCTTTTACTAAAGATTTGGATTGGTATAAAAATGCGGATCATAAAGCTTGGCATTGGAAAGAGCGTGTTGTTCAGAGCGATGCAGAGTATGCTGCGTTGATATACTCAATGGATGAGAATATAGGCCGTGTGTTGGATGCATTGAAAAAGAAAGGTCTGGATAAGAATACCATAGTATGCCTTCTCTCTGATAATGGTGGTTTGTCAACAGCTGAAGGATCTCCTACTTGTAATTTCCCGTTGCGTGCAGGTAAGGGATGGCTTTATGAGGGTGGTATTCGTGAACCTTTTCTGATAAAATATCCCAAAGTAGTAGAGGCGGGAAGTGTATGCCATAATCCAGTAATTGGTGTTGACTTTTATCCTACTATATTGGAACTGGCTGGTTTGCCTTTGAAGCCGGAGCAGCATGTGGATGGAGTAAGTCTTGTTCCGTTCTTGAAAGGTGATAGAACTTTTGATAGAGGTCCTATTTTCTGGCATTATCCTCACTATGGTGGTAAAGGTGACACTCCGGGTGGGGCTATCCGCATGGGAGATTATAAATTAATAGAGTTCTATGAAGACAATCACGTGGAGTTGTATAACTTGAGGACTGATATATCAGAAACGCATGACTTAAGTAAGGAAAAACCTGAAGTAGCAGCAGATTTGCTTAAGCGTCTACATGATTGGCGGAAAGCTTGTGGTGCAAAAATGCCGAAGACTAACCCGAATTATAAGAAGTAATAATTTCATGTATAGGTTGATTCTCAGCTTCCTATTATTGGAATAGCTGTTTTGTGAGTATCGTATGAAGAAAAAGGGATGAGTTTTTCTCATCCCTTTTTCTTCATACGATACTCTTTAGGTGACATGTGCATGTATTTAGTGAATACTTTTGAAAAATAATACGGATCATTAAAGGCCAGTTCAAAAGCTATTTCTTTTGCTTTCTTGTCGGTAAAGTCCAAGAGCTGGCATGCCTTCTGAATTTTCAACTGATTGAAATAGTTGATGGGAGACATGCCCGATTTTTGTGTAAAGAGTGTACTCAGATAAGTAGGTGAGTAGTTCACGCTTTCGGCCATGTCTTCCAGTGTCAGTTGTTTGTCCAGATTAGCCTTCATGTAATTGATGACTTTCTGTATGGTATCCTGTGTCTTGGGCTTGTTGATTTCGCGGAACTGAGGAATGTATCGGAAGGAGCCGAGCAGATACCATAGGCAGAGCGTGATGTACTCTAAGTTTTCAATGCTGTATCCCATTTCAAGGTTCACTAAAATCTCATTGAACAACTGGATGCGATCGTTGAAACGGGCCGTAGGCGAATCGTCAATGTAGATGGTACGGTTGAACAGCTCGGAAAACAGGTGGCTTTGTTCACCGGTAAAATGAATCCAGTAAATGCTCCACGGATGGCTGGTAGAAGCGGCGTATACATGCGGTGTACCCGCTTCGATAATGAAGAAATCGTTCTTTTTTACCGTGCATCTTCCTTTTCCGATATTGTACCAGCCTTCTCCTTCGTGGCAGTAAATCAGAATGTGCTGCGGGCTTCCTTCTGCACGTTCCCGGTAGTGACCTTCGGCATGAGGATAGTAGCCTACATCTGTGGGATGCAGCAGGCGTGTCATGGGATTTTCTTTGATTCTTAAAAGATTCTCCAGAGGAATGACAATGGCTTTCTCATTGGGAAAGCCGTCTTTTTTCTTTTCCATAGCATAATTTATTTGAGGGCAAAAGTAGGTATTTATTTGGATTTCTAAACTGATTTTGTAAGAAGATTTCTTTTTTGTTAGGGTGTATGTTGAGGGAAATAGTAAAATATTACATCTTTCCAGAAAAATATTACATTATTAGGGTGGAAAGTTGTGCTTATTTTTACCAAAACAAAAGTTTGTAAACTCAAAATTTAATAATATGAAAGCAGCAGCATTACTCTCATTTTCTTTGCTTTGTTTTTCTTGCAGTCAGCAGACTGACAAGATTGATCTGTCTGGCTCATGGACGTTCTCTACGGACAGTATGGACTGGAATCGGATGATTGAACTGCCGGGCTCAATGGCTTCCAACGGTTTGGGGGAAGATATTGCCGTGGGGACTGATTGGACAGGTGGTATTGTAGATTCTTCCTATTTCTTTAAACCTTCGTATGCCAAATATCGTGAGGCTGGAAATATCAAGGTGCCTTTCTGGCTTCAACCGGTAAAATATTACAAAGGTAAGGCGTGGTATCAGAAAGAAGTGGTGATTCCGGACAGTTGGGAAGGAAAGGATATTTCTCTCTTTCTGGAACGCTGCCACTGGGAGAGCCGTTTGTATGTAGACGGAAAGAAAATCGGTATGCGGAATGCCCTGGGCGCTCCTCACCGTTATGACCTGACAGGCAAGCTTTCAGCAGGGAAACATGTGCTGATGCTTTGTGTAGACAATCGGGTGAAGAACATTGATCCGGGGGAGAACTCACATAGTATTTCCGACCATACGCTAGGAAACTGGAACGGGGTGGTAGGCGACATGTTCTTAGAGGTAAAGCCGGAAGTGAACGTGTCTTCCGTCAAGATTATGCCAGACCGTCTGGCTAAGAAAGTCAGTGTGTCGGCTTCCTTGATGAACCGTTATGAGAAAGAAACGAGTGTGGTACTCGAAATGACGGTAGGCAATGAAAAAGTACAGCAGCAGTCTACCTTGAAGCCGGGCAAGAATCAGGTGATGATGTCGCTGGCCATGAAGGGAGATATTAAGTGCTGGGATGAGTTTTCTCCATCCTTATATGATTTGAAGCTGAGTGTGAAGGATGCGGAGAGCGGCGAAACGGATGTCTATACGGAACGTTTTGGTTTTCGTGATGTGAAGGTAGTAGACGGAAAATTGACCATCAACGACCGCCGTTTGTTCCTGCGTGGTACGCTGGATTGTGCCGTATTCCCGAAGACCGGTTTCCCGCCCACAGATGTAGAGTCCTGGAAAAAGATTTATACCACCTGCCAGCAGCACGGATTGAACCACGTGCGATTCCATTCCTGGTGCCCGCCGGAAGCCGCATTTGTAGCAGCCGATGAGATGGGTATGTATCTGGAGATAGAATGCTCTTCCTGGGCTAACCAGTCGACCACCATTGGTGACGGACGCGATTTGGACCGCTTTATCTGGGAAGAAAGTGAACGTATTGTGCGTGAATTTGGCAACCATCCATCTTTCTGCATGATGATGTACGGCAATGAGCCTGCGGGAGCGGGAAGCCATGCTTATCTGACTAATTTCGTCGCTACTTGGAAAGAGCGCGATGCCCGTCGTTTGTACTGCTCGGGTGCCGGATGGCCCAATTTGCCGGTTAATGATTTCTTGAGCGATTCCAACCCTCGTATTCAGGCATGGGGACAAGGAGTGAAGAGTATTATCAACGCACAGGCTCCGCGTACCGACTATGACTGGTCGGAATACATCGGACGTTTCCAGCAGCCGATGGTGAGCCACGAAATCGGGCAGTGGTGTGTATATCCCAACTTCAAGGAAATGGCCAAATACGATGGGGTGATGCGTCCGCGCAACTTTGAGATATTCCAGGAAACACTGGCCGAAAACGGCATGGCTCATTTGGCTGACAGCTTCTTGCTGGCTTCCGGGAAATTGCAGGCGTTGTGTTATAAGGCCGATATTGAAGCCGCCTTGCGTACAAAAGACTTCGGTGGATTCCAGTTGCTGGGCTTGTCTGATTTCCCGGGTCAGGGTACGGCGCTGGTAGGAGTGCTCGATGCGTTTTGGGAAGAGAAAGGCTACATCCGTCCGGAAGAATACCGTCGTTTCTGTAACAGCACGGTGCCATTGCTGCGTTTGCCGAAGCTGATTTATACCAACCAGGAAACCGTGAAAGGTAGCTTGGAAGTGGCACATTTCGGAGCGGCTCCGCTGGAAGTGACTTCTACTGCCTGGACCTTGAAAACAAAAGAAGGAAAGACTATCGCTTCGGGCAAGCTGGCACATCAGCCGGTAGGTATCGGCAACTGCATTCCGCTGGGACAACTGGAGATTCCGTTGGATAAGGTGGACGTTCCTTCATGCCTGACACTGGAAGCTACATTGGGAGATTATGCCAACAGCTGGCACATCTGGGTATATCCTGCTGCGGTACAGAAAGTAGCTGATGAAGCACAGCTGCTGATGACCGACCGTCTGGATGCAAAAGCTTTGCAATGTCTTCAGGAAGGGGGTAACGTACTGTTTTCTTTACGGAAAGGCTCCTTGCCTGCCGAAGCGGGAGGTGAAGTTGAGATAGGTTTCTCCAGCATCTTCTGGAACACAGCCTGGACGCTGGGACAAGCACCGCACACGCTGGGTATCTTGTGTAATCCTGCTCATCCGGCACTTTCAGAGTTCCCTACAGAGTATTACAGTGATTATCAGTGGTGGGATGCCATGAGTCATTCCGGTGCTATCGAAGTGGCCAAGATTGACAAGAACTTACAGCCGATTGTGCGCGTTATCGACGACTGGTTTACCAACCGTCCGCTGGCTTTGCTGTTCGAAGCGAAGGTGGGCAAGGGTAAGCTGCTCGTATCCGGAATTGATTTCTGGCAGGACATGGACAAGCGTACGGAAGCCCGTCAGTTACTCTACAGCTTGAAGAAATACATGTGCAGTGACCGCTTCAATCCCTCTTCTGAAGTTGATGCGAAAGATTTAAGTATTTTGTCTTCCGCTAAAAATCAAAAATAACCACAGAAATATCATTTTTTCCTGCAAACTTGGGATAGTTCTTCTACCTTTGTTTGCAGGAATTTCCACATGAATACATAGAACAATGAAAAACACAACGCATCTTATTTTAGGAATGCTGGCCTTGACTTTCGGAATGGAGGTGAAGGCACAGATTCAGCTTCCGTCGGTTTTCTCTGATGGAATGGTGTTACAACAAAACAGTAAGGTAGCCGTATGGGGATGGGGAAATCCGTCTGAAACCCTGATGATTCTCTCTGAATGGAATCCGGGTGACACCGTGCGTACGGTGGTCGATAATCAGGGACGCTGGAAGGCAGAGGTGCCGACCGGACGTGCCGGAGGTCCGTATACACTTGAAGTGAAAGGCGGAAACGACAGCCGGAAATTGTCGGATGTGATGTTGGGTGAAGTCTGGCTGTGCAGTGGACAGTCGAACATGGAATGGTCGGCCGATATGGGAATCATGAACGGCGAGCAGGAAGTGAAACAAGCTGCCTGTCCGTCCGTACGTATCTTCCATAATCCCAAGCAAGGAGCCGATACACCTCAGACCGACTGCCGCACAAAGTGGGAGGTGGCTACTCCTGAAAGTATGCGCAAGACCAGTGCCACTGCTTACTTCTTTGCCCGCTACCTGACTGAACATCTGAAAGTGCCCGTAGGCATTTTAGTATCCGCCTGGGGAGGTACACCGGCTGAAGTGTGGACACCGGCCGAAATCGTGGAAAAAGATGAGATACTTTCGAAGAATAAATTAAAAGACTATCCCTGGTGGCCGATTAAGCCGGGTGTATTGTATAATCAGATGATTCATCCGCTGGTGCCTTATCAGATAGCCGGATGCATCTGGTATCAGGGAGAAAGCAACCATGAGAATGCACCGTCGTATGCCCGTCTGGTATCCAAGATGGTGGAGGCCTGGCGAAAAGATTTCGGATGGGACTTTCCGTTCTATTACGTGCAGATTGCACCTCATACGTACGGAGTGAAGAACAACACCCCGGCTTTATTGCGTGAACAGCAGGAACTCATGCTGGGGCAGGTAAAGAATACTGCCATGATTAATATTTCCGATTTGGTGGAGAATGTAAAAGACATTCATCCGCGTAACAAGCGGGCCATTGGAGAACGTCTGGCCTGTCTGGCTATGGACAAAGTCTACGGACAGTTCACCGGTGCTTACGAGAGTCCGCACCTGGCATCTGCCGAGCTTCAGAAAGGAAAGATTGTGGTGAATCTTGAAGGAAACTTCTCCACTTTGCAATCGACTACTCCCCATATCACGGGACTGGTGCTGACAGACGGCAAAGGAGATACGCTTACCGTGAAGGCAAAAATTAAAGGGAAACAAATCATACTGCCTGTAAGAAAGCTGAATCCTCCTTACCGGGTTTCCTATTGCTTTGATGAAGCAACCATCGGCAGCTTGCGCACAGAGGCCGGTATGCCCGTATTGCCATTCTGTACGAAATCCATCGAAAAACAATGAACTCTATCTAGAAGAACAAGAATATGAGAATGAAATTCAGACGTTTAGGGATTATATTAAGTCTTTGTCTGCTGGCCGGAACATCCGTCCAGGCATCCTGGTTTAAGGAGAAAGATTTGATACAGACCGGAGTATATTATTATCCCGAACATTGGGATGAATCACAGTGGGAGCGCGATTTCAAGCGCATGCACGAACTGGGCTTTGAGTTTACCCATTTCGCTGAGTTTGCCTGGGCGCAACTGGAGCCGGAAGAAGGACGGTTTGATTTTGCCTGGCTCGACAAGGCCATCGGATTGGCAGCAAAGTACGATTTGAAAGTCGTGCTGTGTACATCTACGGCTACTCCTCCCGTATGGCTTAGCCGGAAGTATCCGGAAATTTTGCTTCGTCAGGAAAACGGTATCGTGCTGGATCATGGTGCCCGCCAGCATGCTTCCTTTGCTTCACCCGTGTATCGGAAATTGGCTTTCCGGATGATTGAGCAGTTAGCCAGACGATACGGACATGATGCACGCGTGGTAGGATGGCAGCTTGATAATGAACCGGCTGTCCAGTTTGATTATAATCCGGCTGCGGAAGAAGGTTTCCGTACCTACCTTCGGAATAAATACCAGACAATTACCCAACTGAATCAGGCATGGGGAACCGCTTTTTGGAGTCAGGTGTATGCTTCGTTTGATGAAATCACTTTGCCGAAGACTGCCCAGGTCTTTATGAACCATCACCAAATTCTTGACTACCGTCGTTTTGCGGCCAGTCAGACCAACGACTTCCTGAGTGATCAGTGCCTTCTTATCAAGAAATATGCGAAAGACCAGTGGGTAACTACCAATTACATCCCCAACTATGAAGAGGGACACATCGGCGGCAGTCCCGATCTGGACTTTGTAAGTTATACGCGTTACATGGTGTATGGCGACAATGAAGGAATCGGACGCCGGGGGTACCGGGTAGGCAATCCATTGCGCATTGCCTGGGCAAATGACTTTTTCCGTCCGGTAAAAGGCGTGTATGGCGTGATGGAGTTGCAGCCAGGGCAGGTGAATTGGGGTGGCATCAATCCTCAGCCGCTTCCCGGTGCGGTACGCCTGTGGCTATGGAGCGTCTTTGCTGGTGGAAGTGACTTCGTGTGTACCTATCGTTACCGTCAGCCGCTGTATGGCACTGAGCAATATCATTATGGCATTGTCGGGACCGATGGAGTGACCGTCACTCCGGGCGGACGGGAGTATGAACAGTTCATTCAGGAAATAAAGATGCTGCGCCAGTCGGTGCAACCTCGTGCCAAGCAGCCAAAGGAATATGTGGCCCGGAAAACAGCCATCCTGTTCAACCACGAGAATAGCTGGAGCATCGATCGCCAGAAACAGACTTATTTGTGGAATACGCTCGGTCATATCGACAAATATTACCGCACCCTGAAATCCTTCGGTGCACCGGTCGATTTCATCACAGAGAAAGCCGACCTGTCAGATTATCCGGTGGTGATTGTGCCTGCCTACCAGATGGCCGACAGCATGCTGGTGGACAAATGGAAATCGTATGTAGAAAACGGAGGGAACCTGGTGGTAACCTGCCGTACGGCACAGAAAGACCGCTGCGGACGTTTGCCGGAAGCCCCCTTCGGCTCTGTATTGGCTCCGCTGACAGGCAATGAAATAGAATTCTACGACCTGCTTTTCCCTTCAGACCCCGGTATCCTGCAGATGGATGGAAAGGAATATACCTGGAACAGTTGGGGTGAAATCATAAAACCGGCAGCCGATGCACAGGTGTGGTGTACTTACAGCCGTGAGTTTTATGAAGGAAAAGCTGCCGTGACGTTTAAGAAGTTAGGTAAGGGAACTGTGACGTATGTAGGCGTGGACAGCAAAGACGGGCAACTGGAAAAAGAGGTTCTGAAGAAACTGTATGCACAGCTCGGTATTCCGTGTATGGATCTGCCTTACGGGGTGACATTGGAATATCGCAATGGGATGGGCATCGTGCTGAACTATTCAGACCGTCCTTATACGTTCGACGTGCCGGAAGGCAGTCGTATTCTGGTGGGCAATGCAGAAATCCCCACGGCAGGAGTTTTGGTGTTTTCAATAGGTAACAAATAAAGAAAAAGAACAATGAAACAGTTATTATCCGTCATATTGAGTCTGTGTGCCTGTGTGCAGTTGTATGCCCAGGTATGGACCTTAAAAGAGAAAGAACCGGCCGCACCCGGCACATGGTGGTGCTTCCGCAATACAGTGACACTGGACGAACAGCCCCGTTCACTGGAACTGCGTCTGGCTGCCGATACGAAATACTGGCTCTGGGTAAACGGCGAGCTGCAAGTGTCGGAAGGAGGATTGAAACGCGGTCCGAACCCTTCGGACACCTATTGCGATGTGATAACTTCACTTCCCGCCTTGCGTGCGGGCGAGAATATCGTGGCCTTGTTAGTGTGGTACTTTGGCAAGGATGGTTTCAGCCATCGCAATTCCCCTACAGCAGGCATCAGTTTCTCCCTTTTCTGCGATGGCAAGGAGGTGGAACCCGATGCAAAATGGCGGGTGAAAAAGCATCCGGCCTATTATGTGCCGCAGGGCGAACAGCCCAACTATCGTCTGGCAGAGTCAAACATCGGGTTCGATGCAGTGAAAGACATCCCTTTCATGGCGCCCGATTATGATGACAAAAAGTGGAAGAAAGCCACGGAAATATCACTGGAAAAAGCCGGATGGAATCAGCTGGTAGACCGCCCCATTCCGTTCTGGAAAGACTATGGGCTGAAGCCTTATGCGAAGACAGAGATGCAGGGCGATACGTTGCTGCGGGCTTACCTGCCTTACAATGCACAGATTACTCCTTACATCCGCCTGAAAGCACCGGCAGGCAAGTGTATCCGTATCCGTACGGACAATTACCGGGGAGGTTCGGCCACCAACGTATTTGCTGAGTACCGCACGTGTGAAGGAGAACAGACATTCGAATGCAAGGGCTGGATGAACGGCCACTATGTGCTGTATGAACTTCCGGAAGGTGTGGAAGTGCTTGATGTGAAGTACCGTGAGACGGGTTACGACACCTCCTTTGCCGGCAGTTTCTCCTGCGATGACCCGATGCTCACCCGTTTGTGGGACAAGTCGCAGCGTACGCTCTACATCACCATGCGCGACACCTATATGGACTGTCCCGATCGCGAGCGTGCCCAGTGGTGGGGCGACGTGGTGAACGAATTGGGCGAAGCTTTCTATGCCCTCGACGAAAAGGCTCACCTGCTGACTCGCAAGGGTATTCATGAACTGATGGGGTGGCAGCGGGCCGATAGCACCATCTTTGCACCCGTTCCGGCTGGAAACTATAAGGATGAATTGCCCATGCAGATGCTAGCCAGTGTGAGTCATTACGGTTTCTGGACCTACTATATGGGTACGGGCGACCGGCAGACCATTGCCGACGTGCTGCCACGGGTAAAGAAATACATCCATGTGTGGAAAACAGATGCCCAAGGCTTGGTGATACCCCGTTCCGGCGGATGGACCTGGGGCGACTGGGGAGAAAACAAGGACATGACCCTGCTGTTCAACCTCTGGTATGCGATTGCCCTGAAAGGATACGAAGAAATGAACCAGTTGGCTGGCGAGGCAGAAGAAGCTGCCTGGGCGCGTACCACCGCCGACAAGCTGCGTAAAGAGTTTCACCGTACGTTCTGGAACGGAAAATACTACGTCTCTCCGGGTTATCAGGGCAAACCCGATGACCGTGCGCAGGCACTGGCCGTCGTATCCGGAGTCTTGCCCAAAGAACTGTATCCGGTGATTCGTCCTTTCTTTTCCACCTGGTATCATGCCAGTCCGTACATGGAGAAATATGTGCTCGAAGCTCTTTGCACGATGGGGTATTATCAGGACGCCCTGAACCGCATGAAGTTGCGTTATAGCGCCATGATAGAAAGTCCGCTGACCACACTTTGGGAAGGCTGGGGCATCGGCAGTGAAGGTTTCGGAGGCGGTACCTACAATCACGCTTGGAGCGGCGGTCCGCTGACCATTCTTTCACAATACATCGCCGGCATTGAAACGCTGGAACCAGCTTTCCGTACATTCCGTGTGGCACCTCATCCGGCACATTTGAACTTCATCCGTACCCAGGTGCCGTTGTCGGGCGGTCGTCGCATCGTGTTTGAAATGGACAAGTCGGCTCACGGTGGAACCATGTACCTGCGGGTACCGGAAGGAACTTCCGCACAGGTAGTGCTTCCTGCCGAATTCCAGCGCTGGAGTGTGAACGGCGAACTGAAAAACGAACGTCAGCTGACGCTGGCTGCCGGAGAATGGCATTTTGAAATGAGCGAGAAATAGTATTCTTTAGTCCTTGTGTGAAGGACATCCGTTGCACCCACTACATCCGCATCCACATCCGTTTGATTTCCCTTTTCGGCGGATGAGGGTGTGGAAGAAGTGCCTGCCGGCCCAGAGAAGGCAGCAGGCTACGATGATATATACGAGAATGTTTTGAATATCCATATTGAGAATAGTGTTAGATGAATAAACTTCCTATCTGATAGACTCCAAACGCTACAAGCCAGGCTAATATGGTGGTGTAGGTCGCAGCAAAGATGGCCCATTTCCATCCACCTGATTCCTGCTTGATGGCAGCTAAGGTGGCAATACACGGGAAGTAAATCAGTACGAACAACATGTATCCGTAGGCTACGAGCGGTGTGATGGGAATGCGTTCGGAAAGGTCGACGGTGTCTACATCGTCTTCGTTGGTGTAGAGTACTCCCAAGGTACTTACCACAAGTTCTTTGGCTCCGATTCCCGACAGGATACCGATACCCATCTTCCAGTCGAATCCTAACGGCTCGATGGCTGGTTCAATGGCTTTTCCCAACTGGCCGATATAGGAATTCTCCTGCTGTTCGGCAGTGGTTTCGTAGGCTTCGTGGTTAGGATAATATCCCAGGAACCAGATGATAATGGAAGCTACCATGATGATTCCACCCATCTTTTTGAGGTATTGCTTTCCTTTTTCCCACGTGTGGCGCAGCACGACTTTGGCGGTCGGCATACGGTAGGGAGGAAGCTCCATCACGAAGGGGCTGTCATCGCCTTTCACCAGAAACTTAGTGAAGATGCGGGCCATGAGTACGGCCAGCAGGATGCCGATGGCATAGATGGACAACAGAATCAGACTGGCTTTGCCGGGGAAGAATGCGCCGATCATGACCAGATAGATGGGAAGGCGGGCACTGCATGACATGAGCGGGTTCACTAACATGGTGACCAGTCGTGCCTTGCGGCTCTCGATGATACGCGATGACATGATGGCAGGTACATTACATCCGAATCCCATGATGAGCGGGATGAACGATTTCCCGTGAAGTCCCATTTTATGCATGATTTTATCCATGATAAAGGCCGCACGTGCCATGTAACCGGAATCTTCCATGAAGGAGATGAAAAAATAGAGCAGCAGGATGTTCGGGAGAAAGACAATCACGCCTCCTACGCCACCAATGATTCCGTCGATAATCAGGTCTTTCAGCGGGCCCGGACTCAGGAAGGTCTCTGTTCCCTGCGCAATAAGCCCCACGAACCATTCAATGGCTTGTTGTGGGTATTCTCCCAACACAAAGGTACCTTCGAACATGATGTACAGGAAGATGAAGAAAATGGGGAATCCCCAGAAACGGTTCGTCACGATGCTGTCTACCACTCGTGTAAACGCTTCCGTGTCATGATTATTTTGGGTAAAGGTTTCCTTCAAGGCTCCTGAGATAAAGCCATATTTGGCGTCGGCAATGCATTGTTCGCTGTCGTCATTGCCCAGCTCACGCAGGCGCGCCGCTTCGTTGTCTCTGATAGCCAGGATTTCTGCTCCGTTGGGCAGGGGAGCGATGACGCGTGTCTCTATATCCTTGTCGTTTTCCAGCAACTTGATGGCCAGAAAACGGGTAGAGTATTTGTGACGGATATTTTCGTTTTTACTGATTTCTCTCTTTACGTTGTCGATGCTTCGTTCAATTTCCGGTCCGTGGTTGATGTGGATGTGGCGGATAAAACCTTTGGCGGTGAAGTTGTCTTCTTCGCCTGCTCCTTCATACTTATGTCCGGGCACATAGGCATCGTGCCATTCGCGGAAGTCGCGGAGAATTTCGTTCTTGATTTCTTCTTTCTGTCCCATGAAGTCGGCTCCCTCATACAGACCGATGATGACGTGGAACAGGTTGTCAATGCCTTCGCCCGTACGGCTTACCGTCGGCACCATGGGTACTCCCAACAGTTCGCTCAATTTGTGGAAGTTCAGTTTGTTGCCGCTGTGCTGCAGGGCATCGTACATGTTCAGTGCCACTACCATGCGCACGTTCATATCAATAAGCTGGGTAGTGAGGTAGAGATTACGTTCCAGGTTGCCTGCATCCACCACGTTGATGATAACGTCCGGTGTTTCCTCGATGATGTGTTTACGTACATAGAGCTCTTCCGGACTGTAGGCCGAAAGGGAGTAAGTACCCGGCAAGTCCACCAGGCGGAAATGATAACCTTGAAAATCAAAGAAACCCTCTTTGGCATCTACGGTCACACCGCTGTAGTTGCCCACGTGTTCGTGTCCACCTGAAGCGACGTTGAAAAGTGAGGTCTTTCCGCAGTTCGGATTTCCCACCAATGCCACATTGATGGTACGTCGTTTTCCCTGAGCAATGTTTTTCATTACCTCATCGCTTACGGGGATACCCTGCGAAATAGGTTCATGGTAAGTATCTGTGGCGGCTGTACGTCGTGCTTCTTCTTCGCTGACGATTTCAATCATATCGGCTTCCTGTCGGCGGAGGGATACTTCGTAACCCATTATTTTGTATTTGATGGGGTCTTTGAGCGGTGCATTGAGTACCACTTCCACTGTTTTTCCCTTAATGAACCCCATTTCAATGATGCGACGGCGGAATCCTCCGTGTCCGAGGACTTTGATGATGACGCCTTTTTCGCCAGTTTTCAATTCAGAGAGTTTCATGTTTTATTCACTGTTTTAATTCGATGCAAAGATAGGGCATTGCATCTTTTTCTGCAAACTATTTAGAATGTTTTTAAATTACGATATCTGTATGGGGCTTTTTCATTTTTTATCTCTAAGTTTGTACTATGTTTATAAGGAAAGTCAGTCAGTTTATAGAAGAAAAGCACTTGTTGGGCTCTGGCGACAAAGTGCTGGTGGCATTGAGCGGCGGGGCCGACTCGGTGGCTTTGTTGCGGGTGCTTCTGCGTTTAGGTTATGCATGCGAGGCGGCTCATTGCAATTTCCATCTTCGTGGAGAAGAGTCGGTGCGAGATGAGCGTTTTGTGCGGGCGTTGGCTGAAAGCTTAGGAGTGCCTTTGCATGTGATTCATTTTGATACAAACGCTTATGCTGCTTCCCATAATATATCGGTCGAGATGGCAGCCCGTGAGTTGCGTTATGACTGGTTCGCAAAAGTGCGGCAGGAATGCGGAGCAAAGGTAGTGGCAGTAGCACATCACCGTGATGACAGTGTGGAAACTTTTCTGCTCAACCTGGTGCGGGGAACAGGCATCAATGGTTTGCAAGGCATCCGCCCGGTGAATGGGGAGGTAGTGCGCCCGTTACTGTGTGTAAGTCGTGCAGAGATTCTGGACTATCTTTTTTCGTTGGGACAGGATTATGTGACAGACAGTACCAACCTGCAGGATGAGTTTGTGCGCAACAAGCTTCGTCTGAATGTGATTCCGATGCTGGAAACCATCAATCCGTCAGTGAGTGATACGATTGCGGAAACTGCACGCAGGTTGGCTGATGTGGCGCAAGTGTATCAGGAGGCCATACAAGCAGCCAGGAAACGGGTGATGCCTGATGGAGAAACTATTGATATTCCTACCTTGTGCAGGGAGCCGGGCGCACAGAATCTGCTTTTTGAACTGCTATACCCCTTGGGTTTCAATGCGGCACAGGTAAGTGATGTGTTTCGTGCATTGCATGGAGAATCAGGGCGGATGTTTCACAGCCGCGAATGGACGTTGCTGATAGATCGTGACCGGTTGATACGTCGTCCGTCAGGGGAAGTGGAACCTCAACCCGAATTGTGTGTGGAGAGAATGGAAGTGGATGCCGGTTTTTCAGTACCCCATACTAATGAGGTAGCGTATGTCGATGCATCAATGGTGCATGGGGAACTGACTTTACGTAAGTGGCAGTCGGGCGACAAGTTTATTCCATTTGGAATGAAAGGCTTTAAATCGGTACGTAATTATTTGCGTGACAAAAAGTTTTCCCGTTTTGAGAAAGAGCGTCAGTGGGTGGTGTGTGATGGCGACCGCATTGTGTGGCTTGTCAATGAACGGGTAGATAATCGTTTCAGAGTGATGCCAGAGACGCGGTTGGTCATAAAAATGAAGGTAAAGTTTGTGTAATTGCATAATCTGCAGATTTTTGTATTAAAAGATGCAAAAAAAGAGAGGGTAAAGTTATCACATTGAGGGAATTGTATTTACTTTGAATACGTTTAATTTAAATTATAGTCAGAATTATGAACGAATTAATTGCAAAAATCAAAGAATTGAATGCTGCTTTGGTTGCAGATGCTGAATTGCAGGCTGAAAAAGGAAACAAAGCTGCAGGAACTCGTGCCCGTAAGGCATCCTTGGAGTTGGAAAAAGTTTTGAAAGAATTTAGAAAAGTATCTCTGGAAGAGTCAAAAAAATAAATAGTTTCAAGACGGACTCATGTCTGAGGGAGAGAGGTTATAGCTGGTGCGGTTGAGATGCACGCTATAATCTCTCTTTTGTTTTTTTATCACACGGCGGGGTGGTTATTAAAGGGGAACTTCGTACATTTGTGTGGACTTGTACGAACGTGTTTATGAAGAGATTTCGGAAGATTGGACTGGTGTGTGTGATGTGTGCCGTGTGCGGCATGCTGTGGCTTTCGTGCAAACGTCCGGTACATCAGAGGGTGTATGCACAGGTGGATTCATTGAACCGCGTGGCGTATGAAGCACGTTACAAGGATCTTTCTTTATCCTCCAAGGCAGCTACAGAAGCCTGGACGTTGTCTGAAGGATATGCGTCGGGCAGGGCGGAGGCATTGAACAACATGGGGTTTTGTGCATTCATGCGGATGGACTTCGAGCATGCAGCCCGTTTGTTCCGAAAAGCTTCGGAAACCAGCAACAACGAGATTGAGCGTCTGGTGGCCGATGTCGGGATGATGAAAATCTGTCAGCGTACTTCCATGAACAAGGAGTTCTACGATTATCATAACAGTGCATTGCAACGTATCCGGCGTCTTAATGAGGATCGTTCTTCGCTTGAAAAGAACGGGCTGGAAGGGCGGTTGAATTATGCGCTTTCGGAGTTTTATATCGTTTCGGGAATTTATTATTATTATTTGCAGCAGGACAAGGAGTCCATGCAGGCTATCAATGCCGTGCCGGAAGAGGCTTTGAAAAACGACACGGCCCAATGGCTGTACTATGCGTATATGCGCGGGTCGGGTGGCATGTACGAGGCGCCTACACGTGAAGAAGTGACCATTGGAGAATTTGGGTATCTGGTGCAATGTCTGCAGGTGGCCCAACTCAGGGGATATACTTATTTTGAGGCCAATGCGCTTCAGGCTATGGCTGAGCTGTTGGTGTTCCGCAGCAACCGTCTGTTGTTGAGCGAGAAGAGGGCGGGTATGCTCCGCCTGGTCAATCCGGATAACTTGCCGGTGGACAGTCTGCCGCTGGTCTTTGCCAAAGATGCGTTGGGCTTGTTTAAGCGTTATGGTGACTGGTATCAGATTTCGGGCACTTATCGTACCATTGCAACATTCTATAATTATACGGGACAGCCCGAAAAGGCTTTGGTCAATTTGAAGAGAGCCTTGAATTATGTCAATCTGCATCATGAGAAATATTATCATTGCAAAGACTCGCTCGACCGTTTGCAGGCCTATTTGCCGGGAGACGGCACTTCCATTGAATTGAAATGGATTAATGACGAGGGCATCAATACGGTGCCCGAATGGATAGCCCGGTTGCGGGAACAATTGAGCCGTACGTATTCTGCCATGGGATGCAAAGCGGAGTCGGATTATAACCGCAATGTGTACTTGGATATTCTGGACTATACCCGGCAGGATAAGGAATTGGAAAGCCGTTTCCTAGCATTGGAAAAGGAGACCGGACAGCTGAATGTGTTGCTGTGGCTTGTGGCGGCGGGTTTTCTGGTGCTGGTCGTATTGTTTGTCTGGCTGAACCGTTCCTGGAGGGTGAAGAATACGATGTATCTCACGGAACTCAAACGCATTCTGGGGCTTTGTCAGCAGATTACGGGAGCGGTACCTGTTTCGGCAACCAGCCGGGAAGAGGTGGCCGATGCCGTAGTGAAGGTGATGAAACCGGAGCTGTCGGAATTGTTTGGGGTGCGTGACGTGCGAATTACATTCTGCGATGAGGAAGAGACGGAAGAAGAAACCGGGGAATTGCATGAGGGCATTTCGTTGGTGTACGACCTTCAATTACCCGACAGGGAGGTGATTGTGGGAAAACTATGGATGTGGTTTGTGGTTCCTGTACGGAAGGAGGAGCAGACACTTATCCGATTGCTGTTACCTTACCTGGCTTGGACGCTGGAACATGGCATGAACCTGGTTTCCTTAGGTGAGGAACAGCAAAGACTGGAAAAAGAACAGTACGTCCATGAACTTCACCTGATGGAGAACAAACGTCAGAATGAAGTGAAAAAGGCGTGTTTGTCGATTGTGACAGGAATCGTACCTTATATTGACCGTATGGTAAACGAGGTGCGGAAGCTCCGTACACTTCCGGCGGCAAATGCAGAAGCTATACAGCAGGGGAAGTTAGGTTATATCGATGAACTGGTGACAAAAATAAATGAATACAATGACATCCTGGCTTTATGGATTAAGATGCGGCAGGGTACGCTGAGTCTGAATATTGAAAACTTTGAGTTGCAGGAACTGTTTGCAATGATTGCCAAGGGACGTCGTTCTTTCGAACTGAAAAAACAGACACTGACCGTGGGAGAAACGACGGCTTGTGTGAAAGCAGACAAGGCATTGACACTCTTTATGATGAATACGCTGGTGGAAAATGCCCGTAAATATACGCAGGAAGGGGGAAAAGTGAGCCTTTCCGCAGAAGAAACACCCGATTATGTGGAGATTGCCGTGGAAGATAACGGACCGGGTCTTTCGGAAAAGGATCGTTTGCGTATCCTGGGAGAGAAAGTGTACGATTCAGGAGCCATCGGTATGGATACTGCTACGGATGCGGCAGAGTTGCAACGACAGAAGGGGCATGGTTTCGGACTGATGAATTGCAAAGGAATTATTGAAAAGTACCGGAAGACGAACAGCTTGTTTGCGGTTTGTCGGTTCGACATACAAAGTACGCCAGGAAAAGGCAGTCGTTTCTCTTTCCGTTTGCCCAAAGGAGCGCGGCGGATGGTCGGACTTTTGTGGATAGGTTTGTACCTGTTGCTGGGAATGGCCTGTTCTTCTAAACCGGAGTCTGCCACGCATACGGTCAGCAATGAAAAGGTGGCTCCGTATGACAGTTTGCTGGCCATTGCTAATGACTATGCGAACTGGGTGTATGAGTGCAATGTGAACGGCGACCATGCTACAGCGCTGGTATTAGCTGACAGTGTATTGTATTATATGAATGCCCATTATCTTCGTTATTCGGGAAAAAGCGGTCCGTTGCTTCGGCTGGAGAGTGAAGGAGAGGGGGCTGAGTTGACTTGGCTGGCCCAGTCGTTCGATACGGATTATTTTATTTTGCTGGATGTGCGTAATGAGGCAGCTGTGGCTTCATTGGCCGTAAAAGATTTCCGGAAATATCGCTATAATAATGCGGCTTACGCGGCTCTTTACAAACGTTTGAGCAAGGATAATTCTTTGGAGGAGTATTGCTTACAGATGCAGCGCTCGGCCAGCAACAAGCGTATTGCCTTGTCTTTGTTCGTGTTGCTGGTTTGCGGATGCCTGGTAGCCTATTATGCACTTTATCTTCGTCATCGTTTGCATTATCGTTACAACATGGAGCAGGTATTTGTGGTGAACCGTACCATCTTTTCGGCTGCCTCTTGTACGGAAGGACTCGGTGATGAGGTGCTGGACCGGATTGTCCGTAGCATGTTTAACGAGTTGAACGAGATGCTGCTGCTGGAGAATCTGGCATTGGCTGTGTATGACGAGGAAACCACTCACCTGAAAACGGCATGTTTTGTCACAGTAGAGAATGAGGAAGAATTGCATGAACGTCTTCAGCGGTGTTACGATTCCGGACAGATGCAGTGGAGCGGTGTCATGAAGTGGAGTTTCTTGCCTTTGTGGGTAGAAACAGGGGGAGACAAGCATTGTGTGGGGGTATTGGCCTTGAAGCTGGCACGTGCCTACAGCCGGGAAGAAGACCGTTTGCTGGTTGAAATGGTATGTAACTATTTGGCTGTTATTTTGTATAATGCCATTGTACAGGTGAACCGGAAGTTTCATGACATTGAACTGGCACAGGACGAGACCCGTCGTTCACTCTTTGAGGAGAATCAATTGCATGTGCAGAATATGGTGCTCGATAATTGCCTTTCTACCATCAAGCATGAAACAATCTATTATCCGAGCCGAATCAAGCAGGTGGCCGATAAATTAAACGGTGAGGTTACGGCCGCACAACGGACGGAGTTGTTGGAGAATATGTCGGAACTGGTGGGGTATTACAAAGATATATTTACGCTCCTCAGTTCGTGTGCTTCGCGTCAGCTGGAGGAGGTGACTTTCCGTCGTTCGGAAGTGGGAGTGACCGAGTTGGCAGAGGGCGCGGAGAAATATTTGCGTAAGGTGATGCGCAAGCATAACTTTACGCTGGAATTGCAGATGGATGTACCTTCGCTATGGGTAACGGGCGACCGGGTTTTGTTACTTTTTCTGCTCGAAAATCTGATTGATGAGGCGGTGCGTTATGAGGTTTCCGGAACCTTGCGCTTGGAAGCAAAAGCTGAAAACGGTTTTGTGCGCGTGGATTTCATTGATATGCGACGGACTTACTCTCAGGAGGAACTGAACGCCTTGTTTTATCCTGACAGAGAACGGATGTGTCCTTCAGGTGATGGACAGCGGCTGACGGGTACAGAGTATTTGGTGTGCAAGCAGGTTATCCGTGACCACGACGAGTACGGCGGGCGAAGAGGCTGCCGCATCAATGCCAGTCCTTGGCAGGGAGACGGAGGAGGAAAGGGATTTAGTGTGTGGTTCACCTTGCCGCTCAGACAAAAGAAATAACGAATTAGAATGAACATAAAATCAAGACAAAATGGAGAAGTTTAAGGTTGTCATAGTAGAAGATGTCAAACTGGAATTAAAGGGAACGGAAGAAATTTTCCGTCACGAAATACCGAATGCGGAGGTCATCGGTACGGCCATGACCGAGGAAGAGTTCTGGAAACTGATGGAGACGTGCACGCCCGATATGGTGTTGCTCGATTTGGGATTGGGAGGTTCTACCACTATTGGCGTGGAGATTTGTGCCCGTCTTCATCGGGAACGTCCGGAACTGAAGGTGCTTATCTTCACCGGAGAGATTCTGAACGAGAAACTTTGGGTGGATGCGCTTCGGGCTGGAGCAGTAGGCATCATCTTGAAGACCGGCGAACTGTTGACTGCGACCGATGTGCAGGCCGTCATGGATGGAAAGAAGATGGTATTTAACGAGCCGATACTGGAAAAGATTGTGGCCCGTTTCATGCAGACGGTGGAAGTAGAACAGCGTCGTCAGGAGGCAATTATCGATTATGACATTGACGAGTACGACGAACGACTGCTCCGTCATCTGGCTCTGGGCTATACCAAAGAAATGATAACCAACCTTAAAGGTATGCCTTTCGGTGTAAAATCGATTGAGAAAAGGCAGAATGAACTTGTAAATCGGTTGTTCCGCTCTGATGAACGGACTGGAGTCAATGCCTGTCGCCTGGTAACCCGTGCGTTTGAGTTGCGCATACTTGATATCGACAATCTGGAACCTGATGAAGAATAAATTCAATCTGCATCCGGCCACCTGCTTCCTGCTGCTGTTTTTGCTGGCTGCTTTGTTGTCATGGACCGGCAGTATTTATGAGTGGGAAGGTGTACGCAGTCTTTTGAGTGACGAAGGACTGCGGTGGCTCTTGCGTACGCTTTTAGATGATTATATTCTTTCTCCCGTATTTCAGGCCGTGGTGTGTCTTTTCTTTGGGGGAGGCCTATTTCTCCATTCCGGATTGGGTGATGCCTGTCACAGGATGGTGTCGGGCACCCGAAAATTTTCCCGAAAGGAGAAACGTGGAATGGGACTGGCTGCCGTCACTTTTTTAGTGTACGTCGGACTGTGTGTCTTGCTGGCTTTTGGTCCTTGGAATACGGTGCGCAGTGCCATCGGTACGTTGTCAGATTCTCCTTTGGCCGATGGGTTCTGGGGCGTATGCTCATTAGGAGTAGCTTTGCCTTCCATAGTGTATGGTTTTGCTTCCGATTCCTATCTGGACGATTCTGATGTAGTAGAAGGAATGGCTTATCTTTACAAGAGCCGGGCTACGTACTTTGTCGTGCTTCTTTTCATTACACTTTTCTTTTCTTCGCTGGAGTTCAGTGGGCTGACAGATTATGCCGGATTACCGGATGAAGTGTGTCGCGGAGCTTATCTGCTCTGCTGTGTACTTTTTCTTATGTAAAATAGGGCTGTTTCCTCTGAAACGATTATCTTTGCCCCGTTATTTTCAACAAAAATCGGAATAAACGTATAAGATGAAAAAAATTGTATTATTTGCAGCAGCCGGACTGATGTCTTTGGCTGCTTGTCAGGAAAAAGCTGGCTATATCATTAAGGGTACAGCCGAAGGTGTGGCCGATGGCGATACCGTATTCTTGCAGAAACAGACAGAAGAAGGTTTTGAAGCACTGGATTCTGTAGTCGTAAAAAACGGTACTTTCGAGTTTAAGGGAACTCCCGATTCAGTGGCTGTATCTCGTTTCGTAACTTACATGAAGGGAGATGCCCGTATGGCAGCCATGGTGTTTGTAGAAAAAGGAAACATTCAGGTAAATCTGAGCCCGATGGAAAGCCGTATTTCAGGAACACCCAATAATGATACTTATCAGAAATTCATGGATGAATACCAGAAGATTGGTAAGGAAATGAACGACATGTATCAGAAAATTAAAGGTGATACTTTGCTGACTGAAGTACAGCGTGATTCACTGATGGAAGTACTCGACAAGAAAGAGACAGAAGGTATGGACCGTATTTATCAGCTCGTGTCTGAGAATATTGCTAGTGCCGCAGGGGTACACTTGCTGACCATGTTCGGTTCTTCTTTTGAAGTAGAAAAAGTACAGCCTTTGCTGGAAAAAGTTCCGGCTGCTTTTGCTGACAATGAAGAGGTAAAGGCATTGAAGGAACATGTAGAGACAGTGGCTAAGACAGCAGTAGGACAGAAATTTATCGATTTTACGCTGAATACTCCGGAAGGCAAACCGGTGAAATTGTCTGATTTCATCGCAGCCAACAACTATACACTGATTGATTTCTGGGCTAGCTGGTGCGGACCTTGCCGCATGGAAATGCCGAATGTGGTAGCTGCTTATGCGAAATATGAGGCAAAAGGTTTTGGCATTGTAGGTGTATCTTTGGATAACGATGTAGAAAGCTGGAAAAAGGCAATCAAAGATTTGAACATCACTTGGCCGCAGATGTCTGACCTGAAAGGCTGGCAGTGTGAAGGTGCAGCTTTGTATGGCGTGCGTGCCATCCCGGCAACTTTGCTGGTTTCAAAAGACGGTACAATCGTAGCTCGCGACTTGCGTGGTGAAGACCTGGAAGCTAAACTTGCAGAACTGATGAAATAATCAGCTTCTTCAAAGTAAGAACTTATTATAAAGGAAACGCGGACCTTTCGATAGAGAGGCCCGCGTTTTTTATGGGTATGTGAAGGAAGTTCTTTATACTTCCATCATTTTCTTCAATTTTCCTGAGAGCAGGAAAAGGATAACGGCAGCTGCTCCGCTCATAAACACGAAAAGCATGAAAAAATCGAACAGATTCTCAATGGGATAGCCCATGAAACTTTTGCTTACTCCATGTTCCGGATAGTAACCGCTCAGCAGGCCGGCAAACTTGTTGGCAGCCGAGGTACTGAGGTACCATACGCCCATCAGCAATGAAGAAAAACGGGCAGGCGACAGTTTGTACACCAATGAGAGTCCGATAGGTGCCAGACAAAGTTCGCCCATGGTGTGAATCAGGTAAAGACCGGTGAGCCATACCATGCTGACTTTCACACCCGGCTCAATGTCTTTCACTCCGAAGGCAATAAACAGATAACCTAATGCTAACAGTCCCAGTCCGATGGCTTGCTTTCGGGGAGAACTTGGCTCAATGCCTCTTTTACCCAGGAATGACCATACTGCTGCAAAGATTGGGGCCAGTGTCACAATCATGATAGGGTTGAATGACTGGAAGTAGGCAGCTGGCATTTCCCATCCTCCGATGTGGCGGTCGGTCTGTTCGTCGGCAAAGAAGGTGAGTGAAGCACCGGCCTGTTCGTAGGCTGCCCAGAAGAAGATAACGAAAAATGCAATGATGTAAATCACTCCGATACGCAACTTTTCATGTCGGCTCAGTGAGTGGTCAGTAATGATAATCACTGGCATGACGATGGTAGTGGCGTAAATCAGTGAACCAATCCAATCGGCGTCGGCAAACAGGTGCGCGCTGTCTGCATTCCAGTTGATAGAGAATAGCAAGGTAAGCAGGAGGGTGCTTCCAATCATCAGAAGGGTGCGCGAAGTGGATTTCTGTGAAGAAGTTTCTGATTGCTGTGCGGTTGATATGTTTCTTTGTGGGGCAACACCTACCGGATTGCCGTCAGGGTCGCAGATGTATTTGTTCTTGAAAATCTGGAATACGGTTGCTCCCAGTATCATGCCGATGCAGGCAGCTAAGAATCCCCATTTGAAGTCCTCCGGATGGCCGGTGTTCCCTACGAGTCCGCATACTAGCGGGGCGAGGGTAGAGCCTACGTTTACGCCCATATAGAAGATGGTGAAGGCCGAGTCCTTCCGGTTGTCATCGGGTGTATAGAGCCGTCCCACCATGGTCGAGATATTGGGTTTGAAAAAACCGTTCCCTAAAATCAGCAGCCCCAGTCCGCAAAACATCAGGTATTTGGCCAATGCCACCTCCTGAAAATAGCAGGCACTGAGGAACAGCAGGAACTGACCGAGTGCCATGGTCAGTGCGCCTACCACGATGGAGCGTCGGTTACCCCAGTAGCGGTCGGCAATGTATCCGCCGATGAGCGGAGTAAGATACACCAGTCCCGTGTAACTGCCATACACTTGTGAAGCCATTTCCTTGTCGAAAAGCAACGCCTGTACCATGTAAAGCATGAACAGTGCGCGCATGCCGTAGTAACTGAACCGTTCCCACATCTCAGTTACGAAGAGTAAATAAAGTCCTTTTGGATGCCCTTTTGTTTGATTCATTCTTTTTTTATTGATAAAATGTTAGTAAATCGGTACTTTTTGCAAAAATAGAAAATCATTTGCTCTCCTGCAAATGAAAAAGCCATCTCAGAGGCTGAGATGGCTTTCAAGTATAATGTTATTGTATGGATTTATCAATGAATTGTAACCTGATCCAGTTGCTGGTAAGTAGCAGTGATGCGTTCCATGAATTCGGAAGTAGGAGCTACTGCCATAAGTTGCAGCATCAGGTCGTTTACATCAGCCTTGCTGTCAAGTTTGAGTGCGCGTGTCAGGTCGTCGAGTGACTCTTCATAGCGTTCAGTCTCAAAATAGAGTTGTGCACGCGATTTGTAGTTTTCCACATCCTCTGGATTCAGACGAATTGCTTCATTCAGGTCTGCTTCGGCACGTTCCCACATTTTCAGATTGCTTAGCAGCACGCCTCTGGAATAGTGTGCGAACGAACGATATTCCGTATCGGCTTCCGGAATAAGTTCCAGACTGGAGTTCAATGCCTTCAGTGCCAGTTTGGTATCATTGCAGAAGTTGCAGATAAGTGCCATGTAGCAATGTGCATATCCGTTGTCAGGGTGCTCATTGATTTCTGCATTCAAATAAGTATAAGCAGCTTCAGGGTTTCCTTCATTGAGGGCTTCTACTCCTTTTACATAGTTTTCGCTTTCAGGGCGTTGAATATTTTCTCCATACATTTGTATAGTAGAAATAAAACAGCAAATCAGAATTGCTGAGAGTGTTTTCATGGTGGCTTTCATAGAGTCTAGTTTTATTAACGGGCGCAAATCTATAAACTTTTTATTATTCTGCAAAGATTTTGTAGAAAATATTACAATCAGATGAAGGTAATCCGTAAAAACTTCCCTATATTTGCAGTGTAGAAAAATCAGAATATTTTAAAAGGTATATTGAATAAGTATAGATTCTAATTAAATAATATAATAAACCTAATTTATTTGCTAACCATGAAGTCACTTAATGAAATTATTGCACAATTTCCGGAGGTTGGAAAGGTAGGGGAAATAATTCCTTTGACAGCCGGTTTGATTAATCAGACTTATAAAGTTCAGACAGAAGATCCGCAGGCTTGCGATTATATATTGCAGTGTGTCAATCATCAGGTTTTCAAGGATGTGGAACTTCTTCAGCACAACATTGAATGTGTGACTCGTCATATTCGCGAAAAGCTGGAAAAGGCTCATGAAACGGATATAGACCGCAAAGTCCTCCGCTTTGTACCTACTGCCGAAGGAAAAACATATTATTTTGATGGTGAACGCTACTGGCGTGTGTGTGTGTTCATTCCGGAATCACAGACACTGGAAGCGGTAACTCCCGAATCTTCGTATCTGGTAGGTGTGAAATTTGGTGAGTTTGAAGCCATGCTGGCCGACCTGCCTGAAAAGTTAGGGGAAACCATTCCTGATTTCCACAATATGGAATTCCGTATGCAGCAGTTGCGTGAAGCTGTGGCACAGAATGCAGCCGGACGTATGGAGAAAGTACAGTCACTGGTAGATGATATTGAGAAAGATGCAGAGGAAATGTGTGCTGCTGAACGTCTGTATCGGGAAGGAAAACTTCCGAAACGTATCTGCCATTGTGATACGAAGGTATCCAACATGTTGTTTGATAAAGATGGAAACGTATTGTGCGTAATCGATTTGGATACGACCATGCCAAGTTTCGTCTTCTCTGATTTCGGTGATTTCCTTCGTTCTGCCGGAAATACGGCTCCTGAAGATGAACCTGACTTGAACAAGATTCATTTCAACATGGACATTTTCCGTGCCTTTGCCAAAGGATACATCGAATCGGCCAAGAGTTTCCTTACTCCGCTGGAGATAGAGATGCTGCCATACGCTGTGATGTTGTTCCCATATATGCAGGCCGTGCGTTTCCTGGCCGACTATATCAACGGGGATACATATTATCAGATAAAATATGCTGAACATAACTATGTGCGTACACTGGCACAGTATAAGCTGTATCAGGAAGCACGTCGTGCAGTTCCTGAAATGAAGGAGTATATTTCTTCGTTGCTGTAAATCAATAGCTTGCAAATTCATAAAAAGCGCCGTGGCATTCATTTTCAGAATGTCAGGGCGTTTATTTTCAAACGCCTTTGCGTTTGAAGTAAAACGTCAAAGCGTTTTGGTTGAAACGCACTTGCGTTTAAAAGAAAACGAGGCTGTCTCAAAATAAACTTGAGATGGCCTCTGTTGTTTCATTTCAGATTGAAGTCATTTGGATTTTTCTCCAAAAAGAAGCTTACAAACTTACTTTTGAAGATTTCATCCTTTCAAACTGTTTTTTCGTTGCCATAAACCTCCTAAGAGGCTATTTTTGCAAGATTATGTGCAATGGCCAGCAGGCCGAACTCAATTTCAACCTTCTTAAGCCCACGAAGATGGAACCTCTTGAAGTGCTTGTTGTTCTTGAGGTTTCCAAATACGGCTTCCACATCCTGCGGTCGCTGGCTGCGATATCTCAGGCCTTCATCGGAGAGCAGCTTTTCACGTTCCCTTTCCTTGATTTTCCTCAGACGGTGGTTTACCTGTACAATCCTTTCCGACCGGCTTCTGTGACACCGGCATCTTAGCGGGCA
>ULTW01011541.1_pt1 | contig 64717 bp, 60 predicted proteins | sample 1957961 | NCBI WGS metagenome assembly ULTW01 (sample SAMEA4835744, study PRJEB28245) | human gut metagenome | biome: gut microbiome; material: fecal sample | place: Denmark | collected 2008 | reverse complement strand
TATTCATATTTATAAAATTAATTTTGAACAGTTACTTAATACCAGTTTTGATGCTTTGCGCTTGGCAATTCTATCAAACATCCAATAAGAAGAATAGTCTGTTAAGTTATACTGCTAATCCAGGTATGACAGCGAAAGTACAGCTCCCTGATGGTAGTACCGTGATCCTGAATTCTAATTCCACTATAACCTATCCGACAGAGTTTAACGATAAACAACGCGAAGTAAAACTATTAGGAGAAGCCTATTTTCAAGTATCTAAAGACACCGAACGGCCGTTTATCGTTACAACTCCTTATCGAGCCAATATCAAAGTATATGGCACAGAATTTAATGTAGAAGCCTACGAAAAGGATAATACATTAACTGCAACCTTGAAAGAAGGAAGCATTGCACTCTCCTTTATTGGTAAAGATGGAAAACAGCAAGAGCAACTATTATTGCCAGGACAGGCTATTACCTATCGAAACAACAGCCAACCTACCCTCATATCGAAAGCCCAAGTAGACATAGCAACCTCATGGACAGAAGGAAAAATAATTTTCCGCAATACACCTTTTAAAGAGGTAATACAGAAATTAGAAAAGAGTTATAATGTACAATTTAGAATTCACAATCCTAATGTCTACAAGAACTGCTTTACAGGAACACTAAGCAATCAACGTCTTGATAGGATTCTTTATATCCTGTCTCAAACCTCTGATATAAAATTTAAACATCAACCAACAGATCAAGCATCCAACTATTCACAGATTATAGAAATCTATTAACTAAAACCTCGAAATTATGAAAAGAAATACATCGTAAAAAAAAGAAAAAAGCAGGAAAGTATTGGCGTACTCTCCTGCACAAGTTTAGTTCTTAATCATCTGTCCTACCAGGCAGACAATATTTTACTTTAAAACCTTACACAAAAGTATGAATATTTTTTATAGTATAGTACAAAGCCGCAAAAAACTAACACTTTTTATGCTTTTTTGTTTAATAAGCATCAGTGTATCTAACTTAAAGGCTCAAAATGTAACACTTTCTCATCATTCAAAATCACTGAAAGAAGCAATGAATGAGATTGAGCGTCAGACTGGTTATAAATTCTTCTATAACAATAGTCAAATTCATGTAGATAAGATTATTAACATATCTACACAAAATGAGAAATTGAGTTCCGTGCTCGCTCGTATGTTCAAAGATACGAATATTAGCTATAAGATTTCCGAGAAGACCATTCTTCTCAGCATCAAGAACAACCCTACTCATCAGAACAACCCTACTCATCAGAACAAGCAGAATACTCAAATCGTTTCAGGCATAATTAAAGATGATAGTGGTGAAGGTATTATAGGTGCTACCATTAAAGAAAAGGGCACAAAAAATGGTACCGTAACAGATATCGATGGTAACTTCACCCTCGAAGTAAACACTGGGGCTATGTTAGAGATTTCTTACATAGGATATACTTCACAAACAGTCAAAGCCACAAGAAAGGTCTCTGTCACTCTAAGCGAAAATACTATGGCTATGGACGAAGTCGTTGTGGTCGGTTATGGTATGCAAAAGAAATCTGATTTGACTGGTTCGGTAGTTTCCATTAACTCAGAATCGCTTGAAAGTCGCCCAAGTCCTAATATCATCCAATCATTAGAAGGAGCTGTACCTGGTCTCAATATTTCTACAACTGGTAACAATGCAGAAGGCTCTTCTGCTGTAACCCGCATTCGTGGTGAAAAATCTATATCTGCAGACAACAAACCTCTCATCATTTTGGATGGAATTCCATTTGATGGACCATGGTCTGAGCTGAACCCTAACGACATCAAGTCTATTGAAGTGCTAAAAGATGCTTCTTCTTCGGCTATCTATGGAGCTCGTGGTGCTAATGGTGTGATTCTTGTAACTTCAAAACGTGGAGAGAAAGGAAAATTATCTATTTCTTATAATGGTTATATTACCGTTGACAACGCTTACAACCTCCCAAAATTGATGAATGGTGAACAGTTTTATAAGTATAAGGAAGAAGCCCTGCGCATGGCAAATACCACTACGCCTACTCCAGGAAATCCAACACCTTGGATGGGTTCATTCACCCAGACCGAACTTGACATGCATGCCGCTGGTGAATCAACCGATTGGCTAAAAGAAGTAACGCAAACAGGTATAAAAAAACAGCACAACCTTTCTTTACGAGGTGGTTCTGAAAAGACGAAATTCTTCATCTCCCTCAATTATACCGATAATAAGGGAACAGCAAAGGGAAATCATTTCCAACGCTACAACGTACGCTTTAACTTAGACCAGGACTTTACTTCTTGGTTGCATTTCTCTACATCTACACAATTAGGACGTTACGACAGAGGCGGAAGTACAGCCACTTTCTGGCGTGCTTTCCGAATGGTGCCTTTAGCACGAGCATATAATGAAGATGGTACTATTCCCAATGCTTCATGGGAAGATTCAAGTGAAGCATTTGCAGTAAATCCACTCAGTGCTCTTAATAACAAGAGTAAGGATATACGCATGAAAGTAATTACCAACAATTCTATCGAAATCAAATTTCCATTTGTCAAAGGTTTAAGTTACAAACTGAATACAGGCTACACCTATTCTAACAGTTCTTGGAAACAATATCAAGGACAAGATACGTATTATGGTGCACGAAGCAATGGTATTCTCGATACAGATGATTGGCATACAGAAGATTGGATTATAGAAAATATCCTTAATTACGACAATACATTTGATAAACATCACATTTTTGTTACCGGACTTTATTCTGCACAGAGTAAGGTTTTCGAACAGAACAAGATGAATGGTAAAGGATTCCCTAATGACGTGATGGGATATTATCAGATGAATAAAGCAGCCACATCTTCTGGCACACAGTCGTATACTAAACAGAATCACCTTTCACAGATGCTACGTATCAACTATTCCTATGACGAACGCTACCTACTCACCCTGACCGCTCGTCGTGATGGATATTCTGCCTTTGGTTCTGATAGCAAGTTTGGTGTTTTCCCTTCTGTTGCCGTTGGTTGGAATATTTCAAACGAAAAATTCTTCAGAGGCAAAGAAATCAACAATATAATTTCCAGCTTGAAGTATCGTCTATCATGGGGACGTAATGGTAATGAAGCCATCAGTGCTTACACTACACTACCCAATCTCTCCACATTCAACTATTTGAATGACGATCACTCTGTTTTATATGGATTCTATCCACAAAAGTTAGCATCTCCAAATTTGGGTTGGGAAACGACCTCGTCTATTAATACAGGTATTGACTTTACCCTTTGGAATGGTCGCATACAGAGCAGCCTCGATTTTTATTGGAGCAAGACAAAGGACCTATTACTCAGTCGTTCTATCCCAACTATTAATGGCACAGGTTCCATTACAGAGAACATTGGCTCAACTAAGGGTAATGGTTTTGAGTGGCAAATTATTTCAAACAATTTGCGCACAAAACATTTCTCATGGCAAACCACTCTCAATATCTCACACAACCATACAGAAATCGTAGATGTTGGCATCTATGATGAGAAGGGCAATCCTGTAGATGATATTGCATCAAAATGGTTTATCGGAAAACCTATTAACGTATATTATGACTATAAAAAAATCGGTATCTGGCAAATTACTAACCCCGACAACCCTGAAGGAGCACAAGATGAGCGCAATGTAAACTCTATTCCTGGATATATAAAGTATCAGGATGTTGACAATAATGGCGTCATCAATACCGATGACCGTCAAATTATTGGCTCCACAGAACCAAAGATAAGATTCGGTATTAATAACAAGTTCACATATAAGGACTTCTATTTAAGTTTCTTCTTCACAGGTCAGTGGGGACAAACAGCACCTAATGCTCTCTATGATTGTGCCACCAATTCATATCGACAGAATCGCTTGATGGTAAACTTCTGGACTCCAGAAAATCCAACTAATGATTATCCAAAAAACTCTCTGGATACTTCTGTAAACCCAATGAATGCAAGTTTTTATGAGAAGACAGATTACTTGCGACTCGCCGATCTTACATTTGGCTATACTGTGCCCAAGAAATGGCTCAGCAACATTTTCATCAGACGTATAGAGGCTTACGTAAATATGCGTAATCTCTTTACATGGACAAGTTGGACGGGTATGGATCCCGAATTCATTGCAGAGCAATATGCCACACCTCCTGTACGTTCATTCACATTTGGTCTGAAGTTAGATATTTAATAAGAACATTGATAAAACAGAATAAACAATGAAAAAATATATAGGTTTAATGTTACTCCCCCTGATTACGTTCTTAGGAGTAAGTTGTGACGAAAAGAGCTTCTTGGAAGAGAAACCTAAAGCTGAGCTATATCCGGAAAATTTATTGCTCAATTATGATGGATTCAAATCCATGAACGTAACGCTTTATGGTATGGCACGTGCCGAGTATCGCAGAGCAGATGCACTGGGTGGTAGCATACCTCAGGTATTACATTCTGCATGGGATGGTGGTACAGACGTTGCATGGGCCAACAACTCGTCTTCTGCTGTACAGTTTATGTACAATCCCAAATTAATTGATCGTACCGACCTCAGCATATTCAGCAATATCTTCCAATGGTGTTATCGCATCATTAACACCGCCAACATGGTAATTACCAGAGCAGAAAATAGTAACGTAGACTGGAAAGGAAGTACACCTGAGGCAAGAGAAGCCAACAAGAATGAGGTATTGGCAGAAGCTCGTTTCTTCCGTGCATGGAGTTATCGTCACTTGACATTGACATTCGGTGCCGTGCCTCTTTCTACAGTAGAAATTACAGGATTAAATTATCGTAATGACTGGGAACGCAACTCTGTAGAAGAAATCCGCGAAGTGATGGAACAAGACTTGGCGTTTGCTGTTAAACACCTACCCATGCGAGCAAGCAGCAACAGCAAGGTTTCACAGGCTTTAGCGCGCCATTACTTGGGTGAGCTATATCTTGCAGAAGGCAAACCTGCAGAAGCAGTAGAAACCTTACGCCCTTTATGCGAGGGCAATGAATATGCCTTGATTACCACACGTTTTGGTGCAAACGCGAACAATCCAGGTTGTCCTTTTATCGATTGTTTCCGCACTCCCATGTATGCAGATGGCAACACTGAGGTTCTCCTTGCCTTCGTCAATACAGAACCCGAGAACAGCTCGTATGGTACAGCTGAAGTATATATGAAGAGTACTTATAAGGGATATTACTCAAATGACGGAGTCATCAAGAAGAGCAACCTCAAAAACCCAGACTATACAAGCGGAGCCTGTACATGGCCTCAGGCATTTTGGTTGGCAAATGGTGGAAAAGGAGCAAGCCGTTTGGCCATATCACGTGGTGTGCTGCGTCTGTACAACTACAAGGAGATGGGAACCCAGGATGATCGTATAGGAAAGTATGCCATGGTTTGGAATATTTATCAAGTAAATGCTGATGGTAAGACAGAGGAGTATCTAAACAATGGTAAAGCTGTAGTTGATACCACCGTAACAGCAGCCATGTTGAATGACAACAAAACAACCATCAAAAAATGGAACTGGCCATCTATTCGCAAATGGGATTATACTGCCCCTGTAAAAGCCAATGGAGACAAGGATGGATGTTATCAAGATATCTCCTATCTCCGTCTTGCAGATACTTACCTACTTTACGCAGAAGCTCTATATAAAGATAACAAAGCAGGAGAAGCCATCAAGTGGATCAACAAAGTAAGAAATCGTTCTAATGCTGTTAGCATCACCGAAAGCGACTTGCTGTCAGGTGGTCTGGATCTGATTTTGGATGAAAGAGCGCGTGAACTATTTTCTGAAGAAGAGCGCCGCGAGACTCTGATTCGCGTATCTCAAGAAGGTGGAAAGGATGAACGCGCACTTGACAATTACTTTAAGCGTCGCACCCGTGCTCTCAATGAAATTGCAGGCCGTGATGCTCGTGGAATGAACGACTATGAAACTCCTGTCTTGTTCCCTATTCCTCATAAGTTTATAGAGTCTAACACGGGCCGTCCTTTAGCCAACAACCCTGGCTATAAGAATTAATATTATTATGTTTTAAACCTTCGAGGGGATGCTTCTGATTCATGACAGATGTTTCCCCTCGATTTAAATAAAATTCTAATATCTTATGATGCTATATTTTACTTTCACAATAGCCATCATCATTATCACAGCCATTGCACTCTATCGAAAAATAAACCCTCAAGGAATTTTAATCACAGCAGGATTGGTTATGTGTATTATTTCCTTAGCTGCACTCGGGAATCCCATTATTCTGAAGCACCCTACAGGAAATGATGGCTTTGATATCATCAAACTTATTGATGAAACTTTCGTCAACAACATCACACGCGCAGGATTAATGATTATGACGATTGGTGGTTATGTGGCTTTCATGAATCACATAGAGGCAACTCAAACTCTTGTGAGGTTATCTATGAAACCACTTTCATTTATGCGTCGCTGTCCCATGTTGGCAGCTGTACTCACCATTCCCATTGGGCAGATGCTCTTCATCACCACTCCGTCTGCTACTGGCTTAGGTCTACTCTTAGTAGCATCCATCTACCCTATACTTACCAGTTTGGGAGTAAGCAGACTGACGGCACTCTCCATGATTGCAGCCACAACTTTATTTGATCAAGGTCCTGGTTCTGCAAATACGGCATTAGCAGCCCAACTGATAGGTATTAACAATGTAGAATACTTTATCACCCACCAATTACCACTTGTCGTCCCAACTACCATTATAGTTATGTTGACATTCTGTGCCTCAAATTGGTATTTTGACAAATATTCAAATCAAGATCAAGGTGAAAAAGTCAAAGTAGAAGTCATATCAACAACAGCACCTGCATTTTATGCGCTGTTTCCAGTCTTGCCTCTCATATTACTGGTAGTATTCTCTCCCTATGTAGGATTGATAAATCCTACAATAAAATTGGATACCACTACCGCTATGTTTGCATCACTATTCATAACAATGTTGCTTCATCTCATCCGTATTCGGAATATTAAAAAAGTATACGAATCAATCGGTGCTTTTTGGAAAGGAATGGGTAATGTTTTTGGAAAGGTAGTGACCTTAATTGTCGCTTCTGAAATTTTCTCAAAAGGTCTTATTCAACTTCATTTCATCGATAATCTTATCCAACTCTCTACAGGTGCAGGATTCACCGAGTTAGCAATAGTTATTGTCTTCAGCCTCATCATCTTCGGTGCAGCCGTTCTCATGGGTAGTGGCAATGCCGCATTCTTCTCTTTTGGTCCATTGATGCCTGGTATTGCAACACAACTGGGTATTCCTTCCCATGTCATAATATTACCATCTCAGTTAGCTTCAAGTATGGGACGTTCCGCTTCACCAATTGCAGGTGTCATCGTTGCCATAGCAGGTGTAGCAGGAGCATCTCCCATAGAACTGGCTAAACGCAATATTATTCCACTCACACTTAGTGTCATTTTCTTAATCACCTACCATATCATAACATTATCTTTATGAATCATTTTAAAATCATCAAAAACGCTCACATATATGCACCCAAAGACTTGGGAATAAATGACATTCTACTATATGGCAACAAAATCGCCATGATAGACAAAAAAATAGAGCTAATAGGCATCAAGATGGAAACTATTGATGCTGAAGGAAAGAATGTTACACCAGGGTTTATCGATCGACATGTACATGTCATTGGTGGTGGCGGCCAACAGGGATTTGCATCCCTTGCACCAGAAGTAACCATCAGTGAACTTATTAGTTGCGGTACCACTACTGTTTTAGGACTTTTAGGTACAGATGGGTTTGTCAAAGATCTACCTTCTCTATACGCAAAAGTAAAAGGTTTAAGTCAGGAAGGACTCTCTGCCTATATGCTCACAGGATATTACGGCATCCCTACCCCAACTCTCACCCATAGCGTAGCAGAAGACCTAATATATATAGACAAGGTAATTGGTTGTAAACTCGCCATGAGTGACGATCGTAGTTCATTCCCTACAGAACTGGAAATCTTGCGTCTAATAAATCAGGTTCGCTTGGGTGGTTTTACTTCAGGAAAGGGAGGCTTTCTTCATATTCATTTAGGTAATCTACCTTCAGGAATTTCCTTGCTTTTAGATATTGCAAAAAAATATCCTACTCTCACAAAATATCTATCTCCTACGCACATGATACGCACAGAGATGCTATTCCAACAAGCCATTGAATTTGCTAACATGGGAGGTAATGTAGATTTTTCTACAGGTGGAACTCGTTTCCAGCTACCTCATCTTTGCGTGATGGAAGCCTTAAGCAAAGGTGTTCCCATGGAGAGAATCACTTTTTCAAGTGATGGACATGGAGGTGTGAGACGCATAAATCCAGAAACTGGCGAAGATAGTTACCGTCCAGCACCTCTTGACTTAAATTTCAAGGAGATGAAAGCATTAGTTTCAGAATGTGATTTGCCTTTAGAACAAGCTCTTAGGCTGATAACAGAAAATCCTGCACGCCAAATGTATCTACACAACAAAGGACAGATTGCTATAGGGAAAGATGCTGATTTCTGTATTTTAGATCAACAACTAAATCTAACCGATGTTATCTTGAATGGAGAAATCGGTATGAAAGATCAAGCTATTATTAAAAAAGGAATATACGAATTATGAAAACTAAAATATTCTTACTGATAAGTCTATTATCACTTATTATCCCTTTAAGTATTAAGGCTGATAATAAACTATTAGAGCGTGGTGAAGGTATGTTTACATATCAGGATCCAATAAATTTGCAGTTGAAACCTATTGATGTGCATTATTACATCCCTGAAGATGCAGACATTACCACCTGTCCTATTGTTTTTGTTTTTCAAGGCAACGACAGAGACTATACATATTTGATGGATACTTGGGGAAAAGACGCCAAAGAGAAACACTATATGGTTTTCATTCCCCAATTTCCGATGAAAGATTATCCACTCCATCTATATCAGGAAGTAGGCGTGATGAATAAAAAACATACCATTCTAAATCCGAGAAATGAAACCACAGCAAGTATGATAGATCGTGTGTTTGAGTTTGTTAAGAAACATACAGCTACACTTCGTAATGATTATCAGATTTATGGGCACTCGGCAGGTGGACAATTTGTACAGCGCTTCATGCTTTTTCATGATAGTCCATACGTTTCTCGTGCGATAGTGGGAAGTCCTGGTTGGTACACTTTTCCAGACCATTCTGCTCTTTTCCCTTATGGCATCAAAGATGTACCCTACGTAGACGAAATGACTTTGAAACGTATGCTGAATAAAGATATCATCATACAAACAGCCACTCTTGACACTGTGCGCGAATGGTTTTTACGCAAAACACCAGAAGCTGATGCACAAGGAAGAAACCGATTTGAACGTGGTAACCGCTTCTATAATTTCTGCCGAGAATATGCAGCTCAGCACAATTGGCCTTTTCGTTGGCGTATGCAAACTGTGCAGAACGTAAACCATGATGCTATCCTAATGGGTAAAGCGGCAACAGACATACTTTGCCTACCTACAGATTCATTCTTTTCTTCTCCTACCCTAAAGAACTTAAGAGAAAATGGGAAAATATCCACTTATCAAGAGGTTGAAGAATACTTAAAAAATCTCGCCAACAAACACACACAACAAACTGACATACAAGTTATTGGAAAAACTCCACAAGGTAGAGATATTTTGGCATTGCGTATAGGCAACAAAAAGGAAAATGCCCTTAAAGTATGGATACAGGGAGGTTTGCATGGCAACGAACCTGCTCCTGTGGAGTCTGTATGTATGTTAGCTCAATATCTTTTGGAAACAGAGGAAGGAAAACACCTTGCAGAAAACCTGAATATTTATTGTCTTGCAGTGGCGAATCCAGATGGCTACAACCAACTGAAGCGCACTTCAGGAAACGGTTTGGACCTCAATAGAGACATGACAAAGATGAACGACCCCATGACAGTTCTTCTAAAAAAAGCATGGATTGATTTTCGTCCCGACGTATCTTTTGATATTCACGAATATAACCCTCGACGCAAGGATATAAAAGAATTCTATGGTAAACCTTTAGAAACTAATTGTGATGTCTTGCTCATGACAAGTGGACACCCTAATATTAGTCCAAGTATCAAAAATTTGCAACAGCAACTTTTTGATATCTCTATGAAAAGAACATTGGAAAAGAATGGTTATACCTATGCTCCTTATTTCACCCCTTTTATAGAACAAGGCGAGATGAACGCTCGTTTAGAAGCCAAGAGTCCTCAATCAAGCGCTACTTGGAATGCACTTGCTGGTTCGATTTCGCTATTTGCAGAAATCAAAGGAATTGGATTTGGAGAAAAACTATTTGCAAAACGTGCGATGATAGGCTTTATGCTGGCATGCGATGTATTGAAATCCGCCAACAATCGCCGCAACTGGATTATGAAGAGTACACGAAATTGGGATTCACAAAACTCTCAAAACGATTCTATTATTGTCACTTTTCGCCCTCAAACAAAAAAGGTATGCTATGATTTTGTGAATTGGGAAAATGGTGAGATCGTTTCTAAAAAAATGACTGGTCATGATGCTTTACAACCTATTGCTCTTATCAAAAGAGCCATGCCAAAAGGTTATCTTTTGAATACTTCTCAATGCCTGCCTATCATAAATCGTCTAAAGGTTTTAGGTGTAAAAATGGAACCTTTGAATCATACCAAATCGGTAAACGTAGAAGAATATAAGGTTACAAATGTGGTTCGTCAAACTAAACTTTGGGAAAACATTCATCAAAATAGTGTAGAGGTGATGACCATAAAGAAAACGCTCAAACCATCTAAAGGATGGGTATATATAAGTACCCAACAACCTTTGAAGAATCTGATTACAACATTATTGGAACCAGAAAGTGTGAATGGTTTTATTGCCTTTGATGTGATTTCTGCTTCTAAAAAGAAGAGCCTGCCTTGGGTAAGAGTTTGTGAATAATCAAAACTCTCATCACGACACGATACAAGGGAACTCTTTCAATATGTAAAGGGTTCCTTTTTTTATCAAAAGTGGTCGTAAAAACGCAAGTACTTGCGTTGACCATCGCAAGTACTTTCAAGTGCCAACGCAAGTACTTTCATTGGCACTTGAAAGTACTTGCATTTTTTGGGGCACTTTTCTACTTGTGGTTTAACATTTAGTTGCCACTCTATGCATGATTGATAAAACGGGTTGATTTTGTTATTATTTATAGTTCCTTCAACATTATGATAAAAAAATTGCTTATATCAATTTTTATCTTTATCTTTGCATTACATTCAAGTAAGCTTAATGAATTTGCGCCCGCTTGCATGAACTTTAGATAATATAAAAAACAAGAACAATGGAAGCTAAGAATATCAATCAATTGGTAACAGAAAACTTGAACTATGTCAAATCTTTGGCCAACAGGTTCAAGGGAAAAGGTGTAGACTTCGATGACTTAGTGAGCGAAGGCTATATGGCTATGACACAAGCTGCACAAAAATATAATCAAGAACGTGGCACACAGTTTATTGCTTATGCAGCACCCTTCATTCGTAAAGCCATGGAACAAGCCGTCAAACAGCAATCTGCTTCATACGGAATGCCACGAGATGAGCATCAGCAACTTCATAAAAGAGTAAGCCGTCCTCTCTCCATTGATGCTCCTCTAAGCGCTAACAACAAGTACACCCTGCTCGACATTCTTATTAATAAGGATGCGCTCTCCGATGAAGAGAACTCTTACTTCCGCCTGATAACAGAAGATCTCAACGCAGCCATTGAGACACTCGATGAGCGTGAACGCGAAGTGATACGTAAGTTCTATGGCATAGGCTGTCCGCATATCCCTATGGCAGACATTGCCGAAGATATGAATCTGAAAAGAGAAAGGGTAAGACAAATACGAGACAAGGCTGTGCGCAAGATAGCTCGTCAGGCAAAGACTAAAGCTCTGAAAGCCCTATTAAGAAAATAAAAAAACGCCCCTTTCTCTGATGGCAGAGAAAGGGGTGCCACATAATGAAAATATAGGTGGTTATAGATATAGGAGGTAGGTTAAATTCCTGCCTCCTTTTTCTTTTTCGCTTGAGCCTTGCGATACTCACAGGGTGTCATTCCCATACGATGATAAAAATTGGCATAAAAACTCTGACGGGTATTAAAACCAGCCATATCACTAATATCTTCTATTGTCATCTTAGTATATCTCCTGTCTGACAATAAAGACATCGCTTCATTGACACGGAAATCGTTGACAAATTCAGAATAATTCTTATGTAGACGAGTGGCGCATACTGCAGAGATGTAACGGGCATTGGTATTTAGGTCGGCAGCCAGTCTGCGAGTGTTGTAAGTCTTATCCTTGTATTTGCCTTCAGCTACAATTATTCGTAGAATTCCCTCATACAAACTATCCTTGAGCTTATCGCTGAGAAGAGTCTGGTAACGTGCTACTTTTTCTTTTTTAGGCGTATAGTTATATTTGGCCATAGCATTAAGTTAGTTTATAAATTTGTAATGACAAAGATACGGCAAAACAAGATAAAGACCAAATTTTTTGTGGTTTTTTTTATTAATTATATACAAATAAATTGCCTATATGGAATAAAAGCCGTAAATTTGCCCTAAAAATAAAATAACAGGTAGAATGAACAAACTCGGTGGAATGAAACAGATTACTTGGTTCGTGAGAACCTATGCCCTGCTCTTAGCAATTTTCATACTGCAAAAGCCATTATTTATGCTCATAACCCACAACGCTTCGCAGATGATGTGGGGAGATTTTTTTGCAGAAATGATACCCGTTATGTACCATGGACTGCGTATAGACCTGTCGATGGCAGGATATCTTATGCTCCTACCAGGATTGCTACTACTGGCCAATGTCTGGATAAGGCAGGAGTTCATACGCCCCATCTTCAATGCTTATATGGGGCTCATAGCGGCAGCTACAGCTCTCTGTTTTGTCCTTAACACCGTGCTCTACCCATATTGGTGCTTCCCCTTGGACAGTATGCCGTTCTTCTACTTCTTTACATCACCTACAGATGCTTTTGCGAGTGCTTCACCCTGGGAAATACTCTTGGGTATCATTGCCTTAGCAGGTATAACCATTCTGAACTGGTGGTTGTTACACATGCCTAAGCCAAAACGCGACCGCTATGGACGACGCGACTATCGTAACGAGGGCCTCGACTGCCATCGCACACGCACCTCCATCATCCTGTTCCTTATGACAGGCTTACTCATTCTGCCTATCCGTGGAGGCTTCACCGTAGCCACTACCAATACAGGAACAGCCTACTTTAGTCAGCTTTCTTACCTCAACCACTCTGCTGTCAACCCCATGTTCAGCCTATTCGAGTCGTTGACAAGACAGCAAGATTACGACAAGCTGTATCGCTATATGGACGAGGACGAAGCCAATAAGATATTCAGCTCCATGGTTAGCCAGAGCGACGAAAACACCTACCCCATACTCAACAAAGAAGCACGTAGGCATGCTCCCGACATACTACTCGTGGTGATGGAGAGTTTCGCAAGCGACCTACTTCCTTCTATAGGCACACAGAAGAACGTAGCGGTATGCCTCGACTCTATCGCCCAGCAAGGTATACTCTTCACAAGATTCTATGCCAATAGTTTCCGAACAGACCGTGGACTGGTGGCCATCTTGAGTGGCTATCCTGCACAACCCACGATGAGCATTATGAAGGACCCCAACAAGTCGAGTCATCTGCCTTCTATCTCTAAGTCGTTGGTGAAATATAAGAACTATCAGACGGCATACTATTATGGAGGTGATATCAACTTCACCAACCAACGTTCGTACCTTATATCTCAAGGATTTCAGCGCATCACGTCTGACCAAGACTTCCCCATAGAACAGCGACTCAGCAAATGGGGAGTACACGACCACATCGTAGCCGATAAGTTGATGTACGATATAGAACACGAAAAGCCAACAGGACATCCTATGCTCAGAGTCTTCCAGACATCGAGTAGCCATGAGCCTTTCGAAGTGCCCTACAGCAGACTACAAGATAAGCGTCTCAACGCCTTTGCCTACACCGATAGTGTCATGGGGGCCATCGTGCGTAGATACCGCAAGTTGCCACAATGGAAGAATACACTTATCATCTTCGTGCCCGACCATGTAGGTGGTTACAAGGAGCATCTTGACAATGGCGACAGAAGCCGTTATCAGATACCGCTTATCTTAACGGGAGGAGCCATAGAACGCCCCATGAAGATAAAACTCATCGGTTCGCAACAAGACATTGCTGCCACGCTGTTAGGTCAGCTTGGAGTGGAACACAAAGACTTCCTTTTCAGCAAAAATATGCTCAGTGATGCCACACCTAAGTTTGCCTTCTTCACCGTCAACGATGCTTTTGGCGTAGTAAGCGAAGAGAACTCGCTGATTTTTGACAACAAAAGCAAGAAGGTACTATACGACAAAGGAGCCATTCATGGCTATAACATCAAGCGTGGACAGGCATACCTGCAAAAGTTGTACGACGACATCAGTAAGAAATAATCACACCCCGATATATCAACATTATAAAAGTTCTCAAGAAAACATAATAGAAGCTATATACACGAATGACAGACATGCTCAACACACTGGAACAGGCAGACACCCAACTATTATTGTTTCTCAACGGATTTCATAATAGTTTTTGGGACTATTTCATGATGATATACAGCAGCCGATTTGTATGGATACCATTTTATGCAAGTTTCCTCTATGTGATGTTCCGCAATTATGATTGGCGCATAGTAACCAAATGCCTTGTGGCCATCGTGGCCATCGTAGTGCTATGCGACCAAACCACCTCTACGCTCATCAAGCCGATGGTGGAACGCATGAGACCAAGTAATATTGACAATCCCATCTCACCCATGGTACATATCGTGAGCAACTATAGGGGCGGCAAATACGGTTTCCCATCCTCGCACGCTGCCAATGCTTGGGGAATGGCCTTCTTTGCCATGTATCTGACACGCAACAGAAAACTAAACCTATTTCTGTTGGCTTGGGCCTTGGTGATGGCATACTCACGCATCTATATGGGGGTTCACTACCCTGGCGACATATTGGTAGGAACATTCTTCGGAGCCTTGTTTGCCACCCTGTGCTACTATCTCTTAGCATTGGCCGACCCACAAGGTATACAGAAATGGAAAGCCCAAGATAGACTACTATTACAAGGATGGCTCCCTATCACTGCAGGTACCATCTCCATTCTGTGCATGCTGATTGCTGCAGCTTATATGGCAGCCACACAACCGGACTTATTCATCCGTTAAAAAAAGTATGGCATAGCAATCCACATCGGAAGACTAAAAAACGATTATACAAACATATATATTAATCAAAATCAGAAACAAGATGAAGAAAATGATGTTTTTTGCAATCGCAGCCTTAGGCATTACACTGGCAGCTTGCAATGGTAAGAAGACCGAACAGACACAGGAAGCCACCACAGAGGTAGTAGCTATCACCGACACAGCCTTCCAAAATAAGGTTGCAGGTGATTATCAGAGCTATGATGGTAGCAAGGTGATTACGCTTAACAGCGACTTGACCGTAACGACCAAGAACGACCAGGACTACTATAAGTGGGAACTGATTGCTCTACCTGAGGGCGACCAGACTGTTATCCTACTCGACCGCAAGGGAGTAGACAAGGACATACAGACTCAAGCTCAAATCGATGCTGCAGAGGGTATGATCATTGTTAACAATGAGACTTATCGCAAAAAGCAGGAAGCTAAGTAAGAAGAGCTTCTTACTTCTCAAACAAAAAACGCTCCTCACTTCACAGTGAAGAGCGTCTATTCAATAGGTATTAGTTCCGTTTAAGGTAAAAAGATTGTATTCAGGATAACGTTTGCAAAGGTAGTAAAAATATTTTAAACAAAAAAATATTTTGATGTATTTTATAACACATTTTTTCAAAAAAGCAATAAAAATATCTTTCTATCAACTTTTTTCTACACCTCTTCAAGATTTCAAAAAAAATATAAGGCACATATTTTTCATACTTACAATTTATTTTGTACCTTTGCACCATATTAATATAATACAAAACATATCTCATTGAAATATGGCAATAAATGAAGAAAATCTGAACGAGGAGAAGAAAAGTATCTCTTTCGTTGAACAATTTGTAGAAGAGGATCTCAAGGAGGGAAAAAACAATGGTCGTATACAGACACGTTTTCCCCCAGAGCCTAACGGATATCTGCACATAGGACACGCCAAAGCCATCTGTATGGACTTCGGAGTGGCCGAAAAGTATAATGGTATCTGCAACCTCCGTTTCGATGATACCAACCCCAGCAAGGAGAACAACGAATATGTTGAGAATATCCTTCAAGATATACAATGGCTCGGCTTCAAATGGGGAAACATCTACTATGCTTCCGACTACTTTGAGAAACTTTGGGACTTCGCTATCTGGATGATCAAGAACGGACACGCCTACATCGACGAGCAGACAGCAGAACAGATAGCAGAGCAGAAAGGTACTCCTACCACACCTGGTACGGCAAGTCCTTATCGTGACCGCCCTGTAGAGGAAAGTTTGGCTCTCTTCAAAAAGATGAATACCCCTGAAGCCGTAGAAGGAAGCATGGTGCTTCGAGCTAAACTCGACATGGCCAATCCTAACATGCACTTCCGCGACCCTATCATCTACCGCATCATACAGACTCCACACCATCGTACAGGCACCAAGTGGCACTGCTACCCTATGTATGACTTTGCCCATGGACAGAGCGACTACTTTGAGGGTGTAACCCACTCTATCTGCACCTTGGAGTTTGTACCTCATCGTCCTTTGTACGACAAACTGATCGACTTCCTCAAGGAACAAGACAACACTGCAGACGTTCTGAACGACAATCGTCCACGACAGATTGAGTTTAACCGTCTCAACCTCACCTATACGGTGATGAGTAAGCGTAAGCTACACACTCTCGTAGACGAGCACCTCGTCAACGGATGGGACGACCCACGTATGCCCACACTCTGCGGTATGCGCCGTCGAGGCTACTCTCCAGAGAGCATACGCATGTTTATCAACAGCATTGGCTATACCAAGTTTGATGCCCTCAACGACATGGCTCTTCTCGAAGCTTCTGTACGCGAAGACCTCAACAAGAAGGCTTGCCGAGTAAGCGCAGTCCTCGACCCAGTGAAACTCGTCATCACCAATTATCCTGAAGGCGAAAGCGAGGAGATGGAGGCCATCAACAATCCTGAAAATGAAGCCGATGGCACACACACCATCACCTTCAGCAAGAACCTGTGGATAGAACGTGGCGACTTCATGGAAGACGCACCCAAGAAGTTCTTCCGCATGACACCAGGAAAGGAAGTGCGCTTGAAGAATGCTTATATTGTGATGTGTACAGGCTGTACAAAGGATGCAGAAGGCAACATCATCGAGATTCAGGCAGAGTATGACCCTATCAGCAAGAGCGGTATGGAAGGCGCCAACCGCAAAGTGAAGGGCACCTTGCACTGGGTATCAGCAGATCACTGTGTCAAGGCTGAAGTACGCGAATACGATCGTCTTTTCAATGTAGAAAATCCTTCTGCCGACGAGCGCGACTTCCGCGAGTTGCTCAACCCAGAGAGTCTGCACACCTTCAACAACTGCTATGTGGAGGAATATGCTGCCAATAAGAAACCAGGTGAATACTTGCAGTTCCAGCGCATAGGCTACTTCATGGCCGACCTCGATACAACAGCAGAGCATCCTGTATTCAACAAAACCGTAGGTCTGAAAGATACTTGGGCAAAGCTCAATAAGTAAATACGACCTACTTATCAGACATATCAACGAAGATGAATACAGCTGCACTTTTTCTGTGGATTCTCGACAACTTGAACTATTGGGTGGTCATGCTCTTCATGGCCATCGAGAGTTCCTTTATACCCTTCCCTTCCGAGGTGGTTGTTCCACCCGCTGCATGGAAGGCTATGGATCCTGCCAGCGGAATGAACTTTCTGCTCGTCATCGTGGTTGCTACGATAGGTGCTGACATAGGAGCCCTCATTAACTATTACATCGCTAAATGGGTAGGTCGCCCCATTATCTACCGATTCGCAGATAGTCGCATAGGACACATGTGTCTCATCGACCGTGAAAAGGTAGAGACTGCAGAAGCGTACTTCCGCAAGCATGGTGCCGCCTCTACCATCTTTGGAAGACTGGTTCCTGCTGTGCGCCAACTTATCAGCATCCCTGCAGGTTTGTCTGGCATGCACTTGGGCAAGTTCTTACTATACACAACGATAGGAGCAGGCATCTGGAACACGGTATTGGCGGTGATAGGTTGGAGCATCTACCAATATACAGACTATAAGACTACACAGGATGTATACCAGCAGGCTCTGAAGTATAGTCACGAAATAGGCTATGTACTCTTAGCTCTTGCCGTAGTAGTTGTTGCCTTTATTGCTTATAAGGGTCTCAAGAAGAAAAAATAAACACAAAGTCTTGTCTAAGATATCTGACAGACAAGACTTAATATCTAATCACAAAAAATAAAAATCTCTGCGAGCATTACTCACAGAGATTTTTATTTTTTATAAAGATTTCTCACTGTTATAACCACACCTAACTAAGCTAAGTCTTTCTCGTTAAGGTGCTGATAACATATAAAATTGTGCCAATTAGTTCATGCCAGAGAACTGCTTAATGCGCTGTTCTTCCGACATTTTGCAGATTAGCAAGGTGCCATCCTCTTCGGCCACGATATAACCTTCAAGTCCCTGTATGACAACCTTTTTCTCGCTCAGCGTATGAACAATGTTGTTTTTCGACTCTATCATCTGGATATTATTGCCAATGGTGGCATTTCCATACAGGTCGCGATGCGACTGAGCCAGCAGGCTACCCCATGTACCTAAATCGCTCCATCCAAAATTAGCTGGGAAAACAAATATCTCCTCTGCCTTCTCCATGATGGCATAGTCAATGGAGATATTCTCACACTCAGGATATTTCAGATCTATCTGTTCCTGCTCCTGGGGCGTGCCGTAGATAGGGCGCAAACTTTCAAAAATCTTTGCTATAGCAGGCTGATATACACGAAAAGCATTCACTATAGTAGCCGCACTCATAATAAAGATACCAGCATTCCAGAAGAAATTCTTATCGCTGACATACTTTTTAGCCGTCTCTAAGTTTGGCTTCTCACGGAATTGATCTACTCGGAATATCTCCTTATTGCGAGCCGATGGAGTGCGAAGATCGCCTTGAATATATCCATATCCTGTCTCAGGACGCGTTGGCTTCATACCAAGTGTCACAATACTATCGGTTTCACCAGTAAACTTAAGTGCTGAAACTATAACACGTCTGAACTCAGTACTATTAGTCACAATATGGTCGGATGGAGATACTACGATATTGGCATTGGGGTCTTTTTCCTTAATACGCCAGCTGATGTATGCCACACATGGAGCCGTGTTTCGGCGACAGGGTTCCTGCACAATATTTCCTACAGGAATCTCGGGCAACTGTTCTTGTACAAGAGCCGCATACTTCTTATTGGTTACCACCCACACATTCTCAGGATCGCAAATCCCCTCAAATCTGTCGAATGTAAGTTGGAGCAAAGTACGCCCCGTACCCAACACGTCGATAAACTGTTTGGGTTTCTCTTCGGTGCTCATAGGCCAGAATCTGCTGCCTACTCCACCTGCCATGATCACTAAATGGTTATTTTTGTGAGCCATATTTCTTTTTATAAAATGTTATATATTGCAAAGGTAATAAAAAATAACTATAAAACAAAAAAAGGATGAGATATTTTCTCATCCTTCTCTCTTTTTATCGATATTGCATAATTACAACTTGCTCAATTCCTGTTTCCAAGCTTCATAAGCTTCCTTGTAAGCATCTCGACGAGCTACATCTGGCTCAATAACAGCCAATTTCTTCAGCGTAGCAAAAGCCTCATCATGATCCTTGTAGATGCCTGCTCCAATACCTGCACCCTTGGCTGCACCAGCGCTACCATCAGTCTCATACAGTTCGATAGTGGCACCACTCACACTGGCAAGCGTGTCGCGGAACAAAGGACTAAGGAACATATTGGCTCTACCAGCATGTATCTTGTTGATATCCATTCCCATCTGTTGCATGATTTCCATACCATAGCAGAAGCTGAAGACAATACCTTCTTGGGCAGCACGTACGATATGAGCACGATTATGCTTATTGAAGTTCAAGCCACGGATAGAGCAACCCACCTCCTTATTCTCAAGCACACGCTCTGCACCATTTCCGAATGGAATGATGCGCACACCATCGCTGCCAATAGGCACACCAGCTGCCAAATCATTCATATCTGCATAGCTCACATCTGGTGTGATATTGCGATGTACCCAAGCATTAAGGATACCCGTGCCATTGATGCAAAGAAGCACGCCCAAACGGTCGAGTTCTGTTGTATAGTTGGCATGAGCGAAAGTGTTGACACGACTATGAGGATCATAGTTTACATCGCCAAGTACACCATATACAACACCTGAAGTTCCAGCAGTACTTGCTATCTCACCTGGATTAAATACATTCAGACTGACCGCATTATTAGGCTGATCACCAGCACGATAAGATATAGGTGTACCCTCTTTGAGTCCCAGTTCCTGAGCTGCCTGCTTAGAAACTACGCTCTGTACAGCAAATGTAGGTACGATATCGGCCACTACACTCTCGTCAAATCCATAGTAGTCGAGCAAGAACTTGGCAGTTTTTTTTTCCTTAAAGTCCCACATCATGCCTTCAGAAAGACCACTAATAGTAGTCTTCACCTCGCCTGATAATTTCATGGCCAAGTAGTCGCCTGGCAACATAATTTTATCTATCTTAGCAAACAGTTCAGGCTCATTCTCCTTCACCCAAGCCAACTTAGAGGCTGTAAAGTTGCCTGGTGAATTGAGCAGGCTCTGCAGACAGCGCTCTTCACCCAAATCGTGGAAGGCCTTCTCACCATAAGGTACGGCACGCGAGTCGCACCAGATGATACTGGGTCGTAAAACATTTTGCTGCTTATCAACGCATACCAAACCATGCATCTGATAAGATATACCTATAGCAAGGATGTCTTCACCCTTAGCTCCTGTCTCGGCCATGATTTTCTGAAGCGACAATTTGGCATTGTCCCACCACATTTGTGGGTCTTGCTCTGCCCAGCCTGCCTTCACTGCCATGATAGGAGCTTCATGATCTGGATAAAAAGCCGACGCTGCTATCTCGCCACTATCTACATCCGTCAGTGAAGCTTTCACCGAACTGGAGCCTACATCAAAGCCCAACAAATATCTTCTTGCCATAATTCTTAGGATTAATTAGATTATTGATAATAAAGTTATTAACAAATATATTACACCAAACACTCCTACTCTTCCTTCAGCAGGTCGTTGAAGAAATGATCTAAGTCACTATCAAGCCCCTCCATGAGGTCGCCACCTACAATGACCGTATCATCATCTGCAAGATAGAGTTCACCAAAATTCTCCTTATCATCATCTTCGAGAACAAAGCTATATGGCTTCAGAATACCCAAATTATCAATCAACTCGGCATTCTTTCTCATTATATTGCGCAGTATCTTGGCCACTTCATCATAGAAGTTTTCATCCTTGTTGTCAATCCATTGTTCTACCACACAACGTGTTATCTCCTGGTCGTCATCATCAAAAGCCAGCAGTTCACCACTGTCTTGAGATACACGAACATGAATGTCTGTCAACACGGAAGTCTCTTCTGATTCAGGAAATTTCTGAGCTACTTTTCTCAAAAAGCGCTCCACTTGTAAGATTGTTTGTTCAGTTATGTCCATAGATTAATTCTTTTGGTTATGCAAAGGTACTAAAAATAATGTGATGAGCAAGTAAAAAGATAAAAAAGTTTCTTTTTTCATCATTTTCTTTGCTCATCACAAATTGCTAAAACGATATTTTCTTTTTCTTACCCTTACTCTCATTACCTACTCGATCGAGGGCTGTCACTACATAATTGTAACGCTTCTTTTCATAAGGAACAAGCATCGTGTTATCGTAGGTCACTTGAAGGATATTTTCGACACTCGACAAGTCAATCTTCTCGCCTTTCTCAAAACGATACACAACATAGCGGTTGGTTACATCGCCCCATTTCTTTCCTTTAGGTGCTTTCCAGGAAAGCAGAGGACCTTTTTCCGTCCAGATGAGTTTGAGACTTTTCACTGCTTTAGGTGACTTATCGTCCAAGAATGGCATCAAAGGAGGCAATGCTGGCGTGCGCCAGTAATAGTCGCGAAGGGTATGCCCGATGTTGCCCACATTATCTGCAGCAGTTTTGGCATACCACAGCACCGTTCCCTTAACATTAGACATCTGTTGATGCAAACGATGCTTGGCTGGCAACTGATGACTCTTAGGGTTAGACGGATCGGCAAACTTAGCTGTGCGCTCTATATCTTCACCAATATATAAGGGTCGAGCTGCCGCATGCTTGTTCCACCAAGCTATCAGTGTCTTGTAGTCGGCAGCCTTGTTACCTATTTCCCAATAGAGTTGTGGCACGTTGTAATCTACCCAACCATTATTGACCCACAACAATACATCTGCATAAAGGTCGTCATAGTTTTGTAGTCCAAAGGTTAGACTACCATTAGGATCGTTGCGCTTATTGCGGTAAATACCAAAAGGAGAAACACCAAACTTCACCCAAGGTTTGATGGCATGAATAGTTTCACCCAACTGTTTTACAAAGCGGCTCACATTATCGCGTCGCCAGTCTTGAATATTGGCAAATCCTCTATTCATACGTCGATAGAGTTCTTGGTCGGGAATCTGCTTACCGGGAACAGGATAAGGATAGAAATAATCGTCGATGTGGAATCCATCGATATCGTAACGGCTCACGATGTCGGCTGCCACCTTACATGTATAATCGGCAGCCTCTTGCAATCCAGGATTTAACAAGACCAACTTATCATATGAGAAGCATAGTTCCGGATGCTGCACCACAACACTATTGGAAGCTAATTGTCCCGTGGGGGTAGCTCCATGCTTAGCGCGATAAGGATTGATCCAAGCATGTAGTTCCATGCCTCTCTGATGACACTGCTCCACCATCCACTGCAATGGATCCCAGTAAGGGATGGGCGCTTTTCCTTGTACACCTGTGAGATAGCGACTCCAAGGCTCCAACTTACTCTCATAGAGCGCATCGCACTCTGCACGCACCTGAAAGATGACGGCGTTGACACCATCCTTCTGCAATTCATCGAGCTGACTTATAAGCATATTCTGTATCTGCTCGGTCGTCTTGCCCAAATACTGTCCATTCACACACTGTATCCACACACCACGAAACTCTCGCTTGTTCTGCGCCTTCACCTCATTGGTGAGCAATAGCAGAGCTATCACGGCTGTTACTGTAAAGATTGTCTTCAGTTTTTTCATTGATTGATATATTCGCATTTCTGTTATTATTCGTTCTCTGGTTTGCCCAATTCCTCATCGCGCAACTTAGGAAGCGAGATGTGATACCTGACTGCTATCAAGCGAATGGCACACACCACCACAAAGGCCACGGCCGTAGTAACATAGAGACTCACGCCCAGCGACGCTAAGGCCCAATACGTCAAGCCACCGATAATACATGCCATGGCATAGATTTCCTTGCGAAAGATAACGGGTTCCTCATTGAGCAACACATCACGTATCACACCACCAGCTGCGCCCGTGATACATCCCATGATGATAGCAACCCAGAAGGGAAATCCACAGTCTATCGTCTTCTGGATTCCTGCTATATTAAACAAAGCAAGTCCCAATGTATCGAAAAGAAACCACGTGTTGTCAAGGCGCTTCAAATAATGATGAAAAACAATGACAACACCCTGTGCAAAGAGCGTACATATAAGGTAGATGGGGCTCAGCATCCAAAAGGGACGTACACCAAGCATCACATCACGGATGGTTCCTCCGCCTATGGCGACAGCTACACCACACACAAAGCCACCCAACCAGTCGTAGTGCTTGGAGGCTGCAAGTCGAATGCCAGAAAGTGCAAAAGCAAACGTTCCTATAAATTCGACTACCCGCTGTAGAGTCATCATGAACTCTGGGTCCTGTTGTATACTCATTTCTATGGTTTTACAAAATCATTCAACATTTTCTTACTTAAACCTATCCCCCCAACAAGTTGCCATCCACTGATAAAGACGTTCTTCGGCTGGAGAATGTTGTGCATACCAAAAACGGCTATCACGAAGGTCATCGGGAAGATACTGCTGCTCTACAAAATGTCCGGGATAGTCGTGAGGATACTTATAACCATCATGATAACCCAATTCGCTCATCAACTTGGTTGGAGCATTGCGTATATGAAGAGGAACAGGCAGATTGCCCGTTTGACGCACCTTTGCTAAAGCGGCATCTATACCAAGATAGGCACTGTTACTCTTGGGACTGGTAGCCAAATAAACCACAGCCTCAGCCAAGGCGATACGGGCCTCTGGCCATCCTATCTTCATCACTGTATCAAAGGCAGCATTAGCCAACAACAGGGCATTGGGATTGGCCAACCCTACATCTTCGCTGGCACTGATAACAACTCGACGAGCAATAAACTGGGGATCTTCGCCCCCTTCTATCATACGTGCCATCCAATATAAAGCTGCATCAGGATCGCTACCACGAATACTCTTGATAAATGCAGAAATGATGTCATAATGCATGTCACCCTGCTTATCGTAAGCTAAAGGATTCTGCTGAAGTTGCTCCTCCACCATCTTGTCGGTGATGACAACTTCATCTGAACCTGCCGACTCTACCACCAGTTCTAAGATGTTGAGCAACTTACGCGCATCACCACCGCTGAAACGCATGAGAGCTCCTGTCTCCTGCAAGTCGATGTGTTTCTTCTTTAGCTCTACATCTTGCGTTATGGCACGATGCAGCAACGCTTCCAAGTCTTCCTTACCTAAGGACTTAAGCACATAGAGCTGACAGCGCGACAACAATGGTCGTATCACCTCGAAAGAAGGATTCTCTGTGGTTGCTCCTATGAGGGTCACTACACCTTTTTCTACAGCCCCCAATAGGGAGTCCTGCTGACTCTTAGAGAAGCGATGAATCTCATCGATAAAAAGAATGGGCGATGCAGAATGAAAAAACCTACCATTCTTAGCTCGTTCTATCACCTCACGAACATCCTTCACACCACTGGTCACAGCACTCAGTGTAAAGAAGGGCACCTGCAAGGTTTGAGCCACAATCTGAGCAAGCGTAGTCTTTCCTACTCCAGGAGGTCCCCAGAGTATAAACGACGATATCCTACCAGCGTCAATCATCTTGCGCAGTACAGCTCCCTCGCCCACCAAATGTTTCTGTCCTACATAGTCGGACAGCGTGCGAGGCCTCATTCTTTCAGCTAAAGGTTCACTCATTATATCTAAGATTATCTATCATTTTTCTCATACGGTATTCGTCTTCTTGTATGACTCATCATTATTGGACAAACCCTGCTTTCTTGCAAAGGTAAACAAAAAAAATGAAACCCAAACAAAAAGAATACATTTTTATGAAAAACACACAGAAAAATTTGGATATTAAAAATATAGTATTTACTTTTGCAATTGAAAAAAACATGTAACAATAATGAAGAAAGAAAAAGCATTGACACTCAAGACTCTGACAAAGAGTAATGTATGGGACATTCAGGAGAACGACGTGTTCCGTCTTTGGGAAGCAGCAGAAAAAGACGCTGACCTAAAGGATTGCCAAAACAAATACGTCACTATCATCCGCAGTGCCTTCGAGATTGAGGAAGTAAAGATAAACAAGCCTGAAGTCATTGAAAAATACAATCAGAGAGGCTACAAAGTAGGCGTTTTCCACATCAACGACAACAAGGTGAAGTATGCCATCAAGAAGCGCCCTATTCTTCGCGTTACCGACCTGACATATGAGAATATTCGCCACATCAGCGCAGCAAAACTCATGGAGGTACTTGAGCGCAACTTCGGTGGTGGTTGGGATAGCTTGCCACAGAGCATACAGGACATCATCCAGAGTGGTTTTGAAATCAGCACCACTACCCTGCCCAAGGATCGATTACACAAAGCTGGTGGCCTCTATGACAAGAAGGTAAACGATGGTTTTGAGGTTCTCGAGATTCCTAAGGGTACATGGACAGAGGCTATCTTCGCTAAGGAGAAGCCACTCGTAGAGAAAGTACGTATGAGATTCGGTGACGAGGATGAGCTCGATCGTGAAGATGACCTCGCTGACATGGAGGAGAATGACGAAGACGATGCTCCAGAGATAGAAGACCACTACAACGATCTCGATGAGGACGACGATGCTTTCGATGACGACAAGCTGACGGAAGAAAGTTATCGGACCACCTTCGAGGATCCTGAAAACTTAGGTCTTGACGACGCAGAAGATGTTGCCGACGATGAGGAATACTAAATCTTCAAACAAACAGTAACAACATTATTATATATATAAACAAATGAACGCATTAACAGGATTTATCGTACTCTTCGTCGTTGCCCTCATAGGATGGGCTATCGCCGAACTGAAGTACAAGACACTGACCTTTACTCGTTCCGAAAAGGATATCGAGGAAGAAGAACTGTTGGAGAACGAGCACCGCGCACAGGGATTCAAGGAGATGAACATCCGCGACATCATGCGCAACAACTCTACCAATGGCTACAATGCAGTAGGATAAACATGACTATCAAAGCATGACTATCCAATACTTCATCATAGGTATCACATTGGCGGCATGCATCATGTATGCCGCCTTTTGTATCTATAAAGCGGTTACTTCTACCCGAAAATGCAAAGATTATCGCTGCTCGGGATGTGCTTTTTACGAGAAATGCAAGAATAATCACAAAAAAACAAGAAAAAATTTGGTGGAATAAAATAAAAGCACTACCTTTGCACTCGCAATTCAGCAATGAAGATGCAAACCTCTACAAGGTGTCTTAACCGAGCGGTTAGGTAACGGTCTGCAAAACCGTGTAGAGCGGTTCGACTCCGCTAGACACCTCAACAAAAAAAGGAAGTTTCTTAAAGGAACTTCCTTTTTTGTTTTCTTACTTCTCAGGTATTACTTTCTATCTTTTCGAGACAATGAGATGGTTATGTTTAAGATATTCAATATGATTTCTAACTCACACCCATGAAACAAGATTTCTCACAATACGACTCTGCATTTGAGTGATGAGTCATCTTTTTGATAGAAAAGCACCATTTTCTTATCTTTTTTTAGTAACTTTGCCACCACATAAAAGAAGACAACATGGATATCATCAACAAATACTTTCCGAACCTCACGGATAGACAGAAAGAGCAAATAGCACAGCTTGACGCTCTATATAGAGAGTGGAACGCTAAAATTAACGTTATCAGCCGAAAGGATATTGACAATCTGTACGAGCACCACGTTCTGCACTCCATGGCTATCGCAAAGGCTATCAACTTCAAAGCAGGGTCTGAAATTCTCGACTTCGGTTGTGGTGGAGGTTTCCCAGGCATTCCACTTGCCATCCTCTTTCCTGAATGTAAGTTTAAACTCATTGATGGAACAGGCAAGAAAATCAAAGTATGCAACGAAGTGGCTACGGCCATCGGTCTACAAAATCTAAAGGCAGAACACCTACGCGGTGAAGAAGAAAAAGGAAAATACGACTTCGTGGTAAGCCGTGCTGTCATGCAACTTCCCGACCTGATGAAAATCATCAAAAAGAACTTTAAGAAAGCTCAACAGAATGCGCTGCCCAACGGACTACTCTGCCTCAAAGGCGGCAACCTACAAGAAGAACTGAAAAACTTCAGCCATATAGCCGAGATAACTCCCCTGAGTACCTTCTTTGAAGAAGAATGGTTTGCTCAAGACAAACAACTCGTATACGTTCCTTGTTGAGACTGAAATATAGAAACGAAAAATAAAAAAAATAAAACAAGATGTTACATATCGAAAGATTCCAGTGCAATATGTTGCAGGAAAACTGCTACGTAGTAAGCGACGATACCAAAGAGTGTGTCATCATAGATTGTGGTGCCTTCTATCCTGAAGAAAGAAAAGCCATAACAGAATATATCACAAACAACGGCTATAAACCTGTGCATCTGCTGGTTACACACGGGCATCTCGACCATAACTTTGGCAACGACACAATCTTCCAAACATTTGGTCTTAAACCCGAAGTGGCTGCAGAAGATGAAAATCTAATGAAAAATCTCAAACAGCAAGCTGAAACTTTCTACCAGATGAAGATAGACAATGACTTCCCATCTATCGGTAGATTCTTCGAAGAGGGAGAAGCCATTCACTTCGGTAACCACGAACTGAGCATCATCCCTACCCCAGGACACTCTAAAGGCTCTGTTACATTCTATTGCGAGGCAGAAGGTGTGGCTTTCACAGGTGACACGCTCTTCCAAAATTCTATAGGAAGAACCGACTTCAAGGGAGGTTCCATGTTCCAGATTATCAACAGCCTGCGCCTGCTGGCACAACTTCCCGACCAGACAAAGGTGCTTCCAGGACATGGCCCCTACACGACGATTGGCGAAGAACTGGCACATAATCCATACATGGACAGATAAACCATACAACAATGAGACAAGCTAACAAGGCGGAAAAAATCATTCTTGGCATCGATCCTGGCACCAATGTCATGGGCTATGGCGTGATAAGAGTGGTGGGAAACAAGGCACAGCTCGTTGTAATGGGCATCATCGACATGAGAAAAGAAAGCGACCCATACCTCCGCCTGGGAAAGATTTTCGAACGAGTAACCGGCATCATCGATGAATACCTGCCCGACGAAATGGCTATCGAGGCTCCTTTCTTCGGAAAAAACGTACAGTCGATGCTCAAACTCGGACGGGCACAGGGGGTTGCCATTGCAGCAGCCATCCATCATGATGTACCTATCCACGAATATGCTCCTCTGAAAATCAAAATGGCTATTACTGGTCAAGGACAAGCATCCAAGGAACAGGTGGCAGGAATGTTACAGAGAATGCTTAATATAAGCGATGACGACATGCCTAAGTTTATGGATGCCACCGATGCTCTGGGAGCTGCCTACTGCCACTTCCTACAGATGGGACGCCCTGAGACTGATGCGCCTCACTACTCGAGTTGGAAAGACTTTGCCACCAGGAATCAAAGCATGACAGTGGCAAACAATAGCACCCTCACTGGTCCTCAAGCCAAACTATTGAGAGTACTCCGCAAACAATAAAAGAGAAACTTTTTTAGGATTAACAAAATAAACAAACATGCAGACAATCATTAAGATAGAGAATGGAGTGACACGCATGCCTGAATGGCGAATGGCAGAACCAGTAAACTTTACTGCTTGTGAGGGCGAACATATCGCCATCGTTGGAAAAAATGGTAGTGGCAAATCTATGTTTGTAGATATCCTTGTCGGCAGGCACCCTCTGCTCATGAAAGATCCTATCTACGACTTCTCACCAAGCAAGAAGACGCTCGTAAGCGACAACATCAAGTATATTACATTCCGAGATACGTATGGAGGCGATAACGATCGCACCTATTTTCTGCAGCAACGCTGGAATCAATTGGAAATAGACGAGAGTACCCCTATCGTAAAAGATAAACTGGAAGAAGCTTACCAAATGGCAGGCGAAGATACGCCCGAACGTAGAAAGCTACAGCAACACATCTACGAACTCTTTCACATGGAACAGTTGCTCGATAAATACACCATTCTACTCTCAAGTGGTGAACTGCGTAAATTCAAACTGGCTACAACACTTTTTTCTGAGCCACGTGTGCTCATTATGGACAATCCATTTATCGGACTGGATGCCGACACACGTGAACAACTCAAACAACTCCTTGCGACCCTGTCTGCAGAACAAGCCCTGCAGGTTATTTTGGTATTGAGCAAGAGCGATGATATACCCGATTTCATTACTCATATCGTGGAAATAAAAGACATGAAAGTAGGAAACAAGATAACCAAGCAGGAATATCTTGCCACCAGACAACCCATTCCTGACCACATCTTGACTCAAAGCCAAGAACAAGCTATCATCAATCTACCTTACAGCGATCGTGAATATCACAACCAAGAGGTGGTGAGAATGAACAAGGTAAGCATCCGCTATGGCAAGCGAACCATCCTTAAAGAGCTTGACTGGACTATAATGAACGGAGAACGATGGGCACTAAGCGGACAGAACGGAGCTGGCAAATCTACCCTGCTCAGCCTCATCTGTGCAGATAACCCACAGAGCTACGCTTGCGATATTGCTCTCTTCGGAAACGCACGTGGCAGCGGAGAAAGTATCTGGGACATCAAGAAGCACATCGGTTATGTGTCGCCTGAATTGCATAGGTCTTACCAACGAGACCTACCAGTAATACGCATCGTGGCAAGTGGACTGAAAGACTCTGTAGGTCTTTATGTTAAACCCAACGAGGAAGACTACGAGAAATGTCGCTTCTGGATGGAAGTTTTCGGACTGAAAGATATGGAGGAACGTGGATTCTTGAAACTGTCGAGCGGAGAACAGCGATTGGCTCTCTTGGCAAGAGCCTTTGTCAAAGACCCAGAACTGCTGATACTCGACGAACCATTACATGGTCTCGACAACTACAATCGTCGACTGGTCAAGGATGTCATCGAGGCATTCTGTCAACGTAAGAACAAGACCATGATTATGGTTACACACTACAAGGAAGAGCTACCCGCATGTATAGACCACAGCATCTTCTTGATTCGACACGATGAGAATAACGAAAAATAAATAAGTGAAATGATGAAAAGACTTTTATTACTCATGACCATTTGCGGTCTCACAACGACAGCATCATGGTCACAAGATGTGCTCAACGAGATTGTAAAGACCTCTTTGGCTATTACCAACGATACTACACAGAGTAAGGAAGTACGCAAAGCTGCTGTCTTCAAGTACGATGCCATGACTTATCTTCGTTCAAAGGTTTTGCCGCCCAATATTCTGTTGGAGCAGAAGATTAGTGCCGACTCTCTCAATGCCTGCATCAAAATGCTCAACGAACAGGCATACGCCATGAATCAATATGTCACACTCTACCAAAAAAGACTCTCTGAAGCGAAAAAACGTAACTTGGGCATGGTGAAAAGTCTCTTCAAACAGGCCACCATTAACCATAAATTGTTCAATGATACCGACACAGAGATTACATTGGCCTACTTCAACCGTTCTGATTATCCTATTCAGTTCTGCCTCGACTGCGACTGGATCAAGACGCTTGCCTTCATCCGCTCTATCGACTGGAGCAAGATATAAGAAAACAGCATGCGCTAAAGAGAAAAAGAGATATTAAACGCTCTAAATGCCTCCCCCCATCATACAACTCTTTACAATATAGAAAAGTCCCATAGTCAATAGTCTTTCAACTCTGCTATGGGACTTTTCTATATCATTATTCATGTTACAATAATAATCGAAAATAGCTATTATTGTCAAGAGGTTACTATATGTATTTTACTATTACTCGCTATATTTAACAAAAAAAACAAGGTCATCTCACGACAACCCTGTTTCTCTTTATTTCTTTTTCTTCAATACCAGTTTAGGAATTTTGATTTTCTGACCAGCTTTCACGTCAATAGCACCACCATTAACAGCTTCAAGATAGCACTCCATGCCTGGCCCTAAATACAACTTACTGATGCTACTCAACGTCTGACCGCTTTTTGCTACCACAGTTTGATCAATGCCTGTAATGCGGTAAGCACCAGTTCGCACACGTGGGTCTACATCATACTTGCTTTCTGTCAATGCCTTCTCCTTCATCTTGACAGCCTCTTTTTCCTTAGCTACTTCTTGAGCCTTTGCCTTAACTTCAGCCTTCTTAGCTTCTGCTTTCTTGATACTGTCTACTTGAGCCTCTGTTTGATGTTCATCAACACTATTTACAACTTCAGCAGCTTGAGCCAGTCGTGCACTATCTTGAAGAGCTTTCATTCGCAAATCGTCATTCTGTAAACGAGCCAAACTGTCTTTCTTTAAACGAGTTTTTTGCATTTCCTCTAACTGCATAGCAAGATGATTGCGTTGGGCTTGCATCTTACCATAGTTGAAAGCAAACCAACCCACTCCTCCTATCAAGACTATAATCAGAACGACAGCCCCAGATATGACATAACGTGGAAGCATGAAGTAATGCTTCTTATCTGATACGAGAACATCGTCTACTTCGTCTACCTCATCAGCATTATCTGCATCTTTATCCCCAAAATAAGACTCTGCAGCAGGCGTAGTCTGCATTGGCTGGGAAACGAAATCTGTAACCTCGGGAGTCGATTCTGATGTTTCTTCTTGTAGAGAAGAAGTTTCTACAACCTGTTCTGGCTCTTCCTCCTTGACAGATTGTTCTGCTTCTTGGACCTCAGATATAGGTTCCTCAAGTTGTTTTTCCTCTACAGGCAGAACTGACTCATGTTCCTCAGTACAAGCCTCTTCTTCTGGTAGAACGTTTAAATCTTCGACATGAACAGGTACTTCTTCTGTAGGAGTTTCATTCTCTTGCACTACTGGTTCTGCAGACTGCACAGTAACTGCAGGAATACTTTCCAACTTTTCTATAGGCGAATTTTCCAACTCGTCAGAAGGTTGTTGCTCATCAGAAGGTATAGACACGTCCTCTTTGGACTCGAATGAAAACTTTCTATCTATCTCACTGAAATCAACACCATCGTTGACCACCACCGTCTCAAACTGAGCAAAAGGCTTGTTGACGATTTCCTTTAAAATATTGTCGGGAGTGAAGGTAATCTTATCACGACCGCCAATAACAATACGCTCTCCAGTATTGACATCAACACTCTCACGATCTTTGACAGACGTCACCTTAAAGGTGCCAAGCCATCTTATTTTTAACTGCTTGTCGGCTTGCATCACACCATTAGCCACATCAAACATCTGCTTAATGAAAGCCTCGGCCTCAGAGATTGTCATACTGTTCTTCTCTGCAAGAATCTTGGCAAGAATTGACATACTGGATCTATTCATCTCCTACTCCTCCATTCTTTAGTTTTTCCTTGATAGCAGCTACAGGACGGAAGCCCAACACCAATTTGGGTGGCACCAACTGGCGCTTCTTGGTAGTGGGATTCACCACCACACGCTCCATGCGCTTCTTTACCTCAAACGTACCAAAGTTGGGGATAGCAACAGCTTCACCCTCTTCGAACTGAGTTATCATTGCATCTATCACTTTTCTCACCAGCTTTTGTGTATCCTCTTGCGAATACCCCGACTGACGAGCAAGTTCTGCTATGTATTCTTTATTGTTCATGATAAAAAACTCTATATATAGATGTTGAAAAAGAATCCTTTAAAATGCAAAATTAGTAAAATAATAAATAAAAACCAAACAATTTGGAGAAAAAAGCATTTTAAAGAAATATCAGGAACTTCAATAAAGGGGATATCAAGTATTCAATAATTTGATATCCCCTTTGATTATTGTAAGCTTCGCTGAGAGGGCAAAGCATGTTTATTTTACCTCATGATACTGTAGAAATAGTGAACTAATTATTCACGCTACCACCCACAATATCGAGCAATTCATTTGTAATGGCCTGTTGACGACTCTTGTTGTACTGCAGGTTGAGCTCACGCAAGAGTTCATCAGCATTATCGGTTGCTGTCTGCATAGCTACCATTCGGGCAGCATGCTCACTGGCTTGACTATCCAGAAGGGCAGTGTAAATCATCAGTCGCAACTGCTTAGGAATGAGCACACCTAACACTGTCTCCAAGTCAGGCTCTACGATGAAGTCATCATTCAGAGGCTTTGCCTCCGACTTTTGACGCTCGCTATCCTCTGCCTGTTTCTTGCGCAAGTATTCCTGAGCTTTCGCCGTAGCCACATTGGATGTGAGGTCGCGGTCGTTGTCTACACCTATGGCCTCGGTAGAGAGGTCGATAGGCAGGAAGGTATTCTTTGTCAGTATCTGTGAACCTGCACTCTTAAAGTGATGATAAATCATCTCTACTTTGTCAAGTTCGCCTGCAGCATACTGCTTGGCAAGTTTATGTGCGATATCAGCACAAGCCTTGGCATTGGGATGATCGGCAAGTTCCATGAAATTACCACCTATCTTCAGTCCTAACTTTTGTGCCTTCTCTGCTACCTTTCTGCCTATAGGATAAACCGTGATGTCGTCAATGCCTTGAGCCTTATACTCATCCACTGTCTGTATCATCATCTTGATGATATTGGAGTTAAATCCACCGCACAAGCTACTATTGGAACTATAAACCACTAAAGCCACACGCTTGATTTCCTTGTGCTCCACCTGCAACACATGGTCTACATTAGGAGTACTAACCAAGAAGCTCTTGAGGATATGCTCCAACATGTTCTCGTAGGGTAGCATATTCTGAATAGCTACCTGAGCATGATGCAACTTGCTCGAAGCTACCATCTTCATCGCACTCGTAATCTTACGGGTGCTGTTGACACTGGCAATGCGAGTCTTAATCTCTTTTAACGACGGCATAGGCTATTACGCTTTATATTGTCCTGCAACATTAGCCATGGTCTCCTTGATAACATTGATACAGTCATCGGTAAGTTTACCATCAGCCAAAGTCTCAATAACATCGGCGTGCTGGCTACGCATAGCATCAAGGAATAGATCCTGACACGCGCGAACCTTATCCATAGGCACGTCATGCATCAATCCATGTACACCACAATAGAGGATGGCAACCTGTTCGCCTACTGGCATAGGACGATACTGAGGCTGAACCAACAACTGGTCATTCTTACGACCACGATCCAAAGTCATCGCAGTTACGGCATCCATATCACTTGAGAACTTAGAGAAAGCCTCCAACTCACGATACTGAGCCATATCAATCTTCAAGGTACCAGCCACCTTCTTCATACTCTTGATCTGGGCAGAACCACCTACACGAGATACTGAAATACCTACGTTGATGGCAGGACGGAAGCCCTGGTTAAAGAGGTCTGTCTCCAAGAATATCTGACCATCGGTGATAGAGATCACGTTGGTAGGAATGTATGCAGAAACGTCACCAGCCTGTGTCTCAATGATAGGAAGGGCCGTTAATGAACCACCACCTTTCACCTTACCCTTCAAACATTCTGGCAGGTCGTTCATCTGCTCAGCAACTTCCTGCTGATCGTTGATACGAGCGGCACGCTCCAAAAGACGAGAGTGGAGATAGAATACATCACCTGGATAAGCCTCACGTCCTGAAGGACGACGAAGAATCAGTGAAACCTCACGATAAGCCACAGCCTGCTTACTCAAGTCATCGTATACAACGAGGGCAGAGTAACCACGATCACGGAAGTACTCACCAATGGCTGCACCAGCAAATGGTGCGTAATACTGCATAGCAGCAGGATCAGCAGCGGTAGCACTAACGATGATGGTATATGGCAGGGCGCCATGCTCCTTAAGGTTCTGTACAAGGGCTGCAACGGTAGAAGCCTTCTGACCGATAGCTACATAAATACAATATACAGGCTTACCTGCCTCATAGAAACTCTTCTGGTTGATGATGGTATCTACAGCAATGGCAGTCTTACCAGTCTGACGGTCACCAATGATGAGCTCGCGCTGACCACGACCAATAGGAATCATGGAGTCGACAGCCTTTAAACCTGTCTGCAGAGGTTCCTTTACTGGCTGACGATAGATAACACCAGGAGCCTTACGATCCAAAGGCATTTCGAAAGAATCGGTAAGATCGATATCTCCCTGTCCGTCAATAGCCTGACCTAAAGGGTTGACAACACGTCCGAGGAAGTTGTCGTTAACACGGATAGAGGCGATACGATGTGTACGTTTTACGCTCTGTCCCTCCTTGATGCCAGCAGTTGGACCTAAGAGGACACAACCTACATTATCTTCCTCCAAGTTCATGACGATAGCCATGGTGCCGTTCTCAAACTCAAGGAGTTCGTTAGCCTCTGCATTACGAAGTCCGTAAATACGTGCCACGCCATCACTGACGGTAAGCACGGTACCCACCTCGTCAAACTGCTGAGAGCCATTCACCTCCTGGAGCTGCTGCTGAAGCACTTCAGACACCTCACTTGGTTTAATTTTATCTGACATTTTGTTATTTACTTTAATTGTTAAATGAGGAGTTAAGGAGTTGAAAGAAGTTAAGGAGTTAAGACAATACCTTTAACTTCTTAAATTCTTAACTACTCAAGAAAATTACTTTTTGAGCTGTGTCAGAATGTTGTTGAGCTTAGTCTTTACGCTCGCATCCATTCTGTAAGTATCATACTCAAGGATGAAACCACCGATGATATCTGGGTTCACCTCAGTCTTGAACTCCACAGTACCTTGGGTTCTCTGTTCCACCATCTTTCGCATCTTCTGTTCTGTATAGGAGTTACGGTAGTGGCAGTGATCAGCTTACCGCGGATGATGTTCTTCTGTTTCCTGTAAAGAGTGATATACGAAGCAGCCATGAATTGCAGGGTGCTCTCCCTATCCTCTTTTAGTACGAGTGCGATGAACTTCTTGCTCAGCTCAGAAGGCTTAGTGCCTAAGGCTGTGATAAGAAGTGACTGCTTCTTGTCTTTAGAGAGCATAGGGTTGTCTATCGTAAATCTCAGTTCAGGCACGTCGATGTAGCTCTTGTAGAGCGTTTGCATCTCCTGATAGACCTGATCTTCGAGCTTCATGCCGAGTGCTGCTTTAATAAGGGCACGGGCATAACGCACCGATATTACACCTATATCCATAAGCTTTACTATTTGTTGTCAGAAGAAACCTCGTCCAGCAGTCGATTTATCATATCCATCTGTGCCTTATCGTCAGAGAGCTTAGCCTTCAGCACCTTCTCTGCTATTTGAACAGAGAGTTCTGCCACCTGTCCACGAATCTCACGAATAGCATTCTGTTTCTCATTCTCAATCTGCATTTTAGCATCAGAGAGAAGACGAGCACCTTCCTCACGAGCCTTGTCCTGGGCTTTCTCTACGATAGCATCACGAGTTTCAGCAGCCTCTTTGAGAATGGCAGCCTGCTTCTCGCGAGCTTCCTGCAAGATGGATTCACCTTCTTTTTGGATATTGGCAAGCTTTTCGTTGGCTTCATGAGCTTTACGCAAACTCTCATCGATGTAAGCCTTTCGGTCTTCTATCATCTTAGTGATAACTGGAAATCCAGCCTTCTTAAGGATGATGAAAACGATGATGAAGACTAATGTCATCCAAAAAAGCAAACCACTATCAGGAATCAATAAATCCATATATACTGGTTAAAGTTTTACTTAAACGTTTTAAATTAACTAACTCTGATAATCCGCAGCCCATACCCTAAGCATATTTATCGCCTCATAGATGAGTACAGAGATATGGCAAAGGGTGAGGGTTGCGGGATGCTATAATTACATAACGATAGCCAAGATGGCGATGATGACAGCAAAGAACGCTACACCCTCAACCAACGCAGCTGCGATAATCATAGAAGAACGAAGGTCGCCCATCTTCTCTGGCTGACGAGCCATTGCGTCCATAGCCTGGCCACCGATACGACCAATACCAATACCTGCGCCAATTGCGGCTAAACTTGCGCCAATTGCGGCACCCAACTTTGCAAGAGCATCTGCTGCTAATAAAAGTGATAACATAATCTTAAAATTTAAGTTATTAATATTTTCTTGTTAATTGTTCTATTGTAATTAGTTCTGCAATTCTTTATTATCTATTGATAAATATAAATTACTTCACTACCTCTGGTTCTGCTTCGTGATGTTGCACGTGAGCCAGCGAGATGAATACAGCACTCAACATGGTAAATACCAATGCTTGAATGTAGCTTACCAATAATTCGAGGAGCATCATAAAGACACTCATCGCAACACTTACTACTGTCATACCCGAACCTGCCAAATAATTAACAATCATGTTCTCACTGATATTGAACATAATGAAAATAATAGCTGCAAACGCAAGAGCAATCGCATGACCAGCCATCATATTGGCAAAAAGACGGATAATCAGAGCCAACGGTTTCGTAAAGATTCCGAAAAGTTCAATGAATGGCATCAATGGAACGGGCACCTTCAACCATGTAGGAACATCGGGCCAAAAGATTTCCTTCCAATACTCTTTGGTACCTGTAAAGTTGGTAATAAGGAATGTCGATACACCGAAGAATGCAGTACATGCGATATTACCTGTCAGGTTACCACCACCAGGAGGGAATGGTACAATACCCATGATGTTGGCTACGAAGATAAAGAAGAAGCAAGTAAGCAACCAAGGTGCATACTTAGGAGCCTCTTTGCCGAGGGTAGCCTTTATCACATCGTCATAGACAGACATGATAAACATGTGCATCAATCCCACAAATCCTTTAGGGGCAGAATCATCTACCTTATGTTTTCTGCACCAGCGAGCTGGTATCAAAATACACAACAACAAGATGATAGCATCGATGAAGAGTACGCAGACGGTCTTCGTGATGGAGATGTCAAGCGGACGAACCTCCTGACCTCCCACCTTCTCTACTATCTTGTTGGGATTCGTCTGTGCATCACCATTCTTTATCACCAGATTGAAAGGTCCTGGACGATCTCCATGAGCATCCTTCTCTTCAGAGAATTCGCTACTGCAGAACACGTGCCAACCAGTCGAGGTGTTCACGATGATAGGCAGATGAATCACTACGGGATGACCTCCCACCTCAGTGATATGCCATTCATAAGAATCCTTGATATGCCCCCACAATATCTCTTTCACGTCGATCTTCTCCTTGGCTGATACCTGCAGAGGTGCCAACGTAAAGAGCAGCATCGCCATCAAGAGGAATTGCTTGAGATGTTTCATATTCTTTAATTCTTACTTTTATTATTATTATTCTTTATTTAAGAGACGCTTACGAGAGGCGACTCTTTTTCTCTACCCGAGCAAAGTAGATACAGTCGAACACGAGAAGAGCAACATAGAAAAGGGCGAAAATAGCAGTAAAGCCCAAAATGTTTTGCTTGTCACAAAGCAACACATAGACGAGAAACACCAATGTGCCAGCCACCATCTTAATAACTAAAGCTGCCAAATAAAACTTGGCAAGATTAGCAGGCGACGACTTGGCTATAGCTTTCCAAGCTTCACCATAAGCAGTACTTGCAATAATTGAAAAAAGAGCACTCACTACCAACGGGTTAACAACCTGAGCAATCATATCATCACATTGTGCAGAGACCCTACAAGCAAAGAGGATGATAAGCGTCATCGCTGCTGTTAGCCACAAGGAAATCTGCTTGTACTTGATATTAATCTGCTTGATGTTTTGCAAGCGCATCTTTTCGTTTTTTTCCATTTTCTGTTATTAATATGTACACGTACCTATAAAGGATATGTACATCAGTTCTGTTACACTTCCACGCAGAGGCTTACTTCATTTTTCTTACATTCTACGAATCCGCCTCGTATGTTCATGACATTCTTGCCTTCCAGTGTAGTGTACTCCACCTTACCTTCTTCTAAAGAAGAGATAATAGGAGCATGATCATTGAGGATTTCAAACGAGCCGAGGGTTCCAGGAACCAACACACTCACCACTTCACCTTGGAAGACTACCTTTTCGGGAGATACTATCTTAAGCTGTAACATAATCCTAATATTTTATTGTTAAGTGTAAAGTGTAAAGTGTAAAATGATTCGTGACTAAATCTCTAACGACAAAGCATTTGGATTCTCCACTCTTCACTATTCACTCTCACTCTTCAGGATTATCCTTGTGCAGCAGCAAGCAACTGCTTAGCCTTCTCCTTCGCATCCTCAATAGTACCAACATTGAGGAATGCCTGTTCTGGCAGATCATCCACCTCTCCGTCGAGGATAGCATTGAATCCCTTGATTGTTTCTTCAATAGGAACCATTACACCCTTCAGACCTGTGAACTGCTCTGCTACAGTGAATGGCTGACTCAAGAAACGCTGCACACGGCGCGCACGATTCACGGTCAACTTATCTTCATCAGAGAGCTCATCCATACCAAGGATAGCAATGATATCTTGCAACTCGTTATATCTCTGCAACAACTGCTTTACTCGCTGCGCACAATCATAATGAGCTTTACCCACAATTAATGGATCAAGAATACGAGAAGTAGAACCCAATGGGTCAACAGCAGGATAGATACCGAGAGAAGCAATCTTACGAGAAAGCTCAGTAGTAGCATCCAGGTGAGTAAAGGTTGTAGCTGGAGCAGGGTCGGTCAAGTCATCGGCAGGCACATACACAGCCTGTACAGAAGTGATAGAACCATTCTTTGTTGAGGTGATTCGCTCCTGCATGGCACCCATTTCGGAAGCCAATGTTGGCTGATAACCTACAGCAGAAGGCATACGACCCAAGAGCGCAGAAACCTCAGAACCAGCCTGAGTGAAACGGAAGATGTTGTCGATAAAGAACATGATATCGGCCGCCTCACCATTCTTACCGCCATGATCACGGAACTCTTCGGCAACAGTCAAACCAGAAAGAGCAACAGAAGCACGTGCCCCTGGAGGCTCATTCATCTGACCATATACCAAAGTAGCCTGACTCTTAGCAAGTTCTTCCTCATCAACGAGAGAAAGATCCCACTTACCTTCATCCATAGCTTTTCTGAACTTCTCACCATACTTGATAACACCAGACTCGAGCATATCACGAATCAAGTCATTACCCTCACGAGTACGCTCACCTACTCCTGCAAACACAGAGTAACCATTGTGTCCCTTGGCGATATTGTTAATCAACTCCATGATGAGCACAGTCTTACCTACACCAGCACCACCGAAAAGACCAATCTTACCACCTTTCATATAAGGCTCGAGCAAGTCGATAACCTTAATACCAGTGGCAAGCATCTCCTTGTGCGTAGAGAGTTCGTCAAACTTCGGAGCCTCACGATGGATAGGATAAGCACCCTTCATGTCCAATTCTTTCATACCATCAATGGGCTGTCCGATGACATTCATCATACGCCCCTTGATCTGCTCTCCTGCTGGCATCAAGATAGGGTTGCCAGTAGAGACAACTTCCAATCCTCGCTGCATGCCATCGGTGTTGTCCATAGCAACGCAACGCACCGTATCTTCTCCAATGTGCTGCTGCACCTCGATAACCAGGTCGCGTCCATCATGGCGTTTCACCTTCAGAGCTTCGTGAATCTTAGGAAGTACCTTCTCGGGATTCTCGCCCTTGGTATCGAAATAAACATCGATAACAGGTCCGATAATCTGAGAGATACGTCCATTAATTTGTGACATAAGCTATTTGTTTTTAATATTAGTATATTTTTTTATATTAAACTTGGCTGTTATATGTTTTTAATCATACATCTCGTCAAGTAGTTTGCATGCAAAAGTAACAAACATTCATGGAAACTCCAAATTATGAAGAAGTTTTATTCCACTTTAAACCATTTTTAGTGCCGTTTAAACCTTTTTTTAAAAGACACGGCACTATCATTTGGCTTATTTTATAAAGATTAGATACTCAACTCGTCAAGCACTTTGATAAGCTTGCGATCAAAAGGTTTGTCAGAGCGAATAGCCTCAGAAAGTGGAACATAAACCACCTCATTGTTTCTTACACCCACCATCACGTTGCGCTGTCCCTGCATAATAGCCTCTATAGCGCCACAACCTGTACGGCTTGCCAAGATTCTGTCACGAGCAGAAGGGCGTCCACCACGCTGCAAGTGTCCTAAGATAGATACACGCACATCAAATTCAGGGAACTCCTTGCGCACACGATCAGCATAGTAAAGTGCACCACACTTAGGACTTTCAGAAACGATAACGATACAACTCTTCTTAGATTTTCGAATACCACGCTCCATAAATTGTGCCAACTGGTCAACGTCAGTAGAATCCTCAGGAATGATGGCAGCCTCAGCACCACTGGCAATAGCACTATTCTGTGCCAAGAAACCAGCATCACGTCCCATCACTTCGATAAAGAAGATGCGCTCATGACTCTGAGCCGTATCTCGTATACGGTCTACACACTCCACAATCGTATTCATAGTGGTGTCGTAACCAATCGTATTATCAGTACCATAAAGGTCATTATCAATGGTTCCAGGCAAACCGATGCAACAGATATCAAATTCGCGTGCAAAGTTCATTGCACCTGTCAGAGATCCATTTCCTCCAATAACAACAAGCGCATCAATTTCCTCTTTCTGGATTACCTCGAAAGCTTTCTGACGACCTTCTTCTGTGATAAATTCCTTAGAACGAGCAGTTTTCAGAATAGTACCTCCCGTTCCAATGATACCACTAACATTCTCTGTAGTAAAAGTTTTAATCTCATCATTGATCAAACCATCATATCCACGAAAAATTCCTTTTACCGTAAAGCCATTATAGATAGCCGAGCGAGTCACCGCACGGATGGCCGCATTCATTCCTGGTGCATCACCACCAGATGTCATTACACCAATCGTTTTAATCTTTGCCATAACCAAATACCTTAATTTGTTGTATGTATATTTAAGATAAAAATTATATTCAGATATTACAGAAGCGCCTGGCCTTGCGTCAGCCAGAGTAGGCAGAGTCCAAGCCCACCACCCATCAAAGCCTTCCAGCCCACATGACGAAAGAACCAACCTACGTGCATACGCTCCATCTTCATGAGAGCCAACCCGCTCATCGTACCAACTCCCAATACATTTCCTCCAGCCATCACGCAGAAAGCAATCACTTTCCAGTACAAACCATTGCAACTATAAACGGTAGCGATTTCAGAAATACCATCCTGTCCTAATACATCAGACAACGAGATAAAGTTTACTGCTGTTGCAAAATTGTCAAGCACGGTACTAAGCACACCAGCTGCTACGCCATGCAACCATACAAAAGGCCGACTTTCATCTATCCCGAGATAATCCATTAATGTATCATAGGCACCAGTTTCCTTTACAACTCCTACAGCCAACATGATACCCATTACGAAAAGAATCATCTGAATAACCCCATATTGTACCATACGTGGCGTACGACGTTCTACCATCGCATCCATGTTCATGAGCTTACGATTAAAAATCTCATTGACAATCCAAAGCACCGACAACACACAAAGCGCTCCCAAAAAAGGACTCAACTTAGAGATGTTATGGAATGTAGGAATAAACCACAATCCACCTATACCCACAAAGAGCATCAGCAGACGTTGCCAAACATTGAGTCGTGTATCATCGCCACGATATGGCATAACAATCCATTCCGTATCAACACGTTCGGGCAGACTTCTCGAAATCAAATAGATTGGCACCAACCAAGCTGCCAAACAGGGCAACAAGAGTGCCATTGAGAAATTAGTAGCCGTTACGGCACCCATACTCCACAGCACCAGTCCTTCAGGATTACCAATGACGGTAAGAGCACCACCACAGTTGGCCGACAACAAAATGGCACTACCATAAAATAAGCGCTGACGCCGACTGGGGATTATCCCATGCATAATAGTAAGCATCATGACAGTTGTTGTCAAGTTATCAAGATTGGCCGAAATAACAAAAGTCACAACAGAAAGCGTCCATATCATCCGTTTACTGCTACGGGTACGAAGCAACTGGCGGATAAAGTCGAAACAACCATTGTTGTTAAGAATCTCAACAATAGTCATTGTAGCTAACAAGAATAAGACTATTTCTGCCGCTCTACCAACATAAGGAAGAAAAATAAAACGAGAAATAAAAGCCTTTACCGTAGCACTCGATTCTGGAATAGCAGTAGTCTGACTATGCAGATAACTTGAAAATTCGTAGGCATGCTGACCGGTGACAAAATCCATGCCAAAACAAATATAAAGAACCCACCCTACCGTTCCTGCAAAAATGGCAACGGCAGCACGGTTCACCTTGGTGATATTCTCCGTCGCTATGAGGAGACATCCCAACAACAATATGGACACAATGACAATCGTCATATATAACTATGTTCTCATTAATTCAACGCAAAATTAACAATTAATCTTAAATAACAAGCATATAGTTGAAAAAAAAATCATCCGTTTCATGGAAAAGTAACATCTCACATGGTATTACTTCTCGTTTTGCCATGTAGAGATTACAAAAGGACGATTATTTTCTAAATCTCCTCCACAACATATCCAAGACTTCTGTATGAGTCTTCAACAAGATTAGTGTTACTATGATGTCCAAAGAGATCCAAGCCAAAGCCACAACCCAAAACAGAATGGAAGGTTGCCACATGTGGGCACACACCAAACCTCCTGTCACAAAGAACAACTGTATCGCAATAAAGCCGACTCCTTTTTTTGACAAAACGTAATGATAAAGACAGCGACTATAAATCAGCACAAATAGCGTTTCTATGAGATATGCCACTATAATGCCTACACCAAGTCCTGTAAGCCCCTGCATCTGATAACCCATAATTTCAAAGACCATAAGAAGTACTACGCAGACCGTTTCTTGATATAGAAACTTGCGAGACTGCCCCTTCGACAATGGCAGATATTCTATCGGAATATACACAGATCTAAACAACATGCTGACAGCAGCCAACTGCGCCATACCAAGCACACTTATAAATCGTTGATCATAGAGAAGCGGTATCAAGACAGGCAAAGCCAAAATCATAACCGTCAAGATAGGCCCCATCAAGAGAACATTGATTTCCAACTGCCTATTAACACAATCATTCTGCTCCTTCCCCATCTCTTTGATCGAAGACAAACGTGGATAATAATCAGCCTCCATTGCAGAGAAAACCACCCCCGCATACACAATAGCTAAAGTCCATCCAGCATTAAAAAGTCCTACGTCTGACAAATCGCCATTTCTATTGATATAGGTACGTATCAAGAACTCCGCCCCCGAACTCAAGATACCAGCAATGACAAAAGCCAACCCCAACTTGACGACACGAATACCACGTCCCAAAAACTCTAACGACAAAGACACCCTATAAGGATAGTAACGAGAAGAGTATCTTAGTACTAAAAGCATCTGTGCTAACGATTGTAACACAAGCACAACCACAATTCCTTGATACTGCCAGAAATAAAAGATAGGAACAGAAATCAACAACGAAGCAACTACCACGCACATAGAAGAGAACGCCAACGCTCGCAACTGTCGTGTAGCCTTTAATACAGCCATCTCACCACCAGCCACTATCAAACAAGCAACAGCAGGAGCCAGAAGCACAAAATGAAGGATATGATGTCCTCGATCAAAGAAGGTAAGACTATCGAGCAACGGACTGAAAATCACACAAATAACCAGCCCCAATAAAGCAGCTATTAAACTCCACGATCTAATAAGGCGAATCGTAGATGCAAGTTGGGTATTGGAATTTCCATATTGTTCAGAAATCTCATGCACCCCACTGGTAGGAATACCAAAATTGGCTGCCGATACCACCATATTAATGGTAGAGTTGAAAAGCGCAACAAGTCCCATACCTGTAGTACCCAAAAGTAAGGCAGCGAATTTATTTCTCACCAAACCGATAAGAATACTCAGTCCCTGTACACCGCCAAAAATGCCAGTATACTTTAATATATGTGCGTAACTATCGTTCTTTTCCTCTTTTTCCATTATATGATAAACGCAAAGGAATACTATTTATTATTTTGAGATACCCTAAAAGAAACAAAAAAAGGTCGCTCCAAAAAGGAACGACCTTTATTCTTTTCATCGAAGAAGATGAGTAGAAGCGAGAATTAAGCCTCTGCAGGAGCAGCTTCCTCAGCAGGAGCAGCTTCCTCAGTAGCAGCAGCCTCAGCCTCTGCCTTAGCAGCAGCCTCAGCAGCCTTCTTGTCAGCTACCTTCTTAGCGATTGCTTCATTTACTTTCTTCTCAGCCTCGAGCTCCTTAGCAGCAGCATCCTTCTTAGCCTTAGCCTCGCTCTCGCGAACAGCAGAAGTCTTAGCATCCTTGCCATTCTTCCAAGCGTCGAAACGCTTCTGAGCCTCAGCATCGTCGAATGCGCCCTTCTTAACGCCACCCTTGAGGTGCTTCATCAAGTAAACGCCCTCGCCCTTGAGGATGTTACGTACAGTGTCTGTAGGCTGCGCACCAGTCTCTACCCAGTAGAGGGCACGATCGAAATTCAAATCTACAGTAGCAGGATTGGTGTTAGGGTTGAAAGTACCAATCTTCTCAGTAAATTTACCATCACGTGGTGCTCTAACGTCAGCGATTACGATGCTGTAGAAAGCATAGCTTTTACGACCGCCGCGCTGCAATCTGATTTTTGTTGCCATTTTTTAATTTTTTATTTATTTGAGGTTTGAATTTTATGCTGTTATCTCGTAACAGCCGTGCAAAGGTACGGCTTTTTTCCATACCTCACAAGTTTTTTCTTTTATTTTTCTTCTTTTTTAACGTATTCTGTCGGCTGCTCTGACCAGTTTTTCGTCATCAGACACTCCTTTTCTTGCCAAGGCCACCATAATAATAGAACAAAGAGGCAGACAAGCAGCAAACTTCACCTCCATGGTACCCGCTACCTCAGGCACTGGCACCACTCCCAAGAGCAGTAAGATATAATCTACATACCAAAGCGCTGCAAACAGTATACTGGTAGCACAAAGCGTCATCTGCATCTTGCGATTTTTAAACAAGAAGATAGTCACCAATGACAAAATTGCCGATACAGCAAGGAGCAAGAAAAGGGGTAAGCACGTACCCGATACACTGATAGCCCCATTGTCACCCACAATCCCCAAGTTATAGAGAGCCACAACGCCTCCCATTCCCTCAGGCAGGATAACACCAATCGGCATCAAGAAACAAATCAGACAGGCAATGACAGCAACAAGCAGAAACAAAGATTGTTTGCGTTGTATCATAATCGTTTCCTATTTTTAGAAGTCCAAAGATTCTTTCTTATTTACCATATTATCCTTAGAAGGATCACGCCAGTAGATATTGCCCTCTACAAACTCCTGTGTAGCAAGCAAAGTTGGCTTTGGCAACTTCTCGTAATAGCGAGAGATCTCAATCTGCTCACGATTTTCGAAAACCTCCTCCAACGAATCATTATAAGAAGCAAACTCCTGAAGTTTCTTGCTCAGGTCCTGCTTGATTTCAACAGATATTTGGTTACTACGCTTTGCGATGATAGCCACACTCTCATAGATGTTGCCCGTCTTGTCACAAAGGTCCATAATGTTACGAGTCACGGTATTAACCGGTGCTTTTGATTTTTTGTAATCCATAATCTTATTTAGTACTTATATATTTTTATTGTTTTTCTAACTTACTATAGCTATCCTCAGGATGAGCTTTCTCAAACTCTTTGCATTTAGCAATATATTTCTCAGCAGTAGCACGTTCCTTCGAGTCAGGATACTCATTGATAAATCCATAGCACTCGTCCTCTGCATCTTGATAACGCTCCAACTGTTTGCTCTCGACACTCATCTTTGCCAATTCATACTTACCTTTCATAATCAAGATAGCAAACTCTTCACGCTTATTGCTATAAGGATAATCCTTCAGTGCATTCTGAGCCGTCACGATACAAGCCTCATAGTTATTACCTCCACTGGTACAGTTACCGAAGTAAGTACCCATATCAAAATAAAGCTTAGCGTTTTTATACTCTTTCTCTACCAGGAGATCTTGCAGTGCGAAAAGTCGATTCGTAGCTTGTTTCTTGAGTTTGGCATCAGGATAAAGGTCCAAATACTCCTGGAAAGCCGCGATAGCCGATACCGTAAGCGATTGATCGAGTCGAGGCTCAGGTGCATTCTTATAAAGGCTCTCACCAATAAAGTATCTGGCATTCTCCGTATAAATTCCCTTAGGATAGCTCTGACAGTACTTCTTGAAATACTCTGAAGCAGTTTCATAGTCACGCAGACCATACTCAGCCATAGCCAACATATAGAGACATTCCTCAGCCTCCGTGCTACCCTTTTTCAGAGTCACCAATTCCTGCAGCAATGTCACAGCACGAGAATACTTACCTGTGGCATAACATTCCTTGGCATACTCATATTTAAAGTTGTAATTGTCAGATTTATACACCTGATTAAACTGGTTAGCGCAACTTGTCATAAGCAACGCAACGCAGGCTGTGATTAAAACAGTTTTCTTCATAGGTCACATTTTGAGATGCAAAGTTACAGATATTTTACTTATTCGCAAAGGAAAAAATACATTTTTTCGCAATTTATTAGTCTTTATAACGATTAATGCTCTTTTTTTTGTAATTTTGCATCTCCATAGTTAAGAGAACAAGCATCATAAAAGAAACAGGACATGAACTTTAAGCTGACATCCAAGTACCAACCTACTGGCGACCAGCCACAGGCCATCAGACAACTCACCGATGGTATCGAACAAGGCGAGCCTGCTCAAGTTTTGCTTGGCGTAACAGGTTCGGGCAAGACCTTTACCGTTGCCAACGTCATTGCCAACGTGGGTCGCCCCACCCTCGTTCTCAGCCACAACAAGACTCTTGCAGCCCAACTCTATCAGGAAATGAAAAGTTTCTTTCCTGAAAACGCCGTCGAGTACTACGTGTCATACTATGATTACTATCAGCCAGAGGCTTATCTGCCCACTACAGATACGTATATCGAGAAAGACTTAGCTATCAACGAAGAGATCGACAAGTTGCGTTTAGGAGCCGTATCAGCCTTACTCTCTGGGCGCAGAGATGTCATTGTTGTGTCTTCTGTTTCGTGCATCTATGGTATGGGGGGTCCTACAGCCATGCAGGAAAACATCATCAAGATAAAAAAAGGCCAACAACTCGACCGCAACGAGTTTCTTCGCCAACTGGTAGATGCTCTGTACGTAAGGAACGATATCGAGTTACAACGAGGCAACTTCCGTGTAAAAGGCGAAACAGTAGACATCTTCATGGCTTACAGCGACAACGTGCTAAGAGTTACCTGGTGGGATGATGAGATCGATAGCATCGACGAGGTCGACGCGCTCACCTATCACCGCTTAGCTTCCTTTGACGCCTATGAGATTTACCCTGCCAACCTCTTTGTCACCACCAAAGAACAGACCGAACAGGCCATCCGCATGATACAAGACGACTTGGTAGAGCGCGAACAGTTCTTCAAGGACTTAGGCGACAACATCAAAGCTCAGCGCATCAAGGAGCGAGTAGAGTACGATATGGAGATGATCAAGGAGTTAGGCCATTGCTCAGGTATTGAAAACTACTCACGTTATTTTGATGGACGACATGCAGGCGAACGCCCCTATTGTCTCCTCGACTTTTTCCCAAAAGACTTCCTGTTAGTTGTCGATGAGAGTCATGTCAGTATTCCCCAGATAGGTGCCATGTATGGTGGCGACCGCGCGCGCAAACAAAACCTTGTAGAGTATGGCTTCCGCCTACCAGCCGCCTTCGACAACCGTCCTCTCACCTTTGAGGAGTTCCATAGCATGATACATCAAGCCATCTATGTCAGCGCCACCCCCGCCGACTACGAGCTTCGTGAGTCAGAAGGCGTAGTAGTCGAACAACTCATTCGTCCTACCGGACTTCTCGACCCAGAGATTGTGGTACGCCCCAGCGAAAATCAGATAGACGACCTTCTCGACGAAATACTCACACGCACCCAACGCAACGAACGAGTACTCATCACAACCCTGACCAAACGTATGGCCGAAGAACTCACCGAGTTCTTGCTCAATCACAGCGTCAAAGCTGCCTATATCCATAGTGATGTTGCCACCCTCGACCGTGTCAAGATTATGAACGACCTCCGAGTAGGTGTTTACGACGTATTGGTGGGAGTCAACCTCCTTCGCGAAGGTCTCGACTTACCCGAAGTTTCTTTGGTAGCCATCCTCGATGCCGACAAAGAAGGTTTCCTTCGAAGTCACCGCTCTCTTACCCAGACAGCAGGCCGTGCCGCCCGTAACGTCAATGGTAAAGTCATTATGTATGCCGACACTATCACCGAGAGTATGCAGCGAACTATTGATGAGACAGCTCGCCGCCGTACGATTCAGTTACAGTATAATGCCGACCACAACATCACTCCTCGCCAGATTGTGAAAGCCATCACCTCTGCCCTTCCCACCTCCAAGGATGCCGCTCCCGTTATCAATAGTCAGGGAGCCACCACCCAGCGCATATACGTCGAACCCGAAGGAGCAGCCTTTGCCGCCGCCCCCATCGTGCGCAGCATGAGCCGAGAGGAATTACAGAAGAGTATCGACAATACGACAGCCCTCATGAAACAGGCTGCCAAAGACCTTGACTTCATGCAGGCAGCACAATATCGCGACGAAATCATCCGCCTGCAGAAAGAACTGGAGGAAAAAGGTGCTTAACCGTTCTTATTCCAAATATCTATGGCATAAGTTTGGCTAACCACCCGTAATCTTCTTTATCTAACGGCGAATATGTCCCGTACCACGGCAAATATAGCAGCGTCCAGAACCACTACAACTCGTACACTTCATATACACCTTTGTGTCATCCCAATTGTGAGTATCCCCCCTGTCACCAGTACCATTACAACTGAGACATTTACCCGTACCACCACAGGCACTACAAGAAACGAGACTTCGATTATCTTGTTTTTGCCACTCCATCTTAGGTCTTGATGGTGTCGTGACCGTTCCAGGTACAGAAGTAGAAGGTGAAGAATAAATTTGCTTTTGCATTTGCTTTAGCTTATTGAGTTTTACGTCAAACTGCTGCTTAGTGCATTTACTAAAGACATTTCTTTCCAGATAAGGATAAACGGTCATCGTTCTATAATTCTTGGTAAAGGAAAGAGAATGCGCAAATGTATTCCAGCTGGTACCAAAATAACTTATCATCTCTTTTCGCTGCCCACGCATAGCTGCATTCATATCTAAAGAGTAACCATTAAAGTACGTGAACTTGTAACTACCATCCTTATGTGTACCATCATGTACATAGGTCAAACCTTTAACCCATTTGTGATTATAAATTATACAGCACTCATAACCCAACTTGTCGATATAGAACTCAATCTTCCAAACGCCTCCCCCTTTACCGTTTTGACTAAAATACCAAATTTGGCCTGCAGGGAAACCTTGTTCCTTGATGGTACTCTCTATTTGATGAGAGGTCGTTTTAGAAATAGTAGATGCCGTGCGTGCAGAAGAGGTTGTGCGTGCAGAAGAGGTTGTGCGTGCAGAAGAGGTATTTTGTCGCGATGTTGAAGGTCGACTTGTCGCTTTTTTTGCCGAACCAGAGTTTCTTTTTCCATTTGAGCGTTCTTTTACATGAGTCCGAGAGGCTGATTTTGTTTTTCCCTTAAAAGCCACAAGCTTATCTGAGGTAGCCTTTTGAGGAGTAATCCTTTGATAAAAAGCCAACAATCGTTCTGTCTCTTTATTTATCAATTCAACCTCGTCGACTGAATATTTAGAGACTTGTAGATAAGTAGGATATGCCAGCTTTTCATAATCCTTTTCCGAATACCCCTCATTTTTCAAGTCTTTCTTACACAAATCGACATCGAAAGAAATGTTCCAAGTTGCATTCTTTGTCAAAATGAGACGCGCCCGCCACGCATTAGAAATAACAGGATTCTTTGATGTATAAATACCCCAACCATAAAGATTTACCATCTCTATAATGGCATCGACATTGCCCTGGTGTGCAGCATAGAGAAGCCAATAAGTCTTCTCACTCAGTTCGCTGGATGACAATCGATCAGAATAAGCCACCATAGCCTCAACATCTCCCATATTAGCATAACGCTTGAATCCCACCATAGCCCTATTCCTGTAGGTCTGAGACAACTCTTGGTTACTCTTGACACCGAGCAAGCCTTGGCTATAGACAACTTCAAGTTCAGCCATTGCATAAGGATATCCATACTCTGCTGCCGTGCGAAGATATTTAAAACGTTTCTTGTCAGTCAGCTTTTTATCAAAAGCCCAATAATGGTCACCATAACCTCGACCAAGAATGTTCATGGCCGATACATTTCCTTTTTCGGCTTCTCTCAACACCTCTTCCCACGATTTTTTATTGTAGTTTTCATTTACATACAATTTTTTGGCATAAATGCTCAAGGATAAGATGCAAAAGAAAAGAATTAAGAATTTCTTCATTTCAGGGATGTTCTTTAGTTTTTACAAATCAAAAAAGTTCAGTTGTTTACTATAAAGAAGAAAAAAAGGGAAGGATTTTATATTATTATCCTTAATGCTCTTTTTAACTTCTACTTATTTACCATTTTTATCCCAAGATGAAACAGGATGAAATAAACAAGTTTTATTATTCAAACGACAATTTCTTGAGTCGTCCTCTCAACGCATCAGCTTCCGATTTACGGATAGAGAGGGTGATAGAACAAGTATTGTCATATTCCTGACTCACAATACGAGGTTGCATCTCCTTGACAACACGCATCACATCATTCATCATCACATAAGGGAAATCATACTTCACCAACTCTTCCACCTGCCTTGTTTCCTGTATGGAGTCTTCTATCGCTAAAGCCGCAGCAGCCTTATATGCCACAATGAGCCCCCCTGTCCCCAGGTTGACCCCACCATAATAGCGTACAACAATGATGAGGATATCTGTAAGGTCATGACTATTGATCTGTCCCAGTATAGGCTTCCCCGCCGTACTACTCGGCTCACCATCATCATTAGCACGAAACTCAGTTCTCTCAGCACCAAGCATATAGGCATAACACACATGCCGCGCATCATAATACTTCTTTCGATATGCGGCAACTATCTCCTTCACCTCATCAAGCGTTTCCACATGATGTGAAAAAGCGAGGAACTTACTCCGTTTTTCAGAGTAAGTACCCTCGCCTATTTTATTCGTTATTGTCTTATATTCGTCAATCACCGTACAAATGCTGTTATTCGTAATCTTATTGGAGTTTATGAATAATGAGTCCACTACGCAACTTAGGTTCAAACCAAGTTGCCTTAGGAGGCATAATCTTTCCGCTGTCAGCAATATCCATAATCTGCTGCATGGTGACAGGATGCAAAGCAAGCGCCATGCGCATCTCACCACTATCCACTCTGCGCTTCAATTCACCTAAGCCACGAAGACCTCCCACGAAGTCTATGCGCTTATCAGAACGCAGATCCTTGATACCCAATATCTCATCGAGAATCAGTCTTGAAGAAATATCCACATCCAGCACACCGATAGGATCACTGTCATCATACGTACCAGGTTTAGCAAAGAGTCCGTACCATTTCTCGTCCATATACAACAGGAACGAATGCAGAGCAGCAGGCTTTAGAACATCCAGTCCACACTTGTCGATAGCCTCCTCAATAGGCATTTTTTCATAACAAGGTATGCCCTCTTCTTCACCCGACACATTAACATTGATAGCATCAATCTCTATCACATCGAAGTTCTTAGTCAACTTATCCAAGAATTGCTCCGAAGTAAGACCATTCAGATCTTTCACTACACGGTTGTAGTCAAGAATGGTCAACTGGCTTGCCTGGAAACACACAGCCATGAAGTAGTTATACTCTTCCTTCCCTGTATGATTTGGATTCTGCTTGGCTTTCTCTGCTCCCACAAGAGCAGCCGCAGCCGAACGATGATGTCCATCAGCAATATAGAGACTTGGCATCTTGGCAAACTCAGCCGTGATGGTAGCAATATCTTTATCATCGCCAACCACCCAGAACTGATGACGGAATCCGTCGATAGGAGCTATAAAATCATATTCGGGTGTAGTAGCTGCATAGCGCATCAAGATTTCATTAAGCACAGAGTTGTCAGGATAAGCAAAGAACACGGGTTCGATGTTAGCGTCACAAACACGTACATGCTTCATGCGATCCTCCTCCTTATCACGACGAGTCAACTCATGCTTCTTGATAACACCAGTAAGATAATCGTTCACATATGCACCAACCACCAATCCATATTGTGTCTTGCCATTCATGGTCTGCGCATAGATGTAATACTGCTCCTTGTCATCTTGCTTTAGCCATCCCTTCTCCTGGAACTTCTTAAAGTTTTCAGCAGCGCATTCATAGACACGTGGGTCATACTCAGAAGTACCAGGTTCGAAGTTTATCTCAGGTTTGATGATATGATAAAGACTCTTCTCATTATCACCAGCCTCATCACGAGCTTCTTCGGAATTGAGTACATCGTATGGACGAGACTCCACCTGCTCTACGAGGTCCTTTGGAGGTCTCACTCCTTTGAAAGGTTTAATAATTGCCATATTAGTTTTCTTTGAGGTTTAGAATATTCATCCCCCTATTCGGTCATGAGTTCGAATATTAGGACGACATGATCATTTATTCCTATATAGTAAATAGGTTCCACTTCGATAAAACGCAAAAAACTTTGAGACTCGCCCTTCACCCTCAACGACAACCTTCATAAGACAAGGTCATCCTCAAGTTCAAAGTTCAAATCTCAAAGTTCTATATATCAGTTTACTTGTTTACCTGGAACTTTGTGCAACCATCCTTGAAGAAGGCATTAATCTGCTTAGCAGCAGCAATACCCGCATTGATATTAGCCTCAGCGGTCTGTGCGCCCATCTTCTTAGGTGTTGAGAAGTAACGACCCTCAAACTGTGTAAAGTCAGCATCAGCATCAGGCTTGATGTCAGTGATAAACTTCAGGTCCTCACGCTCTGCCAAAAGCTTCAGCAACTCAGGCTCGTTGATAACTTCCTTGCGGGCAGTATTAATCAAGATACCTCCCTTAGGCAACTGGTTCACGGTCTTATAGTCGATACTCTTGATTGTCTCAGGAGTAGCCGGAATATGCAGCGAAACAATATCGCAAGTTTGGAACAACTCGTCCTGATTCTTCACCGCATGAACACCAGCCGCCTCGATAACGTCAGCAGGACAGAAAGCATCATAGGCAGCCACTTCCATGCCAAATCCCTTGGCGATACGAGCCACGTTGCGACCCACATTACCAAAAGCGAGAATACCTAACTTCTTGCCTTTCAACTCACAACCAGCCTTGCCATTGTAGAAGTTACGCACGGCAAAGACGAGCAGACCGAAGACAAGTTCAGCCACTGCATTAGAGTTCTGACCAGGAGTATTCTCAGCCACGATGTTATGAGCAGTAGCAGCAGCCAAGTCGATATTATCATAACCAGCACCTGCGCGAACAACAATCTTCAGATTCTTGGCAGCTTCGAGAACCTCAGCATCAGCCTTGTCCGAACGGATAATCATAGCATCGACATCCTTCACTGCATCGAGAAGCTGTGCCTTCTCTGTATATTTCTCAAGGAGAACCAACTCATTGCCAGCTCCTTCTATTTCTTTCTTAATACCCTCTACAGCAGCTGCTGCAAAGGGTTTCTCTGTTGCAACTAAAACTTTCATAAAAATCGAATAATAAAAATCGAAAGTTGAATATTACGATATACAAAGGAGATTGGATGCTGAGACGTGACAACAGGTCAATACAACAGCATCCTACCTTCAGTTTTTTACTCAGATTAGTGCTGTGCTTCAAACTCCTGCATAGCCTTGACGAGCGCATTCACACCCTCCATAGTCATGGCGTTATAGCAACTTGCACGGAAACCACCCACTGAGCGATGGCCCTTGATACCCACCATACCACGCTCTGTAGCAAACTCGAAGAATGGTTTCTCCAACTCAGCATATTCGTCGTTCATAACGAAACAAATGTTCATCAACGAGCGAGAAGCCTCATCCACAGTACCCTTAAAGAGTTTGTTGCGGTCAATCTCAGCATACAACACCTCAGCACGTTCCTGCGCACGCTTATCAGCAGCCTCTACACCGCCATTCTTCTTGATCCAACGCAGGTTCTCCATCAACGAATAGATAGGAACTACAGGTGGAGTATTAAACATACTACCCTTGTCCACATGAGTGCGATAGTCCAACATAGTAGGCAACTCACGAGGAGCCTTGCCCAACATTTCGTCCTTTACGACAACCACAGTAACACCAGCCATAGACAAGTTCTTCTGGGCGCCAGCATAGATAGCAGTATACTTAGAAACGTCAACAGGGCGGCTCATGATATCAGAACTCATATCAGCAATCAGAGGAACAGGGACCTCAGGATCACGACGCAGCTCAGTACCATAAATAGTATTGTTAGAAGTGATGTGCAAGTAGTCTACATCAGTAGGCACAATGTTCTCAAACTGAGGATAATAACTATAGTTGGCCTCGGACGATGATGAGATCTCAACGACCTCACCAAAATGCTTAGCCTCTTTCATCGCCTTCTTGGCCCAAGTACCTGAATTGACGTAGGCAGCCTTCTTGATGAGGAAGTTCGCAGGAATCTGCATAAACTGCAAGGAGGCACCACCACCAAGGAAGATAACGGAATAACCCTCAGGAATGTCGAGAATCTCCTTGAAAAGGGAGACTGCCTCATCAACAACTGGCTGGAAATCCTTTGCACGGTGGCTGATTTCCATCAATGAAAGACCTGAACCATTAAAATCCAAAATCTGCTTAGCTGTGTTCTCAATCACTTCGCGTGGAAGCATTGATGGACCTGCATTAAAATTGTACTTCTTCATCTGTTGTTTATTTAAGTTTATAGTATTCTTTTCCTTTATTGGAAAAATACATCGGCGAAATTACAATTATTATTTGAAACTACCAAATATTTCTGCACATTTTTAGCATTTTGAGCAAAAAACTACCAATTTATCACTACTTTTCTAAAAATGCCTGCATATTCATGCAATTCACCTCACTTCTTCCACAATGGTTTTAATACCTTTAATTTTCTCTCCAGCCACTTGTTTGAGCACTTGTCTTAGTCGCTGTCGAGCCACAGCCACATAGGCATATCTTTCTTTCACATCTATCTTGCCTACCTCAGCCGTTGTCAGTCCTCCTTTCTTACAGAGAAACCCTACGATATCCCCCTTACTTATCTTATCCTTCTTTCCTTTTCCGATATAGAGGGTAGCCATTCTTGGAAGAGCAGGTGCAGGTAGTTCGGCAGGAATTTCATAATCCTCCACCTCATTATCCACATATTCAGGGATGCTTTCCGTAGGTCCTAAGAGGAAGTAGGCTTTTCCTTTCGCCTCCCATCGTGCCGTTCTTCCCACGCGATGAATATATCCATCCTCGCTCTCTGGCAGATGGTAGTGTACGATATGATCGATATCAGGAATATCCAGACCTCTCGAAGCCAAGTCGGTACTTACAAAGATGTTAGCACTTCCGTTACTGAATTTATAGAGCGCATCCTCTCTCTTTTTCTGTTCCATGCCTCCATGGAAACAAGAGGTACAAAAACCTTCCTGGCGTAAGAACTGGTCAGTTCGCTCCACGCTATCACGGTAGTTGAGGAACACGATGCAACTCTCATCTCCGAAGCTTCTCAACAGTTTTGCGAGAGCTTCCAACTTATCTTTCTGCTCACTCCTCACCTTATATATATGTACGCGTTCAGGCACTTGCTCGTCATCCACACGATAGTCCACCTTCTCTACCCTTCCCATATGTACAAACTTAGGGATAGCCTCAGCCTCGGTAGCCGACAACAAGATGCGTCTTTGCAGATTCGGCAGCGCCTCAATGAGCCTTCCCATCTCGTCCTGGAATCCCATCTCCAAACACTTATCAAACTCATCGATGATGAGATATTTGATATGTTCAGCAGAAAGATTTCCCTTATCCAGATGGTCGTTAAGACGTCCTGGAGTACCAAAGACGATCTGTGGTTTCACCTGTCGCATCACTCTGTGTTCTTCCATCGTCATCCTTCCTCCATAGCACGCCATGGTTCTCAGACCACTTCCCATGTCTTTTAGTACAGTAGCCGATTGCAGCGCGAGCTCACGTCCAGGAGTCACCACAATAGCCTGTGGCATCTCGTCATCCGCCTTCACCAACTGCGTCAGTGGTAGCAGGTACGCCAGTGTCTTTCCACTTCCAGTAGGCGAAAGCACCACGACATCCTTATCACTTCTCAGCACGGCACGCATTGTGTCTTGCTGCATATCGTTGGGAGTTATCCCCAGCTTATCTAATATAGTCTTCATATAAGTATTTTCTGTTTAACATTTGATAAAAATACGGTAAGAAGTTAAGGAGTTAAAGGCCTTTTCATGATCTTATCTATTTCATCAAACTCCTTCCCCTTATTCAAATTGAGGTAAATCGTATAGAGGGGTAACGCCCACTTCTCTTGCGCCTTAGGTTCCATCTTTCGATATTTCTCCAGATAGGGCAATGCCTTCTGGTAATACCCCATAATCTCCTGATGGCGTTTTCTTGATAGTTGCGTATTCTTGTCCAGTTCCACAGCCCTATTAAAATAAGCCAATCCAGCATTATAATTCACCTCCGCAACACTGTCGTTTCTTTCCAGGAGTTTCAGGCTCACCTCCAAACTCTCCTTGTTCTTCCCTTGGTTAAGCAATATCGTACTCTTCGTATAGAGATATAGCCCACTCTCGGCATCCACCTTTAGAGCCTCGTCCACCACATCCATTGCCAGGTCGAGTCTATTCTCACTTGTATAATACTCGATGAGTCTTGGAAAAAAGAAAGGAAACTTCGGTGCATGTTCAAATCCCTCTTTCAGAGTCTGCACATACCTCGCAGTATCTTTCTCCAGTTTATAAGTCTCAGCTAAGAACTGCAACATATAATCGTAGTGCGCTGTATCCTTCAGAGCCTCATAAGAGTGATGAAGCGTCGCCTTAGGGTCTTTCATCTTATAGCCACAATACACGGCCCAGTATGCCGCCTGAGGCAGATAGACATCTTTCTGTTGATAGTCGTATCCATTGAAGAGAGCAATATGGGCACAAGAGATATACTGGTCGAAGAATTTATAAGCCTCAGCATAGTTCTGCTTCCTCACAAACCAGCTTCCGCCATTATACAAGTTAGGCCGTATCTGACTAAGAAATTCTGCATGTCCCTTCCTCGACTCTATCTCCACCTTTCCTTTCTTGTTGGGAACACATTCCACCGAGTCGATATCCGTTGCGATGACAAAGAGCTGTCGGGTCAGATTGAAGAGCTTCGCCGTATCATATTGCTGTTTCAGATACAACAACTCATTACCTTGTTCATATTGTTTCTTGACAGCCTCATAGAGCACGGTCCATATCTTTCTGTTAGAGCGGTTCACAGAGTCTTTCAATAGTTTCTCCATACTCTGCTGCGCCTTGTCAAGGTCCTTTCCAGCCTTCACCTGGTCTTTAGCAATCGCAATTTCCTTCTTCTGTGCCTCCACAGGCAGCACAGCGCCCCATGCCATCCCTGCCACCAGGCATAACATCATCATACATCTCTTATATCTAATCAATCTTCTCATCCTTATCACATAAGTTTCTATATAAGCAGCACCGCTTACTGATCACCATATTGATAATAATACCAATACGTATTACCATAAGTATCTCTCAGTGCCGCCTTCTTCTGCATCACATCACTATATTTGTGCTCCAAGACCTGATAGTCTTGGAAGTCAGCATCCATCACATCATCATGAAACACCACCATCGGATGGGTACGTCTGTGCACATAGAGCACGAGGGCCTCCTTGTAGTGTTTCGGTAGCGGCAGACTATCCGCTATATAGGTGCGTTTCACCTCAGCCACAAAGCGGTCGAGTTTTTTATCAAGAAGCAGTCCGCACAACAGATAGTCTTTAGGCACTCTCTGTCTCTTCTTGCTCCCCACGTTTTGCTTCATCCAGCGTGGTGTCTTCCACATCATCGCCTTCACCGTCACCCCATCGGGAATCATCGCCTTACTTCCTCCCATCAGCGGATATTCAAACAGGTGTTCACCCATACTTCCGCAGCGATGCAGACAAGCTATGCGCAACATCGTCAATGAGGAATCCGTATCTTGCGACTTGCACCCCACCTTCAGGGCTTCATCATATCTTCCCTCCTTCATGAGTCTTTCCATCTTCATTCTTTGATGAAACACCCTGTCACCATTTGCCACGTGCACGGTCAGCAGCATCATCACAAGGAGTTGCAGCAAGTTCTGCCAAGTAACTTTCGTCAACCATCCCTCCCTATGAGGCAAAGGTTCGAAAGGCTCCACCTGTCTTGCCACCCACATCCCTGCGCCCCATATCACTAAGAGCAGAGGTATTATCCACCACCATGCCCCTAAGCTATGATGCTTATCGAAGTCAGTGGGAATATCTGTGAGCACCGTGAGCATGAGCATCGACGGGAAATACGTCAGCGCATGAAAGCGCTTCCTCACCTGCGTCAGCGTACACACCCCCACCTGCAACATAAATAGTGCCAAGGTCAGGATTATAGGAGCCAGCACATAACTATAGCTCGTCATTCCTCCCGACAGCACATACTGTGCCACTGCCATCACATCGTCCTGAAAACAATCCAGGTAAAGGTAAGTAAACGATATAAAGACAATAGCCATGGTGGAGCGCATCTCCACCATGCTATTCTTTTTATTTTTCATTTTCTTTCATCATTCATATTTCTGATGCAAAGGGAGTACTTTACATCCGAAAGTTCTGTTTTTTTAATTTTTCTTCAGCACCAACGCCGAGCGAGCAGGCAGATAGAGCTTGAGCCACTCCTTGCGATCACCCACATAGACAGGGTCATAGGTCGTCAGGTGCGTCATGGAGTCGTCGTTCAGTCCATTACCACCAAACTCAGGGTTATCCGTATCCAGCACGACACTGTAAGCACCCGTAGGCACCAAGAAACCATAGTCCGTAAACGAGCGTGTCGGTGAGAAGTTGAAAACAAAGAGCAAGTCCCCTCTCATATACGCCAGCACCTGGTCACCATCGTTGTGCCATATCTCCTGCACAGGCGTCTTGTTAAAGTTCTTCTCGCTCTTGATGGTTTTGATCATCGCTTTGTCAAAATCTCCCAAGTAGCAGTAACACAGCTCCTTGTTGTCCACCAAGTTCCATTGTCTTCGAGCATACTTATAGCTCCATCCATTACCCTCACGTGGGAAGTCTATCCATTCAGGATGTCCGAACTCATTACCCATGAAGTTCAGATAACCACCGTTGATTGTCGAAGCCGTCACGAGTCTAATCATCTTATGCAGCGCAATACCTCGATGAGCCATATCGTTCTCATCCCCCTTCTTGAAGTGCCAGTACATATCAGCATCGATTAGTCTGAAGACGATAGTCTTGTCACCCACCAAAGCCTGGTCATGACTCTCGCAGTACGAGATGGTCTTTTCATCGGCACGACGGTTTTTCACCTCCCAGAAGATGCTGCTGGGTTTCCATGCCTCATCAGGCAACTCCTTGATGGTCTTAATCCAGTAGTCAGGGATATTCATTGCCATACGATAGTCGAAACCATATCCACCATCAGTAAACTTCGCTGCCAGTCCAGGCATACCGCTCACCTCCTCAGCGATGGTAATCGCATGCTTGTTTACCTCATGTATCAAGAGGTTGGCAAGTGTGAGATAACAGATTGCATTATCATCTTGATGACCATTAAAGTAGTCACCATATCCCATAAAGGCCTCTCCGAGTCCATGAGAATAATAAAGCATAGAAGTCACACCATCAAAACGGAAACCATCAAAATGGAATTCATTAAGCCAGTACTTACAGTTGCTGAGCAAGAAGTGTATCACCTCGTCCTTACCATAGTCGAAGCACAGACTATCCCATGCAGGATGCTCATGTCTGTCGCCAGGATAGAAATACTGGTTAGGATCACCCGCAAGGTTACCCAGACCTTCCACCTCGTTCTTCACCGCATGAGAGTGTACGATATCCATGATGACAGCAATACCATTCTGGTGCGCTGTGTCGATAAGCGACTTCAATTCCTCAGGCGTACCAAAGCGACTGCTGGCTGCAAAGAAGCTACTCACATGATAACCAAACGATCCATAGTAAGGATGCTCCTGTATGGCCATAATCTGAATACAGTTGTAGCCATCAGCGATGATACGTGGCAACACATTCTCCTTAAACTCCGTATAGGTACCCACCTTCTCTGCATCCTGTCCCATACCGATATGGCACTCATAGATAAGCAGCGGTGATGTGTTAGGCTTAAAAGTCTTTTTCTTCCATACAAAGGGTTCAGGGTTCCACACCTGAGCAGAGAAGATCTTGGTCTCCTCGTCCTGCACCACGCGCTGCGCCCAAGCAGGAATACGTTCACCTTCACCACCCTGCCAGTGTACCTTCATTTTGTAGAGGTCACCATGCTTCATGGCTTTCTCCGAGAGCTTCAGCTCCCAGTTTCCCGTACCCTTGATACGCTTAGCCTGGTATTTAGGCGACTCCTTCCAGTCATTAAACTCACCGATAAGATATATCTCCGTAGCATGAGGAGCCCACTCACGGAACACCCATCCTCTTGCTGTCTTATGCAGTCCGAAGTATTCATATCCGTTGGCAAAGTCGCATAGCGTCTTCTTACCATTTTGGGTGAGTTGCCCCAACTTCCACAGAGCATGTTCGTGTCTACCTCGTATAGCATCCTCGTAAGGTTCGAGATACGCATCATTCTTCACCAGTCCAATATGTTTGGGCTGAATCGTCTTTTTGGTTTTTGTTTTTGCTCCCTTTTCGGGAGTGGTTTTTGTCTTCTTTGTAGCCATAATAGATTGCTTTTTAGTCGAGTCTCAAGTTTCTCAACAATCAACTTTTACTTTGAATATCGCCTTATGAATATCGCCTTCACCGATACATGGCTGATGACCATCCTGTGGCCAGAAGATAGCAAACTCACCAGGCTTACAGTTCACATAAGTCTCAGCCTTCACACCGGGATATTTCGTCACATCTTTCTCAGCGTTATACTCCGCCTCAGGCAAGTCAGCGAGTGGCAGATAGCCATAAGTCTCATTGTTATCCAGAGGTATCTGAATATCAAGCATCTTTTTATGAGTCTCGAAAGTAGCATCCTCAGCAGACTTACCATGCGCTGTTGTGATGTTTACAAACAAGTCTTTGTCCTTGATAAAGTGCTTGCCATCCTCCAACTGGTTCAAGTCATTCTCCTTGATAAACTTCACTACTTCCTCGAAAAGAGGGTTCAGAGAAACATATTTCTCCAAATTGTCTAAAGTATCTACTACCATATCTTTTATATATTTTAATTATATAGTCCTTATTATATGCTCACACAGCAACCATCCATCCGAATCATTCCGAAATGCAGCAGTTCGAAGCACTACTCTTCAAACCTTTTTCCATTCTCATAATACCCCTTAGCGGTCACTTGTCCGTTGCGGTCTTTCTCCACAAACTTACCATCGCGCTTATCTGCACGATAAGCACCCTCAAAACGTTTCCCGTCTTTCGTCTCCTCGATACAGAAGCCCTCACGACGTCCGCCACGGTATACGCCTTTAAATCGGTTGCCATTCGCATAGTGAATGATTACCTCACCATCCACCACACCTTTCTTGAAATCACCTTCAAAGACGTCCCCATTCTTCTTGGTCAAGCGTCCTCTGCCGTTCTGCACATCGTCCTTCCACAAACCCACGTAGATATCACCATTCTTCCAAATAAAGGTACCCTGTCCAGAGCGCATACCGTCATTAAACTGCCCCGTGTACTTCGCCCCATTAGCCGAGCGGAAGATACCTTCTCCAGTACGTTCACCCTGCACATAGTCACCTTCATAGGTGTCACCATTATGAAATTTGTATATACCTTTTCCGTGCTGGATATCATCTTTCCAGTCGCCCACGTAAACATCCCCGTCGGCATATTTAAAAGTACCCTTTCCCGAGCGTTGGTTATCCACCCAACTCCCCTCATAGGTAGTACCATCCCCCCAGTTAAAGAATCCCGTACCATTCTTCATGTCGTTCATCCACTGACCACGATAGTAGGCTCCACCCGCATACGTATAGGTACCTCTTCCCTGTCGTTTGTCTTTATACCAGTCACCGTCATACATGTCACCATTATAATAGTACATGACGCCATGTCCGTGCTGGTAGTCACGAAACCAGAGTCCCACATATTTATTATTATTCAAAAAATAGAAAGTACCCTTTCCATGTTGTTGGTCTTGCATCCACTGTCCTTCATACTTTTCTCCATCAGCAAAAGTATAAACACCATACCCTTCGCGCTTACCTTTCAGATAGTTACCTTCGTAGGTATCTCCGTTAGGAAACACGGTGGCACCTTTTCCCTGTGGTTTACCACTGACCATTTCGCCCTTATACTGTCCTCCGTCCTTGGTGATACAGGAACCTAAAGATATCTTCTGCGCCCCCATAGAGAGAGGTATAAAAAACAGCATCAGGGATGCTACACTTATCTTGTAATTCATATTTTTCTGTTTGTTCGACCTCCAAAATTAGACAAAATCCCTCAAACAGCAAAATAGATTAAGCATATTTAACTGAACTCACGACAGGTATTTTTTTATTCCCACAGATTTGTTTTTATTTCACACCATTCAGCATGCAGCAGCTTTACACTGGGGAGGGCGTGGCATCTTGCCCGCTCATGATTAATGTTGAATGTTGTCTGTTGAGTGTTTAATGTTAGTGGTGTTGGGACATTTCTTTATGGGCGGGCAAGATGCCACGCCTTCCCAGTGCAATCCTGCTCAAAAAAGCTATATAAGCGAGCAATACCCCCATGCGATTCATCCCGCACAAAATAACTCTGGCGCAGACCTCTGATGGTCCGCCATCCTTAGAATGCAATGGTTCCGAGCGACGAGCAGGA
>ULTW01023874.1_pt1 | contig 64984 bp, 51 predicted proteins | sample 1957961 | NCBI WGS metagenome assembly ULTW01 (sample SAMEA4835744, study PRJEB28245) | human gut metagenome | biome: gut microbiome; material: fecal sample | place: Denmark | collected 2008 | reverse complement strand
GGCGTAAACTGAATTATTGCTGTCCGGTAAAACTGAATCTGAAAACCACAACCTGAAGGTAGCGAAACTAAGTCGAACAGGAATGACATTCAGTAATTGTCATAGACGGGCAAAAAACTGCCCCGAAAAACGAACATACTTGCGATGGGCGATGAAAGTACTCTCAACTGCCAACGAAAGTACTTGCGTTGGACAACGCAAGTACTTTCATTTTTTAGGGCAGATTTGTCTTACAACCCAAATGAACTACCTCCTAAGTCAGCCTGTCTCCTTTAGTGGTCGTACCCCTTGTTCTGAATTAGTTTTTTATTGAGATTAATACATTTCTGTGGAATTGGGAACACCGTCGTATAACCAGACTGTTCGTCAGGCAATGGTTCCCGCAAATCATAAGCACCCGTAAAGAGTCCAAAGCGTATCAAGTCTTGCCGTCTCCAACCTTCCCAAACAAGTTCGAGCAATCGTTCACGCAAGATATTCTCGAGGGAAGCTTCACAGACGGGCATACCTGCACGCAAGCGCACGGCATCGAGTTCTGCACTACCATCCTCCCCATTACGCACCTTAGCCTCGGCTTTCATCAAGAGCGCATCAGCATAACGGAAAAGCACAATATCGTTGCTTATCAGCTTGCCATCCATATAAGCCGTACGGTCAACCTCGTACTTAGCCATTCTGGCGCCAGCTGTCTTGACATAAGGACTGTTAGTGAGATTCTGTTTCACCTCAAAAGGTTGATATACAAGAGTTTTTCCATTATCCATCACAGCATCCTTCCCATCAACCTTCACCACTCCAACCACAAAGTTGACCTTGCACCGTGCATCTTCGTCAGCCTCACCACAATGATTGGCTCTCATCGTAGAAACCGTAGCACAGGTACCATTCTCGCTACCCCATCCAAAGATTCCCCCATGTGCATAATGATATGACCTGAAAAGATAATGGAACTGATTGACATACAGATTCTTATCCATTGGAATCGTAAAGATGTTCTCCCTCGAGTTTTCATTGTGAGTAGAGAAATTGGAAGCATAATCATCCTCCAAAACATAACCTTCCTCTGCCAATTTATCACAGTAATAAATACAGGTTTCCCACGCATTCAGTTGATAGTTTCCATTGACTATCGGTTTGCCTACCAAATATCCGTCGGCAACATCTGAATCATAGTTATCCACAGGAACATCCAAGACTATATCCTTTCCATGAGGTCGGTTCTGATAGCCTGACGTCCAGTCGTCAAAGGTATAGATTTCTGCATTCAGTGCCATCTTAGCCAACAGAAAGTTTACCACAGGTCTGGTGATACGTCCATAGAATTTACCCTCTTTATTACTATGTTCATTGGGGAGATAAGGTAAAACCTGTTGCAACTCATTAAAGACAAAATGGAAAATGGCGCTACGCGACACTTGTCCCAAATCCGAACCAGATGCAGCCTGTTCGGAAGAGGAAAGAACCAATGGAATCCGACCAAACATATCCATAGCATAATAGTAAAACATACCCCTCACAGCTCTCACCTCTGCCATATAATCCTGTTGTTGCTGTGCTGATAGCAAGTTTTTCTTGTTTTCGATTACATCCAAAGATTTATTGGCAAGCACAATCACCTTATACAGATATTTCCATGTATCGTAAAGCGACTGATCGTCAGCTGTCCATCGATGCTGATACATGGCGTTCCATAATCCTCCATCATACCAGTCGCCACCTCGGATTGGAATGATCGCCTCATCGGTGGTGAGCGTATTATAATCATAAATACCTCGACACGTGCCTTGTAGTCCCTCACTCTCATTGGCACTTCCTATATAATTATAAAGCGATGCCACCGCATGGGTATATATTTCAGAAGCCGTCCCATAAATGGCATCTTCGTCAAGCTGGTCTTTTGGATGTTCATCAAGACAGGAAGTAAGACACATCGCTGCCCAAACTATATATAATAAGGTATAGTGTTTCATATCTGTAAGGTGTTTTTAGAATTGAATACTCAAACCCATGGAGTAAGTGCGATAGACGGGATAAGTTCTCTTATCATCAATACCCATCGTACTGTTGACCACATAACTATTGATCATCGGTGTCAATCCACTGTAACCTGTAATCGTAGCAAGGTTATTGACACTTAGCGAAAAGCGTAACGACTTCACGATTCCTTTTTTTATAGGCACATCATATCCCACAGTGAGATATTCGATATTCAGATAATCGCCATTTTCCAACCAATAGTCAGAGACATTCTGGTCAACGATATTTTTCTCGGGAGCGCCCTTCAACACATTATAGTCGGGGAAACTCGACATATTGGTGTAAGCCAATCCCGTGCCGTTGAATATCTTATGTCCGAAAGCACCATTCATCTGCAGGGAGAGATACCAGTCGCGATATCTGAAACTGACGTTCGAGCCAAGTGTGACCTTAGGAGTAGCCTGGCCTGCCACATATCGGTCTCCTCCATCACTCAGGTCTACCGTACCATTGCCGTCAATGTCTTCAATGTCATATCGATAATGTCCATTACCATCCTCTACCAAGCCCTTGCAATGAGGCAGATAGAAGACTCCTAACGGTTTTCCTACAATCTGATAGACCACATTGTTGTAACCTCCATGCTGACCGGCTCCCGACAGACCTCCCATCGCCGTCACATCAGCTGCCGACATCTGCATGCCTTCACACTCTCCACTGAGCGACAAGAGTTTGTTTTTCTGCCACGACAGGTTCATATTGATATTCAACTCCATATCCTTGTTCTGAACAGGAGTAACAGAGAAGCCGATTTCAAGACCTTGGTTGCTCATCGAGCCTATATTCGCCAGCAGTTTATCATATGCGAAAGGCGGAACAGGCACATCATAGGCATAAAGCATATCGGTTGTCTTGGAGTAATAATATTCGGCAGTCATAACCAGGCGATTGTTCCATAATCCCAAGTCTGCACCCAAGTTCCAGGTGGAACGAGTCTCCCATTTGAGGTCAGGATTGTTGTTTCTTATCATGCCCATTGTCACCGTAGGCGAACTGTTAACTGATACGACACCATTCTGCCGCACCGTATTCATTGTGGTGTAAGAAGAAATTCCTCCAAGATTGCCCGAACGTCCATACCCCATACGGAGTTTCAGCATCGTGATATCTTGGATAGGGCGCAACCACTTCTCGCGTTTCATGTCCCACGACATCGACAACGATGGAAAAAAGCCCCAGGTATGTGCATTTCCTACCATCGAGGATCCATCGCCACGAATCGACACCGATAATGTATATCTTTTCAATAACGTATAGTCAGCTCCTGCCATTACAGAAGCCAGCGCAGGGTCTTCATAGTTACTATCGGTACCCCCAAAAGGTCGTGAAGCTGCAGCACCTATGTTATGATAGCCCATATCATTGTTGGTAAAGCCCTTGGCAGAAGTCCAGAATCCAGAGCGCACATCTTTCTGATATTCAGCACCCGCCATAGCCTTCAGGTCATGTATTCCCCAGACATGCTGATAGTTTACCTGCATATTAGCAAGCCAATCCTCACTCTTGAACTCGCCCCGATACAGATTACCTTGCGCCCACACCCAGGTAGGACAGAACTGGTCGTTCTCGTTCGAAGCATAGCTGTAAGCTCCAAAACCGGAGATGCTCAAGTCTTTCGAGATGTCATAGATTAGTTTCAAATGAGCATTAAAGTTCATGTTCTTTGTGTCATTTCGCTCAGCCAGCAAAGCTCCAGGAGGATTGATTTGCGAAGCCGCCCCATTCTTTACCCAACTCCCATTCTCTCTATCATAGGGAAAGGTGGGATTCATGGCATCTGCCGAATAGAAGAGCATTTGAGTGTCAAAGATGTCATTATTCTTGTACGAAGAACCAAACACACCAAAATCGCCTGTCAGCCTGTTGCCGAAAGCTTTCTGTGTCACATCTATCTTAGCCACCAAGTTGCGATAACCCTTGCTTCGAATGATGGTATTGTGATCTATATAACCAAAAGAAGCTCGATAATTGCTTTGCGGAGTTCCACCACTGAACGCCAAGTAATGGTTTTGCACCTGTCCTGTACGGGTAATCGCCTTACGGAAATCGGTATTATAGCCTTTGTCTTTATATTCGACTCCTAACTTTTTTGCAACGGCTATGTATTCTGCTGCATTGAGCATCTCCATACTCTTACACATGGCCTCAAGTCCATAATTTCCCTCGTAAGAAATCTGAAATCCCCTACCCGTACCTTTCTTGGTCTTTACCTGTATGACACCCGAAGCACCACGCGAACCATAAAGAGCAGTTTCGCTGGCATTCTTCAATACCGTAAAGCTCTCAATATCTGCAGGGTATATGGTAGCAAGCGTAGCCACATCCGACGTCACTCCATCGATGATTACCAGTGGGTCGTTGCCACCCATGATAGATGTAGTGCCGCGAACACGCACTGAGTTGAGCATGGCCATACGGTCGAGACCATTACTGGTGACATTCACACCCACAGCCTGTCCACTCAAAACATCAAGTGCATTAGTGACAAAACCCTTCTTGAGTAATTCTGGCTCAACAACGTTTAATGGTACAGACAGACGCAATGTGTCCAACATAAAAGACTGTTCACTCTGAGCCTTGACTGCCATAGGGGTCGACAGTACAAGAACACAAATCATACTACATATCTTTTTCCTCTGATGCTCCATATTTATTAAAGTATAATTTTTGTTCAGGTTATGTGTATACTGCAAAAATATAAAAAAAATGGGAACTACATGATAATTCTATAAAAAACATTCTACTTTTTTTTCTTAAACATCATCTACACACCTCATTTCCTGTATAACTCAACTTTCACAAATGGGGAAGTTAAAGAAGTTAGAGAAGTTAAAGCCATATGCTTTATAGCTAAAAATACAACAAAAAAAAGCCTATTGGCTATAACTTCTAACGAACGAATGGAGTGATAACTTCTTTAACTACTATAACATCCGTACATGCGAAACTTCAGCAGTATAATAAAACCATCATTCTGAAACAAAAACAAAATATTCATTCGATTTATTTTGCTATATATACCTTTTGTTGTAACTTTGCACCCGGTTAGCAAAATGCTAACTAAGGGGTGCTACCGCCATTGCGGATGCTGAGATCAGACCCATCGAACCTGTCCAGGTAATGCTGGCGTAGGGAAAATGAGACAAACCAACCAAAGGAAAAGACCTTGAGGATTGTTTGTATTTTGTCATCGCACCTCTTTTTATCATATACATCATATATAATAAAAGGAAATGAAAAAAGATTTGTTACTTTTGGCAGCCCTTGTTTTAGGCGTAGCGACTACAGCCCATGCTGCTAAAAACAAAACAGGAGAACGCATCGACACACTGAAAGCAAGACAACTACAGGAGGTTCAGGTAATCTCTACACGTGCAAGCAAGAAAGCACCTTTGGCTTTCACCAATGTCAACAAGAAAGACATTCAGACTGTCAACTATGGCAAGGACATTCCTTACCTGTTGGCACTTACACCATCTATCACCCTTACCTCAGATGCTGGTAACGGCATCGGCTATACCACACTGCGAGTACGTGGTACAGACCCAAGCCGCGTTAACATCACAGCCAACGGCATCCCTATGAATGACGCCGAGAGCAGTTCTCTCTTCTGGGTCAACTTCAGTGATTTCGCTTCCAGCACACAGAGCATACAGATTCAGCGTGGTGTGGGAACCTCTACCAATGGTGCTGGTGCCTTCGGAGCTACTGTCAACATGCTGACAGACAACATTGGTGCCAAGCCATACGTTGGTCTTGACGTATCAGGCGGCAGCTATTACTCTCACAAGGAGACTGTTCGCTTCAGCACAGGTCTTATCAACGGCCACTGGGGTTTGCAGGGACGACTGTCCAACATCGGCAGCAAGGGTTATCTCGACCGTGCATCAGCCAAGTTGAACAGCTACTTCCTCCAGGCAGGCTACTTCAGCGACAACACCATGGTAAAATTCATTACCTTCAACGGCCAGGAGGAAACTTACCATGCATGGAACTACACATCCAAGTATGAGCAGAGCCTTTATGGTCGTCGCTACAACTCTTGCGGTGAGTACAAGGACGTAAACGGCAACCGCGCCTACTATGACAACCAGACAGATAACTATCACTCTCAGAACTATCAGTTGATTTGGAACCAGCGCCTCACCAATCTTTGGAACCTCAATGCAGCGCTCCACTATACCCGTGGCGATGGTTACTACGAAGAGTATAAGTGCCATAAAGACTATGCCGAGTATGGTCTGAACACAACCAAGCTGAAGAATGACCTCATCCGTCGCAAGCAGATGGGCAACGACTTCTATGGTGCCATCGCCTCTGTCAACTACGACAACCAGAAGAATCTCACCGCAAACTTTGGTGGAGGCTGGAACAAGTATGACGGCGACCACTGGGGAAATGTTCTCTGGCACAAGGTAAACGGAGATATCGCTCGTGACAACAACTTCGAGTACTATCGCAACAATGCCAAGAAGACCGACTTCAACATCTACGGCAAGGCGAACTATGAGTTTGTCAAGGGTCTCAGCGCCTTCCTCGACTTGCAGTATCGCCATGTTAATGTGAAGATGCAAGACCCAAGCGACTGGTTCATTGGCAACAGCTTCACTGGCGACTATATTATTAACGAGAAATATGATTTCTTCAATCCTAAGTTCGGTTTCAACTACGAGATCAATACCAATAACAAGGTGTACATCTCTTATGCCATCGCACACAAGGAACCTGTAAGAAACAACTACGAGGCCTGGAATTCTGGTTCAGAGAAGCCTAAGGCCGAGCGTCTCAACGATTTGGAGTTGGGTTACAAGTATCAGAGCAGCAAGTTCTCTGCTGGTGCCAACTTCTACTATATGAACTACAAGAACCAGTTTGTTCTGACAGGCGAGCTCAACAGCATCGGCGAAGCTGTAACACGCAACTTCGACAAGACTTACCGTATGGGTATAGAGTTGGAAGCAGCTTGGAAGCCAGTAAGCTGGTTCCAGTGGGATGCCAATGCCACATGGTCAAAGAACCGTGCTAAGGACATGATGGTAACATTGGAAGATGGTGAGACCAACGTCAACTTAGGCGAGACACCACTGAGTTTCTCTCCTGACTTCATCTTCAACAACATCCTCACCTTCCAGTATGCAGGTTTCAAGGCTGCCATCCAGAGCCAGTACGTCAGCGACCAATACTTAACCAACACAGGTTTCAAGACCATGGAGTGCAACGACAATGTAGACCCTGACACCTACGAGGCAAAAGGCAACACTTGCTACGAGACCCTGTTATTGAAGAAGCACTTCACCACCAACATTGACCTGAGCTACCACTTCTCTTTGAAGAAGATTGGCATGAAGGACGCCACCATCGGTGTGACCCTCTACAACATCTTCGATGCGAAGTACGACAACAATGGTTGGGCAGCACCAACATATCGCATGGTAGACGGCAAGGTAATTGCTGCCAACTTATGGGGTAGCCGTGACTATGGTTCAGCTGGTTTTGCTCCATCAGCACCATTCAACTGCATGGCTCATCTCTCTATCAATTTCTAATCATCGACAAAACGACTAAAACATCATGATGGATTTCATCACATCACATGGTTTAGACATCTTCACCACGGTACTCGGACTGGTTTACATCCTGTTGGAGTACCGTGCCAGTATTTATCTTTGGCTGGTAGGCATTGTGATGCCAGCCCTCGACATCTGGCTCTATTGGAGTCATGGTCTGTATGGCGATGCTGGTATGGCTGCTTACTATACCGTGGCTGCAGTCTACGGATATGCTGTATGGAAGTTTGGAAAGAAGCACAACCAGAAGGCTGAAGAAGAACTGCCGATTACCCGTATGCGCAAGTCGCTCTATCTTCCTGCCACCGTCTTCTTCCTTGTGGCATGGGGACTCACCTATTATATATTGGCGACCTATACTAATTCTACGGTTCCACTTCTCGACGGTTTCACCAACGCCCTGAGCTTTGTGGGTCTGTGGGCCTTGGCACGCAAGTACATCGAGCAATGGTTCTTCTGGATCATCGTCGACGTAGTTTGCTGCTACCTGTATATCGTAAAAGGCATTCCTTTTAAAGCAGGCCTCTATGGTCTGTACGTCATCATTGCTGTGGCAGGCTATTTCAAATGGAAGCAGATGATGAAATAATAAGGAAATTAAAGAATAAGTTAGAAGAATGATCACTTTCTTCACTCGTTAGGAGTTAAAGTCAATTGCCTTTTTAGAGAAAAATCAACAATAAAAAAGACTACTTTAATCCTCTAACGTCTATAACTTCTTAACTTACATTACGGTTATTCTATAAAACATTGAAGCTGAAAAACTAACTATACGTTGTTTTTCAGCTTCATTGAGTTTTCTATACTTGTCAATTCATCTCTGAAATCGGCATCCAACTTGAGGCGTTGCTCCACTTTCGTGCAACTATGGATTACCGTGCTATGGTCACGATTACCTACCAGTTTACCGATTCTTGAAGCAGGCATCTTGGTATGCTTAGCTGCCAAGAACATCGTTACCTGTCGAGCCACCACATACTCGCGCTTTCTACTCTTACTATTGACAGCAGTAGGGGTGACATTGAAGTGATGACACACTTTCTCTATAATATCGTCAATGGTGAGTGGATGATCATCCACCTTGACAGCACGTTTAATGACACGTTCTGCCAATCGGATATCAATATTACTATTGTATACGATGCTATAGGCCAATAAACCATTGATAGCCCCCTCCAAATCGCGCACACTTCCATTACACGTCTGAGCAATGAAAGCTATCACATCTGTAGGAATCTGCAATCCATCACGACGGATTTTACTCTCTAAGATGTCGACACAGAGTTGCACATTAGGCTTCTCCAACTCTGCCACCAGTCCGCACGAGAATCGGGTAAGCAGTCGGTCGGGCATATCCTTCAGTTCCACCGGAGGACGATCACTCGCTAAGATGATGCGTTTACCGTTGCGGAAAAGGCTATTAAAAATATGAAAGAAGGTGTTGAGAGTCTTAGTCTTACCAGCCCACTCCTGAATATCATCCACTATCAGCATATCTATCGTCTGGTAGAAGTTGATAAAATCATTTGTGGAATTATGCAGCACCGCCTCAATGTACTGATTCTGGAAGAGGCGCGCACTCACATAGAGGACACGCTTCTTGGGATATGTCTTCTTGGCCAACACGCCAATAGCATTGACAAGATGAGTCTTGCCACTGCCCGATGGGCCGTAGATAAACATCGGATTAAACTGAGTGGTATTGGGATGCTCTGCTATAGAGTAACCCACAGAACGAGGAAGCTTGTTGCTGGCACCCTCTACATAATTGTTGAATGTGAGTTTCGGGTCAAGCTGCGTATCAATATCTTGAGGCTGCGCTTGAGGTTGCTCTGCCTGAATACGACGCTGTTCTGCAACATCCACATCATTAGGATCGGCCTCGAGAACAATCGTTTTCTTATGCTCCAGGTCGGCTACAACTCGATAAGCCAACCGTACACCTTCGCCAAAGTTGCGCTGCAGCACCTTGCTTAGCAAATCTACATAGTTAGCCTCCAAATACTCATAGAAAAAGGTACTGGGCACCCTAAGCAACAAAGTCTTCGTAGCCGGCTTATACGACTCGAAGACAATAGGCTCAAACCAAGTTTTATATTGGTCGGGCTTCACTGCATCCCGAATAACTGCCAAACAGTTATCCCAGAGTGGCTTAGGACTTGCTAACATTCTCTATATGATGTATTTACTATTTATTGATACTTTAAGGCAGCTTCAAAAAAAGCGAACCTGTTTGCAAAGTTATAAAATAAATAGCAAATACACAAATCTTTATTTATCTTTCTTTCCGAAGATTGAAAAATGTACATAGCGCTTAGGATGCTGTTTCAGGTCGATAACCAGTGAGTCTGCATCGCGCACTGTAGCATTGAGATGGTGATACAACTGAGGATCGTTCATCAACAATCCGAGTGTACCCTGATTGCTATTGAGTTTGTTAGTAAACTCCTCTGCATTAGCCAAAGTGCGGTTTACCTTGTCGAGTGTACCCTGTACATCGAGGCTTGCCAAGTTGGCTGTCAACTGTTGGGTATTATCAAGCACTCCGTTGGCACGGTTTATCATACCAGGCACCTGCTTGTTGAGTCCAGTCATGAGTGTGTTGAGTTCACGAGTAGAGACGGTGAGGTTGGAAGTAATAGTCTCCACATTGTGCAGTGAAGCCGCCAAGGCTGGGTCTGCCAATAGAGCATTGAGACTTCCCAAGATAGAGTCGAGTTTAGGTAGCATCTTCTCGATGGTAGGCACCATGTCAGCAACCTTCCCCATTGCTCCCGCATTGACAGCGCCAGGAATGATGCCTCCTGGTTCTATGCGTTCACGAGGATTATTAGCCAGGAGCAAGTTGATTTGCAGATTGCCCATGATATCTTTCTCTATCTCTGCTTTAGAACCAGCAGGGATACGTAATGCTTTGTCGATATTAGCCTGTACCTTGATAGGGCCTGTCTGTGCATAGTCGAACTGCACAGCATCTACAGTTCCCACCTTATAACCATCGGCATAAATAGGTGTAGAGGCTCCCAGTCCCTGAATGTCTGTAAAAGTGATGTAATAATAGTTGTGTGACGAAAAGAGGTTGATGCCCTTCAGAAAGTTGATTCCGAAGTACATAATCAAGATACCTACGACAGCAACGAGGGCTATCTTTATTTCCTTGCTCATATTCATATTCTTCTATTTATTCTTGTTCTGTTTATACTCTCTTATAGCTTGGCTTACGTCATATTTTTCTCCATTCTTAAAGGCGATGATAAAGGCCTCTGGGAACTTTTCGAGCAATGACTTTCGCAAACGATAGATCTCATTATAGTTGGTAGAAGCCCCTATGGTGTACTTCACCATACCATTTTCCTGATATGAATCTATTTGGGTTTCGCCTTTGAAGTGACTATCTCCAGCACGTAGCACACGACTACTGGTCAAGATCTGTACTTTAAAAACAGGTTCGTCTTGAACTTGGCGTGGTTGCTTGGCTACAGAAGGCGCCTTCTCCTTTACCTTGCTTGCAGGTGCTGTGCGCACAGCAGCACGAGTGGTAGGCTTTGCCACAACAGATGCCTTTTCTTCTTTATATTCAGAAGGCACGATAGAAGGCACATCAGTAGCATCATCACCCGTTGGACGATAAGGCACCGACACACCCTTGTCATATTTATCCTTATACTGCGCAAAGGCCTGATAGATGCTTCTTGCAATGTCGTCTACACGACTGGCGGTATTGAGGAGAGCCTCCTCATCGGGTGTGGTAATGAATCCCAGTTCTATCAAGCATCCAGGCATAGAAGTTTCTCGTAGCACCAAGAATCCTGCCTGATGCACCCCCTTATTGGGTCGGTTGGCTCCTGCACATACACTACGCTGAATGAGTCGTGCCAACTCCACGCTGCGCTCCATATTCTTGCCTTGTATAAACTCAAAGATGATATAACTCTCCGAAGAACGAGGATCGAAGCCCTGATAAGTTTGCTGATATCCCTTCTCCATGGAGATAACCGAGTTTTCTCGCATAGCCACATCGAGGTTATCCTTGGCACGGTGCATACCGAGCGTATAAGTCTCGAAACCTCTTGCTATCTTGCCAGCAGGCAAGGCATTGGTATGAACTGAAATAAAGAGATCAGCACCGGCTCTATTGGCTATATTAGCACGCTCCTTCAGAGGAATAAACACATCGGTCTTACGTGTATACACCACCTTGACGTCGGGCTGATTACGCTCTACATATTTTCCGAAAGCTAAAGCCACCGACAGGTTGATGTCCTTTTCCTTTGACATGGAACCCAATGCTCCTGCATCATGCCCTCCATGACCGGCATCTATAACGAGTGTAAAACGATTGCTGGCCGAGAATACATTCAAGACCAGCAACAGCCACATAACCACCAAGGATAATATCTTCTTGCTAAACATATCGTTGCGGATGATGGTGCAAAATTAAGCATTTCATAGCAGAAAACCTAACTTTGACACAAAGTTTTATAATTCATTAAGTGTACCTCTACGCCAGCACCTTCACAATCGGCGCCAAAAGGTGGGTTTACCTTCATGATGGAAATATCAAGACTCTGGATAGAGGGAAATGCAGTAAACAGACGTTCACCGATTCTTCCTGCCACATGTTCAAGGAGTTTGCTGGGAATAGCCATCTCTTCCTTCACCACACGATAGATATCGGCATAACTCACCGTATCTTCGAGTTCATCGGTCAGCATGGCGTGAGTGAAGTCACATTCTGCCACCACGTTGATGACATAATCATTGCCTACTCTGCGCTCCTGTTCGAGCACACCATGATAGGCATGAAAGCGCACCTGGCGTAGAAAGATTTTAGTACTCTTTGCCTGCCACCCTTCCATCGCAGGATTACTCTTCGCCGTCATAATCCACCTCCTTCTCTGAAGATTGAGATTCATCGTACACATACTTTTTCAATGCACGCTCCACACCCACTTTCCAGGTATTGATACTTTCGGAGGTGAGCTGCAGCTGACTTACCAACTTGATGACGTGTTCAATAGGCATCCGATAACGAAGCACACCCGATATGAGCTTGGCATAATTCCAATATTCTGGATTAAAACGCTCGCTCAAACCTTCGAGAGTCATCTTGTATCCACGCTTATTAACAAACTGGAAGTCGTAACGCTTGGTACCATCACTATTCACTTCCTTTACGATCTTACCTTTCATCACCGACTTGGGCAGCATAATGCCTTCCTCATCATCAAGAAGACCTGTAAATATTTCATAGGGATGACCATCGAGCAATCCGACAAGGGCTACCCACTTGTCTTTGTTGTTCTGAAATCTAACCACATCGCAGTCCAACTCTTTAGGGCGAACCTCCACCACTTCGGGATGACAAGGCTGAATATTGAGTTCGTCGTTCACCTGTTTCACCAGTTCACGATGAATCTTGGTAATATCCACTTGTTCGCCTTCAAAGCGTTGGCGAAAATCAGAGAGGATTTGATGCACTTGTTCCAAGACCTCATGGCATGCCTGCTCGAAAGTTTTTCGATCTTTATTCTCCATTTACAAGGTTAGTTCTATGAATGTTCAACTAAATTTGGATGCAAATTTAACTTTTATTTCCCAACTATGCAACTTTTTGCAGTACAAAAGAACAAAAAGGAAGTAGAATGTGCAGAAATCAAGAAAGATTGTGTAACTTTGCACAAATATCATTCGAACAATTCTTATACATTATTATATATATAGAGACTTATGGAATCAATCAAAAAAAGAACATCCATTCGCAAATATGCCAACCGCGAGGTATCAGAAACATTGCTCAATAGTTTGCTCGAGGAAGCAGAACGCACCCCTACCATGGGCAATCTGCAGCTATATAGCGTAGTAGTAACCCGTAGCGAAGAAGGCAAGAAAGCCTTGGCACCAGCCCACTTCAATCAACCTATGGTGACAAGCGCCCCCGTCGTGCTAACCATCTGTGCCGACTATCGCCGCACCACGCTATGGGCTGAGCACCGCAAGGCTCACCCCGGCTATGACAACATCCTCTCTTTTATGAATGCTGCTACCGACGCTCTACTCTTCACCCAGACCTTTACCAACCTGGCAGAAGAAGCAGGGTTAGGTACTTGCTTCTTAGGCACAACAATCTATATGCCTCAGATGATTATCGATACTTTACAGTTGCCTAAGCTGGTAATGCCTGTTGCCACTCTCACCGTGGGATGGCCCGATGAACAGCCTTCGCTGAGCGATCGCCTGCCTCTGCGCTCCATCATACATAACGAGACCTATGCAGACTATACTCCTGAGAAGATAGATGACTTCTATGCCGAAAAGGAAGCTCTTGAAGAGAACCAAGAGTTTGTACGTATCAACCATGTAGAAACACTTGCCCAAGTGTTTACCGACATTCGCTACACCAAGAAGGATTGTGAGGCTATGAGCACAGGACTCATGGAGGCACTGAAGAAACAGGGATTTATTTAAAGGTAAAAGGGTAAAAGGGTAAAAAGGTAAAAAAGTAAAAAGGTAAAAGGGTAAAAAAAAGCTCCAAAAAGGGAAAATATAAAAGCGCACCAACATTTATTTTGCTGATGCGCTTTTCTTATTTAGTATTCAATAATTGAATAACAGAAATATTCATTATCTATTATTCATGATTAATTCATCATTACTCCACTACAATAGGCTTGTACTTAGGAACCAAAGCCTTCATGATACACCAACCAATGAGGTAAGCCACACTACAGATGCAGAATACAATCATGTAAGCACCTGGCTTACCATCGAAGCCCATGAAACTGAAAGCAGAACCCTGACCTTCTGCGTATGTAAAGAGCATACCAGAACCCTTGTTGATAAGGAACGAACCGATACCACCAGCCATAGCACCAATACCAGTGATGGTAGCAACTGTTGACTTAGGGAACATATCACCGATGGTAGAATACAGGTTGGCAGACCAAGCCTGATGACCCGCACCGAGCAAACCGATGATGATAGCAGGCCACCATGCGCTGTACTCACCCATAGGCTGTGCTATCAGACCGAGCAATGGGAAGCAAGCAAAAATCAACATGGCACGCATACGACCGATATATGGATTCATACCCTTCTTATCAACAAAGTAAGTTGGCAAGTAACCACCACCAATACTCAAAACCGTAACAATAGCATAAAGAGTAAAGATGAGGGCAATACCCATACCTGAGTCAGATGAGTAACCATACTGATCAGAGAAATAAGCAGGAGCCCAGAAGAGGAAGAACCACCACACACCATCAGTCATCAACTTACCTACGATGAATGACCAAGTCTGACGGAAAGTGAAACACTTCAAGAAGCTGATAGACTTCTCCTCAGTCTCTTCTTCTACAGCATCTGAGGTCTCGATTTCCTCATCCTGCTCAATGTAAGTAAGCTCAGCCTTATTGACGTGCTTGCTCTTAGAAGGCTTCTCATAAAGCCATACCCAGAGACCCATCCACACATAACCGAGCACACCGATGATGATGAAAGCCCACTCCCAGCCCATGCTGCGAGCCAGCAAAGGAATAGTAGCAGGAGCAGCCAAAGCACCTACCGATGCACCACTATTAAAGATGGCGGTAGAGAAAGCACGGTCTTTCTTAGGGAAATACTCTGCAGTCACCTTAATGGCAGCAGGGAAGTTACCTGCCTCACCGACAGCAAGAATCAGACGACAAGAGAGGAAGAGCCATACACTGATGGTAGCAATGGCAACGGCAGCATCACTACCTGCCTGTACCATGCGCAACGCCTCAATAGAGTCGTAGCCCTCCATCTGCATGGCTACCCATCCGCAACCTGCGTGCATCACAGCACCTGTAGACCATACGAAGATGGCGATGAGATAACCCTTCTTGGTTCCCATCCAGTCAACGAACTTACCTGCGAAGAGGTTAGCCACAGCATAAAAGATAGAGAAAAGACCCGTAATCGTACCATAGTGGTCATCAGTCCAGTGAAACTCTGGAGCGATAAAGTCTTTCCATGTCAATGACAGAACCTGACGGTCCATATAATTGACAGTGGTTGCAATGAAGAGCAACGCACAGATAACCCAACGGAAGTTGGACATTTTACTTGTTTGAATAGCGTTCATTATTAAAGTTTTTAAGCATTTATATTGTTATTTCAATTCAGGAATCTTCACCACCTGCATATCGTTATAGATGAGGTTTTCGCCAGCCATACCCCAGATAAAGGTATAATTGCTTGTACCTGCAGCACAATGGATAGACCACTCAGGAGCGATAACCGCCTGCTCGTTGAGAAGCCACATAGGACGAGTCTCCTGTGGCTGTCCCATGATGTGCATCACTTTCTGTCCCTCTGGTACATTGAAGTAGAAGTAAGTCTCCATGCGACGAAGATGCAAGTGTGCTGGCATGGTGTTCCATACACTACCCTCCTTCAGTTCAGTAATACCCATCTGCAACTGGCAAGTACGCACACCAGCCACACCATCAATTATCATCTGATGAATAACACGGTCGTTACTCTCCTTCAGACTACCAGCCTTGATATTGTTAGCTTCCTTCAGCGTAACCTTCTTAGTAGGATAAGCCTTATGAGCTGTAGCACTATTCATATAGAAATGAGCAGGCTTAGCGGCATCCTTGCTTGCCAAAGTGATTTCCTTGGCACCGCGTCCCACATAGAGAGCCTCCTGGAATCCCAAAGTATAGTTTTTGCCATCTACAGTAACGACACCCTCACCACCAACATTGATGATACCCAACTCACGATTGTCGAGAAGATTCTTCTGATCGTTGGGCTTATCGGTGTAAAGCGGAGCGATAGATGTGAGTTTCAGCGGAGCTGCCGTAGGCACTGCACCACCAATAAGGAAACGGGCGAACATCGTATAAGTCCAGTTCACCTGTCCTGGAACCATCACATTCTCAATGGCAAACTCAGCACGCAGTCGCTTGGTATCATAGTTTTTAGCATCCTGTGGATGACTGGCATAACGCACATTATAGTTAGTGTAGGCGTTTTCTGCCTTTACCTCATAACCAACATTCTTGCCACACTGTGCAAAGCCTGCACTGGCAAGCAGCAACAAAGCAAAAGATAAAATCGTTTTCTTCATATTATGATTGTTTTTTAAAAATTCTTCTATTTGAATAATGATACCTTATTCTACTTCCTCACTCTGAGCCTTTGCCTTTCTTTCTTCGCACACGATGCGACGATGATTTAGCACCATCATGGCAAGAGTTACCACAGAGAGCAGAGCCATACCAACATACTGAAGCTTCACGCCACGATAAATCAACCATCCGAAGAGTGAAGAAGCAAAATCGAGGGCTCCACCAGAGAATCCGTCAGGGATATGAGCGGCATTATCACCTGTAGCTGTATACACTTGGTTGGCTGCCAACGTGAAGTCGGGAGCCATATCGGTAACAAAATACAGACCGACAATAAGCGCCACAAGACCAATGATGAGGGTCTTCACCACATTACCCTTAGTGAATGGCAGAATGAGTGGGAATAGATAGAACATACCTGCCAATGATGCCAAAGGCAAGAACTGATTACCTGGCAAGAAAACAGCGATAGCAAGTATGACGGGTATCAAGATGACAGAAGCTACCAAGGTAGTGGGATGACCGATAACGAGTGCAGGACTCATACCGATGTGTACTTTCTTACCATTGAATTTCTTCTTTACCAACTCTTGAGTCTTCTCTGAGATAGGTTTCAGACCATCTATAAACAAAGAGGTAATACGAGGAATCAGCTCCATCACTGCACCCATAGTAACACCTAAGAACAGTACTTTCTTGATGTCGAGTTGTGCTGCCCATCCTATCAAGGCACCTACAATAACACCCAGCACCAACGGCTCTCCCAGTACACCAAACTTCTTCTTGAGTCCTTCTGCATCAATATCGAGTTTAGAGAACCCTGGAATCATATCGAGCAGTTTGTTGAAGCATATAGCTATCGGCATAAAGCTCTGACAGAAAGGCTGAGGAATGGAAATACCATCCAAGTCATAGTATTTCTGGAACTTCTCAGCTGTCAGGTCTGCACATACCAAGGTGATGATATAGCACACGATGGCAGCAAAATATCCCCACAACAGACTCTCGCCCATCACAAAGTAAGCCACAGCACCGATAAAAGCAAAGTGCCAATAGTTCCACAGGTCGATATTTACAGTGCGCGTGGTCTTGGTAATCAGCATCAGGAAATTGACACCCAGACAGATGGGGATTATCAAGGCGCCTACAGCCGTATTATACGCCACAGCAGCTGCTGCAGGCCATCCCATATCAAAGACATTGAGTTGGAGATGATAAATATCAGAAATCAACTTTAAAGGATCATTGAAGTTGGAGGTAAGCAATGCCGTAACGACACCCAAGCCCACAAAACCCACTCCGACGAAAAGGCCAGACTTCAGTGCCTTTCCAAACTTCATTCCGATACACAAGCCTATGATTGTGAAAATGATAGGCATCATCACGCTGGCACCCAAGCTAATGATATAGCTAAATACTTGTTCCATTTTATTAAAAATAAATTTAATGCGCTAAAAGCACTTAGTCGGTGCTTCGCTTTTGATTTGTTTTTAGTTGAATTGTTATTATCTCCCTCTGTCAAAGCCCTTCTTCTAATAGTATTCTTCCAAGGCACGCAAGAGTTTGATTTTGCAAAGATACACATTTTTTCTTCAAAATCACTTTTTAATTGAAAAATATTATGTAAAATCGTACAATAATCAGTCAGATATGTTACAAAAAATAACAAATTTCAGACATTCGACATTTTTTCACCACTAAAAAATATTTTTTCCACCTTATACATTATATAAAATAATAATTTTGCAATCGAAAATGATGATAACATCAATTGTGGCAACGCCCCTGCCGTAAGCAGCAAGGTAAATTCACAATAAACCGTTTCAAGTCTTCAACACAACAACACATTTTTGAAATCTCCAAGGAATCAAGCAACACCTTGGATTAATGCCGTAGCCAAGCTGAAAGAGAAATGTGATTAATCAAAATCACTACCTCCGGCTTCTCGGCGGAAATAGCACAAATAGTTGGTAATATCACTTCCCTTTCTGTATAATTGCTCCTTTGTGGGTAAAAATGTGCCCCAAGCAGGGTACTATTGTGCCATAAATAGGCTTTTTTGCTGTTATCAGTATTAAAAAAACGGATTACGCAAAAGCCATTGACTATAACTTCTGACAAGTAAAGGGAATAATAACTTCCTAAATCCACATAATCAGAGTCAGACCATACCTATGAACAACCTTACCCATCGCAATAGGCAGTTCTGCCCATCCTTATGGGCAAAGTAGATTATATGAGTTGGGCAAACTTGCCCACTGCGTTGGGCATGACAGATTACCATACAATATACGATTAAAGGGCGCTTGTCTCCACGACAAACGCCCTTCCTTCATCACAAATATAAATGCAATCTATTAAATAAAAGTGTAAATGGTTTAAAACTCATCCCAGGCTTCCCAAGCATTATAGCCTTTGGCTGTAGATCCTCCTGGAGGAGGCAGAGTTTCTGTATCAACGCTACCTTGCGGTCCATTATTCGCAGTATTTCTACCATCAGAACCAGTCATTATTCCAAAGCCAACATCCATTTTCAATAGTTTAGTAGTTGGGCATATATATTTCTTTTTCATATTTTATTTTCTTATTAATTATCTAACGATATATTTCTTGCCATTCAATATATAAACTCCCTTAGAAAGACCTGCCAACGAAGCGTTCTTACGTACTACTTGTCCATTCATATTGTAAACTGTACCTACAGGGACTGTCACAAATTTACCATTATCTTCAATATTGACAATTTCTGTAGTTTGTCCGTCATTACCAAAATTCATCAACAACTTAGCACGATTGGCTTTAGTAAAACTATCGTCATTTGAGCTAAAGTTAAACGTTACCGAAGTAAAGTCTTTTTGTTCTTTACCATACTCCAAATTCAAGGTAGACATTGGACCAACAATACAAGTATTTGCATTCCAAGGTGCAGAATATACTTCAGGTTCCCAAACATTATAATACCACACATTTTGGGTACCATTGTTTGCCATGAAATAACTATACTTAGGCACCAAATCAAAAGTATAATATGTTCCCAAGAATTGATAATTGAATGGCTCACCCGACTCTGTATTCAACTTGTTACCATTAGGATCTTCAGCTTGAACTACCCAATCTCTATATGGCATTTTTTGTTTGTATACATTATCAAAATCACGTGCACTTTCAGAATTGTTTTCAGCTCTATAAGTCAAAATACGCTTAGCACGAGCCTTAATTTCTTCTTTTACATCAGCAGGCAAATATGGCTTAATCAAATAAGGATAACCTGCCTTAATTAATATTTTCTTACCATAAGCGTTTGTTTCCGGTTCAACCATATTAGAAGTCTCTCTGTCCCAATCCTTACCAGCCTTAACAAGATTATCAGTAAACCAAAGGGATATTTGATTAGTACTACTATTTCTCACGACTTTCCAAAGAGTACACAAATTTGGCAAAAGAGGTTTTTCTGTAACAGTCTCTTCGTTGCTAAATCTCGCCAATACAGTTTTGTTAGCAGGAACACCAAAGATATTGAGTACTTCATCTTCGTCCAAATCGAATGGGAAGCATATAGAATACCAATCATCCTCTTTGTATCTTGCGAAATCGAATTCTGGATCATCAGATTTATAGTTGACAGAACCAGTTAACACAAACTGATGCCATCCACGATAGTCTGCATTATACTCTTCCGTGTCATAATCTGTTGTACCATCCGCAGAATAGAATACATATTTAGAATTTGAACCATATTTTTTAAATAAGTCGTCTGCCACTTTCTTTTCAGAAGTTGGCTGAACCCACTCAGTTGTAGACCATGCATTCCAAAGATATCCATGAGAACCTTGCAGATAAGCTTTATTATATTCCATTTGGTTAGGCCATACTAATGTATTACCATCACCATCTGTATTTTGCAAACCATCTTGGATGCTATACTTACGAGTAATATCTGTAAACTTCATCACTTCCTTTTTATCAATACCTCTAGGCCAATGAAGAACACCAAATGTTTTAGAAGCATCATCCGGCTTTAAATCTGGATTGACATAACTACTATGAGTAATTGGATTGACATTAGTAAAGCCACCCCAACCATAAAGTGTTCCTGAACTAAAAGAGTTTACTTCGCAAACAGGAGCCTCCGCAGTCAAGACATAAACATCTGTTATTTTTTCTACAAGCGCAAAAGCACCAGATTCTATTTTCTTGAGATGAATTGGCAAAGTTATACTATGATTTTCATTTGTGATTTCATCAACCAACTTTCCTGCAACAACATACTTGAAATCTTCTCCAGACTTTCCGTTGTCAGTATATATAAGAGTGGTCTTAAAATTGCCCTTGAAAGCAGCGCCACCAATTTCTGTAATATTGGCAGGAATACAAATGCTCTTCAAATCAAAAGTACCGAACATGAACGCATTGTTTGGAATACGATAGACATTCTTGTCTCTTGGTAATTTAAAATCTGCTACATGATTATAAGCTTTTAAAATAGAAAAACAGAGGTCATTCTGTGCAGCTTTTTTTATATCTTCCGCTGTATTTTCATCGATATTAAGTTTTAAATCAGCATAATCTACAGATGTAAAATTACCATGATTCAACGCACCAACAACTACAGATGAAGTTTCCTTTGCCTTTATTTGCGTAAAGCCCATATCATCAGAGGACTGCTCTACAGAAAGATGTCCATTCTCATCCAAATAAATATCTCCGCTACCAAGATCAGCAGCATTTGCCTTACCAGACAACTTGATGGACTGGACATTTTGCAAATTTGGATTAAAAGTCAAAGAGGTCACTGGATGTTGATTATTTGCATCAGCCTGTTCAGAAGCATTCTTGGTAATAGTGCTGCCAATACCTACCAAGCCTCCTGTCAAATTATACAAATTACCAGCCTTATTAATATATGCTGTCAAAGAATACTTTGCTTTCGTATTACCATCTTCAGAAGCTGGCTCCGTTACTGTATAAGTACCAGCCGCCTCTAACGCAATAAAACGAGAGACATTATTTTCCGTTACAAGTTTCTCTTTCCCAATAGGGAATATCAAATCCTTTATATTTTCATTAGCAAAGTTCTCTGAGTTAACAAAATCATCACTTTCATTTCCATCAGCATCTACAAATGTTGCATTTGACAAATCAAGATATTCGGTATTGATATTCTTGAAATATGCCAAATCAGTAGGCGTTATCTTGCCATTAATAACGACTTCACAAGGATTAGTATTTTTCAAAAGGGAACTACTTGACTTCATTGAGGAGATTGCAGAAGAATAAGCTGATTCCAAACTTGTTACTTCATCCAAGTTAATGGTTATATAACATCCGTCAACCTTAAAAGGGTCAGCTTTATGAGCAAATTCTTTAACCTTTTCACGAACAGTCTCAGGCAAAATACGAGTAATATCAAAACCTTTCAATACCTTAATTTCAGTAATACCTTCAGGAACTGTAATCTTTGAAGTTAAATTCTTAAAACTTGGACTAACAATATCCAAAGTCTTCAACTGTGTACATGAAGAATAATCCATGTCGGCATTTACCTCTCCTAACACAGTTATCTTAGAACTATTTTTCAGATAATCTTGCCAAGTTATAGCCTTAGCAAACGTCTTATTTGTATCCTTAAAATAAATGGTAGAAATTCCGTCCTCTGTTGCCATTGAAAACAAATTTGTTTGCAACATCGACAAAGGAGCCAATGATTTCTTTGGCATAACAAATGCTGGAGATGATGCAGAATTTGGAAAACAAGAAACCAAATCAACACCCTCATCAAACTCTGCACCATTAAAATCCAAAATGTTATTTTGACTTCCAAAATTGTACGAAAACTGTACTATCTTTTGCAAATCATCGGTTGTCAACTTCACACCATTGGCTGTATTAATAATACAATCATATCCATTAAAATAACCAGACCCAAACCATGGAAGATTTGCCAAATCCCCATTAGCATTGAGAGTAATCGAAACCTTTTTGGAAGTATCATCCTTTACATAAGAAGATGCCCCAAAATTAGTTTGTCCATACACCTTACCACCCAATCCTATGAGGATGGATACAACAAGGCAAACTTTTTTTAATAGATTCTTTACCATCTTAAACTTATATTTTAAATTTATATTTAATTACGGTTTTTGAAAGTTTTATCCATCTACGAGATTGCAACATTTACATCATATCAGAATTCATTGTTCTTTTTTGACACGAATCCATTCTTTACTGTTTAGAACTCACCAATGTTATCAGAAGTTCTCTTTTACTTATCTCGAAGCCTCTCTAAAGAGACGTTTTTTGTTCGCGTAGTTAATTTTTCAATGGCAAAGTTATATAAATTGCCCTTTCGTTCAACCAAACTGACCAATCATTTAACGTATTTTAAGCCAAAAATTATCATAAAATACACAAACGAAACATAATATACACATATATTGACGCATAAAAACAAAAATAAGGAGCATGCCTTGCGACATACTCCTCAACCTTTTTATACCTTATTCTACTTTCGCAAATGGAGAAGTTAAAGAAGTTAGAGAAGTTAGAGCCATATGCTTTATAGCTAATTATACAACAAAAAAGACTATTGGCTATAACTTCTAACGACCGAAGGGAGTGATAACTTCTTTAATTACTATAACTTCCGTACATGCGAAACTTCTGTTATGAATGTTTGATTTCAAGTCCACAAAGGCATTTGTCTTAACTCCTTTAACTCCTTTAACTTCTTAACTCCTTGAATTTCTTATCAAATTTAGAGAAGTTAATCCTGATAATATACCCTCTTCACGCGATTGCTGATGGTAGTCAGCACCTCATAAGGAATGGTTTCGAGGATATCACTCAGCGTCTGGACAGGCAGATGCTCACCAAAGATTTCCACACTATCACCCTCTTTGCAGTCGATGTCCGTGATATCGATCATCGCCACATCCATACAGATGTTGCCCACATACTGAGCCTTTTGTCCGTTGACAAGACAGAAGGCATGACGGTTGCCCAAACGGCGGTTCAACCCATCGGCATAACCGATAGGTATGGCAGCGATGACGCTATCTCTGTCAAGGATGGTCTTGCGGCTATAGCCCACACTCTCACCCGCCTTGATGTGGTGCATCTGCAGAATGGTGGTCTTCAGCGTGCTCACACAGTTGATGGTCTCATTGTTGCGAGAGTTGATGCCATAGAGTCCCAATCCCAAACGACACATGTCTAACTGGCGCTCTGGGAAATGCTCAATACCTGCCGAATTGCAGATATGACGCAATATCTTATGGTCGAAGGCAGCCTGCAACTGCTTACTGCCCTTATCGAAGAGTTCGAACTGATGAGCAGAGAACGCATCGAATCCATCATCATCGCTACCCACAAAGTGTGAGAAGACACTACGAGGAATGATAGCGTTCTGATGCTTCAGCCTGCCTATCAGTTCCTCCATATCATTCTCCGGGTCGAAGCCCAAGCGGTGCATGCCAGTATCCAACTTAATATGTACGGGGAAGCCAGTGACTCCCTCCTTCTCTGCTGCCTTGATAAGGGCATCGAGCAAACGGAAAGAATAGACCTCCGGCTCCAGGTCGTAGTCGAACATGGTCTTGAAGGCTGTCATCTCAGGATTCATAATCATGATATTGCTGGTGATACCATTCTTGCGAAGGGTAACACCCTCATCGGCTACAGCCACAGCAAGATAGTCCACACGATGGTCTTGCAGGGTCTTGGCAATCTCCACAGCACCAGCTCCATAACCATCGGCCTTGATCATACACACCAACTTGGTGTGAGGCTTCATGAATGAGCGGTAGTAGTTGAGGTTGGCAACCACTGCATTGAGATTGACCTCAAGAGTGGTTTCGTGTACCTTCTTCACCAAGAGTTCAGTGAGCTGGTCGAAACCAAACTGACGAGCGCCTTTCAACAGGATGACCTCATCGCGCAAAGACTTGAACACCTCGCTGTCGATAAACTCCTCCACATTACCAAAGAAGAACTTCTCAGAAATCTGTATCTCATTACTCTGTTCACAGAGTTGGGGACCAATGCCAATAAACTTTACCACGCCACGCTTGCGACACAGGTCGCTCACCTCGCGATACAAGTCTTTGGGCGACTCACCACTCTGGAAGATATCACTCAGTATCAAGGTATGTCGACGACCTTTATGGTCGGGGCGTCGGCTCATAAAGTCGAGAGCGATATCAAGCGAATTGATATCCGAGTTGTAACTATCGTTGATAAGGGTGCAGCCATGCTGTCCCTCCTTTACCTCCAGGCGCATGGCGACAGGCTCGAGGAGTGCCATACGCTTGTCGAGGTTCTCGGCAGAGAGACCGAGACGACGCGATACTACCGCAGCAATGATCGAGTTAGTGACGGAAGCCTCATCGATGAAAGGCAGTGAATAACTGTCTTCCTCACCTTTATATATATAGGTAATGATAGAAAGATTGCCTTTCTTCTCAACATTCTTCACAAAGAAAGGAGCCTGGGGGTCCTTAAACGACCAGTAGAGCTTCTCACCCTTATAGTCTTGATACTCGTTGACCACCCCACTCACCGTCTCGTCATCACCGTTATACACGATGGTTTCGGCATCATGGAAGAGGATAATCTTCTCACGGCATTTAGCCTCCAGTGACTCAAAGTTTTCCTGATGAGCAGCCCCCAAATAGGTAAGCACAGCGATGGTAGGCTGTATGATGTCGCGAAGCGCCAACATCTCGCCAGGCTGACTGATGCCCGCCTCGAAGACTCCCAGCTGTGTCTGCTCGTTGAGGAGCCACACCGAGAGGGGCACACCAATCTGCGAATTATAGCTGCGAGGGCTACGTGTGACAAAGAGCTCGGGTGATAGCAGCTGATGCAGCCACTCCTTCACCATGGTCTTGCCATTGGAGCCAGTGATGCCCACGATGGGGATGTTGAACTCATCACGATGGCGCTCCGCCAGTCGCTGCAGCGCCTCCAATGTGTTGACCACTTTAAGAAAGTTGGCCTCAGGATAGTCGGAAGCATAACCCTTCGGCACCTGCGACACTACGAAATTTCTAACACCACGGCGATACAACTCAGGAATGTAGTTGTGACCATCATTACGCTCTGACTGGAGAGCGAAGAAGAGAGTTTCCTCTGGGAAACAGAGTGAACGACTATCGGTGAGTATAAATCCCACGTTGCTATCTCTATCTCCATAACGACGCGCACCTATCAGTGTGGTAATCTTTTCAATAGTATATGTCATTATTTTACGAATTAAAATATTTCTCATTAAATCGTCTTTCCTTCTCGTCTATCGCACGGAGGAAACGCTGATGTTCCTCACTGTCGGGACGGAAGGGTTTGTGAGCACGGGCCTCGCGAATGGGGCGCCAGTCTTCAAGAAACTGTTCTGCCGCCATCCCGAAGTAAGTAGCTCTGAATCGTTGCCAGATGTACTCCACCGCCTGCTGGCTGGGATGCAACATATCTTCTGCATAGAAACGATAGTCGCGCAGTTCATCGTTCACGATCTCATAGGCAGGGAAGTAAGTCACCACATCGGGATTGGCTTTCACCACCTGTTGAGCAGCGAGCAGCAGCGTGGCCTTGGATAGCTGACTGCCATGAAATCCATACTTGGCATAGCGTATGGGGCTAACGGTGAGGATGACTCGCTCTGCCTGTAGCCTGTCGATGGCTTGCTGCAGATAGGCGGCACACTCCTCCACCGTGAGTTCGCGCTCCTCGAAAAGTCGCTGTGGCCGCTTCTGGCAGTTGTCTACGATTTCGCCTGTTTCCTTGAGCAGATAAACGTGGTTGGTGCCGAGCGTAAAGACAGCCACTCGTGGCTTTACCTCGCTACACTGTTGTATGGTGTGGAGGATGCTGGCAGGATTGTACATCACACCCAAGGGGTTGACCGTAGCCGGGAAGCGGTTCTCCACGAAGCGCCGACCTAAGTTATCGGCAAAACAACTGCCCACAAAGAGCATCTTCTCTGCCGGAAGGATCTCAAAGTCGGCCTTCGGTATCTCTATTTCAGTTCTGAAGTTCATTTTTCTTCTTCTTTTCCCACTCTGTCCATACACCTATTATAATAAGGAGAACGAGGATGCCATAACCGACATAAGCCACCGTCTCGGTCTTGCGAAGCGATGCTGGATGGAAGTCGAGCACGACGGTGTGCTTACCTGCCTGCACACGAAGGGCACGCAGAATGTAATTGACGCGTCCCAACTCTGCTGGCTGACCATCAATAGTAGCAGTCCAACCAGGATAGTATATCTCAGAGAAGACCATAACACCACCCTTGCTGGAGTTTACCTCATAGACTAAGTTATTGGGCTTATACTGCGTCAGTTTGGCGATAGAAGTGTCGTCTTGAGGCACACTCTCACCGAGCTGCTCTCTGAACTTCGCATCCGCCACTGCCTGATGGCGCAAGTTGTACTTGCCCACAGCATCAATCTCTTCATTGGCATTAGCCATGTAGTTCACCTTGTCAACAAGCCAAGCATTGCCATAGGCGTATGGATTCTGCACAGGCACCGTCTGTCCTGCCTGCAGCGGCATGATGAAGTACTTGGTGTTGAGCATATTAAGCACAGGGAAGAGGCTATCACCCTTCACTAAGGTCATGTCGCCACCTGCTTCTGCTACAGCGTTCCACACCTTGTTCTTCTCTTGTGCGATATGTGCATCGATCATCTCTTGATAGCGGCGCAACTTAGCAGCACTATATCCACCGATGCTCTTATGATAGTAAGAGGTTTCGTTCTCATTAAATGTATTGGAAGCCAAGTTGAGCACACGATAATCGAGCGACTTGTCGCGAAGTATCGTCTTGTCGGTCTCTGTCATGCGCTGTGGGGCGCTACGCACTGTCTGCTCCACAAACATATCGTCGTAGAGATAACGTTTGTTCACCAACCACATGTCTACTAAGCAGAGGAGAATCAAACCACCTATCATCCATTCAGCACCCAACTTCTTCGACCTGTAGAGCAAGAGGAAGGCGGTGCCGATGACGATAATCCAGAACGAACGCCAACAATCGGCAGAGAACACAGCCTGTCGCATCTCTACGAGGTTGCTCATCAGCGGGATGCGATATTCCTCTGGAATCTGCTGCAGAGCATGGAGTTCGCCCACAGAGATGAAGTCATAAAAGAATGTACCTGGCATCAGCGCAAAGAGAGCACAAAGTCCTGCGGTAAGGGCGAAGCTCAGACTCACCCACTTCATCTTGCTCTTCAGCAACTCAGGCTCGTCGATGATACGTTTGAGCGCCAACATGGCAAGGAGCGGAATGGTAAACTCGGCTATAACGAGGATGGACGCCACCGTGCGGAACTTGGCATACATCGGAACATAATCGAGGAAGAAGTCGGTGAAAGGCATGAAGTTGCGCCCCCAAGAGAGCAGGATGCTCAGGATGGTAGCGGCTAAGAGTGCCCACTTCATAGGACCCTTCACGATGAAGAGACCCAAAACGAAGAGCATACAAACGAAAGCTCCCACATACACAGGACCACTCGTGCCAGGCTGGTTGCCCCAGTACTGTCCCAACTGTTGATACACCTGCACAAAGTTGGGATCGGCTTTCTCCATAGCCGTCTTGCTCATACTCAGAGGCACAGAAGCACCACCTTTGGCATTAGGGATAAGGAGAGTCCATGTCTCATCGATACCATAGCTCCACTGGGTGATGTAGTCTCTATCCAGTCCGCTATCTGTCTGATTGGCAGCATTCTTCTTCACCAGTTCACTCTTTCCACGCATAGACTCCTGACCATACTGCCAGGTGTGATACAGGCTCGACAGATTGAGGCAGATGCCTATGGCAGCACCTACCACACATACAGCAGTAGCCTTAGCGAAACGCTGCATCTCATGCTTGCGAATGGCTTCCACGAGATAGGCTATCACCATGAAGAGTATGATGAAAAGATAATAGTAGGTCATCTGCACATGGTTGGCATAAACCTCTAAGGCAGAGAAGAAAGCCGTGAGCAACAAGCCCCACAGGTACTTTCCCCTATAAGCCTGTACAATGCCAGCTATCATCGGTGGAAGATAAGCCAAAGCCATGACCTTCCAGATGTGGCCGGCGGCAATGATGATAAAGAAGTAGGACGAGAAGGCCCAGATGATAGAGCCTAATGCCGCCAACGACTGTCTGAAGTCGAAAGCTCTCAACAGGATATAGAAGCCTAAGAGATAAGCAAAAACATACCACACATTCTCGGGCAACCACAGATGATACATATTGGATGCTTGCTTCAGCACCGCACCACTCTTATACGATGGTGCCATCTGATAGGTAGGCATGCCTCCAAAGATGGAGTTGGTCCAACGAGTCTCCTCGCCTGTTTTCTTCTCAAACTGCGAACGCTCCTGACCCGCGCCCACACCTGCGGAAGCATCATGACGATACAGAATACGTCCCTCGATGTCGGCAGGCATGAAGTAAACAAACGAGATGATGGCAAACGCGACTACTGCTAAAATATCCAGCAGATACTTCTTCAAAAATTCCATTCTTATATAAACGTTTATATTTTCTTTTTGTAATCTTCTGCAAAGATAGCGCAAACGAGAGCAATGGAAAACTTGTTTTCAAATTGCCGAGTGCAGCTAATCTTCTGCAAAGATAATCATTTTCTCTTATAAGAAATGCCACAGATAAGATATTTTTTGTATTTTTGCATCCCAATTACATCGAAAAGCAATTTTATAATATGAAAATAGGAATCATCGTTGCGATGGACAAGGAGTTCGCGCAACTCAAAACATTGCTTAGTGACAGCAAGACAGAGCATAGAAATCACAAAGACTTCGTGACTGGCAACATCGGGAACAACGAAATCATCATGCAACAATGCGGCATCGGAAAAGTGAATAGCACCATCGGAGCCGTAGAGATGATAGACGCCTTCAAGCCCGACCTCATCATCTCGACAGGCGTGGCGGGCGGTGCCGACATACGCCTCAACGTGACAGAGGTAGTGGTAGCCACATCGTGCGTTTATCATGATGCCTACTGTGGTGAGGAGTGTGAATATGGTCAGATTCTCGGAATGCCAGCCACCTTCGACACACCCCAGGAACTTGTAGCAAAGGCTCTCGCCATCAATGAGTTGCCAGGCAATATCCACCCACAGATTCATGCCGGACAAATTGTCAGCGGCGACTGGTTTGTAGACAGCAAGGAGAAGATGCGCTCCATCCTCGACCACTTCCCCCAGGCTATGGCTGTGGATATGGAGAGCTGTTCTATCGCCCATACCTGCCACATCTATCAGACTCCTTTCATCTCCTTCCGCATCATCAGTGACGTGCCACTCAAGGACACCAAGGCACAGCAATACTTCGACTTCTGGGCTAAGATGGCAGAAGGTTCCTTCCAGGTGACCAAGGCTTTCCTGGAAAGACTTTAGAAGTGAAGAACGAAGAGTGAAAAATGAAGAAACATTCAACACCCAACATTAAACATTAAACAGAAATGAACAAGATACCAAGCTTTACAATCAATCACAACAAGTTGCTCCGCGGCATCTACGTCAGTCGTAAGGACGAAGTAGGCGGAGAAGTAGTAACCACCTTCGACATCCGCATGAAGGTACCCAACCAGGAACCTTGTCTGCACAATGGTGCCATCCATACCATCGAGCACTTGGCAGCCACTTATCTCCGCAACGACGAGGAGTGGAAAGACCGTATCATCTATTGGGGGCCGATGGGATGTCTTACAGGCAACTATCTGCTGATACGTGGCGACCTGGAGAGTAAGGACATCGTAGAGCTGATGAAACGTACCTTCCAGTTTGTTGCCGACTTTGAGGGAGAGATTCCTGGACAGGCAGCCAAAGATTGCGGCAACTATCTGCTCCACGACCTTCCTATGGCAAAATATGAGTCAAGGAAATACTTGCAGGAAGTACTCAACTGCATCAAGGAAGAAAACCTCATTTATCCTACTCAGGAATAAACATGCGCATTAGGCACAACCTTTCCAAATAACCATGAGTAGACTTTTTGTGTTATAAACATAAACACATATTTCGCAAATGTGGAAGTTAGATATCTTCTTTAACAACAACTTCTAAACTTGCGACACCAAAATGAAAACACAAAAAAAAATGAGAATACATATATTTTTTATTACGCTTATCCTTTCACTTATGCTTGTTGATGTAAATGCATCGACAAGCATAAAGCATTTTACAGAAAGCGACGGACTACCCCAAAGCCTCATCACTTGCGTCACTCAAGATAGTAAAGGCTATATATGGATTAGTTCGTGGAACGGACTGAGCCGATACGATGGATACTCCTTTTCCAATTTCAAGGCCAGACAGGGAGATAATTGTCCACTAATCACTAATCGCATCTACTTTATTCGCGAAACGAAAGGAGGAGACATCCTATGCAAGTGCCCCGACGGTTATTATCTATTCAAGACTAACGAAAAGAAGTTTGTTGCACTAAGAAACAAAAAGACAGACAAAGGTGATCGCTTTCGCCCCACCCCACAACAGACAGCAATCATCAGTTCTCTACCCGAATACAAGGATATAGAAACACGCATATTGTATAAAGACAGACAAGGAGGCTACTGGATATACACCCACCGAGGACTCGATCGACTCACTTTCGGAAAGGAAAAAGTAGGTCCTACCAAGTTTAGTCATCATGGAGAGGAGGTGATACGATCCTTGTTCTGCGACAAAGAAAACCGCATATTCATAGCCGACAAGAATGGTTTCGTCAGGATATGTACCACAAAGGGCTTACCAATAGGCTACCTTACCAAGAATGGGAATATATCGAAGACAAGAATGTCATTCGGTGCAAGTGTGTATTCCATGTTGCAAGACTCACATGGTTTTCTATGGATTGGCACAAAGCCTAACGGACTTCTCAGACTAAGAGAATCAAAAGACGGAAGTTTCTCTGTAAAGTCATTTACTCAGAAAGCCAACTCTAACAGCATCAGTTGCAACAATGTGTATGCCATAAAAGAAGACCCATCAGGCAGAATCCTCGTGGGAACATTCAATGGTGGACTCAACATTATCGAGAATCCGTGGAGCGACAGTCCCAAGTTCATCAATAGAAATCATGGTTTACAATTCCCCAAGGAGGCAAATTCCATATACGACATACTTCTGACTCCAGACAGAACATTACTACTTGCCACCAATCATGGTATCTTTACTGCTCATATAGATAAAAATGTACAAAAAATTCGATTTTTACAAAACAAGCGAATACCTGCCGACCCTCTGTCTATCAGCAACAATCAAGCTATGGCGCTACTACGTTCTAACGATGGAACGATATATGTAGCAACTTATGGTGGGGGCTTAAATATCATAGAAAAGGAAAGCCTTCACACTCATCATCTCAAATTTTCGGCACTAACGACCGAAAATGGTATGATGTCTGACGTGGTACTCAACATGTGTGAGGACGCACAAGGCATGATATGGTTGGTATCAGAATACTGCCTGATGAAGTATAACCCCAAGAAACGTTCGTTCACCAACTATTCAGAAAGTCTCTTCACGGGCCATTTCTCCTTCTCTGAAGCAAAACCTCTCTACGTCTCAGAAAGCCATACGATATTCTTCGGTACAACACAAGGCGCATTGACTATCAATGAAAAGACTATAAGAAAAAGTAACTTCGTGCCCAAAATACTTTTTGACGTTCCTTCTCATATAGAACTATCGCCTCAAGAGAAAAGTCTGAGAATTTCGTTTGCTGCCATCGACCTTAACAAGAATGAGCATATACAATATGCATATATGCTTGAAGGTGTAGATACCCACTGGATGTATACAACCGAGAACCATATTAATCTCTCTAACATCCCTGCAGGTACATTCCGCCTAAAGATCAAGTCGACTAACGGAGACGGAATCTGGTGTGACAATGAGACATTTGTCACTATTCACCGCACTCCTTATTTCAACGAACGTCCTATAGCCTGGATGCTTTATGGAGGACTCATACTTATTGCATGCGTACTTTCATTCAGACTGTATAGATACATACGGCGATTGCAGAATGAGATAAAAACTCTGAAACTCTCTGCTGGCGAAAAGATGGAATACATCAAGGTAAGAGTGGCAGACATGATAGACCACAATGCTAAAGAACCCGCCAACACAGATTCCATTGAGTCATCTACCTTCAGATCTAAAGTGGAAAAAATTGTCCTCGAACACTTATCCGACGCCGACCTGAATGTAGATTTCATTGCCAAGGAAATGTGTACGAGTCGCTCCTCTTTATATATAATTATGAAGAAAGAGTTGGACTGCACCCCCAACAACTTCATTCTTGACATCCGATTGAACGCAGCTCACCAAATGCTCCTTGAAGAAAAGAGCCTCAACGTATCAGAAGTAGCCTATCGTTGCGGTTTCTCTGATCCTAAATATTTTAGCCGTTGCTTTAAAAAAGCCATGGGAGTAACTCCATCCGAAATAAGAATGGACTGAACTATCCGCAGCTATACCAACATTGAGCATCAAAAGAGAAGGGAGGATGTTTCAAAGCCATTATTCTTTGAAGCATCCTCCCTATATGATAGATAAGTAGCTTACTTAGCCATCAAATATATGACGTATTGCACGAGACCCTTATCTTTGCTTTACTGCACATATTTAATCCCATCTTTTATCACAATACCATGATAACTTTTGTCTACTTGTTGACCGCTGAGGTTATAGCGGACATGATGGTTGCCAGGAAAAGGCTTATCGACTGATACATCTACAATACCTGTAGTGCTACTCACAAGCATGATTTCCTCTCCAGCCTGAGTTGGGATATCATAGAGATAGGTATCTTCAAGCAGGGTAGCAGGAATCTTACTCTTATCTTTCACGATAGGTTCTGGCATTCCATAAGGCTGCATCAACACATTGGTATTATTACCTTCTGCTGTCTTAAGAGCAACACCACCAGTCTTGTAAAGAGGTGATGCAGAACGCAGGCGAAGATTTCCGCCAATGGTAGACTTAATCGTCAACTTCACAATTTTACCATCAGCCCATTGAAGGTCGGTCACCACAAATCCACCACGTGAACGAAGACCCTTAACCTCACCACCAGCTTTCCATTCAGAAGGCAAGGCAGGAAGGATGTGCAAGAATCCCGCATGCGACTGTACAAGCATCTCAGCAATGGCAGCAGTAGCACCGAAGTTGCCATCAATCTGGAATGGAGGGTGAGCATCAAACATATTGGCGTAAGAGCCTCCGTCCGAAGAAGCTATAGTGACATTAGGATCGAGCAAAACAAGCTGATTCTTCAGAATCTTCATGGCATGGTCGCCATCAAGCATACGAGCCCACATGGCCTCTTTCCATCCCATGGACCAGCCACGAGCTGCATCTCCACGTCCTATAAGACTCTTAAGAACAGCCTGATAGAGCGTAGGATTCTCGTAAGGAGATACCTGATTGCCAGGATAGGCACCCCATAGATGTGAGAGATGACGATGGGATGACGTTTCCTTATCCCAGTCTTCCTGCCATTCCTGCACCTGTCCGTACTTACCTATTCTCCATGGGGTAATCTTCGATTTCAAATCATCGAGGGCATCAGCAAAAGAGATATCTTTATCCAAAGCACGAGCTGCGAGAGCCGTATTCTTCAAGAGGTCGTACACCATTTCATTATCCATTGCCACACCACCAAAAAGAGCTACACTTGCCGTGTTTCCATCACTCTTGGTGAATTTGCCAATGCCTGGATGGTTTTCTGGAGAGTTGCTTGGACAGACTACCATATAACCTGTTTCGGGATCTTTCACAAGAAAATCCTGGAAGAACTCGGCTGCGCCTTTCATCAATGGATACACCTCAGCAAGATACTGTTTGTCTCCAGAGAAAAGGTAACGTTCCCACAAATGTGAACAGAACCAAGCATTACAGGTTGGCCATACTCCTACCGTACCATTATCTACAGCACCCGTGGTACGCCAAATATCGGTGTTATGATGCAGTGCCCATCCACGTGCGCCATACATCTTTTGTGCGGTTTCGGCTCCTGTCACACTTACATCTTTCACCATCTCTACAAATGGCTCATGGCATTCTGCAAGGTTAGTAACCTCTGCAGGCCAGTAATTCATCTCCACATTGATGTTAGAGGTATATTTGGAATCCCAGGCAGGGTATTGGCGTGCATCAGGATTCCATATTCCCTGCAAGTTGGCAGGTTGCGTACCTGGCTGCGAAGAGGAAATAAGAAGATAACGCCCAAACTGGAAGTAGTTAGCAGCAAGCTGCGGATCGGACGTTTTGTGAAATTCCTTGATGCGAAGTTCTGTATCCTTAGCCTCTTGTACTGCATTGCCTTGGAGAGTAAGGTCTACTCGGTCAAACTGATTCTTATATATAGCTTTGTGGTCGGCCAGTGTCGTAGCATAATCCTTCCCACTTGCCTCGTAATCCTGCAAATAGGTGAGAGCTGCAGCGTTTGCATCACCACTCACATCATTGTACTTTTTGAAGTTTGTTGCCTGCGATATAATGATGGTAGCATGGGTGGCTCCTGTGATATTCAATCGGGGAGCATTGGTTGCAGCACCTGCCGTACCTTGTCCATAGATTGTAGTCAGGTCGTCATCGATACTACCATCACAATCTATCACACGAATATATGTACAGAGTTGCAACTTGTTATCCACATTTTCGCATTGGTTGCGAGCTGGACCCATCACTGCCTTGATGGTACGACTGTCATACAGTTCGTTGGAAATAAGTTTCTCGATATTCGTCTTGTTACAACCTGCATAAGATACGTTGAAATCGAGTTTTCCTGCCTGGTCGGCCTCAAGACGTACTACCGTCACATTATCTTTAAACGATGTGAACACCGTGCGCTTATATCCCACATTCTTTATATGATATTCCACATGACTCGTGGCTGTATTCATGTCCAGATAGCGTACATAGCCCTGTGCATCAACAGCATTCTCGGTTTGGGCTCCTTCCATATCATCGAAGCGCTGACCAGGGAATCCGATAAGCATCACACCACCCGCACGATAGCTTGCTCCATGAGACCCTTGAGACATCCAATTGGTGATAGCAAGATTCTGCACCGAAGCATAATCTTTATTGAAAATACCTTGTTGTACTTGCTTCAACACTCCCAATGCATGGGAATTATAATTGGTGTTAGGTCCCTGATCCCAGAAGGTGTCTTCATTGAGTTGCAGTGTGTCACAGGCTACACTACCCGAATGCATAACACCCAGACGACCATTTCCCAATGGGAGTGCTTCCTCCCAATAGCCAGCAGGTTTGTTATACCATAAGTGGTTTTTACTCTCAATAACAGGAGCTGCAATAGGATCGGTATCTGCTGTGGTAAAGCCGAACTTTACGGCTTCTCCGCTTACATTACCAGAAAGGTCAATAACTGTATTCGCAGGCAACTCAAAACGATACGTACTACTCTTAGCAAGCGAAGAATAGGCAAAACGCAAGCTATTACCATTAACAATGGGTTCTATCACTGTCGTCTTATTGGTTGCAACGTTAGTGAGTTTTGCCATCGCACCCTCTGCCAGTTGCACACTCTCATTGAAGTCGATTACTATAAAACCTTTCGTAGCTACATGAGTCTGCATATCAGCAGGACGACTTGTTAGAAACTTTGGAGCCTCATGGTCATCGGCAAGAATATTCACGTATTTCAGATTGTAGTTACTGTTTTTCGTTGCTTTGGTAATGAAAAGACGAACTATCACGCTCTCCTTATCATCAGCATCGAGGTCATATTTCGCATCTACATAGGTATTCCAATGGCTTCCACTCACATAGTCGTCGAGAATTTTCCATGTGACTCCTCCATCCACTGAATAAGCTACGCCAAAGGGTGTAGAACTACTCGACCCATCCCCTATCGAGAAGTTCAACTTCACATTATGAAGACTTACTGTCGGAAAGCTCACTTCAAAGTATTGATCGTGCTTAGAAGCATCATGATAGTCGGCCTTGGAGGTAAACTTATTGATAGATGCTGTGTTAAGGCGCAACAAGTAACTATCTTTGCTTTGCTTCACCTCCCACTTTCCATCACTGGTCTTCAGCGTAAGTTTGTACTGATCCAAAACACCATTACAAGTATTTGGCAAAAATACGGGTTGCTTGGTTTTCCATGCGGTATTTGTAAGTGCAGTCCACCCACTACCATCTGGTGTATAAGTTACTACACTTCCATTACTCGATGCTTCCCATCCTTGTGAGAAGCCCCATGATGCCACTACGGTTTGAGCTGCCGCACATATTGACGGGCAAGCAACAATCAAGCCCAACAATACAAGCATCATGCTGCATAAACGTTTTGTCATTCTGTACATGATTTAGTTTTTTGATGAATGTTTTAATTATTAGTTATCTCTTGGTTGTATATTGAAAATCTGCCGCAAAAGTAGTGATAAATGGTTTTTCATATGTGGATTATCGTCTTTTCATGGTGGATTATCGTCGAAAAACACTATAAAACACGAAACTGTAAAGATTTCGATCTATTTCATACCTCTAAAGAGAAAAATATGCTGCAAAAAAACAAAAGAAATACAAAACTTGATTCAATGGCTAACAATCAAAGACCATGATGCTAACAAAGGCCGAAGACTCTGCACAACTACTGATGGAAAGGAGTACAACAACTGTCGGAAGGCTGCACAATAATTGATATGCAGCCGCACAACAGTTGATGTGTGGTTATAGGAGGTAATAAAACCGAAGACCTCATATAACTAATCTGTGGATTACAGTTACCTTACTCAGGGTTATAAGCTAACTGTTCGACAATAACTCTTTTTGATAACCCCATCACCATTTCAGGTGACCATACTTCTCTTTATACCATAGTTGCCAACCGTTGACTAAGTTTTGCCACACCACGTAAGCACCAGGAGCCACGGCAGCAAGAGGATTAAGGAAGGTAAGTGTGAGCCAAATGCCCACAATCGTATTCTTCTGACCCAAAGCCTGTCCGGCACTGATGCTGGCATCCCAATGGCGCCCAACAGCCTTGCCGATGGCAAACTGGATAAGACAGACGAAAAGCGGAACGATCAGAAGCAGAACAAGAATCCAACCGGATACCGTAGCATGAAGGATATTACGCACCGTCTCGCCCATCAATATCGTCAGATTGAAGCACCACATATAAAATCCCAAATCTTTTATGCTCTTTACTTTATCCACAAACTTCGGCAAGAACCTGCGGCTCAAAAGCGCTAAAAGTAATGGCACCACCAAAACTGTGGTGACATTGCAGAACACCATCATACTCATATAGAGAAACGACACATCAGCACCCTTCTCTACCATCGGGAAGAGAGAAGGAATGATGATCATCGTAAAAACATTGGCTATCACGGTGTAGGTGGTGAGTGAACCTATGCTGCCACCCAACTTCTCCGTCACCACAGCCACGGCAGCTGCCGTAGGACAGATGAAACAGATGAAGGCTCCCTCAAGGATGACCTTTGCCTCGTAATTCTTACCAAAAAAACAGATGGCTATCACCATCAACAGCGCGAGAGATGTACGAATGAGTTGCAGCACAAAATGCCAAGCCTTAGGCTTCATCTCCTTAATCTCTATCTTGCAGAAGGTAACATACAGAAGAGCAAAGAGAACCACAGGCATGAGATGCACAAGCCGTGGTCCGACCGCATCACCCAATGGCTGCAAGAAAGGAACATTGGCAAAAATCAAATATCCCAAGGCTCCCAAAACAAGGGAACAGGGCAAAGCAAACTTTCTGAAAAATGAAAAGAGCTTCATCATATGACCTATTTTTTGGAAGAAAAGAAAAAATCCTCCTTGGCCAACACACGGCTGACTTCGAGAGGATTTTTTAACTCCATTTATATTAAAGCTGAGGCTTTGCTTAATCCTTATTGCTGCGCTTACGCTCCAAGTGATCGAGGATGACCTTGCGCATACGCATACTCTTAGGAGTAACCTCCACATATTCGTCACCACGGATGTACTCTAAGCACTCCTCCAAGCTCATCACGGTCTTAGGAATGACACGAGCCTTATCATCGGAACCTGATGCACGCACGTTAGTGAGCTGCTTAGCCTTAGTGACATTGACAACGAGGTCGTTGTCATGAACATGCTCGCCCACTACCTGACCTGCATACACTTCCTCACCTGGGTCGATGAAGAACTTACCACGATCTTGCAACTTGTCGATGGCATAAGCATAAGCTGTACCTGTCTCCAATGCGATCATACTACCATTAGAACGACGGCTTATCTCACCCTTGAAAGGCTGATACTCCTTGAAACGATGAGCCATAATAGCCTCGCCCTGAGATGCTGTAAGCACATTGGTACGAAGACCGATGATACCACGTGAGGGGATATCGAACTCGATATCCACACGGTCGCCCATGCTGAGCATAGAGGTCATATCACCCTTACGACGGGTTACCATATCAATCATCTTAGAAGCGAACTCCTCTGGTACATTGATGGTCAACTCCTCCACAGGCTCACACTTCACTCCGTCAATCTCCTTGTAGATAACCTGAGGCTGACCTACCTGAAGTTCATAACCCTCACGGCGCATGGTTTCCACGAGCACAGAGAGATGAAGTACACCTCGACCGCTGACAATCCACTTATCCGTAGAATCCTCGAATGGCTGAACACGAAGAGCCAAGTTCTTCTCCAACTCCTTGTTCAAACGCTCCTGGATATGGCGGGAAGTACAGAACTTACCCTCCTTACCGAAGAATGGAGAATCGTTGATGGTGAAGAGCATACTCATGGTTGGCTCATCAACAGCGATTGGAGGAAGTGGCTCTGGATTCTCATAATCACAGATGGTATCACCAATCTCAAACTTCTCCAAACCGATAACTGCACAGATATCACCAGAATCTACATGATCTGTCTTCTTGTGACCCATACCCTCGAATGTATGAAGTTCCTTGATCTTGGTCTTCTCCTGTGTACCATCACGATGGCAGATAGTGATGTTCATACCGTCCTTCAGAGTGCCACGATGTACACGACCTACGGCGATACGACCTGTATAAGAACTATAGTCGAGAGAGGTGATGAGGAGCTGAGGAGTACCCTCCAACTGCTTAGGAGCAGGGATAACCTCTACAATCTTGTCGAGCAAATAGTCGATATTATCAGTAGGAGTCTTCCAGTCTTCTGCCATCCAACCGTTCTTAGCAGAACCATAAACTACAGGGAAGTCGAGCTGCTCCTCTGTAGCATTGAGGTCGCACATCAAGTCGAACACCATCTCATAAACCTCCTCAGGGCGGCAGTTAGGCTTATCCACCTTGTTAACTACCACGATGGGCTTTAAGCCAAGTTCCAAAGCCTTCTGCAGCACAAAGCGAGTCTGTGGCATAGGACCCTCAAAGGCATCGACGAGCAAAAGACAGCCGTCTGCCATATTGAGCACACGCTCCACCTCACCACCGAAGTCGGAGTGACCCGGAGTATCGAGAATATTGATTTTAGTACCTTTCCAATTGATAGACACATTCTTTGAAAGAATGGTTATACCGCGTTCACGCTCCAAGTCGTTGGAATCGAGAACTTCGCCGCTGTTATCCTGGCCGTCACGGAAGAGCTTGCCAGCGAGCATCATCTTGTCGACCAAGGTCGTCTTACCATGGTCAACGTGTGCAATAACTGCAATGTTTCTAATGTCTTGCATTTCTTTTACCTTAAGTGCTTTATGAATTTGGGTGCAAAATTACAAAAAATATCGGAAAAGTTTGCAAGAATAACAAAAAAGTTGTAACTTTGCACCGCATTTTTGAAATGCACATTAATTATTCAATCAATTATTAAGTTTTACACAGCTATGTATTTAGACAAAGCAAAAAAAGAAGAGATCTTTAGCAAGTACGGAAAGTCTAACTCTGATACTGGTTCAGCAGAGAGCCAGATAGCATTGTTCTCATACCGTATTGCTCATTTGACGGAACATGTTAAGCAGAACCGTAAAGATTATACTACAACACGTGCATTGACACAGCTTGTAGGAAAGCGTCGCGCTTTGCTCAACTACTTGTACGACCGCGATGTAAATCGCTACCGTGCCATCATCAAGGCTCTCGGTCTCCGCAAGTAATCTTTGAGCAATTTGCTAAAAAGAACAAAACCTCCCATCGTTCGCAAGAACATTGGGAGGTTTCTTTGTTTTATATGATACAGCCTATCCCATCATTCTCGCCGAGACTAATGGAGTTTTTCAATTTCTGATTTACCGATCTTTACATAGGCCACCAATATAAAAAATGCAAATGTACACAAAGCTGTACATGTTAACATGATAGCTAATATCCATTGACAAACTCCAAATTCCATATTCAAACGGAAAGGCAATGCGCAGGAAGAATATCCCCATGACAAACAAATAATAGTATATATAACCTTAGCCGCCATATTGTCTTTCATAAAAAAGCCATTTAGGAAGGATAAAACACCAGCATAAGAACTTACTATCATACAAATAAAGCCTAATGCCAAAAAAGGGTACAAAAGAAGCATTATCCAAGAGGCATTCATCACATAAGGTGTAATCCACTTAAAGAACAGCCAAAAAAGAAAAGATGACAGCATACTATAAGCAACTGTCATAAGTACAAATATAAATCTCTTCATTTTCTAATATAGAATAAAACATTACTAAAGTAAAACATCCAAAATGCTAATAACTTGAAAAGAATCTTTTCAAATCTTCGCTGCTGCACATATTTTTAAAAGTTAGAATTTAGCAGCAAACATAACATATAAACAACTTTTCTGCAAACCTAAGCATTTAATCACAAATAATCTTTATTTAAATTTTTATAAATGTTCTCCAAATTAGTTATGTCTACAAATGTTTCACATCTATTTCTTATGTATCTACCAGGTTCCCTATAAGAAACTACTGTTGCTGGAACACCAGCGACTGTGGCTCCTTTTGGAACATCCTTTACTACAACAGCACCAGCTCCAATTATTGCAGAGTCTCCAATGATTACATCTTCAACTATACAAACAGAGGGACCAATATAGACATTATTTCCTATTATAGCAGCTTTACCGTCGTTTGACCCAATTGTCGTAAAGTGGCTAAGATTACAATTTCTCCCAATAATAGCATTAGGATTGACGATTATATTAATACCATGCCCTAAACATAACCCAGGTCCAATATCCGTTGTTGGATATATTTGGATACCATAGATTTTAGACAATCGCTTGTGCATGATAGAAGCAATCCAATAAAAGGCATTCGGTAAAGAAGCTAAACGCAACCAAAAGCAGTAGCTAAAGCTATGATTTCTACTTGTTATTATATCAGCAACAATATTCAATAAAGTTGGTGATTTTCCATAACGGGCATAATCACATTTTATGTAAGTAAAAATTCTCTTTAAGTTTTTATTCATTTTTAATAATCTTTCCCGTATAGTATTGTAGAGGAAAATGGTTTTACACAAATTTGTTGAAGGCTATCTGCTGCTTTTCTATCTCCTGACAACACGTCAGTATAATGTTCGTAACATAAAAAATCCTTTATATTAACATCAAAACAATTATAACTTGGATTGACAATAACAATAATTTCCTCGGTATTTTTACACACCTCATCTATACTTCTGCTATTATATCTTTTGTATATCAAAAGCTGACTATCATCATGCAATAGAATTTGCCATATTCCATCTGCTAACCATTTGTTTTCTCTTCTAAAATGGATTAAGCATGAATATACATTTCTTAATTTTTCACGACCTTCCTTTTTGAATGGCTCCCAATAATTTTCATCCCATTCCATACATCTACGACAATCAGGATCTACATTTCCTTCCATTCCTATTTCATCACCATAATATACCATAGGAGTACCTAACGATGTAAACAACAGCACTACAGAAATAATACATTTGCTAATTTTTTCATCATAGTTTTGTTCACTTTCTATTTGGGTCATTATACGCGCAGTGTCATGATTACTTAAGTAATTTATAACACCTTTATAAAATGTTGAAGGATAACGCAACCATAAAGACAACAAGTGTTCTACAAATTCTGTTGAGCACCATTTTCCTGTTATGAATTTGATTACAATTTCATGCCAATGATGGTTAGTTATTCCTGACAAGAGTTCATTATCTAACCAATGTTCACCATTATGCAAAATCTCTCCTAGAAGCCATTTATTGGAAAATTTTGAACTCAAAACATTTTGAATGTTTTTTATAAAAGTATCACCCAGTTCGTTAGCAACATCCAGCCTCCATCCATCAACATCTATTAGCTTAGTCCAATATTCTATAACATTTAGCAAATAAGCAACACAGTCTTCGTTACTGGTATTTAAAATCGGTATGTGTAAAAGATTGGCAAACCCTCTCCATTTTTCATTTGTCTCCCATTCGAACCAATAATAGTATGGTGTTTCTTTACCACACTTTTTTATTTCATCGACCAGATGGATAACCTTACCTCTATTATTTTTAATTCTGATTTTTTCACTGCAATGATTAAATACTCCATCCAAGACGACTTTTATATTATTTTCATGCGCAACTTCTACAAGGTTTATCATGTCTTCTTTGCTGCCAAATGAATTGTCTATAGAAAAATAGTCTTCAGTATCATATTTGTGATTCGAAGGAGAAGTAAATACTGGCGTAAGATAAATTCCTCCTATACCCATTTTTTTAAGATATTGCCCATCAAAAATAATTGCATGAATTATGCCTTGCAAAGTTCCTCCATAAATGGCATGGTGATAAAAATCATTTGTGGGTGGCCGGGTTTGCCAAGAATAAGAGCCTATAGTTTCCTTGTGCTTTCTATATCGGTCAACAAATATCTCATAAAAGGTGCATCCATTAAGCCAATGAGGTAATTGAGGTAAATAACGTTTGTAATCTTTTTCTCTTATCATCGGGATTGTAAAAGCAAAAGGAATGGCTTCTTCCTTATTTTTGTGACAACCGATTTCCGAATGCCAAAAATATGTTTTACTTTCAACCTTAACGATAAAGTTTATATCACATTTCCAAACATTAATAACACACTCCCATATGCTTTTTACATTTCCTCTATATATTGAATGACAATTCTTATGATAAAAATCAGCATTGCAGTCATACCTATATTTCCAAAGCACTTCAACGGATTGCAAATAATCGTACGAAATAGCACAGACTATTTTTATGGTTTTCTCATCCAAAAGATAAGCAGAAACCAAAACTTTGTCACTATTGGCGTTGTGAATCAGAAAATAAGACATTTATCTTGATTTCAATACCAAAGAGTCCAATATTTCATCGGAATTTTCACATGACTTCATTATACTTGTCAGTGCTTTACGCCCAAGAGTACATCCCTTGCAGGGTATGTCTAAGAACATTCCTTGTTTTACTTTTTGTCGCAAAGCTTTTGCTCTATCAGAATTCCAAATTTGCTCAAAATCATTCTCCAAGAGATTTCCAACAATTGGCTTATAAGTAAAACAGCAGATGGACACATCTCCATTTGGACGTATAGTAGACATTGACCACAACCCAAAACAAGTTGTAGGAGTTTCAGAAGTTTCTTCTATATTCAATTCGTCAATATATTGTTTCAGATTGTTGTCAAAAATGGAATTGTAGGTACCTGCCAATGCTATATTGTACTTATTTGCCTTTTCTTTGAAACGGTTAATTGATTCCTCAACTATTAACTTATCTTTTGGTGTAAAAAGCATTTCGTGTGGTGCAAAATCCCATGGATTAATTATTGCACCGCCCAATTCGCCTACTCCCTTTTCTTTAGCAAAACCAACCATGGAATCTAAATTATCTATATTGATTTTAGAAATCACACTATGAAATCTAAGCAGCAAGTTACTTCGCCTATATTTCTTTATCAAATTCAACGTTTCCATAATTTTAGCATAGGAACCTTTTACTCCCCTCGACTTGTCATGTTCCGCTTCAATATGACTGTCCAATGATATCGTTATTATATCAGCATTTTTTATAATACGTTCTGCATTTTTCTCATCGAATAACGTGCCATTAGTCCACAAATGACATTTTATTCTATTTTGTTTAATACATTCCATGATAATGGGTAAATCTTTACGACATAGCGGTTCACCACCACCTATCAATAAAATTTGTTTTACCCCCATCTTTCCCATGCAATTGATGTTTTTCAACAACACATCTGTTGGTATTTCATTCAAATGCTTAACGTAATCTTCTTTGTGCGTTCTATCACACATAGGACAACGCATATTGCATCTGATTGTAACTTCTATTGAAACTGTAGCAGGAGCTTTAAAACCAGTTTCTTCTATCCATGATCTGTACAACTTATTCATCATATACTCTAAAAAATATTTATTTCGGATTAATTCAAGTTTTAATTATCTTACACTCTTGTATAATTGAAACATAGAATCCAATTAATTTCCAAAGATTATATTACCTATATGATCTTGAGACACAATATTTTCCTCCATTTTTTTCTTTAGCGACCTAAACAACTTAGATACACAATCATTAGTCTTTTTGAAACAATTATCTAATTCAACATTACCTCGTTTTAATCTAAATGGATCAAACAACCCATTTACAATATTGTTGTCTCTCCAATTTAATGCGACATATGTTTTATACTTAGCACCGAAGAAGATTGTTAGCATGTTATCTCTATTTTCTTCGCTAATATTTATCTTTCTCATTTCCAACTCCTTTACTACTGCTTTAATAAATAGAGAAGGCTGTATTTCTGAATTAAGATATCTTATAGCCACATCCAAAAGTCCCAATTCGGCATTGATAGCACCTAATAATATGGGGACGGACACCCCTAAATTCTCAGCATAAATTGAATGATAATCTTTCTTGAAAATATCATATATATGCATTTTATCCTCCTTAGATAAAGACTTAGCGACAGAAGGAAATGACTGAAGTATCGTCAACAAACTTTTTGGCAAAAAATTCTTGTTACCTAATGGATTAAACTTATAAACGGTTGACATACCTGGTACATATACTCTTACACATGGAAAACCCAAGAAATTATTGTCACGAATATAAACATCTGTAGAAATACTAAGGCATAATTGCATGAGCAATTTAGAACCTTTATTATTATCATAATCGGCTATTTGTTTCCATTGAACAAATTTCCATGATGGTACAGAATAAAATATACTTAAAGGGATACTTCCATAGTTTGATCTAAACATTGTACTCCAATTTTTTAATGTATCCCATTTTTGCAAATTAGATAAATCCCATGAAGTCAAAAAATTCTCATTACTTTTTTCTGAAAAATCACACCCTTGCGCTAATTCTGTAAGACATCGTTCTAAAGCAATACAGAACAAGGGATGACACCCAAACTTTATCCTATATTTTTGCCTTAAATAATCAATAAATACTATACAAACTACAGGCAGTTTATTGCCAAGACTTCCATCAAAAACCAAAAGCTTAAAAGGCCCTTTCTTTTCCAATTCTATAATAGTATTATATAATTCAGGACTATTTTCTTTAATAAAAGCTTTTGGGATTTCAGGCGGAGTCAATTGCTTAGTAAAAATCATTTCCAATGCGTAACGCTCAATGACCTCAGAAAGTGCTTGACACAAAGCTTCATCAAAAGAGTTACCAGATGCCATTCCGTTAGAACGACACAAACGTCTTACTATTTCAAAAGGAAGTTGAACAACTTCTTTCTTCATTATACTATAAAATGGTATTGATTTGAATGACTCATTGTTATCATTCCATTGGGTCCATATTTCATATAAATCTTGATCTGAAGGAAGAATATTATCTGACTCTTCATAAGATTTTCTCATATCTTCTTTTAAATCAATATGTTTTTCCAAAATAGTCTTTAAAGAAACTGAGGATTCATCAGGAAAATATGTGAAACCACTATATTTAATTGTTGCGTCATCCATCATATCTATAAGCAAATCGGGTAAATGGAGATTTTGTAAACGCTCCATCATTTCCCCATATGCACTTGCTCTACTAAAATCTTCAGTTGTCCCCTTCCCATTCGTTCCCCATTCAAGATTTTCAATCTCCAATCTTGTCGAATATAGATGAGTTGATGGTTGCAAAATCGTTTCTGACCATTTAAGCCCCAAACTTTTTAAAATATTTTGAGCACACGTTATAGTTATTAATGGTGGTAAATCTTTGTATTTAGAGTATTCCATATTTTTAAACAAATTTTTCTTATATATATTGGCTTACACCAAAACAACACATATAATCTATAACTAAAACTTGTGAGATTATTCTCTTTCCCATCAGTAATAATCGCAACTAATTTTCCAATTATATCTGAATTTTTAATTCCAAAGTCATAGACAATATTATTATCACCACAAAGCGTATATGTCCCATCGCTGTGAATTTTAACTATTCGATGCAATAAATATCTTCCACTTGGTCTCTGTACAAGTACAATGTCCCATTTTCTAATATTTTCTGTTTCATTTTTTATGACAAGAATATCTCTTCCTTCTTTTATCAAAGGAAGCATACTTTTTCCTTTGTTAGAATACACTAAGACCCCTTTATCATCAAGGATTTTCTTAAATATTGTCATTTTCAACAAGACCAATTTCTATTAGCTTATCTAAAAAAGAATTCGTGTCATTTTCTACGATGGTTTTGTCACCATCATAAGTTTCCTTCATTATCTGAATGACCGAATCACGAGATATATCTTCATTTAAAAGTTCCAAGATCTTCTTGCCAGTATTATTCAAAAACAATAAATTTTTAAAAGCAAGAGCATCTTTACCCACAGCTATCCCAATGTTTTGGTCAGCAATGCTATTTACCGATATTTTATATTTTAGTCGCATGCTCTTTGAATTTTTTTATCATTTGCCTTTTTATTAAATGCTCGTCATACTCTATCAATTCGTGGAAACATGTATTGTTTGTTTCACATTTTTCTAATTTCAAACAATCAGGGAAAAGACGACAAATCGAACATCTTTCAAGAGGCATATTATATTGAGTCCATTTATCTATTTCCCTTCTATTCATATAGGCTGGTTCACAAACATTACCTATATATAAAGATTCCCATTTGTGTTCACATAACCCTATATTACCATCAGGGAAAATAATAATAGACTCTAAATTACTATCAGCCTTACAATGATTGAGTCTAACCTTGTCAAAATAAGCATATCCAAAATCCATACTCTTTTCTTCAATCAACGTCTGAAGAGCTAATAGTTTTGATAAGGCATCTTTTCTGTTTTCAAAATCTTCAAGAATCTCAAATAAAGGCATAGCATAAATTTTGCAAGTCTTGTAGTTAGAAAAATTATCAGCTAAATAATCTACTAATTCTACCAAATCTGAATAGTTTTCAAGAGATAAATTTAATCTAATTGTCACATTAATATCATTATCCAACATCTCTCTTATATTACATAGGACTCTTCCAAAAGGATTATGTTCTTTGTTTATATAAGATTTAATATGATTATATTTATCTTTAGTACCATCTAACGTTATTTGTATTTTCTTTAAATGCCATTTATGCTTCGCTTCTTGTATCATTTTTTGTGTAAACAAGAAGCCATTAGAGGTCATATGTGATTCAAAACGAATACCTAAGTTATTCAGCACATCAGTTATCTTTTCTATAGAAGCAACGTTAAACAAAGGTTCGCCTCCAAACCAATGAATTGTAAGTTTATTGCCTTTATAATTGTGCTTTATGAAGTTTGCAGTAGTTAAAGTTACATCATGCGACATTCTTACTTTCGAGAATGAATTTTCAAAGCAATAAGAACACCTTGCATTACAATCTGTAGTTGTAAATATGGTATAATTCCGAATTTCTCCTCTATTCTGATGACTTATCTCCTTTATTAGTTTCTTTATGTTTAATACAAACTTAAAATCTTTAAAAGAATTAGGTACAAGAAACCATTTATTCACTAAAATTTCTTTTTCCTCTTGTAAATTCTTGTATAAAACATATTCTTTTGTCAGAAGATTGTATGCAAGCACACCTTCTAGAATAGGTACACTGAATACAAATGTTGGAAATCTATATTCCACATTTAAATTGTAAACTTGCTCCCTCAATATTTTATGTATCAAGGGAGCAATAGGTTGTAAAACCGTCATTTGTTGGTATAATTAATCACCACAATGACCATCACCACAACAATCACCAGTAGAAATCACCTCGTTTTCATCAAGAGCGACAACTTCAATTGAAGGATTTTCAAAAACTTCTTTTTTCATTTTTACAAAAATTAAAAATAATACATGTCCATTATTTCTCAGTTGGATCGCATAGGTTGGACTTCACCTAATATGATCACTTTTTCTTTGTATCACATAAAAACTTTAATTATTCCAATCTTGTGGTTTCTTCTGCAAATAGTCACCTAAAGCGAGAAGCAATTTTCCCACAATTTTCTGAATTAAAGCCAAAATCCAAAGGATTACATTCTTCACTACATCCAATACTTTCTTTAGTTTTTCCATAAGATACTCAATTAATGATTAATAAACTTATATATTATTCGTTCGAAATTTCTATTAAGCGAACATTATCAATCCCACAACTATCAAAAATGCTATTAGAGTATAGATATTCCAAACTACCCAACGGAATAACCAAAAGGCAATACCGAATATCACTATAATAAATGAAATAACATAAAAACCGATATAACCTACAATACAACTTAAAACTAAGCTTAGAATTCCCATGCCCAGTCCGTCTTGGATAAAAGTGGAAATAACAAGAACTACCAAATATAACAAGGCCACCACCAAAAAATAGTATTGCCACTGCACTTGTCAATGCGGAATAAATACCATCATACCAATTACCAAAACGTCTTACCATATTATCCAAACGTGTCCACCAACTTCCGCTCGGAGTATTGTCATCCTGTACACTGTACGATGTCCCAGCTTGATAATGCGGCAAAACACTACTCGACTTTTTAAAGATTCGTCCAAATTTAGCAAAAAAAGTTCCTCTCTTACTTTCCCCATCTTCAGTACTTGAAGAAATTGTAAATAGCTCATCAAACTTTTTAGATTCATCGGGAATGCCTATAACTACATTTACAGACTTTGTGGTTATAAATGGACCATCGAAGGTTACAGTCCAATCACCACCATCTTTATAGCACGTACCATTAGCATTACCATAACCAATACATTCATACTCTCCAGAACCATTAACAAAAATATTACAAGAATGTTTCATTGTAGTACCAGCCCATGAGTTAAATGTAATATTCACTGTAATAATTCCAACATGTTTGGTGCTTAAAGTCAACTTTGGTGTCAAAAAATGCACCCCACCAGGCAACGCACTCGTATAATCATTTAATACTTGCCCTGAATTAGAATAATTTGCAAAAACAACATTAGTTATTTCGATTGGAGCGTTAGCCTGCAAAGATGGATAAATTTTCAAAGGAACACGGATCAATTCCGCATTTTGATAGGAAACGCAGTAAGTAAAATCTCCAGGCTGCTTAAAGAAAGTCCCCCGTGAGTTTCCCCAACCAGTAAGTTCGTACACTTTCGAACCTGAAAGATTAATATTTTTTATATCGTATTCATCGAATATTTCACCTTTCGAATCGAGTATTATGATATGGAATACCTGGTTAGAAAGATAGAAGTTTGTATCAATAGTCATTCGTGGAGTCAGATAATACAAACCGACTCGCATAGGAATTCCATAATCATCAATAATTTTATTATCATTATTAAAATTGGCAAACTCCACACATTTTATCTCAATCCTTGGGATATTCTGTTCCTCTCTTTTTTGCTCAAACTCTGCCAGTTTTGTTTTCAATAATTTTGCAAAAGCGGCAAATACAACAGCATCACAAAATCCGACTTCGCGAGCAACACCTGTCAATTGCTTACTATTTGTTTTGATATCAAGATTATTAGGATGAAGATTTTCCGTACCTTTCAAAAAACTGACAGCATTTTCCAGGAGTTTCTTGTCGACTTGATTTATTTGATTATTCACCAACACGCTAAATATAGCTTCTATTGACTTCACTTCTTGTTCAGACAATTGTTGCTGTATTCTGGGGTTAGATAAAAAAAGATAAGCATCTAAAAAATTCGTAATATACCTATTAATAATAATAGGATCTACGACAGGTTCCTTTGAAGTTTTATTATTCTCAGGTGCTTGTTTCTTCTGTTCTGAACGCTTTTTGTGGAATTTTTCTAATAGTTTTCCTTTAAATTCCTCATATGTAGCCTCATCATTAGTAAACATATCACGAGCTACCCCCGTGAGTTGTTTGCTATAAGTTTTAATATCTAAATTATTCGGATGAAAATTCTCACATTTTTTTAATATATCAATAAACTCTCTTGCAGTATCCTCAACCTCATCCTGAGCATAACGTTTATTCCAAAGGTTACTTAGCCCTTCAATTGCTGTCCATTCTTCTTGGTCAAGCTGGTCCTTGATTTCTGCACTTTTTAAGAACTGGCATGCTTCCACCCAATTCTTTACATTACGATTTAATATGATTTGATCCATCCTATAAAGATTAATAGTTTTAAAAGGGACCATTTTCTACTAATAGCCCCTTCATATTTTTGAACAATCACAAACTATTCTATATTCATTGAAGCTAAAAGAGTTTGGGATGTCAGCAATTCTTCTTCGCTCTTCACACCTGTCACTTTAAGTTGAAAATCTATATCATCATGTTCCACTTGAGCATGAACAGATAACATGCCTTCGTTATCTATATTAAAAGTAACATGAACAGGAGAACCCTTTGGCCAATCTTTGTTTAACAATAATTTCGCAGGTTCAGAGGTAACTAAACGGCAAAATTTATCCTCAACGGTAGAATCAGTTTCTGGATTTGTAAAATCGCTTTCCCAAATAGGTAAGGTCAGAACATGCTGATTTTCATAAGCTGTACAGAATTCCCGTTTAAAAGAAAAAGGAAGACTCGTATTCGCAAATATCATATTTCCCACTTTATTTTCAACAAGTCCTAAACCATAAGTCTTGCTGGTCACATTCATGACACGGGCACGATCGCCACGAATAGGAGCTGGCCGATCATCTCTATCACCTTCCTCATACTCTTGTACGGCCTGAGAATAAGCTTCATTCATTGCATAGATTGCCGCACCCTTAGCAACAACCTCATCTACATCACCTATTCTTGCATCAACCCCATACTCTTGATCAATTCTTGCCTTAACCTGTGGCATACGGCTACTTCCACCAACTAACAAAAACTCATCAATTTTTTCAAATCCTTTCTTACGAGCAATCTCCAAAATAGAATTAGTAGCGTCAATAGTCTCATTCAACTTACTAATAGTCAAACTATCAAACAATTCACGAGTTATTTCAAAGCGAGCAGACTTTCCTTCCCAATTGATGTTAACATTTACCTTATTTTTACCTGTTAGTAACTTCTTTTTATTTTCTGCCATATTAAGAAGTGTATTCTTAAGCATCGTGTCGCCGTCAAAAGAAAAGTTAGTATCATTTGCACTATTAAATGCATCTAACATATAAGAAGCCAACTCAGTATCCCAATCTACACCGCCCAAATGATGATCTCCACCTGTAGCTATAACCTTAATGGCTCCCTTGTTCACTAATATTATAGTAACATCAAATGTGCCGCCGCCCAAGTCATACACCAAAATGGTTTTTCGTTCATCTACTTTTGTTCCATAAGCAATTGCTGCAGCTGTTGGTTCGTTTATGATAGACAGCACATTCAAGCCAGCGATGATACCAGCTTGCTTCGTCTGCATACGCTCCTTATTACCAAAATAAGCAGGACAAGTAATCACAACATCTTTAATAGGCTCAGGAAAACCATTAGCATCATTGGCATCCTTAACCAATTTCTTTAATATCAACGCTGATATTTCAGAAGGATCCAGATGATAGGGAGTGGTATTTAAAGACTTGTCAAAAGCTGCATCATTACCCATTTCTCGCTTGATAAAAGACACAGCCTTTTCTGGTTCTGTTTCCAACATAGCTTTTGCATCCTTACCAACCAAGACATTATTTTCATCCTCAAAATAAACTACAGAAGGAGTGGTTGCATCTCCTTCAAAATTACGAAGTACTATAGCTTGATCAAACTGATCTACCTGAGCTATACAACTATATGTTGTACCCAAATCAATTCCATATACTGCACGACTTTTATCCATAATTATATTGATTTAATAATAAAAATAACTAAAATAAAAAGAATATACTCTCTACTTATTGTACTTATAAACATCTACTACAGCTGGACGGAAGTACACTTCTCGTTCAGCACCCCTTGCTGGATCAAATGCCATATAAGAGAAGCCACACTGACACACCTTGGCAATTACATTATTTTGATTCTCATCCGTAGTAGGTATCAATCTGTTTACCCGATGCTGCCCCTTAGCGAACAAAGCACCAACTTCTGGGATATAGATATCCAAATCATACTCATCACTCAAAGTATCAGTTATAAGAAGCATAAAATGTTTTATCTGCTCAATCAGTTTGTCATACGCCCCCTCTTCTACCTTAGCAGCCTCGGTTTTATAATATTCATAGGTACGCGCAATACTATCATAAATCATAACGATTGAGTTTTTATATGGTTTCAGCATCTTAGCATAGAGATTGTTTTGTAGTTTCTCTAATTCTTTATGCATATTCTTCATGACATCATCTCGTTGTTCAAGCATCTTACAAGACCGTGCCACTTGAGATAGTTCTTGAGACAAAACACCAAAATCAATACTCGTTGCAGGAGTTCTATGTTCAGGTCTTTGATTATTTTTTTCTTCGCGCAAAGTATTCAATTCTTGTACTTTAACATCAAGTTCTGCCTCTTTTTCTTTTAATTTTTCCTCTATTTCCTTTTTTTCAGCCAAAACTTTGTCTAAAGATTTTTGTCGTTCTATAATCTCTGCTTGAGCAATAGAATAATCATTCCGTAAATTCTGCAATTCAGAATTCAATGAATCCAATTGCTCTTGTATCTCTAACGAATTTGTTTCCATTTCTTCATTAATCTTTGACTCTGCTTGTTTTTTTATCAACTCACTAAGTGTCGCTATTTGTTTTTTTAAATCAGCAACATTTTCATTAATACTTATTCCGAAAAATCCCATAGTTATTGTTTTAAGTAAAAAAAAATTAGCACATCTTCTCCAAATAATCTTTAGGAATATATGCTGTAAAAATCGTTCCAACACCTTCGATTATTAAGCCAACTCTTGTCTGTCCCTTGATTCGACAAACTTTACCTTCAAAGCCAACAAACTTTCCTCTGACAATTTTCACCTTGTCATCCTTTGCAAACTTAAATTTGGCGTCAGGAACAAACAACTTATCCTCTTCTTCTACAGCATTCCACTTGATAAAAGAATTCATTTGCTTTGCTGGTATCACCAAGGGTTTGATGCCTTTCCTGCCAACCATTCTTCCTGTTTCATCCCTATAAGGTACATAATAATGATGAAAGAAACCGAGTTCACCCTTGCCCACATATTTTTTCATTTCAGCCTCTGTGCTCTTTACAAACAAGAAGTTAGGAATTAAGGACACCTGTTTGTTTTTACGCTTACCATTCTGCACAATACATTTATCTTGCACTGGCAAGAAAACCTCTATTCCTTTCGCCTCCAAAAATTCCTTCGCTTTCTTCTCTTGTCCATACGCAGCCCTCATCAAAAACCAAACCGCCTCTTCCACATTTGCTGCAGAAGAGGCGGTTTTTATATTGTCTATAGAGAATTTTGCACTCAGCTTTGAAACATAAGTAGGGGTCACCCCATTATGTATATTATAGGGAGACATAGCTACATTTTGTATGCCACTGTTAGGAGAGTTTTCTCCTTTGTTTTGTCCTTTAAACAAAGAGACAGGCCTTTTATTATTAGGCATAGGTTTTAGATTCTTATATAACATAAAAAGAAAAAGCGGGGATCATGCCTAGTTACCCGTTCTACAAACTGAGGTCCTGAGATTACCCATCATCGCTGAACGAGCAACCACAGACCCCACGCCGATATGAATTATATACATCATGATATAATCATACAACGTGACATCTGCTAGTTGCCATGTTCTTGACGATGATTTGAAATTTCTCAGGTTTCAGTTTGTCATGAACAAGCGCGTAGCAAACGCCCTTCCAAATTTATATTTGTCCCACTCCCTTGCTGTCCCCTGCATTATTCATGCATTCTACAGCTATCGGCATGGGATATATTTGCAAAAGTACAAGAAATAAATGGAACTTCAAAACTTTTTCAAAAATATTTTTCAAAAAAGATAAAAACAGATGCGTTTATGCATTAGATGATATGGGTTGTTAAGAAAAGAAGAAAAGAATGACAAGAAGAAACAAGTTTTAGTCATCCTTTCAAGCATAAAAATACTTATTGGGGAAACAAAAGGGCATCACCTATAAAGAAGACTCCACACTAAAGTTTCCTTTATAAAGGAAATTTTCAATCATTTTCCTTCCCCTATAAAGGAAACTTGAAAGTATACACCGATATTTCAACCAACATCATATAATATTAACTAGAATCTTGCATAGATATTAATGACATTCACGTCATACCACTTTGAAAGAAGCAAAAGAAAGGAATCTAAGACTCGCACACCCATAAATAGAAGCCCTAATTAGATAAATAGCGACTATATTCCTAAAAACAGGTCAGCATCAGCCTGACGTGTTTCCTTGGAACGTTTGAATCTACGGGCTATTTGCAGTTTCAGCACCCTGTCAACAACAACCTTACATATAGCCCAAGCTACCAAATACCCCAAGGCAAAACGATAGTCGTAAGCAATCCATACCAACGCAGCCAACATCCAAAGCCATTTCACTACGAACAGAAGTATACGTTTGTTTCTCACATAACTGCTCTCACGCTTATCAATGGGATTATTATAAGACTGATGCTTGCCCTGTCCATCTGCTATAAAGCTGTAGCGATGATTGTTGTATGTGTAATAAGTGAAATAGAAGGGAACATAGAGGAGTTCACCTTGGTTGGTTAGTTCGATGTTGGTAGAAGTCTTTAACTTGCGCACCTTTTGATTGCCAATCTGAGCATGCACGCTGCGCATCGCCAACTCATCCGTATGTGCCTTGCCCCACTTCTTCCATACATCCTCTGCACTCATAGTAGACAAGGCAGTGAGAATATGACTATCAGTGGCATCAATGTTGTCTGCCACAAAAGGACTCAGAGCCTCTGTATCGTTAGGCAAGCAAGCTGTAAAGTCGCGAAGTTCCTTGGGAAGTTCACCCTTGCCATCGTTGGCTAAGAACAAGTAGGCCATCTTGCCTGTTGCATTGCCATGAAGCTGCTGCTGATTTGCGCCATTGCCGCTCCACGCCACCTGATAGGTGCCCTCATAAAGATACATGGGAAGATAGATACAGAAAACATCCTGAGCAGTGATGGCTTGAAACACATCGCATGGCACATAATCGGTATCGACCAAGGTTTGCGCCATCAAATGCTTGAAGCCCTCCACATCCATCGTGGGCAACACATAGCGCATGGGCATGGACGCATCGACCGCCTGGGACAAAGGGCGTTCCATCCTATTGTGACAAACGGGACACGTTATCGCCTGTTCGAATGCAAAGAAGTAGGTTAACTTGGCATTGCATGCAGGGCATTTCAATACTTGTAATTTTCTTGTCTCTGCCATATCTTCCTATTTTTATATATTTTTCTACTATGTGAAATTCTCTATTCTTCATGCATGATTTCCCGCAGAGGAACCATAACGAAGTCTCGTTCCTCCATCAAGGGATGAGGAATCTGGAGATCAGGCTCGTTGATGTGAAGATTGTCGTAGAGAAGGATGTCGATATCGATGATGCGGTCGTGGTATTCGCCATTCAGCGACTTGAGAGTGCGCCCCATCTCCTGCTCCACACACTGAGTGGCCTCGAGCAACTGGCGAGGCGCTAAGGGCGTGAGCACACATATACAGGCATTGATAAAGTCGTTGGGCGAAGAATAGCCCCATGGCTTCGTCTCATAGAGAGAAGACTGACGCTCTACATCGCCTATCAACTCCCCTATCCTCTCGATGGCCTCGCGGATATTACGCTTGCGGTTGCCCAAGTTGGAACCAAGGCTAAAATATACTCGATGCATGATATGTGGCTTCATTCTGCGCTTCGTGATTCTTATGATCGAATCACGAAGCGCTTATTTAATTTTCAGAAAAACGTACTTTAAAAGTAAGACGAGAGAACTCTCATCTTAGTCGTTGAGAATGAGCAGAGAGTCGCCAAAGCAACCAAACATATAGCCATTCTCTACTGCCTTGGTGTAAGCCTCATAAACGAGATCGTAGCCACCAAAAGCGGCAGTACTCATCATCAGCGTAGACTCAGGATGATAGAAGTTGGCCACCATACTATCGGCAAGTCCGAACTCGTAAGGAGGGAAGATAAACTTGTTGGTCCAACCATCAAACTCCTTCATCATACCATCAGTGCCTACAGCAGTCTCTGTGGCCTTGATGACACTGGTGCCTATGGCACAAACATGGTGACCAGAACGCTTCGTGTTGTTCACCAACTCGCAAGCTTCCTTGCCAATGTGCATCTGCTCTGAGTCCATCTTATGCTTGGTAAGGTCTTCTACCTCTATCTCGTGGAAGTTGCCTAAGCCGCAATGCAGAGTGATGAAGGCTGAGTTGATGCCTCTAATCTCCAATCGCTTCATGAGCTCGCGCGAGAAATGCAAACCTGTGGCAGGGGCAGTAACAGCACCTTCTTTATCGGCAAAGACACACTGGAAGTCTTCCATATCCTCCTCAGTGGCATGATGTACCTCACGCTTGTCGATGATATAACGTGGCAGTGGAGCCTCACCCAAAGCGAAGAGTGAACGCTTGAAGACATCGTGCTGTCCGTCCTCATCGTAGAGGAATCGGAGAGTACGGCCACGACTGGTGGTATTGTCAATAACCTCAGCCACCATCTCATTAACCTCATCGAAGAAGAGCTTATTACCGATACGGATTTTTCGAGCAGGCTCTACCAGTACATCCCAAAGACGCATCTCCTCGTTCAACTCACGAAGCAAGAACACCTCTATCTTGGCATCGGTCTTCTCCTTGGTGCCATAGAGACGAGCAGGAAACACTTTTGTGTCGTTGAAGATAAAGGTATCGCCCTCATCAAAATAGTTAACGATATCCTTAAACTCAATAAACTCGCCCTCTATAGGATTTCCGTTCTCGTCCTTGCGGTACATCTCGATAGTTTCAGACTTGCGGTGAAGTACCATCAGGCGTGCCTCATCACGACGAGTCACCTCAAAAGTACGTTCCTCGCCAGTGGAAGTCTTAACAACGCGCTTGGTCTTGTGTGGATAAAGCGCCACCTGTGCCTCAGGCAACTTAAAGCTAAATTGTGACAGTTTCATTTATTATTTGTCTCCTTTCTAAATATCTATATATATGATTTACTTGGATTATTTCTCGTTTCGAGCATTAGAAGCTATGCCCTCATCCTGCACGAGGTCTTCAAGTTCCTGCTGAAGAAGCCATTCCTTAAAGTGCTCAAAGCTCACACAGTTGTCGACAGTGAAATCGCCCACTCGTGTGCGTCGCAGTTGGGTAAGGAAAGCACCGCTACCTAAAGCTCTTCCTAAGTCGCGAGCCAAAGAACGAATATAGGTTCCTTTTCCACATACCACTCGCAAGCTCACCTGCTTGGCCTCATCATCATAGTGGGTAAGTTCTATCTCATCGATACGCACCGTCTTGGGCTTAAGGGTCACGTCCTCGCCTGCTCTGCGCAGTGCATAGGCTCTATCACCATTCACCTTCACGGCACTATATGTGGGGGGTACTTGTTGTATTTCGCCCACAAACTGGCACAAGGTTTCTTCCACCAGTTGTCGGGTGATGTGACGAGTGGGATAAGTATGGTTTACAGTATGCTCAAGGTCGTAGCTGGCTGTTGTAGCACCCAACTGAAGAGTTGCAGTATACTCCTTGGTATGGGTCTGCAACAGTTCTATCTCCTTAGTCTTCTTGCCTGTGCAAAGCACAAGGACACCTGTAGCTAAGGGGTCGAGCGTTCCTGCATGTCCTATCTTCACCTTGTGGTGCAACGTTTTAGAGAGCACATAGCGAATGTGAGCCAAGGCTCCGAAGCTTGACATACGGTAGGGTTTGTCGATGGCAATGATTTCTCCTGTCTGGAAATTCATGTCTGGCAAATAGAGTTTTGTCGTTTTTTAATGTTAGAATGAGAAAAGGATGGTAAGTAATCCTGCTATGGCGCAATAAACACCAAAATAGATGAGCTTGCCTTTCTTGACAATGTTAATCATCCACTTGCAAGCAAGACAGCCTGACACAAAGGCTGCAATGAAACCTATAGTCATGGGCAATAACTCGATGCCTCCAAAGGTTTCTTCGCCCTTCATTCCCTTCAGCAAGTCAAGCAGTGCTTCACCAAGAATAGGAGGAATCACCATAAGGAATGAGAACTGTGCCATCTTCTCTTTCTTGTTACCGAGCAAGAGGCCTGTGGCTATGGTTGTACCAGAACGTGATAAACCTGGCAATACAGCCAAAGCCTGTCCTAAACCGATGACAAAGGCGTGCCACAAGCTGATGTCCTCCCTTTGACGAGGCTTGGCATAATAAGAGAAGGCAAGAAGAAGCGCTGTAACAAGCAGCATACATCCTACAATCAACAGTCCTGAACCGAAGATTTCTTCTACCTGATCCTTGAAAAAGACACCAACAATGCCCACAGGAATCATAGAAACGACGATATTAAGGGCATACTTCGTCTCTGCGTTCATCTGAAATTTAAAGAGTCCTTTCAATATCCAGTCGATCTCCTTCCAGAGTACTACCAAGGTACTCAAAACGGTAGCTACATGAACCATAATGGTAAAGCCCAAATTAGACTCTCCATCGATTCCAAACAAATAGGCACCAATAGCCAAATGGCCACTGCTGCTGACTGGCAAATATTCTGTTAGGCCCTGAACAAGACCTAATATTAAGGCTTCAAACCAATTCATTGTTATGATAAATATTGAATAGTAAATACAGAATGTGGCTTACACCACAAAAGAAGAAATTACAATTGGTCCTTTGGTTTACGAACCACAGCATAGATAATAGAGAGAAAACCTATCAGAGTTACTGTTGGACCTACAACGATACGACGGGCACTGAAAATATCGACGTCAAATGTATGTTCGTTGGAACCTGCTCCACTCATCAAGATAAAGCCAAGGATAATAACAGCCATACCAATACCCAACAAAATAAAGTTCATCTTGTCAAATGCTAAATTCTTCTTATCCATTATATGTAATGTTTAATGTGTAATGTTTAATGCTTACTTTGCAGGAGTCTGATTCCTGAGATAATATTCTGAATCAGATTCCCGAGTCTGGTTACTAATTAGATCTTGTAGAGATCGCCTGCCTTCATTTTGAGGAACTTGTTAACGGAGATACAAGCACAGATAGCTGTGATGATGATTCCGAAAAGGAAGACTGCACCACCCGTGATAGCTAACTCTTGCCAACCTAACACCATAAGCAAGTCAGGCTCGTTGACATACCAAGCATAAAGGCAACCTGCCAAAAAGCCATCAGCCACAAAAGCCGAGAGAAGACCTATGAGAACAGCTCTATTGATAAAGGGGCGACGAATAAAGCCCCAAGAGGCTCCCACTAACTTCATGGTGTGAATCGAGAAGCGACGAGCATAAATACCGAGCCTCACCGTATTGTTGATAAGCGAGAACGAGATAAACGTGAGCAATGCTGCTACACAGAGCAGACCGATGCTGATACTGGCAAGCATGCGGTTGACCTGCTCGATGAGTTCGTGCTGATAACTCACCTCTGTTACACGTGGATAGGCTTTCAACTCCTTGGCTACCCACTTAAGCGAATCGTTGTTGGCATAGTCGGCCTGGGTCGTTACCTCGATGGATGGTTGGAAAGGATTGCCACCAGCAAATTCGCTGGGATTAACGCCAAGTTCTTGGGTAGCTTCTTTGAGTGCCTTGCCTTTAGAAATATAGTTGAGCGACTTCACATAGGGCTTGGCCTTCAACTGCTTGCACATCTGCACCACCTCCGAATTGGTCATATCCTGTTCGAGCATAACAGACACGACGAGGTTCTCCTTCACATAAGAGGAGAGATTTCTTCCCATAAGTACGGAGAATATGACCAAACCGAGCAAGACGAGCACCATGGCAGTGCTTATACATAGGGTAACCACCTGCAATCCTCGGTGACTGCTGGGCTTATATTGTTTCTTTCTCATTTACTGAAAGGGTATAATATTCCAAATTTGGTGCAAAGTAACAAAAAAATGTGCGAATAAACGAGGGTTTAATAGATATTAACACAAGAAGGAGAGCCAACCTACTGGTTAGCTCTCCTCTTGTGTATAAAGAAAAAAATCGTTTCTATGAAAGAATATCAAACTCTTACGAAGTTACATCTTGGTGATAACACCCTTTTCTGTACTTTCGAGGAACTTGATAATATTGCGCACTTCCTCGCCATCGGGCACCTGATCCTTGATCTGGTTGATGGCATCGAAGAGGGATGTCTGACCATGGAAGACGAGTCGATACGCATTAGCTATATGCTTACGCACCTTCTCGGTAACCTCGGCTGCTTCCATGATGATGGTGTTAGGACCTGCATACTTAACTGGTTTACCACCAGCGATGATGTAAGGAGGAATATCCTTTGAGAAAGTCGTTCCTGCCTGAATCATAGAAAGGTCGCCAACACGTGTCTTGGCATTCTCAACTACAGAGGTAGAATAAATGACTCCATTACCTATCACGCAGTCGCCAGCAATCTTGGTACCATATCCAAAGACACAACCGTTACCTATCACAGTATCGTGAGAGATATGAGCACCTTCCATCAGGAAGTTATTATTGCCAAGCACGGTTTTTCCACCTTGATGAGTACCACGATTGATTACTACATTTTCACGGATGGTATTGTTATCACCTATCACTACCTCACTCTCCTCACCGGTAAAGTTGAAGTCCTGAGGCAATGCAGCAATAACAGCAGCCTGGAACACCTTATTATTTTTACCCATGCGAGTACCGTTCATGATGCTCACGAAAGGATAGATGGTACAGTTGTCACCGATGACTACATCATCCTCAATATAGACGAATGGATAGATCTTGCAGTTGTCTCCTATCTTAGCTTTAGGAGAAACCTCCGCCTTTGGACTGATTATACTTGCCATAATAATCTAACTTTTAACATTTAACACTTAACATTACTTGGCTCCGCCACCCAAGGCATAGTAAAGGTTGACAACAGCCTGCATCTTATAGAAGTCGTCAGCCACCTTAGAAAGCTGCACATTGAGGAGCGAAGACTGTGCCTGGATAACCTCAAGATAAGAGCCACCAGCCTCACCCATCAACTTGCGAGTGTCTTCTACATTCTGCTTAAGTACCTCGATCTGCTGTGCCTCGATTCTTCCCTTTTCGTCTGAAGAGTTATAGAGAACAAGGGCATTGCTTACTTCACTACCAGCCTTCAGCACTGCATCTTGCCAAGTATTGTAGGCCTGCTCATACTGCAACTTAGCCACCTTGAGTCCTGCAATAAGGCGTCCGTTCTGGAAGATAGGCTGTACAAGAGAGCCTACAGCAGAGAGAAGCCACTTTCCTGGATTCACAATACCTGCGCCTGCTGAATTGGTAAAGGCGCCAGTTCCCGAGATAGTAATAGAAGGATAGAAACGGCTACGAGCTGTCTCCACGCCATAGAAGCATTGTGCCAAATTCATCTCGGCAGCATGAACGTCTGCACGATTGTTAAGCAACTGCAAACCTACTCCAGTTGAGAAGTTGGTAGGCAGGCTCTGTGCTTCGAGCTTACCACGAGCAATAGCATGAGCCTGATCACCAACGAGAAGGCTGAGAGAGTTCTCTGTTTCACGAATCTGTCGATTCAGGTCCGCCTTCTGAGCAAGTACTGAATAATAATTAGACTCTGCTGCCTGTACCGAGGTAGAACGATAGCCCATCTTGGCATCTTTGAGCACTTGCATCATCTGCCAGGTGTCCTTGGTAAGACCTTCCATGTCGCTCACAATTTCAAGCTGCTTGTCAAGCATCAGGAGTGAATAATACATGTTGGCGATATTGGCAATCAGATTCGTCTGCACTGACACCTGATAGTCTTTCATCTGCAACAATGCCATCTGAGCACTTCGCTTCTGTGAAAGTAGATTTCCGAAGAGGTCTAAGCTCCAAGATGCATTAACAGGCAGACTATAGGTCTTGTTAGCCTTGTTACCATCCCAAGAAGATATCGTACCTTGTGGGGTAAATGTAAATGATGGTACGAAAGCCAACTTGGCACACTTGAGTTGCGCTTCAGCCATCTGAATATTGAGCGCAGCATTGAGCAGATTGACATTGTTGGTCAAACCCTTCTCGATGAGTGCTTGCAACTGTGGGTCGGTAAAGACACTGCGCCATGGTATATTGGCAAAGGATGTTGTATCCGTTACTGCCAATGTATCAGCAACAGAGGCTGAATCGCGAACGATTCCACTGGTCTTCACATCTGGACGCTCATACTTTCCGTAGAGAGTCTTGCAGCTGCTCAATGAGAGCGCTGCGAGACCTAATATGACAATATTTAAATTCTTTTTCATTGTTTCGCTTGAAGTTACATCGTTATTACTTCTTCTCGATACCTTTTCTGCGATGAGCAGCACTGGCATACTGCTCCAACTCAGTAGCAGCCTCAGCATTAAACTCATCCTCGAACTTCAATGGAGTCAACTTCTCCTGCAGCCACTGGAAGACAGCGAAGAGAGCAGGAACCACGAAGATCTGACAGATAGTACCAATCAACATACCACCTACGGCTGCTGCACCCAAAGTCTGGTTACCATTCTTACCTACACCTGAAGCAAACATCAGAGGCAACAAACCGATAACCATCGCCAAAGAAGTCATCAAGATAGGACGAAGACGAGCTCCAGCACCTAAGATGGCAGAATACTTAATAGCCATACCCGTGCGACGACGCTCCAGGGCGAACTGTACAATCAAGATGGCGTTCTTTGCCAACAGACCGATCAACATAATCAACGAAATCTGCATGTAGATATCGTTAGAATGACCGAAGAGGTTGGTGAAGACGAATGCACCTGCCAAACCAAATGGGATAGACAATACTACGGATAAAGGCAAGATGTAACTCTCATACTGAGCACTCAAGATCAAGTAAACGAATACGATACAGAGTGCGAAGATCAAACCAGTAGAGTTGCTCGACTCAGCCTCTGAACGTGTCAGACCAGAGTACTCATAGCCATAACCCTCAGGCAATGTCTGCTTAGCCACCTCAGCAATAGCCTTCATACCATCACCTGTAGAATAGCCACTGTTAGGAGTTACAGAAACATCCATAGAGGTAAACAGGTTGAAACGAGTAATGTTGGCAGGACCATAAATCTTCTTCAAGTTGACAAACTCGCTTACTGGAGACATGGTACCATCAGCACAACGAACGTAAATCTTGCTCAGATCGTCTGGACGCATACGACTCTCAGGACCAGCCTGAATCATCACACGATAAAGTTTACCATAGGCATTGAAGTTAGATGCATAGAGACCACCGAGGTAACCCTGCATAACAGCCAATACAGAAGATGGAGATATACCAGCCTGCTTGGTCTTAGCAACATCCACATCCACCATATACTGAGGATAGTTAGGATTGTACTGAGTCTGAGCTGTCTGAATCTCTGGACGAGCATTCAATTCCTTCAAGAAAGTCTTCACGTTGGTAAAGAATCTGTTCAGATCACCACCCGTCTTATCCTGCATGGTCATGGTAATACCATTCTGTACAGAGAAACCAGAAATCATAGGTGGAGCGAAGGCAAGAACCTGCGCATCCTTGATAGTAGCAGTCTGCTTATAGATCATACCCAAAACAGAAGTATACTCCATAGGATTGACAAACAAAGCCTCAATACCACCACCCGTACAAGCTTCCTTGATGCGATGGAAGAATCCACCAGGACGCTCCTCAAATGGCTTCAACTTGACAATGATAGTACCCTGGTTAGAACCTGCACCACCAATAAAACTATAACCCATGATGGCGTTACGGGTTGCGATGGCTGGGTT
>ULTW01066085.1_pt1 | contig 66844 bp, 78 predicted proteins | sample 1957961 | NCBI WGS metagenome assembly ULTW01 (sample SAMEA4835744, study PRJEB28245) | human gut metagenome | biome: gut microbiome; material: fecal sample | place: Denmark | collected 2008 | reverse complement strand
TGAGCGAGGCTACATCATGCATCATAGATGCATGACATTATATAAAAAGGCTATGTAAAAAATCTACACAGCCTTTCTTTTTATTGTAATATAACATCTTATTGTAATATAACATCGTTTCAATCCACCTGCGAATTACACAAGCTGTGCCTGTACAGCCGTCAGTGCCACTACACCAACAATATCTTCCCACGAGCATCCACGGGACAGATCATTGACCGGCTTTGCGATACCCTGCAACATTGGGCCGTACGCTTCTGCCTTCCCAAGACGCTGTACCAGCTTGTAACCGATATTGCCGCAGTCGAGATTCGGGAATACCAGTACATTGGCTTTACCTGCCACTTCTGAGCCCGGTGCCTTTGACTTTGCCACAGACGGAACAAGTGCAGCATCTGTCTGCAGCTCGCCATCGATACAAAGATACGGATACTGTTCTTTTGCGATCTTTGTCGCTTCTACCACTTTATCGACAAGCGGATGCTTTGCGCTTCCCTTTGTGGAATGGGACAACATGGCAATGATCGGCTTTGCACCGACCAGCGACTGGAAGCTCTTTGCAGAGGACTCTGCGATCGCAGCCAATTCTTCCGCATTCGGATCCTGGTTCAGACCACAGTCGGCAAATAAGAACGTACCGTTTGCACCATATTTACAATCCGGTACATCCAAGATAAAGAAGCCGGATACCAGCTTTACTCCCGGCGCAGTCTTTAAGATCTGCAGCGCAGGTCTGAGCGTATCTGCCGTTGCATGACAGGCGCCTGCTACCATGCCATCCGCATCGTTTGCTTTTACCATCATAACACCAAAGGTCAGATAATCATTCAGCAGTGTTTCTCTTGCCTTTTCCATTGTCATGCCCTTTGCTTTTCTTGTTTCGTATAAAAGTTCTACATACTTGTCCAGCTTGTCGGTCGTCTGTGGGTTGACTACTGTCACACCATCCAGCTCTACTTCCAGCCAGCCGGCACCGTCTCTAATCTTCTCTTCATCACCGATCATAATAATATCCGCAATTCCTTCTTCCAGAATATGGGACGCTGCAATCAATGTACGCTTATCATTTGTCTCCGGTAATACGATCGTTTTTTTATCCGCTCTTGCTTTTTCCTTGATTTGATCTATGTAAGACATCTCCGTCTCCTTTCCGCTTGTTTCATTTCTTCTATTATAATCTAAGGTGTTTTGAAGCACAAGGAGATCCCCGGCTTTTTTTGTGCAAAATATCATACAATTTAAACAATTTCTCAAGAAAATAACGCTGCAATGATTGTGCACGAAGCACATATATGATATAGTTACTAGTATGTAAAGGAGATGACAGAAGTCAATCTCACAAAATCATGCCTATGATACAGTTGGGGAGCTTGTAAAAAAGACTTGATATTATTTGGTAAACGGAGGGATTCGATATGAAGGTTACAGGAATTATCGCAGAATATAATCCTTTTCACAGAGGGCATGCCTACCATATTGAACAGGCTAAAAAATTAACCGGTGCAGATGCCGTTGTTGTTGTCATGAGCGGTGACTTCACGCAACGTGGCACCCCCGCCATCATGGATAAATATGCCCGGGCACGTATGGCACTGATGAACGGTGCTGATGTTGTGATCGAGCTGCCAAGCTGCTACGCCTGCGCCAGTGCAGAATATTTTGCAGACGGTGCAGTTGCCCTTTTGGACAGTCTTGGTATCGTGGATACGCTTTGCTTTGGTAGTGAATGCGGCAGTATTGACATGCTCCGTCCCATTGCCCAGGTTCTTGTAGACGAGCCGGAAGCTTATAAAAAGACTTTAAAAGCAGAGCTTGCGATTGGACGCTCATACCCTACTGCGAGAAATACGGCACTTGTACATTGTATGCCGGAATTTGCAGCCAATGAAAATATCATAGGCAGTCCAAACAACATTCTTGGTATTGAATATATCAAAAGTATCATCCGCCGTGGCAGTAAGATCAAACCGGTGACCATCCAGCGCACAGGTGCTGATTATCACTCTTACCGCTTCAGCAACAGTTTCAGTTCTTCGCTCGCCCTCAGACAGGCGTTACATACACCGGGCTCTTTAGAGCTGATCCGCGATCAGGTACCATCCAATGTGTATGACATTATGGCGGAAAATTATGAAAAAACATTTCCTGTTTTTCCACGCGATTTTTCAGCGATGCTGAAATACAAGCTGCTTGTGGAGGAATCCAGAGGCTACAGCCGTTTCGTCGATATCAACGAAGATCTTTCCGACAGAATTTTAAAAAATCTGTATAAATCTTATGATTACGAAACACTTTGTGACATTTTAAAATCTAAAAATGTGACTTATGCAAGAGTCAGCCGTATGCTCTGTCATATCCTGCTGAATCTGAAGAAATCAGATCTGTATGCCTATCGCAACAACGGTACTGTATTTTATGCACGAGTACTCGGCTTCCGGGAGGATATCGGCGGTCTGGGCGTGATGAAAGCCCTGCACCAGTACACTTCTATTCCGATCATTACAAAGGTTTCCGATGGGAAAGAACTAGCAACCGACCTTGCGCAGCGCCAGTTCCACCATGACATTTTAGCGGCTCATATTTATGAAAGTATTATCGCGGATAAGTATCAGACAGAAATGCAGAATGAATATACAAGACCGATCATAAAGCTTTAAACTATAAAAAAACAGGAGAAATGCAAATTTGCATTTCTCCCTTTTTATACTCTAGTTCTTAAAGCTGTGAATCGGAGCCGGAATCCGTCCGCCGCGATTTACAAATGCATCACAGGAATACGGATTGACAGGCATGATCGGCGCATAGCCTAAAAGTCCGCCAAATTCTACCTTTTCTCCCACGCCTTTTCCGATCACCGGAATGATACGGACTGCTGTTGTCTTCTGGTTTACCATACCGATCGCCATTTCATCTGCGATAATACCGGAAATGGACGTTGCTTTTGTATCGCCCGGAATAGCGATCATATCAAGACCAACGGAGCAGACACAGGTCATTGCTTCGAGCTTTTCGATCGTCAGCGCACCTGCTGTTACCGCATCGATCATACCCTGATCTTCACTGACCGGAATAAAGGCACCACTCAGGCCGCCTACATAAGAAGAAGCCATAACGCCGCCCTTCTTTACCTGATCGTTCAAAAGCGCAAGTGCCGCTGTTGTGCCCGGTGCTCCTGCATATTCCAGACCGATCTCACAGAGGATATCTGCTACGGAATCTCCGATCGCCGGTGTCGGTGCCAGAGAAAGATCTACAATTCCGAAAGGAATGCCCAGCATCTTGGAAGCTTCTTTTGCTACAAGCTGTCCGACTCTTGTTACCTTGAAGGCTGTCTTTTTGATTGTTTCACATAATACTTCAAAATTCTCGCCACGTACCTTTTCCAGTGCTGTTCTGACAACACCCGGTCCGGATACGCCGACATTGATGATCGCATCAGCTTCTGTTACACCATGGAATGCACCCGCCATAAACGGATTGTCATCCGGCGCATTACAGAATACAACAAGCTTGGCACAGCCAAGAGAATCATCTTCTTTTGTATATTCTGCCGTCTGTTTGATGATCTCGCCCATCAGCTTGACCGCATCCATGTTGATACCGGTCTTGGTGGAACCTAAGTTAACGGAGCTACAGACACGTTCTGTAAAAGATAGTGCCATTGGAATCGATTCGATCAGCATTTTATCCGCCTTCGTCATACCCTTGGATACTAAAGCGGAATACCCGCCGATAAAGTTAACCCCCACTTCCTTTGCCACTTCATCCAGTACAACCGCGATCTGCGCAAAGTCTTCCGGTTTATGGCAGCAGGCTCCACCGATCAGAGCAATCGGCGTAACGCTGATTCTTTTATTTACGATCGGAATACCAAATTCCCTTTCAATCTCATTTCCTGTTGCAACAAGATCCTTTGCCGTCTGCTTGATCTTGCTGTAGATTTTCTTCTTACAATTTTCCAGATCTGCATCGATACAATCCAGAAGGCTGATACCGATCGTAATAGTACGCACATCCAGATTTTCCTTTTCGATCATTTCATTTGTTTCATTTACTTCAACACGATTAATCATGGGTATTCTCCTTATTAGATTCTATGCATTTTGTCGAAAATTTCTTCTCTCTGGCATTTGATCACAACGCCGATCTCTTCTCCGACCTTTTCCATCTCATCTGCCATATCACCAAAGGAGTTGGTGGCATTTGTTCTGTCTACAACCATCATCATATTAAAATAACCGGATACGATCGTCTGGGAAATATCCAGAATGTTGATCTGCTTTTCTGCCAGATATGCACATACCCTTGCAATAATACCTACCGTATCTTTTCCAACTACAGTAATAATCGTTTTTTTCATGCTTTCTTCTCCTCTTCTGCTTCTGTAACAAACTTATCTACATCATCTTAAACTTTCCTATCTGTTCTTGCAAGTCTTTCTTGACAAATGCATCATCAAAACTCCAAAAGTCTTGTCGGTTCACTTCTGCTTGCTACCGTAATATCAAAATCACTTGCCTGATAGGGGGACTCCCCCATCGTAATCTCCAGCCTTACTGCCTCATGCGCAAGCTGCGGCAGATTGTTTTCCTTACTCAGATGTCCGAGCAGGACATATTTCAGATCATCATGCAGAAGCTCACACAAAAGTTTTCCTGCCATTTCATTGGATAAATGACCTTTGTTTCCTAAAATACGCTGTTTCAGATAATAGGGATACGGACCGACCTGCAGCATATTGACATCATGGTTCGCCTCAAGCAATATGGCATCCATGCCTTTCAGATTTTCTACGATTTCCTCTGTATAGCAGCCCATATCCGTTGCGATCGCTGCATGACTTTTTCCGTTTGTGATCGTATAGCAGACAGGCTCCGCCGCATCATGCGAAATCGGAACAGCTTTGATCAGAAGCCCGCCGACCGTGATATTCTCATTTTTATGTATAACCTGATACAACTGGTCATCGATATCTCCGACCGAACGTGTCGTACTGATGCCTGCTATCGTTCCGCTTGTTGCATAGATCGGTACATCATACTTGCGGGACAACACGCCGATCCCGCTGATATGGTCAATATGTTCATGCGTCACAAAAACCGCATCCAGATCCTTGCCGCTGACCCCAATCGAATTCAGTCCCGCTTCGATCCGCTTTCCGCTGATCCCCGCATCGATCAGGATATGCGTTGTATCATCCCCCACATAAATGCAATTTCCACTGCTTCCACTCGCAATACTAAGTAGTCTCATTTCTAGTCCTTCCAGAATATATCAAGCACATCACCCGTTTTCAGTGGTTCTACATACTGTGCTTTTCTTCCGTTAATCAGTGTTTCCACTGTTTTGCCTTTCGGCTTTGACAGATCAAAATCAATGTGGTCAAATACATCCACATAGATATAATCTTTCTTGCCCGTCAATGTCAGCTTTTCGCCGTTTACCGTAACAGTCACTGCAGTGATGGCATCTGCCGATGGCTGTGCTTGCACTGTCTGTTGCTCCGGTGGCTGCGCCTGTACCGGTTTCTGTTGTGCAGGCGGCGTCTGTTCTACTTGTGATACCAGTTCCTGTTGCGCCTGCACTATCTGCTGCACCGGTGGCTGTACGGGTTTCAGCTGTTCGTGCTGTGGTGTCTGCACAGGCTGTGGCATACCCTGACCGCTGTTATAGGCTGTTGCAAATGCTGCGATCCGTTCTGCCGCTGCATTCGCCCGTATCTGCTTCAGTTCTTCCTCTACCTCTTCCGTTATCGGCGCATCCGCTATCTGCTGTGCGGACTGTCTTGCTTTTTCCAGCATACTGCCGCCCGGTCTGCTCGTTTTTCTGCTTTCCTGCACATCTGCTCTGTCAGGTTGTTCCTGTTCTCCGGCCTCTGCATCTGCCTGCACTTCTTCTGCCGGCTTCACAGGCTCTGAACTTGCTTCCGTTTTCGCGGCTGCTTCCACCGCTGTCCCTGCTTCCGCTTCCTGCTCCGGTTCTTTGGTTTCTGCCGTTTTTTCCTCTGCCAGCTTCCACTCCAACGTAAAATTATCATAGACCTTGGAATCCATATCCGCAGGTTCATGATTGATCAATATCTGCATGGCAGGATCCAGCAGCACGTCCATAACCTCAGTTACCTGCTGCACCGTATAATAATTCAGCAGTTCAATCTCGTCGCCTTCCCGGATCTGATAAAAAGCAGACTGCAGTTCTCCGTTTGCCGAAGCAAACTTTGGAAGTGTAATGTTCTGTCCGTTTACGGTAATATGGATCTCTTGGTTGTACTCTGTTAACTTTCCAAGCTCCATCACAGCCGGCACGCCGGCTGTGGATTCTTTGATCTCGATCCTGTCATTCCCGCGGATCGGCGTATGGATATCCGCCGGTTCTCCGTTCAGAAGAATCACGGCTGATTCTCCCCGTTCTCCGCGGATCACCTTCTGCTTTCCGTTAAAGGTAAATGTCAGAGTTTCTCCGCGCTTCGGGAACAGTGCATCATTCGGGATCTCCGCCTGAATAGCTGCATCCACTACCGCCAGCTTGTTGTTATCATATAATTTGACACGTTCTCCGTTCAAGGTCACAAACACAAAATTGTTGCTCTGCTCATAATAATTCAGACAGATACCGACTGGTGTCACGAGCATGGAATCCTTTTTGATGTCACCCGGCAAAAAATCGATCTTCTGCATCACTTCTTCCCCACGCAGCGCACAACGTTCTCTGGCAATACCGAGTCTGTCCGCCACAAGCTGTGTATAGCCCTCGATCTTTCCGCCGCCGCCGACAACAAAAACTGCGCTGACCGGCTTATCCCCATTCAGCTCCATGATCTTGTCCGCTGCCTGTTCTGCCATTTCTGTCAGATTGTCAGAGCAGACGGAAAGTACTTCTTCTTTGCTGATCGTCTGAGGCAGTCCCATAATATCCTTATATTCCACCGTATCACTATGCTCGATCCCGCGTTTGATCATCTCTGCCGTTGTAAAATCTACCAGACAATGTCTGGCAATATCTTCTGTCAGGCAGTCCCCTGCAACAGGCAGCATACCATATGCTACAATACTGCCGTCCTTTGTAATGGAGATATCGCTTGTTCCCGCGCCGACATCGATCAGAGCGATATTCAGCATCCTGTACATCTGCGGGATTGCCACTGCCATAGCTGCAATAGGCTCCAGTGTCAGATTGGCAACCTCAAGCCCTGCCAGCTCCACGGCTTTGTAAAGTCCGTCCACTACATCATCCGGCAGGAAAGTTGCGATCAGATCCGCTGCAATGATCTTTGCCTTATGATTTTCCAGATTACTCATCGGATAATGATTCATATAGTAGCGCATGACCGTATAGCCCACGCAGTAAAACTTCATATCCAGCTCATTTTCTTTCTGAAACTCCTCATATGCCTTTTCAATGCCATAGGAGTCCAGTACAAAAATATCTTCTTTTGTAATGAGCTTTTCACCTTCCAGATCAATTTCCACAGAAGTCGTCACAGTCTGTAAAACACGACCTGCTGCCGCGATACAGACCTGAGAAAGCGTGATGTCCAGTTCCTTTTCCAGCTCATCTGTCACATCCCGGATCATTTCACCGACTGCACCGATATCATGGATCTGCCCATCGAGCATGGCACGCGTCTCATGCTCTCTGACCTTTTGTGCCACTACCACAAAATGATCCTTTTCCATATAGCCGACTGTTCCTACAATACTTCTCGTTCCGATATCAAGACCATAGATCAACTTATGCTGCTTGCTGTCTGCTCTTTGCACAGGTATACCCCCAATTTCTCATCTATCTGTTTTTTGGTATTCTCAAAATCACCGGAATTGTCCAGCACAAAATCACATTTGCTGCGGAATACCGTATCCGGCTGCTGCCTACTGATAATAGAAGCTGTCTTTTCGTCCGAATAACCGCGGCTGTCCTTCAGCCGTTTGCAACGAACCTGCTCATTGGCATACACATACCAGAGCTCATCCACAACTTCATCGTAATGCTCTTCGATCAGAAGCGCCGCCTCCAGAAAGAAGAAGTCATTGACTCCGCTTTCTCTTTCCAGCCGGATCTGCTCCATAATATAAGTACGCACCGCCGGATGGATGATTGCATTGATCTGTGCCAGTTTTTCAGACGATGCAAAGATTGCCTCTGCCATCTTTTTATTATTGATTGTTCCATCTTCCTGCAGAATCTGTCTGCCAAGTGTTGCGATCACCGGTTCATAACAGGGCATGCCCGGTTTTTTCAGATCATTGGCAGCTTCATCTGCCAGAAGGATCCTTGCTTTATACGTATCCCGGATATAGCCGAGCACCTGCGATTTGCCAGCACCGACGCCTCCGGTCACACCGATCAGTTTCATATTATTTTGCCTCGTACCAGTTTTTTCCTGTGTGTACATCTATTTCGAGTGAAACGGAAAGCTCTGCTGCGCCCTTCATATCATGCATCAGTATCTCCCGTACCTTCTCCACTTCATCTTCCCAAACCTCCAGAAGCAGTTCATCATGCACCTGTAATAAAATGCGGCTCTTCAGCCCTTCTCGCTTAAGTGAATCATAGACACGGATCATGGCGATCTTCATAATGTCAGCTGCTGTTCCCTGGATCGGCGCATTCATCGCCACACGTTCACCGAACTGACGCTGCATGAAGTTAGAACTGGAAAGCTCTGGGATCGGTCTGCGTCTGCCATACATTGTACGGCTCTCGCCTGTTTCCTTTGCCTTGGCAATGCAATTATCCAGAAAACGCTTTACACCGGGATATGTTTCAAAATACTGTTCAATATAAGCACTTGCCTCCTTCCGGCTGATGCTCAGATCCTGACTCAGTCCAAAGGAACTGATCCCATATACGATACCGAAATTGACTGCCTTTGCGTTTCTTCTCTGCAGATCCGTCACTTCTTCAAACGGCGTGTGGAATACCTTGGAGGCCGTGATCCTGTGGATATCCTCAGACATCCGGTAAGCCTCAATTAACTCCTCATCTTCTGACATATGCGCTAAGATACGCAGCTCGATCTGGGAGTAATCCGCATCCATAAATATGCAGCCCGGCTTTGGTACAAATACCTTACGGATCAGACGCCCAAGCTCCATACGCATCGGAATATTCTGGAGATTCGGCTCTGTGGAAGAAATACGTCCCGTCGCCGTGATCATCTGATTAAAACTTGTATGGATCCTGCCATCCTCTGCGATACAGTCCGCCAGTCCGTCCGCATAAGTTGATTTTAATTTTGTAAGTCCTCTGTATTCCAGAATATCATTTACAACCGGGTAATCCGGTGCTAACTTTTCCAGAATATCCGCAGCTGTGGAATATCCTGTCTTTGTTTTCTTGCCGCCTTTTAGCTGCATTTTTTCAAATAATATCACGCCAAGCTGCTTTGGTGAATTGATATTAAACTTCTCACCGACCGTATCGTAAATACGCTGTTCTACAACAGTGATCCTTTCTGCCAGCTGCCCGCCGTAATGCTTTAATTCTTCCTTCTGTACGATCACGCCTTCTTTTTCCATGGCATAGAGCACATAAGTAAGCGGCATTTCAATCTCGTCATACAGCTCTTTCATAGCTGTCTGTGAAAGGGCATCCGCCAGTTTTTCATAGCTGTCATAGATTGTCTGGATCAGCCCGCCAGCATACTGCGTAAACTTCTCTTTCTCTGTTTCCATGCTCTCTGCAACAGACATTTTCCCGAACTGCTGCTTATAATCCATCAGCATTACATTTCTGTATTCCTGCGCGATATCTTCCAGTGTATATTCACTTTTCAAAGGATTGAGCAGATACGCCGCAAGCTTTGTATCAAAAAAGCTGCTGACGTCTGCGCGCTCCATTGTAAACAGTCCATAAAATTTCTTAACATCAAATGTTAAAAGCAGATGACCTTCCTTTTTGCAGTTCTCAAACAGCTCCTGCAGCTTTTCCCGTAAATAAGCAAATGTCAAAAAGCCCTGCGCGGGAATGTAATAATTCTCCTGCCCGCAGGAAAGCAGCACGCTTTCTCCCAGCACATAAAAAGCAGTTTTTTCCGCTTTTTCGCAGAGAGCAAAAATCTCCTCTGCCTTCTGCATCTCTGTGATGCAGAGATTTTCCCTGACATCCGATTCCTGCCTGTCCTGTGCATCAAAACGGCTGAGCATATTTTTAAAGGCTAACTTTTTCATATAGGCATAAGCCTCCGGCGTATAGAAATTGCCGGTTCTGGCATCTGCCAGCGTATAGCGGATCGGCGCATCAATATCGATCGTCGCCAGCTTTTTAGACAAATCTGCAAGCTCTCTGTTTTCAGCAAGTGATGTCCGGATGCTGTTTTTGGAGATCTCCTCAAGATGCGCATAAATATTCTCAATGCTTCCGTACTGCTCCATCAAAGCGGTCGCTGTCTTTTCTCCGACCTTCGGAACGCCCGGAATATTATCTGCCGTATCGCCCATCAGTGCCTTGAGCTCAATGAACTGCTGCGGATTCACATGATATTTTTCTTCCACATCTTTTGCATAATAGTCTTCTATTTCTGTTCTCGCGCCCTTTGTCTTTGGGATGCGGATCTTGATCTTATCCGTAGCAATCTGCAACAGGTCCCTGTCTCCCGACACAAGTGCTACCAGAACGCCTTCTTTTTCCGCACGTTTTGCCATCGTACCGAGAATGTCATCCGCCTCAAAGCCTTCCTGCTCCATTGTCAGGATGCCCATGGCGGAAAGCACCTCTTTCATGACCGGAACCTGCTCCCTAAGTTCCTGCGGCATTGGCTTTCTCGTCCCTTTGTAGGCATCGTACATCTTATGGCGGAAGGTCGGCGCACTTAAGTCAAAAGCAACCGCCAGATACGTCGGATCCTCTTCCTCTATGATCTTAAACATGATATTCAGAAAGCCATAAATGGCATTTGTATGCAGCCCCTCTGTATTGGTCAGATCCGGGACTCCGTAAAATGCCCTGTTCAAAATACTGTGGCCATCGATCAGTACTAATTTTTCGCTCATAAATACCCTCTTGCTTCTTTAATTAAAGTAATGCGTAGGCAAATACCCCTGCAATGATCAGTATTGCCAGTATTTCCAGCACTAATATGCCAAACCGGAGCTTCCGGCGCAGCTTGTACTTCCTGACCATTGTATGCATATACTCTGTCAACTCCCGGTCAAGATCAAAGGTTTTCCCTTCCTCCAGGCGCGCAATACCCTCGGAAGAAAGATACTGGATCGTCAGCTCCTCCTTGCAGGACTCACAGCTTTCCACATGTTCTATAAATTGTATGAGTTCCCGTCCTGTCAGATCATTTGCCAGAAAGCGGGATATTCTTCGTTCTGTTTCTTTACAGTCCATAAAATCACCAGTTTTTATTATAGCAAACCTGCCTACATACGTCAAAACCTGCCAAGGCTTTTAAAGCATTTTTTACGGATACAGAAATAAGCGGTGAGCATAGCTGTTCCCGTGATGATCCACGAGATCGGATAAATGATCATCAGCAGACCAAAATCGTGCACCAGACGACATGCTGTTGCGATCCACACAAGCCGAAGCAGGCAGGAGCCGACACAGGTAATGATCGCCGGAAGCAGGGAATGTCCCAGTCCGCGCATCGCACCTGCACTGATTTCATAGGTGGAGGTCAGAAGCTCTAATGTCGTTGCGATCAAAAGCCGCTGCGCTGCAAATACAAGAACCGCCTCATCGGTTGTATAAAGCCGCAGGAAAAATCCTCTGCCCAGTACAAAAACTGCAGAAAGCATGCCACAGAATATAAGAGAAAACACCATATTCAGACGGAATATCTTTTTACATCTGTCCACTTCTCCCGCTCCATAGTTCTGACTTGTGAAAGTAACGGTCGTCTGCGCAAATGCATTGACGATAAAATATGCAAAAAACTCAAAGTTGAGTGCAGCGGCACTTCCTGCTATCGCATTGGAACCGAAGCTGTTAATCGCACTCTGGATACAGACATTGGCAATGGAAAACATCATCCCCTGCAGTCCCGCCGGAATACCGATCACCAGAATTTTCTTCAATTCCTTCGGTACAATACTGAGCTGTTTCAGTTCTACCCTGATCGGCTCTTGTTCATGCAACAGAATATGCAGTACAATACCGGAACTGACCATGTTGGAAATAACCGTTGCAATGGCAACACCGGAAACACCCATTCCAAAGCCGATGACCAGTATCAGATTGAGGATCGTATTGATAATACCCGCTGCGATCAGTGCATACAAAGGTCTTTTACTGTCTCCTGTGCTCCGCAGGATAGATGCGCCAAAATCATAAAGCATGATACAGGGCATACCCAGCAGATAAATCCGCAGATATAATACCGCCAGATCGATCACATCCTCCGGGGTTCCCATCAGAAGTAATACCGGCCTTGCGATCACCTGCCCAAACAAGAGCACAAAAAAACCGCATAAAACCGCTACAAGCATTGCCGTATGGACTGCTGCCTTAATATTTTTCTCAGAACCCTGCCCGATATAATGGGCGATCACAACATTGGAGCCCAGGGATACACCCAGAAATAAATTGATCATCAAAGAGATCAGGGAGCTGTTGCTGCCAACTGCCGCAAGTGCCTGACTGCTGGCAAACCGTCCAACCACCGCCGTATCTACGGAATTAAACAACTGCTGCAAAATACTGCTTGCAGCCAGCGGCAGTGCAAATAATAATATTTTATTCCAAAGGCTTCCGTGGATCATATCCATGGAATTGGTTTTTTTCTCTTTTTGCATGAGATATTCTGTCCTTCCTCTTTTGTATATCGGCATATCAAAAATTTCTTAATTTTATTTCCGGTACTGTAGCATATGTCGGAATTATGTGTTAATCCTGACACTATTTTTTATTTTCTGATACATTTACCAGTTCATCGAGCAGCGTGATCGCTTCCCGGATCATACCGTCGCAGTGCTCCTTTTTATTGCCGCCCCGCTCTGCATTTGCTTTTAAAAGCAATTTACAATCCGTCATGCCATCATGATTTTCTGCGATCCGTCTGCGGAATTCGCCGATTTTAGCAGCCGATTCGATTCCTTTGCCTCCAAGTACCAAAAGCCCGCTTGTGATCACGCCGCATGTTCCGCCGCATTTCATGCCGCCGCCAAAGTTGCTGCCCAGCTTTTCTGCCTGCTCGGGTGAAAGCCCCAGCTCCTTTGCATACACCCGCAGGATCGTCTGGGCGCAGTTACATACCATCGGCTGTTCATTTCTGATCTCCATCGCGTCTTCTATATGTTTGTTCATCCTTCATTTCTCCTTTGTATACCATTTTACGCCGTTTTCGTTCACGGACACATACTTCTGCGCCCTGTACATACTGTCATTATACCCGATTTCCCGTATTCTTTCCATTGCTTTAAAAATTTGTTGAATACCGTCGAAAAATAGCCTATTATAATGGGTAGAAATTCTATGCTCAACAGCATATAAAACGAGGTTTTTGTAACATGAGTCAATTTATAAAACAGGCTTTTTATAAACAACGGGCAGATTTCCAGAAAGATCTCCCGGCACGTGATAAAAAATATACACTTTGCAGCGGTGTTACCGTGCTAGAGGACATTCCTTATGCAGAGGACGGGCTGCCTGCCCACAGGCTGGATCTGTACCAGCCGGAAAATGCAGCAGATCAGAAACTTCCCGTGATCTTGAACGTGCACGGTGGTGGACTGTTACTTGGCTGCAAGGAATTTAACCGTTACTTCTGTGCCAAGCTCAGTAAGCTGGGCTATCTGGTTTACAGCATTGAGTACAGGCTGGTTCCCGACTGTCTGTTTTTTGATCAGTGCAGCGATGTTATTCTTGCCATGGAATATATCCGGAAGGATCTTGCCAAAAAAGGACTGTCGCAGCAGATCTATGCTGTCGGCGACAGTGGCGGTGCCTGCCTGCTGACCTATTGCACTGCAATGCAGAACAGCAAAAAGGTAGCAGCTGCTGCGCATGTAACACCATCTGCACTTCCCATACAGGCACTTGGGCTGATCAGTGGCATGTTTTATACCAATAAACGGGACAAGATAGGACTTTTCCTGCCTTCCTATTTATACGGGAAAGGCTATAAAAAAGGAGCCTTTGCTCCCTATGTCAATCCAGAGCATCCGGATATCCTGAAAGCACTTCCGCCCTGCTTTCTTGTTACAAGCCGAAATGACCATCTGCAGCATTATACCCTGCAGTATGAAAAGGCAATGACCCGCCAGGGTGTTGTTCACAGTTTACTGAACTTTCCCAAGAAAAAGGAACTGACCCATGCATTCTCCGTCTTTGAACCGGACTTAAAAGAAAGCGATGAAACGATCAAAGCCATTTCCGACTATTTTAAGACACTGTCTGCCACACAACATGGAGGTACCTATGAATTACGATGAATCTGTTTTTAAGGAAAAAGCCAACCGAAGGGCACGTAAAATCTGGCTGATCTTTGCTATTCTGCTTTCCGCCAACTATGGCAGCGACGTTGCAAACGGGCTGCGGACTGCCCCTTACTATTTTGTATTTCTGCTGCTCTGCTGGCTTCCGATTCTTATCGGAGAGATCCTGCTGCGGGTCAAAGGTTTTACAACGGAACTTTACAAATATAATCTGGTCATTGGCTACGGCATATTTTATACCTACGTTGTCAGTACGACGGAATCTCCAATCGCGTTTACCTACATACTCCCGGTAACCAGCCTTCTGGTTTTGTATAAAAACAAAAAATTCATGGTTACCTGTGGTATTGCAAATTCTCTGATCATCATAGGCAGTGCTGCTTACCGCATCATGATCGGTTATAATTCCGCCACCAATATGAAGGATTATCAGCTGGAATTCTCCTGTATTGTCCTCTGCTACATCTGCTATGTCATGTCCATCAAGCATCTGAATGAATCGGACGGTGCCATGACTGACAGTATTAAGGCAGATCTGAAGCGTGTGATCACAACTGTCGAGCAGGTCAAACAGGCATGTAATTCGATCATGGACGGTATCACTGTCGTACGTGAGCTTGCTTCCGAAAATACACACGGAGCCAGCATCGTTGTAAACAGTCTGCACAAGCTGCAGGATAACAATGTCATGCTGCAGGACAGCACCAATTCTTCCAACGATATGACATCGGATATCCGTTCCCAGGTCAATCATGTTGCTGAAATGATCGAGCAGATGGTAGCTCTGACCGCTACCTCCGAAGAGCATGCACAGGTAAGCTCTGCGGATCTGGAAAATCTTGTTGCCACAACAAATACAATGGCGCAGCTTTCCGGTGAGATCGAACAGACCCTGCAGAACTTTAAAGATGACTTTGCAATGGTAAAGAAAGAAACCGGAACGATTGAAAATATCTCCAACCAGACCAATCTTCTGGCACTGAACGCTTCTATCGAAGCTGCCAGAGCCGGTGACGCAGGACGTGGATTTGCTGTTGTCGCAGATCAGATCCGTTCCTTAAGCAATGAAACAAAAACTTCCTCCGGTCAGATCTGGCAGGCACTTACCCATCTGGAAGAAACTTCCGACAAGATGACATCCGCTATCGAGGAAACCTTAAAGCTCATCCAGCTTACGCTTGATAAGGTCACACTTGCCGGTCATAACATCACGCAGATTGCTTCCGATGCAAAACAGCTTGGTGATAACATTCAGGTGATCGACACTGCCATGAAGGAGGTCGAGACCTCCAATCTGCATCTTGTCAACAATCTGGAGCAGGTTACGCATATTGTATCTGATATGACAGACCACATTACTGACTCTAATGAAATCAGCAGCCGTATGGTAAGCAAATACACAGAATCTGCCGAAAATATTGATTCTATTGAGAAAGTCATTGAAGCACTGATGTGCGAGCTCGGTATTGGTGGATTCATGGGAACAGAGGATATCCAGCCGGGTATGAAACTGGTCGTATTCCTTGGCGAGCATACAAGCTACCATGGTGAGATCATAGCGCAAAAAGATAATACCCTGACAGTTTCCCTTCCTGAATCCGTACAGTTATCAGATCCTGCTGAGTGTAAGCTGCAGGTAACAGTCGGTAATGTACTGTACTGCTTTAATCGTGCAAAGCTTGCCCCATCTGCCGGAAAAGACAGCTCCGCTTATATGATCAAAATTGAATCCCGTCCTAAGATCAACAACCGCCGGAAATATCCCCGTATGGATCTGACGAACCGCTGCAGTATTACAATTGTCAGCGAAAATAAAGTCATCGAAGGCAAGCTGGATAACATCAGTGCCAATGGATTTGCTTTCCTGACACATGACGATTACTTTGCTAAGCATAAAGATATCACTGTTTCTGTCAAGATTCATGATTTCGACCTGCCAAAGCATGATGTCGTTGAAGGCCATACAATCCGATGTTCAGACAATGAAGGTCTCTACATCGTAGGCTGTCAGATGCCCGAGGACAACTTCTTTATCAGGGATTATGTAAAAGAACATTTGCAATAGACGTGAAAAATAGTGCCCCGCTCTACTTCCTTCATTTTTATATACTTTTTAGGTATATTTTTACAAATTCAGCATAGAAAGAGATATCGAAAAACCCCGTAAAATCAAGATTTCTTGAAATTACGGGGTTTATACATTACTGCCGGTGGCGGGACTTGAACCCGTTTAAAAAGCCCTATATTTGCCTATATTACTGCATTTCTCTGATTTCGTGGCAAATTCGTGGCAAATTTTCTGATATACACAAAAATGGTTCCCGGTCACGACTCCGGGAACCATTTTTATATTACATGTAATCACTTAGCTTTTTTACTGTAGCATATATTCTGATCTCATGCAATATCAAATATATTTTACTTTGCCCTTAAGCTGTTCTGTCAGAGCGTTCCGCAATACCATTGAAACATTCAACCCTGCTTTATCTGCTGCCATGCTCAGATTATATGGTATTGTGCAATTTCTTTTTACCAATCGCATATCCTGTTGCCTTCTATATTCATCAAAGTCAACATCTACCAGCGTTTTTATCGCATCCTTATATTCTTCGTTTTCTTTTACAGATTCTGGTGCTGGTATTTCTTTTCCTTCATCTTCAAGCTCAATCCCCATCAAACCTATGGCATCTCTTGCCATTTCAATAGCATCCGCAAGATCTTCCCCCTGTGTATCAATATCAAAATCAGGGATTCTGACCAGATAGTATTTACTTCCCACTGTAATAAATACCGGATATACTCCTTTCATTTTAGTTCCTCCATTTGCTTCTTACTTCTCATTCTTTTTTGCGCTTTGTTCTTTGTTCTCCCAGTGACTTTTCATTAAAGAGAGTGGGGAAATTACTTCCCCGTCCTCCTTAAAATGATTTTTGCAAGTTGTTCATCGATTTCTTTATGTCTTGGTATTGTTTCGTTTCTTTCGCCATTTGTATATATGTCGTGATTGGCTCCGTGTCTCAATAACCTATATCCGTTTTTTTCAACTTGCTTTATTAAATCGTTTCTTTTCACTGCTAAGTGATTACCTCCTTTCTTCTTTATATTTATATTATACGTATATAATACGCATTTGTCAATGTTTTTATGCGTATTTTATGCGTATATTTTATTTTCGTAAGAACCAAATAAGCCCCGGCTTAATCGCCGAGGCTTATTGTCACACAATATTCTTTTTATCTTTTGCGATCGCGGCGATCCATCCGGACGGGATCCGCATCCATACAGTGGACGCAATAACCTTAATTTCTTTGCATGTGACTGTTGTGCCTTTTCTGAGTACCGCATAGCCATCTACATTGTCCGAGTGGCTCTTACCGGATGTCGTAAGCTTGTCCCAGCGTTTCAGCGCTCCTGCAGCAGTAGTCCTTACGTTCAGGTTTGCTTTTGTTACATAATTTTTTCCAACTTTATAATTGTGTTGCACCGGTGCAACTCCGGATTTTACCGGTGTAAGAAATAAAATCTGTTCCGCTTTCCTCCTCCTAGTCAGTCCGTTCAGGACCTTCCCACCAGCTTTATTATATGCCGGGATTTTTGCAGCGATCTGATCTGCTGTCCTTCCGGCGCACAACTTTTTCAGATTGCCTGCTCCGCAATTGTATGCGAAACTGATCAACGCATCTCTCTGATTGTTATTCAATGTAATCGGCACATATGCTTTATTATCAACATAATTTGCAAACTTCTGACAATCTGCAATCAAATAAGCCTCTGCCTGCCCCATGGAGATCTTCATGCCTTTTTTTACGTCTGCGCCATAATGACCGTATCCGATAGTATAATATTTTTCTGTCTGCACCGGCTTGTATGCTGTCAGTCTGCAGCCCTCAAACGACATGATCAGTTCAAGCCCTGCGTGTCCTATCTTCTTACTCATCCTGCCCGCCTCCTAACTGCTCCATATGATCATTCACTTTTGTGCGCATCATCTTCATGATTGGCTTAAGAAAAGGTGGGATCGGTGTCCCGATATCCTCCATATTCTCCAGAATCGATATGATCTCGTTAAATGTAAGCCACAGAGCTATTGCGATTGCAAAGACCGGCGGATACTGGATACCCCACCCGGCATTTATAATTGAAGACTTGATAAGCCAGTCTACAAGGCAGCCGATAATGACCAGCCCATGCATACAGACTTTTTTCTGTATTCCTCTGACGGATATGTAACTCTTAACCGGTTTATCATCCTCTAAATTCCTATACTTTGCTGCCTGGATTCCTGTAATGTAATCCATAATATTAAGAATCAATAAAAGCAGCCATGGGATTGCGAGTACTCCAAGCTTCGCCCAAACAGCGGTTCCTACCATGATAAAAATTGTTCTGACTTTTCCTAATTCGTTCATTTGTTTTCCTTCCTTTCTATCTTGCTTATGCATCAAATTCCACAAGCCATTTGTTATCTGATCCAGCGTAAGATACTGCTCTAATATATACCTTGTCATTCATATCGATATATTTTGAATTGACATCTGTAGCATCTATACGCGAGATATAAGCATATGGGAAAATTACCTGCGCTGTTGTAAATATCATTGGAGACATTGTTAATATACCATTTCCAATCGATGCATTTATTCTTGCAATAATATCTATTGTGCCATCTGCTAAAAGACAGCTCCCAGCATTAGTAGATCCTTTATAATTGATGAGGAATCCCTTGTGTTCTTCTGTCTCTCCTAATTTTCTATACACAGAATATGCACAGTTTATTCTTGGAACCTCATTCGTTTTTGAGAATCCGAATACAACACTATTTGCATCTTTCTTATAATAAAGTACGCATTGCTGTGTTGTTGAAATACCTGAAGCCGAAAAATAAAATCCTGCTGTATCATGAGACCCATTTGCATATAAATACCCAAAAACAGCATCCTTGTTCTGTTTTACACGAATCAATACACCATTCTGTGTGTCCTCCCCTGCATGAATCAGATAATAATAAGGATAGTTTGTATCAGCTGATTCAAGCTGTGTAACATTCAGACCAAGTGCAGCACTTACCTTTTCTATATCAAAGTCAAACTGATACACTGTTTCGCCTGTTGAATTTACAACCGCTTTCGTCAGATATAAATAATTAAGCCCCATTATTGTAGCCATGTTCTATCTCCTTTCCGTTATTCTGCTGTTTGTACAGGTGCAGCCTGCAGATCATGGTAAGTAGCCAAACCACCTACCCCTGTGCCACCGTAGGTAACATTTCCACTCGTTTTTGTTTCACTTTTACTTGTATAATAAATTATGATATTTACATCTTTACTTGCAACAGCAGTGAATGTGTACCATGCTAACACCTTTACAAACCAATTATTCCCTACTCTAAATGGCAGGACAATGTGAGCTTCCGTATCTGTACAAATAGCAGATACAACAACATCCGGATTACTGATTTCAATAGCTGAAATACCTTGTGCAGTGGTTGTTATTTTCATACTTTTGGATAAAAGTTGCTGATTTTTTTCATTTACTGCATTTAATCCACCTGTTATGGTTCCATCACCAATACCTGATATGTCATTTTCTCCAATCTTATCCAAATACTTTTTAAATTCTGTTGTGAGCACCTTATTTTCAACAGGATTTGTACTTGTTTCAGATAGTTCGGAATCGATAGTAACACTCCCACCTGAGCTAGTTGTTTCACCCCAACCAGTCCATGTTCCATGATAATATTTTCTGAAGTATTGCTTTCCATTCGTAAAATCTATTGCATACTGATAATTTGCAGCACTTGTAGATCCAGCTATACTGTTTAACAGAATACCGCCACCGAATCCATCAGGCAGATTATTTGTCTCTGCTGATCCATTCACAAAATAGATAGCCTTATAATCAGTAAGCAAATCACAATCGATACTTGAAATGCTCAAATAATTTTGTGTCTGTGCGCAATCCTTAATCAAGTTAAATACAAGTGCGAAATTGTTGTTCATAATGCTTGCATAGGACGCTATAACTTCTGTTAATTCCTCAGTTGTTGTAAAAGTCAATGTTCCGGTCTTTCCACGTTCATATTTGATAAGTGTTTCAAGACTTGTATCCATTTTATTTTCAAGAGCTTCTTTCACGATTTTATTCTGCACTGGATTTTCGCTTGTAGCAGACAGCTCAGTATCTACAGCGATTGCACTTGCAGTCGGAGCATACAGGATTGTTTCTGTTCCATCAATCGTTATCTTGCCTATCTGTGTACCCTCTGTCAGCGTAGATTCTGCTGTTACAGTGCTTCCGCTACCACCGCCACCAGTAGGCGCATAAAGCTGATAGGTAGTGCCATCCACTGTGATTTCTGCAATATTGATACCGCTTGTAACTTTAGGTGTAACTGATACATTGCTGCCTGCGGAAGCTGCAGGCGCATAAACATCAAATGAATAGTTTCCGAAAGTCAGGGTTCCCACCTTGGTGCCTTCCGTAATCTCAGACGTATATCTGACCATTGGCGTATATATGCGATAATCAACGTCATTTATTCGAATTGTAGCTATATAGACTCCCGTAGAGTTACCTATGCTTGCAGATACAGATGATATGGCATTATTTGCAAGATACTCTTCGATTGCAAGCAGTGCATCCGTTTCCATATCTTTGATGGCAGCTGTAACAGGCGTGCTTGTATCAGGTCTGTCCTTATAACCATTTGTGTACGGTTTTTGAAATTTTTTCGTATAGGTTGCCATGATGATCTCCTTTACTCCTCATTCCTGTTAAATGCTTCAATTTGTACAACTTCAATTTCTTCTAGTGTTTCTTTATCAATCTTTATATAATTTGTAGTAGATTCTCCTGCACCATATAAAGATCCTCTCAGAATATTCACATATATATATTTCTCATCACAAATAGGGCATGTAAACCCAAAATAGTAATTAGGATTATCACTTTTATGTTCTATCTCTTTCAATGTATCTATAGATTTTCCTACCCAAAACACTTGATTTACGACATTCCATTCCATAAAAACTAAAAACAAACCATCAATATAACAAATTCTTTTTAAGTGAAATCCCGAATTTATCAATTCTTTTTCGATTTTTAATTCTTCCCCATCATAAGAAAAAATTTTTAAATCTCTTTTTCTGGATGATTCTATATGATATCCTGCCAAGTAAGCTATGTTGTTGCGGATCAGAAAACCTTTGTGAAAATCTATCACTTGATTTTTTGTGTATTGTGATTCCGTCAATAAAATTCCGCTTGCATCAGTAAATTTATTATCTGTTCTTATAATTAACGGTTTAGCCGTTTCGTAAGTTCCTACTGCACTAATGCAATATTTGCCCTTAAAATAAAAAGCACTGCTAAAAACACTCGACATTTTACGGCTGTATTCTACGGCATTTACTATTTCTCCTTCATAGTTTCTTTTTATAATTTGAGCAACAGTATAATTTTCATAGTTTTCATCCTGCCTAACCGTACTAAAACCTTGAACCATACCGCTTTTTTCCAATACACTACCATAATAAAAACCTCTGATATTTATTGGATTTTCAATAGTATTTTCTTCTATTTTTATTTCTTCTGTGTTAGCGGTAAAATTATATGGAATCAAATATGCATCTCCATAATCACTTGTATTTGATTGGCTTTTTAAAAGAACAATTCCATATTGCGTAGCGGACAACTTGTAATCATATCCTGCGTCCAATCGTTTTATAACTTCTATTTTTCCTGCCTGTTTATTCCATTTACATAGCCATTCTTTTGAACTGACAAGTTCTCCACCATTACGTCTTCTTTGCTCAACAACAGCGCATATATACGTTTCATCATTATATATTGCAAAATCAGATATATATGGAATCCATTTGTATTTTCCTGTATCTTCCAGCTTCTCCCAAATAAGCTGCCCTCCAAGGTACATCTTGTCATGGTAATGCCCCTGATAATATATTTCCTTGTGCTTATTCCCACGATAATAAATCGTACTTGATTGTTTTCTTGCCATATCATCCCACCGTCCCCTGGATCAGATATATTGTATTAGCATCAGGGAGAGCAGGAAGCGCTGTGACTGATTCAACCTTCAATCCTGTTTCCGCTGCATCTTCCAGACTTTTGATCCTTTCATCCTGCTTATCTGTCTTTTCCTTCAGCGAAGCCGTTGACACATCTTCCCGGACACCAAGATCCGATACAAACCGTCTCTGCTTTTCTTCTCCCTGCGCTGTCAGGGTGTCTGTCAGAGACTGGATCCCTTTCATTGTCCTTGACAGGACATAAAAGCTTTTCAGGGTGAATACATCCTTTTTCTGCTTGTCAGATTCTTCAAAATCATACACGTAGAACTGCACCGGATCCCCGACTTCCAAGAATGGCAGTCCTGTACACTCTGCCGAAAACGGTGTATAGGTCACACCTTGTACCTTATTCAGGATGGCTGTGGCAATCTCTCTTTTTTCCTCTTTGGTGGTGCCAAGCGTAAAGCGGTTTCCCTGTGTTATGTATTTGTATTTCTTATCAGATCCGGCATATCCGGCTTTTGTATCTTCCGACTGTCTGACATATACCCTTGTGATCCCATGTACGTCATAATCTTCATAGGTGACGCTTTTATAGGATGGATAGAAGGTCGAATCTGTAATGATATCCGTAACGCCGATTCCCGGTACAAACGGCAGATACAGTCCATTCGTCTTATCATCCGGATCCACGCCTGGATATGCGCCATCATCCTCATCCTCCACGCCTAAACGTCTGTAGTCCATTTCTCCATTTCTGTTTATGATGCCAAACACACCATTGATCTGACAGATTGCTTTGATCAGATCCAGTGCATAGATTTTTTCCTCTTCCTCCTCGTCAGCTTCTTCCTCATCTTCTGTACCTACAAGGTTGACCAGCTGCTTGATGGAAAAGCTGTCATTGGCCAATGTCCGCTTTTTCTGTGTCAGTCCCAGGGACACAAACAGGTCATTCCGGAATTTCTTAATGGTCAGTTTTTTACCCATTTTCAGGTAAGCCACCTGTGTCCGGAACCATGATGTAACATCCTCATCTGCAAGACTGTACATCATGTCGTATGCAGTTATTTCAATCGATTTTTTATTGCTCTGCAATTTAACATCATCTACAACTCCATGAAACAAAGGAATTGGAGCTCCCACTGTATTTTCCGTATGCAGAGACACTTCTATTTTTTTACCCTTTAAACCCTTATGGAGTCCATTGATAGTTATCTTAAAAACACTGGCATTGCACCCAACATATTCCACACTTTTTTTATCAAGCAGCCGTTCTTTCAATACCATGCTTTCCTGACAAATATCATAGGGAGAGATATTTATAACCTCAGTATCAGATTTACTTATGCTGATATTCAGATACCTTGTCGTATTCTTAAAATACTCATTCTTGACTGCATTACTCACTTTTAGCATTTAATATTCCACCATCTCCAGCGTGAATCCACTCATATACTTCTGCCCGTTTATTTCTTTTATCACTTTTCCAAATTTTTGGTTGGAATCAATATACATGTGGCCGGTTTTCATGGATCCGCTCTCTGTATCATAATAAGTAACTGTTGCATCACGCTCTTCATAGCAAATATAATTCTGAACCAGTCTATCCATAAAAAATCTATGGGTATTTTCATACATGGAACCTATTTCCATGGACAGACTGGTACGCGTATGTTTGAGTGTTTTTCTATGTAATTCTCCATTTACAGCATCCTGATAGGAATCGATATCTGTTCTCCTATTCGGAGTCGGATCATATCCTTCCTGCAGTATGTAAGGTGTTAAATCAAAATCTCCAAATTTTACCAACATCTAACTCACCCTATTTTTATCAACTAAAGGCCCTGTCCCCTGTGCTCTTGTTGTACTCAACTGCTTGCACCCTTACAGTTTCAAATATTCCGCTCGGATCCGGTACCGGTACTACCGTAACCTCTATTTTCTGACTTAATTTATTCGCCAGATCATCCATCCACCCGGTATTATTTTCCAAAGGAAGGACAGCCTCTTTTCCCTGTTCCGCGATATTCACTATCGTTGAGCTTGTGGCGATACCACCATTGGCCAGCCTTGGAATCTTTACTGTGTTCAATGGTGCAAGATTCAGTCCGCCCCAGCTAACCCCGCCAATGATCGGCACATTATCGGGAATATCAACCTTAATAGCATTTAGCAACGAAATAAGACTATTAATTCCGGATACTACCTTATTGATGAACCCTTCAACATGTCCGATTCCACCATTTAATTCTTCTTTTATATCATTCTTTAACTCTGCAAGTCCCTGCTTGGCTTCTGCTTTTACCTGTGCAAAATCCTGCTTGGTTTCATCAAACGCCGTTGAGATTTTTTCTCTGATTCCCTTTGTCCATTCGTTATAATCGTCATTGATAGCAATCAGTCCATCGTCTATATCTTCCTTCCAAAGAGCCAATGCTTCTTTCCATGTCCCATCAGTAACAGAATCCTTGATTTCACCCATCATTTCCGTGAATGACATATCGATCTGCTCACCGGTGATCCACTCATTTATTTTTTCACCAAGTTTAAACCCAACAATGGCAGCTACAATGGCAGCTACAATCGTAGTTCCTATTGTAGCTCCTAAAGATGCAGCTCCGATTTCGCCCATCTTTACCCCTGCAATTATATCTGTAAGACTTGTTTGCATTAGAAGTGGTACCCCGGAAAAAGCACCTCCAATTCCTACAAGGAGGCTCTTTCCAAACGGAATGATATATTTTGATCCAAATAGCAGTAAGAATCCGCCAAATGTCTCTAAGACGCCCATCAGGAGAATTGTTGCATTTTCCCATGTAAGACCATTCTCCACGATATCATGTATTGCCGTAACCATTTTAGCGATGCCATCTATAACAAGGAAAATACCTGCGCCCTTCTTGCCGAACAAAGCGAAGATTCCACCAAAGGCAAGTGCTGTTCCGGCTAAATTGACAAGAAGGTTCTTCCAATTGATTCCATTATTCCACATATCCATATAAGACCAGGCTTCCATAGCAAGCCCCGCTATTGCAGCAATGGTTGCAAGTATTTTCCCCAACACCGGATTCGTTTTCATAAGGTTGGAAAGGAAACCGGCAATTTTCCACGCCGCCAATGCGGTACCTATTGCCAGTACTATTGGCAAGATTGTCTTCAGAATCTTCTTAACCTTTTCTATCCACTCAAAGTCTTTTTCAGTGAGCGGTACTTCTTCCCAGACAGCCCCACTGCTTTTGCTCTTTGTATTTTTACCACTGCTTTTATCACTGTTCAGAACATTCAGCTTATCATATCCAGCAACGGCTTTCTGAGCTTCCTTTGCACTTTCTGCCGTATCATCCAAAGCCCCGGCATACTGCTTCTGTTGTTTAACAGCCCTTGTCCATGTAGATTTCCCCATAAGAGCAGAAACAAATTTATTTACCGAATTAATCGCATTTGTAAGAAAGTCAATGAATTTCGTCAAATATGGGATTGCCGTAGTGATGATCGGAGCAAATGCTGCTGCCAGTGAGTTTTTCATATTATCTGTTGACGACTGAAAATCTGACATTGCACGATTGTAAGAATCACTGTACTGTGCAAATTCTTTTAGTCCACTCGCCAGAGCCGTTCTCATTGAATTCAGCAGTTTTGTGATCACAGAGAATACAAAAACCTGCTTTACAAGCTGCGTCAGCCTACGTCCAAAGGTATCTATACTATTCGCAGACTTTTTCGCCGATTTCGAGATACGCTCCATAGAATCGGCACCCGTTTTTCCCGCTTTGATCTGCTTAGCAATCAGCTCATCATGCTTTTTATTCAGCACTTCTAAATCCTTTTGCGCACTGCTATACTGTTCTGACAGGGACATATACTCACTTGTCTGCGTTCCCGGCATAAAAGCTGTTCCCTCTTTGCGCATCTGTTTCATATACGCTTCCTGGGCTCTCACATCGGATCCCTTTTGCTCTACCTGTGCATCAAGTGCATTCCATTTGGCTCCCGCCCTTTTTCCGTTCCACTGTTCCTGCTTTTGAATCAGCTTTTCCAGTTCCTTATTATCACGGGCAAGCGTTCTTTCCAGTTCTTTATATTCCTCTGTCGGGACCTTGGCCTTCACTGCAGCATCCATTTTGTCTTTTAAAGACTGAACCTTTTGAGCGGTCTTTTCTATGCGGTTCTCAAGAGACATCATCTGGCTGCTTGCATCCTTCGTATTCAGTTCTGTATTGATCTTGACGCTTCCATCATATCCACCAGCCATATTACTGCTCCTTGTGCTTCATTCTTGCCATCATGCTATCATACGCATCTATTTTATCTTTCTCTTCCTGAGAGTACTCCTGTCCGGGCTGTTCAAGCTCATATACGTTCTTGGCTTCCCTGATCATCTTCTTTTCCTCTGGTCCCATCTTCCCTGTAATTGCTTTCTTCCTGATTTCAATTACCTGTAAAAATGATGAATATTTGTAAGGCATGTTCCATAAAAGCCCCATAAACTCCCAAAAGTGCATATCCGTTGTATTCAGATTGATAGCATATATCTGCATAAAATCAGCAAATATACGATATTGGTCGATATCATAATCTATCAATCTCTTTTCCTGTCTGCCACCTGATTGCCTGTCATGATACCACCCATTCAGAAACCAGTTGATACAGCTTTCAAGATCCGTTCCAACTGGATGTTCCCGCAGATTTCCATCATCATCCTCAAATAAAAGATACAGGATAACATTGGTTTTCTCCCAATCAGCCAATTCCTTATCATCACGAACCAGAAAAGCCTGTATTCCAATCCGAAAAGAAGTATTTACCTGGTATCCATTCCATTCATGCGGCAATGGATCCAAAAGGATATTGTTCATCGATTGCCTCTTTTTGCACTGTATTTCCGTCTACTGTTAGAAAACTTCTGTTTAAAGAATTTCTCCATGATAGGCATAATCTGCTTCAGGAAATCCTGCAGCATTTCCTCCGATGGAATAAAATATTCATCAATTTCATAGTTCTCTTTGAAAACATTCCTTACAGTATTTTTCCCAAACAGATGATCAATCTCAGTGATGATCTCTTTGATAAAGACAACCTGTGTCCGTGTAGACTCTCTGATCTGTTCAAAACTTATCTCTGTGCCTTCATATTTCTTTTTCAATTCCTCAGCGGCAGCTTTAGCCTCTTCAGATATCTGTTCGAGCCGGTCCAATATTCTACCGTACTTCTCTGCAACCTCTCTATCCGCAATATTGATTTTCAATACGGAAACCACTTCGCCTTCTTCATTCTGAATGGCAACCTTTCTGATACCTGAATCTTTCAGTTTGATCAGTTCCATAAAAATACCTCCTATTTTGCAAAGGGGCATCAGACTCTTTGCCCATGCCCCTATAATGCTCTCCAGTCATTTATTATTTGAATGTCCATCCAGACTCTGTGATCGTTACCGTTTCCTTAACCACATCGCCATTACCAGAGATCTGAATTGTCGATGTCAACGGATCTCCACCGCTGCCACCGGTAGAATCCGGCGCAACGATAACCGGTAATTTAATACATTCACCGGACTTTGATTCTGTATCGATATCCGTCTTGTAATATCGATAGTAGAATGTCTCACAGGCTTTCCCTGTTGGGAAATTCTTAAAAAGATAATCGATACATTTCTGCATTTCATCAGAGATGTATTCTCTTTCCGGTGACATAGAAAATGCAAACCCTTTTAACGAACTGGATTTGTTCTTCATGTTTACATACTGTTTGGAATCGATTTCAGGTCCCCAGCTCTCGGTCAGCTCTGTATAACCATCGCCCATTTCAACGATCTTGGAAGTGCTGCCCATAAGCAATCCAATATCAAGCAAGGAAACCATATTAGTTCTATTTTCAGCCATGTTTCTTTCATCCTTTCTTCACGCTGTAAATCAGTTTCATATTTATTGCATATTCCTGATCGGTTGCTTTCTCTCCGATTGGAAATGCAACACTTGTCCGCTCAACACTCTCAAGCGTCACCGCTGAGTTTTTAAATGATATTCCGCATTCTTCCAAATATCTCCCCAGATTCTCCAACAATTGCTGACTTGCTATCGTTTCCAGGTTTGATTTGGGATATGATCGATACACAATGCGGAAAGGGAACTGCGCCTTGAAGCTGCCCGATATATATTTTTTTAGATAAACAGCTCCCTGCAGTGGGAAAACACCTATCGAATGCTCCGCGATCAGATTGTTCCATATCACATTCTTATGACTTGGTTTGAATTCTTTCGGATAATCAGGGTATCCCATTATGTGCTGCAACAATGCCTCTGGCACATATTCTGCATCCTTTATCGTAAGTAACTCTTTTTCCACTTCTATTTTCCTCCAATTTCCATATGAGGAAGTACATCCTCGTATATACTGACACTCTCCACTATATAGCAGTCATCATATCTGGCTCTCATTTCCTCATAACTCTGTCCGGAATACCCGTCCAGACAGTTACCCTTCACAAAGAAATCTTTTCTTGGAGCAAATGTAAAACACTGTTTCTTCTCAGCATCTTCTAAATTCTCCCACTCCTTTGGTTTCTTGTAATTCTCAACATCTTCCACATACAGAGTAACCACATCTGCATCCTGATGTCCGTCTTTGGTAGCTGTTTTGCTGCACTTAACCACAATATCCACATTCTGAAGAAGTGTAGGGAAATATACGCACTCACCCGTTTCTCCATTTATACTCTGGTTGAACACTGTAACTACCTTATTGTCAAAAAAGCCCATCAATCTACCCCCGCATACAGCAGATCCGTGTCATACAGATATTCTCGGATTGCATCTAACATCAGCTCATTTTGCTTTTCTCTGTCACCTACTGCGCCCGAATATACCGTTTCATTATTACCGAATGTAATAGATCTGCCTCCACTCGACATAGATTTGATATTGCCCTTTTGCGGATCATTTACCTTTTTCTCCGCATCATCCAGTTTGAACAGAATATCAATCATGCAACAGGTTGCACTTTGAATCTGAGAAGAATACTGCTCGTATGTCTCTTCTGTTATGTGACCCATGCAAAGATAATTAAGTTTTACACAGGCTCTCTGAAGATACCTATCAAAAAGGGACTCATCAACGATATCCCCAGCATATGTATCTGTGTAATACTGATAATCTGTGTATACCATGATGAATCCCTCCTTTCTTTATCCTCTTGTGATGATACGGGCAATCGCAATTGCCTTCAGTGGGTAATATGACTTCTTGGTAGCATCATTGTTAGAAGCAATTTCCCAGTTGGATCCTGTTGCAAGCTGTGCATTGGATGGTGATACAATATTTCCGTTCTTCCAAGAAATGCCATATGGAGCATATACTCTTCTGCGGCGGGAAATGAGAGTTGTTTCTCCACCATTTTTGAGTGCATCTCGCGACATTTCTGCCGGTACCTTTACGTCACATTCCGTATATTCAATCGCACCTTCACCCAGTACATAGGTTGTGTACTTATCAAATACACCCAGACCTTCTGCATCATCCACATGCTCAACCGGCATATCATCATCTACAAGGATAAGTCTGCCATTAAGTGTATAGAGGTTAAGATCCTTCTGCACGCCGTCTTTGTCTGTATATTTCAGATATCCGACAAGCTGCTTGTTCTCAAGGTTTGTAGCAACTGCGCTATGCATGATAGCAAGTGCAAATTTTCCCTTTTTGTCACCCAATGCCTTCTGCATTGCTGTATTCAATGTCGTTACATCGAATGTACCGTCCGTTTTATCAGCAGTGATATCAAGAGTATGTCCGTCTGCAAATTTCTTACCTTCAGCATCACTCATAGAGAAAGTACCATTGAGAATATTGATAAGCACACCCTGATACAGATCATCAAAGTATTCGCTCACTTCTTCAGCTCCTGCTGAATAATCATCACCGGAAATATCGGCTACAAAGTCCTTTTCTACCCAAGCACCTGCACGGCCAACAACAATTCTGCCCATTGTATAGTTTCCTCTTGCTGATGCCGTGATATCTGTCTTACCATCATAGTTGATACCTTCGCCACCAATTCTCTCTTTGATCAGAGTTGTGATGTAATTACCACCCTTCTGCTCAGACAGCATAGATGCATATTGTGGTTTTTCTACGATTGCACCCGACTTCAGCAGGGCATTCATTTTGGTATTCGGCGTGTTACGTACCACTGTGTCAAACACTTCGCCATTAAAATTCACTTTATCAAATAAAGCCATAACCTTTGTCCTTTCTTTATTCCTGTTTCAGATACTGATTAATATCAATATCCGGATCCTGATTTTTGAGTTTCATGAGTTCGGCCATGGACAGCTTCTCCCCATTTCCGCCAGTGCCGATGTTTCTTCCTACGATACTCGAACGTCTCTGCTGTGCTGCAAGTGTTTTGGGATCAATCAAAATATTTGGTTTGTATTCTCCCTTATCATCCTTCACAATGGCATCAAACAAGTCTGAAATACTTTTCCCTCTTGCTGCATCGGTTCCCAGTGTTTCAATGAGCTGCGCTTTGATCGCGTTACCGGTAATCTCATTGACGAACGTCTTATCCTTAAAGAAGTCCGTTACAAGTCCGTTCAGTCTCTCTGTTTCTTCTTTCTGGGCACGTTCTCTTCTCTCGTTTTCAAGAGTCTGGTTCAGCTCTTCAACTTTTTCCTGCCATGTCTTAACATCCGCATTGGATTCTCTTAAGTCATTCAGTTCTTTCTGCAGCTTGGTCTGCTCTTCCTGCCATGCATTCTCTTTCTTTTCAAGTTCCTCGATACGGTCCTTTTTCTTTTTCACTTCGAGACTGCTTACCATGTCATCTGGAAACGCCTTCTTGATTTCCTCAGTGATTTCCACGCCCATGGATTTCAATTTTTCTACAACATTCATAGTATCTGTTCTCCTCTTCTTAAAAGTTGTTAATCCGGTCAGCCCGGCGCGAATAGGGTGCAATTTAAACCATTGCTGGCAAACAAAAAGAAGCCAACCACTAAAGTGATTGACTTCATTAAGTCCTTACTTGGTATCCATTGATTCCAGTGTCACATATTCTTTTTTATCTCTGCAGCTGGAATCTCGTAAATCGTGCGCGCCTTCGGCACTTTCACAACAGCTATTCCATCTTTTCTCTTTCTGATCTCAACATGAGAACACTCATCGAGACATTTTTCGTCGAGTTTTATTACTATCATAAACCAGTCCTCATTTAAAATATAACTTGTCTACTATGCAAAGTCAAACAGTATTGTGTTTCATTTTGTGTCAAAAAAGCACCCTGTGTAGGATGCTTTCATTCTTCCTCAAGTTCTCCCTCTACGGTTCCACTTTCAATTCCAATTTGTGATGCCATCAAAAGGACTTCTTTTCTGTCATTATTGCCACTTAAAATGAAGGATAGAAGTTTTTTTCTATCTTCTTGTGATTCACAATAATTGAAAATAAAGCTTATGAACTTTTCACTGTTTTTAATTTTTATTAGTTCATCATACAATGATTTATCAGTATCTGTTTTAACCTTCATACGCACCTTCTATTCATGGATGTTTGGTTTCTTCTTTTTACTAAGTATGTCATAGGTATATTTATCTTTGAATTCAATCAGATAATCATATCCCCCATGTTCCCATTCAAAGATTCCGTCTTCCATTTGCTGCTTAACATCACCTTTTACAAGTGAATCCCAAAGTGGATCATCATTTGGAACCTTCTTTGGTTTATGCTTCTTTGCAAAGAACTGAAGATCTAAGTCTATTTTACTATCTTTTGCAGTGTTTTCAAGCGGTTTAACAGAATCGGTTGAATTCTTCACATCTACCAATAATTTGATTTTATTATCATCCGTCAGTGTAGCACCCCTGAATTCAAATTTTGTGCCTGCTTGTAATATTATTTCGCTTTCTTCTCTGTTCTTCGTCAGGAACATTTTAGTTCCTTTCGGTGCATATATATCTAGCAAAACATCATCATTGTTATTCAGATTCTTTGCTTCTTTATATGATGTTGAAACAAATCCTTTTTCGGTGATTATTTCACCTACTTTTTTGCTGTTCAGTTCTTCAATAGCATCATTTAAGTTTTTATGATCAATGCCAAATACATTTTTCAGATAATCCCTGTCAACCTTTCTTATTAAGACAGCATCCATTTCAGATTCATTTTTGTTTATGACTTCCTTTAATGTTTCAATGGTTTTCTTACTTGCATCACTTAATTCACTAACAGTACCCTCACGCATTGCCTTATTGATTTTGTAAGCATTGGCATTTCTGATATATCCTGCATCATTCATTCCGCTGATTATAGAATATTCATCATCTGTGACTTTACCTATTGATTTTTTCCATGATTGCAAATCTTTGAAGGTAACTTTTTCTGCCCTATAATCTATTTCAGCAGGTTTATGTTCAAATATTGGAGCAGGTTTCATTTTTTGTGTGCCTGATCTGACCTGTAACACTTTTTCTTCTGCATTCTGATATGCTGTTGCCCTTCCATTCGCCGCGCTGGCCTGCTTCTTCTTAAAGCCGGCTACCTTCAGCCGGTCAGTATCTTTGGTCAGATCATTATCCTCACAAAAACTGTTATATGCTTTATTCTGTTCCCGGAGCTTATAAGCAAGCCTGTCATAATCTGCCTGCAATAGTGGCTTTACATCCATTTCTGCAACCAGATCGATCTGCGTTTGCTTTTCAAGAAGCTGACGCTTCGTTTTTCTGACAGAACGTTCCATGGCTCTTTGCTTCTGTTTCAGATCATAAAGCTTTCTGCTTTCCTCTGTATCAATCTTCAGATTTCCATTCTCATCCACATATGGATTCCTCAGTCCTTTTATCCATGGCTGGTGGGAATGTCTGCAATTGTATCCGTGTAAGCCTTCCGGCTCTACTACAATGCCAACACCATCTCTGATATCATATCCAGTCTCTTCTAAGAGGTTCGGATATCCTTCCTCACTTCCCTGTATCTTATAGACCTTTCCCTGCCAATGATCATGTGAATGATAGTCATTCGGATGCTTCGGATCATATCTGGCTCCTGCATGAGCTGATACAAGTACATATTCGGCTGCTGCCTCTTCTATGTATGCATTCGTAAGCTGAGCCGTTGTCTGATTCATGGAAGTAACTACACACATCCTGACTGCAGCTTCTAAGGATATGGAACGCCTGGCATATTCTACTTTGATTCCCCTTCCGGCATATTCATCCAGGATCTGGCATATTGCAGAACTGTAAGACTGCACGCCGCTTGCAACTCTCATATCCGCCTGATCAAGCAGCTGGATAAGATCTTTCTGTGCCTGATGCATTGTTGACCTTGTGAGGTTGTAAAGCTCCCCTTTACTCTTTTTGAGCTGTGCATTTATTACGCGCATAAAATCAGGATTTTCAAGCGGACTGGCTGTGGCTACTCCCATCTTCTCAAGAATAGCCCTGTCACTTTTCCATGACGTCATCACCGCATCCTCTAACAGGTCCCTAAGTTCCTTTGTCGTCTTTCCTGTCAACGCTGATAACTGTTTTAAGATTTCTTCCTGCTGCACGCCAAGCTGCATTGTCTTCCATATGTTCCGATCAGCAGTACCACTCATTTCTCCTGCTTTCAGCAGCCTTTTTGATACATCCTCCAAAAGAAACATTTCGAGTTCCCGAAACATTTCAAGCATTCTGTCTTCTTTGTTTTCAAAATATTCCGGTGTCAGCATTACTCTCCAATCTCCTTACCGACCAATGAAACCCACTCATCCAGATGTTTTTCCTTTGCCTCTTCAAACCAGCCGCTTGTTCCTATTCTGTGTTTAATCGGAACGCCGGTCGGATACTTTTTCTCATACTTTTGCGCAAACGAACGCCCATCCTGCGTCAAATACAGATCACCGACATACTGGTAATGTGCATAAGGTGTATTCCACTCTATCTCATTGCCATATATACCTTGCGGAAGCATTACACTGCCACGAAGCGCTCCTTGCTCACCAAACGGTACAAGTGGATTACAATCAGCCATGACCTGCATATTTAATGCTGCATGTGCCTTTTTTGCTCTCTCATCCAGCCTGTCTGTCGATATGTCAATTGTCACACCGGAGATCTGTTTATATATTTTCATTCCTCAAACAGTCCTTTCTGGTCGTCCTTCTCTGCCGCAATCTCCTTCATCATCTGATCAACTTCATCATCCGAGAAGCCTTCGTACTCTTTCAGATATTTTCTCTTTGAATACGCCCCAAACACTACAAGCTGATAAGCTCTTGCCCTGTCCTGCTCAAAAGTCGACAACAGATCCTTGAAATAGAACACATCCTCATCCGGTACATCTGCATCCAGTGCATTCACATAACCGCTTGGCATATCAAAGTACACATCACAATACACATCCAGCGCATAGATAAGATCTCTGACTGCTGCCTTAAGAGCTGTTCGGATATCTGTGATTGTCTCAATAGTCTCGTTATCATCACTCTCTATCTGCGTGGCCGTGATATGTCCAGTCTTTGCATCCATGACGAACTGTCCCTGAGAAAATCCCATCTTTGTGCTGATCATAGACAGGATGCTGTTGATATCTTTGATTCTGTCCGTGGTCAGCAAGGTTGCTGTATGTTCATCGATCATTTTCTCTGAATCTACCTTTCCCCGCTTAATGCCCTTCACGAATCGGGGAAGCTCTACTTTACCTCGCTGGCCGGTCCTCTGATCGATTGTTGTTAAAGACGCTTCATCAATGAATGTGATATGCTGACTATCATCCACCTCATTAGACTTTCTGCTCCATGCCACATCAAGGTTTTTCAGTTCTTCCATACATCCAGCAAAGATTGATACCCCTTCGGGACTTGCATAATCAATAGTATTGTTTCGAGGCATTCTGAAATAGCCAAACAGTGCTTTCTCCACATTGTCGAGGGCAATACTTGGCTCAAGACCTGTCCACTCCGGTACGTCGGTCAGATTTATCTTTGCACCCAAGTCTTCAGCACTCTTTGATTTAAACGCCCTATTCTCGATCATATAAACCTGCACAGGTTCTCCGGTCTCCGGATGCGCGACATTCTCAAAGTGCTGATATTCCAAACGTGTATAATACTCCTTGCCTTTTACAATCCGGTCAAAGAATATAATTCCCCTGATATCTCCGTTACTGTTCTTTTCCGTGATCACAAAATTACCGGGCAACACATAGTCAATAGCAGCATTCACATTATATGTACCGCTTGGCTTAAGAATGATACCGCCCAGGCCACAGGCATCTTCCACCTTGTCCCTGATTGACTTATCTACCATTGCTTTAATACACGCATTGATATAGTCGGCTCTTTCCGAGCCTTCTACCTTTACACGTAAATCCATGCAGGCTTTCTTCGATGCGAAGTAACATATAAATGCTGCAAAATTAATTGTCCGGACATTTTTGGTAAGCCAGTCCGGCTTTCCCTTGATAACTCTCAACCATCTCCTCTGCTCAAGTTCAAACAATTGACTGGACAAAACCGTTACCTGGAACTCTTTCTCCGCTCTCGTCTTAAACATTCCCATGATAAACTCCTTTACTTTTTCTAAGATTTTCATTCCTGATCCACCTCGTCATATTCTTCCTCTTCTTCGTCTTCAAGTTCCACATCGTCATACAGCCCATTGTTCCTGCGGCTGTCCATAATAACGCGATTAAGAGCATATATCAGAGCCATTACACAGTCCTCTCCCAGTGTCGGATATGCATCTGAAAAGCTTCCATCCTTAAGCTGCTCGTGTTCGAGTGTTGTCAGCTCATGATATAGATGCGGACATCTGGTCTGATCCACAACAATTTTGGTACATTGCTGCAGCCACTCCCAACAGTAATCTCGTCCTTTGCCGCCTGCCCATCGCTTTATCGCTCCGGTTACGATAAATCCCCAATCCAGCATTTCTCTAATAGCATCCGGTCTTGCACTGTCCGCTATAATTTCAACATTTCTGTATTTCTTGATTTTGCGGGCAAATGTGCTATTCTTGCACTTCTTGGAATAGACCTCATCGAAACAATACAGCACATCTGTTTCTTCGTCGTAGTGGCATCTTATAAAGGTCTGTGGATGGGTATAACCGAAATCGAGGCCGTGATAGATCACATCAAAGGTATTTATTTCTTCGTCTGATATCGCTCTGGCTTCCACATTCTCAAAAATGCCTCCGCCGGTTCCTGTTACTTCGCCCTCATAGTTATTTTTGTAATACAATGGCTTATGCAGCCGGAACCATTCAGCACGTTCGAAAAATCTTTTTCCCAACCACTTGACCGGAACATTGTAATAATAAGAATGACAGACAAGGCATGTCTCTTTCTTTACCGCCTCTTCCGTATAAATATTCATGAAGTTATTCTTACTCTTTGGCGGGTTGAATATCTTCACATCCAGAGACGCTGTATCCGATCTGAGGAATGTATCCTCAATATTATCCATTTGTTCCACGCCTGCCATTTCGTCGCATTCTTCATGGATCAGAAGCTTTACATAGCCAAATGACAAATTGTATGACTTAAGAGATATAGGCTTATCTGCACCCACAAAGATAACGCACTGCCCGGTCCTCTTATATACCGCCATCATAGGCGATACTTTAAAATCCCAGTTATCCAGATCCTTGTATCTGATCACAGTCTTCATAAACTGGTTATATACGCTGCCACGCAGATCCGTCTTATATCTTCTCGTATACACGACATGTGCCTGCGGATCATTTCGAATTGTTTCATAAGCAACTGCTGCCCAAAAGTTTGATTTAATAGATCCACGTCCGCCCTTGGAAACGACTTCCCGCAGGTTGTTATCTCCTGTAAAAGCCTCATGAACAGCTCTATACGGCTCCACAAAATCACTCGTAATGTCTGTAATGGGTATTGTCCAGTCACTTTGATCTATGTCCGGCTTCCTTGCCTTTCCCTGAATGTCAACCAGTGCCTGAAAAGCTTTTGTATTCCCATCGATGGCAGATTTTATCTGCCCGGCTATCATTGCCGCATTTACCGTCATATCGTCCTCACTCATATCTTTTACCAGGCTCTTTATCGATCGTGTCCGTCTGCCATCCACAGGAGCCTCCAGCATGGTGGCTGTGAGTTCGTATATTGTCTTTTTTCTCTTTCTCACCTCTGCACTTGCCAACCCGCCTTTTCGACCAATTTCCCGTGCTTGCTCCGTGGTTAAGGCTCGCAAATTATCCTTTCCTGCCATGTCTATCCCTTCTGCCGAAAAATGTTCTCATAAACCAAAAAGGATGCCTGCTATTTGCAAACATCCTTCTTTGTTTTATGGTTATTTTTAGGAGGTACCTATATTTACATCCGTTTACGCTAATATCTTAGCATATCGCTTTGTTTCATTGTGTATCATTTTGTGGCAATTCAAATAATCTTAGAGCCATGCCATGTTTCCGGTTCGTTGTTGAAATTGAGTATTTTATCTTACTTGCCACCTGTGCAATCGTCATACATTCCATATAACGATATTCAAGCAGCAACTCAAGTTCCGGATCACCTATTGCATGTATTGCCTGCTTGATTTCATTCTGCTGCCTTATGTATTCTATTCTCAATTTCTCTCTTTTCTGCATAGCATCTTCCAATGCCATCACATAGCTCTCCTGTGGACTCGTTCTGTCAGCTTGTCCATTAGGTATACCGGAATATTGTATCGCCTTGGTCGCATCTCTTTCCAGTCTTAATCTTTCTATTTCCCCGTCTAACTGACGGATTCTTTTCTCAACAGGCTGATAGGACCAAAGGTAATCCTTTTTTATTCTGTTTGATTCTTTTTCCGTCATTTTCATCCCACCTTTACTTATTCACTGTCTTTTAAGTTTCTTTTCAATTGTCTCATGTTATCTGTTGCGCTGGTCACCTCCCGCCGACCGGCGCATAAACCGGCCAGCTATAATATGTTCTGTGATATAAAATGTGAAGTAAACTTGTTTCTTTTGGACTCTGCCCGGTGTTTCAACCTTTTTTCTGTTTTGCCTGCTTTCTTCGCCGTCTCTCCTGCTCTATTTCAAGAGCCTGCTGCCGCAGCGATTCCTCTATCTGATATTCTGCATAGGTCTTTCCCTGTTCCACCGCTGCCGCTTGAAATTCAGCTATAGCACTTGTCTGTTTCCTGCTCATGCTTCCTTTACCTCCACGCGCTTTGTTTCTTTTTCAATTTTTAAAGTGCCGTCTGCTTTTCTCATCAGCTTGTATGTCACAGTATTATGCTTGACAGTCAGCCTGTCCAATAAATTTTCTGCAACCGGTCTGGCTGCTGCCATAAGCAGATCCTGCGCTGCCGGATCTGATGCATACTCAGTCTTTATGATGCTTTCCGCAATATCGATTGACTGCTCAATCTTTTTAAACTGCTGTGCCTCTCCACAGGTGCACAGCTTCGTTGCTTCTCTGCTCTTTTCTCCTTCGTCTGCATCCTCCGGTACTCTGATTACCTGCGACTGCCCGCAATACATGCAGGTTCCATATGTTTCTATCATGCTTTTTCCTCCTTCATGTAAGCGTCAAGCTCTTCCAGCTCCGCTGTCTTCTTTTCGATTTCTTCCGTCAGCCGGATCATCCGCTCTGTGATCGCTTTCTTTACACAGTCCGGAAGCGGCTTTACAACCGTCTGTCTGATTTCCTTTGGCTTCGGTCCCGGTCTCTTTTTTTCTGCCGGCTCTCCGGCCGCGATCAGGATCTGCCTGATCTGCTCCGGACTGCTGCCATTTAAGTCCGCAAGGATCTGTATCTGCTTTTCTTTGTTTTTCGCTTCCCGGTAACTTCTCACAATTTCGCTCTGATCCATTTTTCTACGCCTCCTGTTCCTCGTATGGTTCCGGAAGTGGCTGCCATGCAATTACTTCTTTTTCTCTTATCCCAAATCCATAATTCCACTTTCCATCTTTTGTATGCATCGTTTCTGTTCTTCGTGTTCCGTCCGAATACTGAACCGTCACATTCACATCGTCTGATCTCGATTCGAACATTCCCTTTTTCCAGTTATCCGTGCCCTTTAATCTTGCGAATACCGAAGGGCGCTCTTTTGGCATTTCTTCACTGACTAATTTCCACACGCTTTACCTTCCCCCTTTCTGTATTGATTTTCGCTATATATCTGCCTGCTGCCTCGACCAGCTCCAGAATATTCCATTGAGTCTGATCCGACGGGCTTGTGTCGATCACATACTGCAGGTATTCTCCTATAGTTTTCGCATACTTTTGTTCCTGCATTGTTTTTATCCCGGCTTCTTCTCTTCCCAAACATTGTGAGGCAGTGCATGTATCACACGGATTTTCTGTTGCGTACATATCTTTCCCTTTGTAGCAGCTGTAATAACTGTCTCTCCATATTTTTGCTGCCTCAGCCTTCTCTTTCTCGCTCAACTCATTCATTGCGTTTTTCCTTTCGATTTCCTGCGCGCTAATTATTTGATTGCTTGAGCTCCGATGACACAAGCCGGGGCGCAGCGAAGGGCAAAGATGGCGTCGTGGCCGCTGACGACGCCGCTAGAGTACACACACCACGCATTGCACGAAACGCCGCGACTAGCCGATCTTGTCCAATGCCATTCTGTCTCATGTTCCGGATTGACTTTCACGCAATCGCGTTCTGATCTGAATCGCTGGTACTTCTTTTCCTCGGCCTTCATCTCTTCTACGGATAGAAGGAAAAACGTATCCAATGTTGCCTCTCTGTCTTCATTCTCCTTCAACACAGGAACAAGAAGCCTTCTGAATCCTTCCTCGAATTTCTCCTTGAAGGCAGTGCTGTTTATGTGTCTGCGAATGCTGGACTCTTCCCATTTGTTACTACCCTTTTCATCAAATGGCATTTCATCGAACAGAAGTTCTGCAAACTGCAGTGTCATCGTTCGCATATCAGAATCCGCAGTCTTGTCCTTGTCATAGTCCAGGATGTTCAGCAGAGCTGTTCCAATCCCTTCTACCTGGACTGTGATCTGCCCATCTTCTCCAAATGTTTCTCTTGCCTTACCTGCTGCCAGAATCTCCTCGATCTGTTCCCATGTGTACTCTGTTTCTATTATCGTTCTTGCTATCATTGTCTGTTCTCCTTTACATCGATTAAATTACACGTATTTTCTGTGGCTCTGCTCCAGTTCATTTTCCGATATATCCAGATAGATCTGCGTCGTTTCAATGCTCTCATGCCCCAGCAGTTTTGATACATATTCTATTGGCATTCCCCTTCTTAAGGCGAACGTGGCACCAGTACGCCGGAATCTGTGAGGATGTGCTTTCTCTACCCCTGCTCTTATTCCAAGCTTTCTGATGCGGGCTTCAACCGAACTTTTATCCATAGGTCCATCTAGTACTATTTCCGGTATTTTCCACCAGTCGCACATTTTTTCCTTGTGCTCTGCGCATATTCTTGATACACAGCGTCCTTTTCCGGATACTGCCAGGCTGCATGCCGGAAACAGCCAGATGCTGTCATCCGGTCTCTGTGACAGATATTCATTCAGATATATTTTTGCACGTTCTCCAATGTAGCAATATCTGTCCTTCTGACCTTTTCCATGTACAAGCACCTGCCCTCTGTCTTCAGACAGATCACTTATTTTCATATTGCACAGCTCTGATATCCTGCACCATGTCGATAACAGCATTTCAAATATAACTGTCATTCTCAGATCATCTTTTATTGCAATCCGCATTTTCTCGATTTCCTGCTCCGTAAATGCATTCTTCTTTGTCTTTGGCAGCTTGATCTTATCAACCTTATTCATTGGATTCTTAATAATGTGTTCTTCCTTTGTCATCCACGTATAAAACGAGCTTATTACTCTGAGTATGTCATTTGTATATACTTTGCTGGCATGATCTCTGACTTCTTTAAGCGCAAGGTGCATTTTTATATCATCCGATGTAATATCCAGTGGCGACTTCTGCACATCTTTAAAAAAACGGAGTAATGTATCCCGATATTGCCCGATCGTCCTTTTCGTGCAGCCTGCAACAGTTTTGTTCATCAGAAAGAGTTTTATATACTTTTCTGTGTCGTCCTCGTTGACTACAGCGACTTCCGTACATCTTGCTGTTATCTCATAATCATTCATTGCTATGATCAGCTTCGGCTTTATTCTGTCTGTATCTATTCCTTCGCTTTGCAATGCTATCAGAATTTTCTGCATCAGTTCTTCTCTCATAACAATGCCCCCATTTCTGCAGGCGTCCGCAGCACTCTGTAACTATCATATCCTTGCCGGTATGGCTCCCTGAGTGTATCTCCCTGCACAACAATTGCTTTTACTCCTAGCAGGGACATCTGTATGTACGTCATATACACACCATTCCAGTCCAGATCCTGTGCCACCACATGCAGTTTTCTTTGATAGTCAATGCCTTTTTCTTTCAGCACCTGCGCAAAAGCAATTAAAAAGCCTCCTCCGCCGGTTGATGGCTCATTCAGTTCAATATGATCATTTTTCACAATTTGATCAAATTGACTTTCAATGACTAAATTGGCACTCAGGTAGGACAAGTGATATGGTGTGAAAAACTGCCCTGTCTGCCTGCTGCCACATCCTGACTTCATATAGATTTCTCCCAGGATATCTCCGAATCTCTCTTCCATCACTTCCGTGAGAGCTCCCGCCATATCACATAGCATTTTTATTTCTTCACTGCTGTACTTCTTTGCTGTTGTTATATACTGGTCTTCTCTGTCTTTATACAGTTTGTCGTGAATGGGCTGGCATGAGTTCTGGATTGCAATTGCAAGCATCCTGATCCAATCAGTAAAAATCTGATATGGCGTATATTTCCCGGACAGCTTTGTGATTGTGTCAATTATGAATTTTTCATAGTCCATTTACTGTATATCAGCTCCTTCCTGCTCCATCCCGGATAATGCGTCTTCAGGTGTTCTTCCATCATTGCCAACATCTCACTTCTCAATCCCACATTGCCGTTATCCAGCATCTGATGATGGTACCTGCAACCGATCACTCCATTGCCTTCCACCCCAAGTCCGCCCTGCGACCTCGGAATAAAATGCATGATGTCTTTGATCTCATAGGCAAGCTGTGAAGTGCTGGTGCAATGGTAGTCCAAGTTGCAGAAGAGGCACTGACCGTAGTCACGTTCCCAGATGGCTTGTCTCGTCTTTTTGGAGAACTGCAACGCTTTTGTCCTTTTGTTCATCTTCTACCTCCGTGCGTCCACATCATCCATACTGCTGTGTCGTTCGCCTGCTGCCATGTTGATCGCTATGATCTCACTGATTTCATTTACGACATCCTGTGCGGCAAGCTGTGCTGTTACCCATCTCTTTGCCTGAAGTGCTCCATCTATTGCCAGCATACGGTCTTTGATATTCCCGATCCGCAGATTGATCCTTGCTTCATCTGCCGGATCCGTGTCACACTCAGTTTTTTCAACGATTTCGCCGGTTACGACCTCGACTGCTGCCTCTTCCGGCTCCTTTTCCGCTACGGCTTCCGGTTCATTTTCTACCGGCGGCATGATTTCTTCATTTTCCAGCTCATTTTCTACCGGTTCCGTTCCGTTTTGGTCTGTTTCCGGTTCATTTTTCTCTGTTTCCGTTCCATTTTGGGCTGTTTCCTGCTCCATTTCCGGCTTGACCGGTTCGACTGCTGCCACAGGTTCGCTCTCAGTCTTTTTGGGCTTTTCAGGCTTTTTAACCTGTACTTTTGATGTTTTCTTTTGTTGCACCGGTGCAACTTTTGCTTTTTCATCCTTTGGATATGGCTGACAGTAAATTTCTGACCAGCATTTTTCAGGATGAGCGTAATCCGAAATAAGCTTCTCCCATTCCTCTTCAATCTCTTCAATCGTTATTTCCGTTTTTTCACCTGATCTTGTATTGACCATCCTGCAGTTATTCTCTGAAAGCATCAGCATGATACGTCCTTCTGCAGGCACTCGTACGGAATATGTTTTTTCTCCATCCGGTGCCATTGTTTCCATCGCATACACCAGCATTCCTTTGTCAATTAATTTTGCAATCTGAACAAATAGCTCCGGATCATCCTCGCCGATTTCCTCGATTACTCTCTTAAGCAGGCTTCCTCCTGGCACTTTTCTGTTTTCCATCATCACTTCAAGGTCTGAAATTTTCCTTTCTTCATCCACTTCATCCTTGATCTGCTGGATTTCTGATTTTGTATATTCCGGTGACAATCCTTCGTTGATCGCTTCCGGAAGCTGCAGCATCAGTGTGAGTTTTGCATAACCGAATCCTTTGTACTGATCCTGAAGCCGGTCAGAATAGCCATTCTCCGAAAACTTATCATTGATCGAAATAAATCTGCTGACCTGCGTTTTATCAATTCCATATTCTGCCTGTGCAAATTCTGCAACCGTTTTATATCCGGATTCCGCAAGGACATTGGTATCCCTTGCCACTTTAAGCAAATAACCAATTCTGACGAATCCCTCTGCAGTCCTTTGAAGCTCCTGTGTGAGCTCCTCTTTGTATTCCTGATATGATTTCTGATATATGATCTGCTCCATTATGATCTCCTTCTCTCTTTGATGCTTTTTACCATCACATTACCCCCATAAAATCCGCTTCCAGGACATCCGCCAGAAGCTGACCCGCTAATTTTCCATGCCATACTCGGTTTCCGTTTTTTCTGAGATTTTTATAATTATCTATTCGCAGCTTATTGGCTTTTTCTCCAAGCTTCTTTTCTTCCTTCGTGAGCTGCTTTGCAAAGTATTTCTGCCATTTCTTCAGGAAACCGACTGCTGCCGTAAAATCCTTATTCTGATTGTCGCCAGTCGTACGTTTCTGCCGGATGTTTCCTGATGGCTCCACCTCAAGCGTATACCACGGCACATCCGGGCTTTTCGCTTTCCGCAGGAAGAAAAGATAACTTTCATCCGTCTGGATGCGGGAAAAATAATAATCACAGGTATGTACACAGTGCTTCAGGATCCGTCCCTCCATCACAATATCCTCAATGCTCTCAGGTGCTACGATTGTATACCCATCTGCCGTATACTCGAATTTCTTAAGCTTCGGAAGCTGTTTATTGACTTTTGGCCACTTCTTGGCAAGCTTCTGTGCCTCTTTCTTTGCATCTCCCTTTTCTCTCAATAAGACACATTCATCATGTGCTGCCTTCAGATCCTTAGGTCTTGCGATCTGATCCAGCTTGGTGTTCATTTTGAGCTGATCTGCCATGTCGATATAATCTCTCCACGTTGTAAGAGTCTGGTACATCGTTCCACAGCTCAGCAGCATTTGCTTTTTAAGATAGTTATGGCACTTTACAAAACTGATAGGCGTATGTAAAAAATTGAATTCACTTGTATTAAAGCCTGCGTTGCCAAAGTCTTTTATCATCTCATCCGGCCAGATTTTATTTACAAGTTTCTCATACTGCATCCACCGGAGCATAGCTACATTTGCATCCATTTCTTTCATTCGTTTCAGCCTGCTGCCATCCACTTTCAAAAGCTTTGCGAGCTCTGTCTGCTTCTGATCGAAAATCTTTTTATCGTAATTCATGCCTATAACATCACGTGCCATGCGAAACATTCCAATTCTCACAAGTTTTTCAATCGCAGGATTTCCTCTTTCTATCATGATGTATTTCACAACACCGCAAGGCAGTACATCCCATAGATCTACAGTGCTGTGCTTTAAAAATGTCTCATTTTTCAGATAAGACCAGTTGCGTTTATAAAGATTGGATCTGAATGACCAGTAAAAAGTCTCACTTTTCCCCGCAAAATACTTTTTATCCAGAATCCAACGCTGATATTTGTTTTTATACATTTCGTAATCATATTTCTTTACCGTTCCATCAGTGAAAATAAGGATTCTTTTGTATTCATGTGTGAATATACCCGGATTTTTATATTTTCCTCTAAAATTCTGTGTCTGGTACAAGCTCCTTACTACGATCCCTCCCGGTATTTTCTGTATGATCTCTGCATAATACGGTCCCGCTGCAAGCGCCTTACACTTACCGGATGCCTTATAAATGGCATTTGCCTTGCAATGCGGGCAGGTTGCTTCCGCATTATGCCTCGGCGACTTAACCGGTACCATCCGCTGGCATTTCGTGCACCAGCCCTCCTTTGATCCATAATCGTATATGATGTATACATCATTTGCTGCCTGTCTCTGCATCCATTTCTGAAAGCTTTTCGGCAGGTTGGGGACAAGCTGCATATCTTCATCCCACGGCCTTGTCTCCCTTTCTTCTTTGCGTTTTATCTGTTCTTCCTTTATCTGCTGCTGCCAGGCTCGTAATCTGTCCCAACCTTTTTGACCATTGTCCGGATTCAAAGCAAGCAGCTTCTGCAATGTTCTCTTTCCATCCGGATTGATATATATGCTCTGTTTTCGACTATAGTCGCAAAAATTCTCTCCGAGATTGATGACCATTGCCGTCAGCCATCTTGTTTCGCTTCCCTTTTCATCCAGTTCCCGCGTTATGTACTCTTTTCCTTCCGTATTCAGATAGATCTCGTATGTCGGTGTTCTGATCCCCTCCTGTAATGATTTTGGATAGAATACAGCAATTTTGATATATGCTCCAAGCTGCTGGATACGGATCAACCTGCAATATTTGTCTTTCACGATGTGCTTTATTTCATTTGAATACCATCTTTTTTCGTCATATTCTATCTTCTCGCCTGCTGCCCTTATCATAGCCGGTGTAGGTGGAAGTGCCCGCAATTTTCTAAGCTCTGCTTTTATCATCTTGCCCGCCTCCCATCTACCCGGTAATATACATCCGGCTTATACCGCTTGCCGTCGATCAGGTAAGCGCCGGCGTTGAAACCGTCTCTGCCTTTTTTTACCATACAGATCAATGATCCTATACCGCCCTGTGCCTTTGGTGATCTACCGTAAACTACCACAATGTCTCCCGGATCTGCGGTGCCGATATCTTTTTCCACTTTGTCACTGTACTTCCTGTCCGGATGCTCCATCATCCACTCACACTGAAGCATTGCAAGTGTCTTCTTGTCGATTTCCTTCAGAATCCGCATCTGTGTACACGCGATCTTATCATCACTTTCGTTGATATCTCCCTCCGCCGCCACGATACAATAGCGGCCATCCGGATACCATCTGAGCACTTCTATTGGTTCCTCCACACAGTGCAGTCCTGTGTTTGCTGTCTTAGCGGATTCTGCTGTATAGGTCTTTCCAACTTCATACTGCATGGTTCCTCTTCCCATCGTACAGCACAGATTTTGGTTAAATCCTTTGTAACAGATCATTTTTTCACCTACTTCCCGATATAATATTCCCTGGCAAGCTCTCTTCTGGTTCTCTTGTCAGGGATTCCGATGGAAAACTCATGACTGCCTACGATTTTCTTTGCCTGCTTCGTCTTTTCCACGATCCGCTTATCTACCACCGCCCGGTGCTCATAACCGCTATCTGCAGTTACTGCGATATACCCTGCAAGATCTTTTCCTTTTTTCCTGATGGCACCTGCCATACCGGGAACCTCTGTTGCCATAGTCTTAATCTCTTCCACCCAGTCTGCAAGCACACCTTTCAGCTGAAGATCTTCCGCTTCTACTTTCAGTTTCCCAATCGCAGCAGATAGAGTTGTTGCAAGGGTGGGAATGCATCCGTCCATATAGTCCTCTGCATCTTCTTTATCCAGTCCATTTTCCAGTGCAAGCTCTACCAGTCTCTTTTCTTCCCCTGCTGCCTTCAGTTCTGCCGCTTTTGCATTCAGTTCTTCCACACTGTCAAATTCACCAAATTTATCAAACATACCTTTATCCTCCAATTTTCTCTTTCTTCTTCCGGATCTCCGTTTCCAGCCAGTCACTAAAACTGCCGGAAACACCGAATTTTACTCTGTGGTGCAGGATTTGTTCGTTGTACTGCTGCCACAGGTCCTTATGCGCTATCTCCTGCCCTTTTGCGTTCTTCCAACCGTTTTCACGCCACCTACTTAGCCACTGATCCGCACTACTTAAGTAGCTGCAGCCGATGATCTCTACCTCACACGGTCTGTTCAGGGCTTGCAGGGCTTCGACTGCTGCCATGAGGTCAGCTTCGTGCGGTGTTGCCTCGGCTTCCCGAAATACGGTCTTTGTGGCTTCCCGCCCCTGCGGATCGTGGTAAACCAGGATGTAACCGTATACACCTTTGGTCTTACGTGGCGCTCTGTAAGAGTGGCTTATGTAGATCTGTACCTGCATCTTTTCCACCTCCCCTTAACTTCGCCGGTCTCAGTTTTCTCAGCGTATAGTATTGATATCTGTACCCCGTCACAGGATTGATCCCGGTGTACAGCGTGTCCTTGTCTATATACCACCCCTTCGGTGGATGAGGATCTTCCCGGAACGTCCCTGCTCGGATGATCCGCTCTGATACCTTTGGCTCTTTCAGATTGCGAGAACAGGAATACCTCTTTTTGTTCGGGTTATCCGGGTTCCTGAAACTCTCTGCAGTCTCTTTTACAAAATACTCAGCCAGCTTCCGGTAATCTCCCTCGTCGTCCAGTGGCACAAACTTTGGACGACCTCTTGGCCAACATTCCCGGACTGCTGCCACCACATTAAACTTCTCCGAGCTGTTTATAATTATGTGGTGGTGGATCGCCGACCTTTTGTATTCCGTCACGACGATATATTTCAGTTCTTCACCGTATTTCCGGTATCGTGATTTCACAGAACGGAAGAACCTTGCAAGCTCTTTCCTGGCTCCACCCGGATCCGGTCTCTCTTCCGGCCGATAAGTAAGGATTATATGATAATCATCTGCCCCAAAGTTCGTGTTGATCTTTCTTCGGAGTTTCTGAACCGCTAACCGTTCATTCTGCTTTTGGATTTCCTCTCTGGTCGGCTTTCGTTTCTTTTGCCGTTTCTGTCCCGGAGCTCCATATCTCCCGGTATGTTTCTTTTCTACCTCAATCGTTTCTCCACAGTAGTATGTGATCTTTTTGTATGGCATCTTGTCTCTCCTGTCACAAACTTAATATCTGTATCAAGTCTAAAAAACAGGCTCAAAAGCCCTGTTTTCTTGACTTCACGGTCTCAAAATGCTATACTGTTTTTGTAAGTTTATATGGCATTTTGTGAATTGAGCCGGTCGTCAGCCGGCTCTTTTCTTTTGTCTTCTTTTCTTCTTCAGTTCCTGCATTTCTTTCTCGAAATTGATCTGGCTCTGCGTATTGAAATAATAATTGCCGTCGTCGTCCATAAAGTAAAAATATGTATCTCCGGCTTTCTCTTCCTTATAGACCAACTTCGCAGAGTTTGGCGGGATCAGCCCCTCAAACGTCCTTGCATTTTCTTTGATCGTATTGATATCGCTCATCCTACGCCCTCCACAAAAACAACCAGCACATCCTTGCGTCCGAACTGAATGCACTCCTCGTAAGTGGGCATCCAGATATCCAGGACCGTTCCGTTCCGGATCCCTTCGTTCCCGCCGGTATCCAAAATCTCATACCAGCCGAGGAATTCTCCCGGCTTGCCGCCATCATTGATATAGACTGCTGCCGTCATGCCGTAATACTTGGGCGCTGCACTTGCGATCCCGCGTCTGACAGCTCCTCCGTCGCAGCGCTGACCGGTCAGGCAATAGGCTGTTGCCTGCATCTTTTTATATTCCGGTTGCACCGGTGCAACTTCCTCTATTTCTGCAGCCTGTGCAATCATGATCTTTGCCATGAGTGCAAACAGGAGTACTGCTACAATCGCTATCTTCACTTTTCTTCCTCCTACCACTACCACATCCAAAACCCTCCACGGATCGCTTGCCATGCTTCGATTCCAAGGCCGATCAGGCACAGGATCGTACCTCTAATGGGTGCACTATCCCATATCAACATGCCTGTTCCCATAACTACGATGCCTCCAAAGCCTATACAATATTCTATTTTTTCCATAGCTTGTCCTTTCTCGTCGTACCCTCCATGCGGTGCGCAGCTGAGGGGTGTAAGCTGCGCACGCTATAATGAAGGGGATATATATGCGCGGTGCCTGTGCACCGCATGCAGGGTACGATCATCTTTTTCTATACTTTCATCCACCGGACTACGTCCTCCGGCTCTGTATCTAATACCTGAAATATGACCAGCAGCTCCGGATAACTGAACGGGATTGCACCGGTGATCCGGCTGCTGACATATTGCTGTGTCTGACCAAGCATCTTTGCAAGATCCCTTTGCCTGATCTTATTTTTCCGCATCTGCAGTCTGACCCATCCTGGAAACTCTTCTGCCATATACTGTTTTTTATTGATGCATGCTTTTGGCATCTGCCTCACCTGCCCTTTCTCTTTTCATCTGTATCCGTCTTTGACGAACAACTGGCATATCTTATAGTCACTTCAACTTCATTACCCCAATTACTATTTACAAGCTGTCTTAATCTTTCGAAAGCTTGTCCTTTGTCTGTCTGCATTTCCTCACGCTCCTTTCTAAACAATGCACCTGCTTACCAACATCAACGTCGCTGAACTAAAACTGCGTAAGCGGTGGAATACTTAAAGAAACATTGGCGCTATACAATGTGGTGAAAACCTGCAAAGTATATAAGGTCAAAAAATTTAGACAAAAACTGTTAGTGATAGCGCACTAGCATTTTTGTTTTACACAATATATTGGTGTTTTATAGTTTTTTGTTTCTATATACTGTATTTTTTATATTGACATATGAATTTTCGTCCCATATACTTTATATGGACATTTGTTCTTGCATAGGTCGTTGTGTGTGCCACCTATTAAAGAAAGAAGGATGATATATATGCCTAAAAGAGTTAGTGTTACACACGAAACATCAACCGGAAGAAATACCAACTTCCACGATAATTACACTGGTGCAGATATGACACGCGCACAATTTGTACGACAAATCAATAATGGTAATTATGAAAACTATCATGTTAGAAATATCAATGGTGTTGCTACCCCTGTTTCTAATCCTGACAGTTCCAGCAGAAATAACCTCGGTTAGTCTCCAACAGGCACACACACAACCTTGCAATTCTTTTCTTCAATGACATCCTTATCCGTAATGCTTACAAGTAAATTATCATCCGCATCCGTAATAAGAATTTCTGAATACTCTTTTTCACCAATCTTCAATTTTCCCATCTCCTTTCTACCCCATCCCTATTTTGTGTTCTCCTATTTAAACTGCTCCAGCGGAACGCCGATTGCATCGCATATTTGAATATACTCATTCACTTCGATTTTTCTTTTATCATTCAGCATCTGATTCAGAGTCGGAGCCGGTATACCGGTTTGCGCTGCCACAAAATTCTGTTTGATTCCTTTTTTATATAAGAATTTTTTGATGTCGCTTCCTTTCAATCTCTCATCCTCCTTTCCTCTTATTACTTCAGACATTCCTCCTATCTCATAATTCCTCACTTGCTGCGAGGAAAACCAGAAATACTACAAACCCACAAAAGAACCCATATTTTGCATTTATTAAATATGCCAGCCATATTCCGGCAAATATTACCAGTGCTTTTATCTCTCTCACCTACCCTCTACTTGATTTTCCATCATTTCTGCTCTATCCTTTCTTTACAGGGTGTTGAGGCATCCGAGTATTACGAAAGGAGGACTATAAGTATGCAGTTAAATCCCAACTGTGTCAGAGATGTTTTGATAGCTGTAGAAGCAAATACCGGTTACAATATTTATTTTGATTATCCAAAAGAACGGGATAATGCTCCCAGCCTGTCTACATATTCTGATGATGAAATTCGCTACCATATCCTACAATGCGCAAAAGCAAATCTGATTGAACTAAAATCTCGCGATTTAGCTGGTAACCTGGGAATTACAGACCTAACTCCGAATGGACATGAATTTCTTGCCAACATTCGATCTGACACCGTATGGAACAATGTCAAAGAAGTAAGTTCTAAAATAGGTTCCACATCTATCAGTGCTCTGGCGCAAATTGCCAGCGGTACCATAACCGCCTTGATCAAGTATCAACTTGGAATATGAAAAAAATTCTTAGCAGCCTTTTCGCTATACTTTGAAACGGTTTCCTTGTCAGGAACTATTCCCATATCCTTGATGTATAGCGAAAGGGCATCTACTGTCATTTTCAAAGAAGCACTGACAGCCAATGATGCAATAAGGCATATAGCCAATACAATCTTCACGATCTCACCTCTTTCTAAAATCCGTATACGCTTTACATATTCTTTGATTTTCTGAATGGAGCTTCATATATCTCATCTCTACAGAGCGTGAGGCTCCATTCTGAACCATCTGCTTCTAAATGCAGTGATCTGACGGTATCCATCGGCTCCCCATTGAGAAGAAATACCTTATTTTCAAAATCAATAATGATCGATTTTAACTCCTTGCTTTCTATCATCTCTCTCACCTGCCCTTCTTTATTGAATATTTACGGTTTTGTCGTAATCTAATGGTAAAAAAATAAGTCTATTGTATGGCACTCCATATAGTTTTTCTATTCTTCTCAACACCGGTATATCAGGATAACTTTTCCCTCTTTCATAGTTACCGAGAGTATCAACCGATATGCCAAGCTCCTTGGCAGCGGCTTCTTGTGTCATTTTTTTTAATTCCCTAGCCTGCTTTAAGGACATAATAAAATTATCCGCCATGTCGCATCTCCTTTCTCTCTTGATATGCATTATCATATTACGGTTTATTCGTAATGTCAACGGTTTTTTCGTATTTTTTTCTTTTTATATTGATTTTTTTACGGATTAAACATATAATTAAGCTACTTTAAACAATGATAATGGATGGTGATTATATGAGTAATCTCGGAAACAAAGAAGTTATGTCAAAAAACATTCAGTATTATATGGCATTAAATGATAAAACCAGAAATGATATGTGCGATGCTCTTGGTGTGAAATATACTACTTTTACAGATTGGGTTAAGGGTAATGTATATCCGCGTATAGATAAAATAGAACTAATGGCTAATTATTTCGGAATCAGTAAAGCCGATTTAGTTGAGGATCATACAGAAAAATCTTCTTCAAATTCAGTCGTTATTCCGGTCCTTGGTCGCGTTGCCGCTGGTATTCCTCTCACCGCTTCCGAATACATAGTGGATACAGAAGAAATACCTGCTGCCATGGCTGCCGATGGGGAATATTTCGGTTTAATGATCAAAGGTGACAGCATGGAGCCTAAGATCAGTAATGGGGATGTGGTGATCGTTCGCAAACAGGAAGATGCTGATGATGGGGATGTGGTGATTGCCCTCGTGAATGGTGATGATGCCGTCTGCAAAAGGCTCAAGAAGTACTCTGATGGTATTTCACTTATATCTAATAACCCGGCATATGAGCCAATGTATTTTACTAATTCTGAAATCTCGGAAAAACCAGTGCAGATCATTGGAAAAGTCAAAGAATTGAGAGCAAAATTTTAAAATATTTATCTTCTATAAAAAAAACGCAGTCATAAGAACTGACGTTCTATATAGGAGGGATAATATGAACACAAAAGACGAAAAAGCACTATCAAATTTGTATGATCAGATTCTTAATTTTAAACTTACGGAAATACCTTCTGACATACGTTTTTGGATGATCAGAACAAAAAAGGGATATTTTTATGAAGAATTTATTCAAGAAAAATTTGTTGCTCTTGCATGGAATACCATCACAGCCCATACAAATTTTTCTGAAAGTGAACACCGATTATTATCTGATCGGATTGCATATGAATATCCCGAGATAAAACGGCCTTCTTTAGTAATTAGTAAATGCAATAAATTTATTCACGAGATAAAAAATGGAGATATTCTAGTCATTCCAAGCGAACACAAAAAATATGTTACTTTTGCATTTGCTGGGGACTATTATGAAGATAATACTAAAACCTACGAAATTGAGCGTGATGCTATTTCAAAAATCGAATATAAAGAAGTATTGATCAATGAAATTTTATGTCCATATAGAAAGCGCCGTAAGATAATACCAATTAGAACGCTTCCAGTAGAAAATCTCAATTATCATCTGGAAAAGGCTATCTCTTCCTACCACGGAATTGCAAATTTAGATTCTTATGGTACTATCATTCTTGATCATTTATATAATGCGTATACATATAAAGACATTACAAGATTGGTTTTTCACGTTGGCAAACCAAATGAAATAACCTCAAAAGAATTTTCTGATTTTTTATATGGTATTAATTCGATCCTGTATGCCCCCGGAATCGAGGAAAATGTTATATCCACACAAGCCAGTGTACATTCCATAGGGGATATTGTTTTTACCCTTAAAGATATCTATAAAACGTGTGTATCTAATTATATGCTATTTATTGCTCTTGCAACAATAATAGGTGGTGGAAAATTTCTGACAGTCAAGCTTCCAGGCATCCCTGCTTTTATTAAAGATATTATATCTATAAAGGATACCAAGAGAAAAAACGATGCTGAAATAACAAAATTAGAATTGGAAAATATGGAAAAAGCTATTGATCTTAAGTTAAAACTTAAAGAGAATAATCTCACAATAGACGATTTATCTACTCCTCTTGAATTATTATCTTCTTGTCAAAGAAGTATGCAAATAGAGCCCATAGAGACAGTACAAATTGCTACTCCAGATACTCTTCCTGAAGACGTGCAAGAAGGCGATGAAGCTGACCTGCCGTAATAAGTGATAATATAATAAATACTACGGCTGTTATTATTGTGGTTCCATTAGAGCTGAATATATAAGAATCCATTGATAGAATTTTTGTTATCTTACAAAATATAGCCAAAACTGCCATAAAAAGAGAACATCTAAAAATAACATTATACAGACTGTTTAACAGTTTTATCATTTTAGTTTCCTCTCTTTCGTAGTATTTTATCTTATGCTATATATTTGTGAAATAGATCATTTGCTTTTTTAATGATTTTTCTTTTCAAAAATAAAAATGGCAACGCAAGCACAATGATTGCTCTTACCTTCTCATTTGCAATATATGGTGTTGCACCTATTCCTATGAGAACTAAGAGACAATATAAAAAAAGAGAGACGGAAATATAATCTATAATATGATGCATTTTTGAATGTTTCATATAGCATTCCACCTTTCTCTCTGTTTTGCCTTTATCTTATGACAAAACGGACCCATTTGTCCATAATTTTTTTGTACTTTTACAACTGCATATAGTATGTTTACCCAGGGAGCTGCTGGGGCGATTATGTCAGCCGCCGGACACTTTGGAAGGAGGCTGGTGCCAATGGTTACATATGATGATCTTTTCACTTTTGTAATTATGCTTTGCGCGATTGTTACTCTCGTTCTTAACTTCAAACGCAAAAAGTAGCGCTCTCGACCTGGTAAGTTAAAGCGCTACTTTTTGTAGTAATATAATTTGCCGGCAGCTAGCTCGCATCTAGCTTTCGGCTCTCTTGTTAAACATATTATATGCTCTGGCAAAACCTTTTGTCAACGGTAGAAATTGTTGCACCGGTGCAACTTACCTTTTATCATAAGAAAAGCCATCCTGCCCTGACAAGCTGTCACGCTTTGAATACAAATGAACTGCATATAAAAAGAAAAAACCAAGGGCATTGCATAATATTATTGACATCTTCCTATTTTGTATATACTATAATAGCGTAACAGGAGGTTATATGTTAATAATGCTCTAGGTTTTACGTCTCTCGCTGATATGAGAATGACCGAATCCTAGAGCTTTTTTATTTTAGTTTGTACCTTTACAACTGTATATAAATTGACATTTATGAAAAAATGACATAATATAAATGCATGAAGAACATAAGCAAAAGAAATATGGAGGTGCTACTATGGGAATGGGAAGTACAACTGTTTTCTAAGTTATTAAGTATCTGAAGGCATTTAGATTATTCTAAATGCCTTTTTTATTTGTACAACCGCATATAGTATGTTTACCCAGGGAGCTGCTGGGGTGTTATGTCAGCCGCCGGACGTTATGGAAGGAGGCTGGTGCTATGGTTACATATGATGAATTATTCTCCTTTGTAATTATGCTTTGCGCTGTAATCGCTCTTGTTTTAGATTTCAGACGTAAAAAATAGTGCCCCCGCTCTGGTAAAGTAGGGCACTATTTTTTAGAACACTATTTTGCCGGCGGTCAGGTGTGCACTGACTAGCGGCTCTCTTGTTAAACATATTATATGCTCTGACAAAGACTTTTGTCAATCTTCAGTCGGTGACATTTTGTCACCAACTGAAATCCGCCCCGGTGCTACCAACACCAAGGCGGCAAAGCTCCTGATGATACAGTAGCTCCAGACAAGCTATATTGTATCATCCGGAGCGCAGTTTTTCAAGAAATTGCGCTATTTTGCGCCCTTTTTCAGGAGGTTGATACGATGAAAATTGAAAAATTACCATCCGGGTCCTTCCGTGTCCGGAAAACCTACAAAGGCAAGAACTACTCTCTTACCTTTGATCGTCGTCCTACCAAGGATATGATCCTGCAGACGCTGATGGATCGCGTGCAATCTGATCCTGCTGCCGAGGATAGCAAAGTATCCTTCCGTGATGCAGCCCTTGCGTATGTGGCTTCAAAGGAAAATGTTCTTTCTCCTTCCACTTTACGCGACTACCATAAATATCCGGATCGCATTCCTGCATGGTTCTGTGAGCTTAGAATGACATCCATCACACAGGTTGACGTCAATAACCTGATCAACGAGCTCTCTGTCGGAAGAAGTCCAAAGACGGTCCGCAATTACCATGGATTCGTTTCTGCGGTCCTTTCTACTTATAGACCGGAATTCGTCCTGAATACCAAGCTTCCACAGAAAATAAAGCGTGAACCGTATATTCCGACCAGTGAAGATATCAAGAAGCTCCTGCAGGCTACAAAGGGGACGCGCTATGAGATTCCTATCCGTCTTGGCTGTTATGGGCTGCGGCGGTCTGAGATATGTGGTCTTACGCTGTCTGATCTGGATAAGAAAAACAATCTATCGATCAATAAGGCTATGGTCTTTAATAAGGACAACCAGTGGATCGTAAAGCCTTTCCCCAAAAATTATGACAGCACGCGGATCATCACAATAGATAAGGATCTTGCAAAACTCATCCGTTCTACCGACTGTATATATGACGGACATCCCGGCCAGATCACGGAAGAAATGAAACGGTTGCAAAAGAAGCTTGGCATTCCTGCTTTCTCCCTGCACAAATGCCGCCACTATTTTGCAAGCAAACTACACGACAGCGGTATTCCGGATCAGGACATCATGGATCTGGGCGGTTGGAAAACAGATCATATTATGAAAAGTGTATACCGCCATGCACTCAAAGATGAAAAAGAACAAAAGCGGAAAAGGGCTGCTGCCGTTATCTCCGAATCCATTTGCAACTGATTCTACGGAAATTTCGTGGCAAATTCGTGGCAAGATTTTTCACTTTGTGGCAAGTTTTTTACGTTTTGAAGCAGTAAAACAGGCAATAAAAAAAGTCCGTAAAACCCAGTGTTTAAGCCATTTTCCTTGGTTTTACGGACTTTTTATTTTACTGCCGGTGGCGGGACTTGAACCCGCACGGGCGTACACCCAACAGATTTTGAGTCTGCATCGTCTGCCATTCCGACACACCGGCTTATCTTCGGCTGTATTCCAACAGCCGAAATATAGTTTAGCATATCTACGATGGATTTTCAAGACCCATCTGAAAATCATAACGATCATAGCAATTCTGAGATTTCAGTCTTCTGATCATTAAAATCCAAGTTTTTTATAAATCGGAAAACAATCAAAGGTTGCGAAGTAATCTTTTGGTTCTTCTGCCCGACGGATAAGCTGTACACTGCCATCCTCTTTCAACAGAAGCTCTGCTGATTTCAGCTTACCGTTATAATTGTAACCCATTGCAAATCCATGTGCTCCGGTATCGTGGATCACCAGATAATCACCCATATCGACCCTTGGCAGATTTCTGTCGATCGCGAACTTATCATTATTCTCACACAGAGAACCTGTGACATCATATACATGATCACAAGGCTCATTCTCCTTGCCCAGTACCGTAATATGATGATATGCGCCATACATAGCCGGACGCATCAGGTTGACCGCACAGGCATCTACTCCGATATATTCCTTATACGTATGCTTTTCATGAATCGCCTGTGTCACAAGTGCACCATACGGTCCCATCATAAAACGACCCATTTCTGTGTAGATTGCCACATCATCCATACCGGCTTTTCCCAATACCTCATCATATACCTTATGCACGCCTTCTCCGATCACACGTATATCGTTTGGTTCTTTATCCGGCGTATACGGAATTCCGACTCCACCGGAAAGATTGATAAAGCAAATATGTGCACCTGTTTCTTTCTGCAGCTCTACTGCCAGTTCAAACAACTGCTTTGCCAGTATCGGATAATACTCATTTGTTACTGTGTTGCTGGCAAGAAATGCATGAATACCAAAGTTCTTAACACCCTTTTCCTTTAAAATGCGGAATCCTTCAAATAACTGATCCTTTGTGAAACCATATTTGGAATCACCCGGATTATCCATAATACCGTTGCTCATCTGAAAAATGCCGCCCGGATTAAATCTGCAGGAAATAGTTTCCGGCAGCTTACCAAGTGTTTCTTCCAGACATGCAATATGTGTAAAATCATCTAAGTTGATCGTTGCTCCCAGCTTAGCTGCATATGCAAACTCTGCAGGCGGCGTATCATTGGAAGAGAACATGATATCTTTTCCTTCACAGCCGATCGCATTTGCAAGCATAAGTTCTGTCATGGAAGAACAGTCACAGCCACAGCCGTATTCTCTCAGAATATCAATTAAAAATGGATTCGGCGTTGCTTTTACCGCAAAGTATTCTTTAAATCCCGGATTCCATGAAAATGCTTCCTTCACTGCTTTTGCATTTTCTCTGATCCCCTTCTCATCATAAATATGAAATGGTGTGGGATATGTTTTTGTAATCTCTTCGATCTGCCGTTTTGTTACAAAAGGTTTTTTATCCATTTTCTTCTCCTGACGTCTTTTTTATTTCTATTATAACAGATGTGCACGCAGTTCCTCACCGCTCATTGGGCTGAGGTAAGCCGGTGCTACATCAAATACCGTCTTGCAGCCCTTCATGCCTTCCTGTTTCATTCTGTATACTGCTCTTGCATATGCAACCAGAACAGATGCTGTAAATTCCGGATTGGAATCCAGCTTCAGACTGTATTCGATAATGTGATTATGCTCCTTATTAAGACCTGTCTTGCCGCTACGGATCACAAATCCACCATGTGGGATACCACTGTGGTCTCTCTTCAGTTCTTCTTCTGAAATAAAATGTACCGTTGTATCATAATCAGAAAAGTAGTTTGGCATTGTCTTTATATCATGCTCGATCTGTGCAAGATCAGCACCCTCTTCTGCTACAACAAAGCACTCTCTTGTATGCTTCTGCCTGGTAGTAAGCTCAGGGTTACTTCCACTTCTGACAGCCTCTAATGCCGCATCTACAGGAATTGTGTACTGCTTACCATCTTTTACACCTTTTACCCGACGGATGGCATCAGAATGTCCCTGACTGACACCTTTTCCCCAGAATGTATAATCTTTTCCTTCCGGCAAAATAGATGCTGCATATAAGCGGTTCAAAGAGAACATTCCCGGATCCCAGCCTACGGAGATCATTGCAACATGTCCGTTAGCCTTTGCTACCTCATCCACATCTGCAAAATGCTGCGGAATATTGGCATGTGTATCAAAACTGTCAATTACATTAAAGTATTTTGCATATTCCGGTGTCTGCTTTGGCAGATCCGTTGCACTTCCGCCGCAAAGCATCAACACATCGATCTTATCCTGAAACTCTGCGATCTGATCTACTTTGTATACTGAAACACCCTCTGTCTGAATTTTCACCTGCTGCGGATCTCTTCTTGTGAAAACTGCAACAAGCTCCATATCCTGATTCTGACGAATTGCACACTCAATTCCTCTTCCTAAATTTCCATACCCTAAAATACCAATTCTGACTGCCATAATATCCTCCTAATTGACATGATTTGCAGCTAACTATACGGAAGCTGTCTTCTTCTGCTGGTCTATCACATTCGTCAGGCGGATCTCATTACGTAATGCCTCTTTCAAAACACTGACCAGATTTTTCTGTCCGGAATACAGACAGGTATCAGACTCCTGCCCACTGTAATCGCCTGTCAGTACAAGCTTGGAATCCACGATCAGATGAATCTGCGCTTCTTTCCGATCCGAAAGATATGTTGTGATACCTTCCGGTAACTCTACCTGTTTGTCCGTCAGGATCACTACTTTGATCTGACGCAGCACAAGTTTTTGCAGTTCTTCCTTCCAGAAAACAAGCTCCGGTGCTGATAAAGACAGATAAATACGTTTCTCTGCCTTTTGCAGCATTGCATAGATCTTATCCTGAATATGCCGATAGCCTTCTATTGTGATATACCCTTCTGTTTCCTCTTCCACAGGAAGCAGATTGTTTTTCAGATAGCCCTCTGCCTCTTTTAGCAGACGCATTCTGTTCTCACAAAGTTCCTCCACGGGAGCAGCCAGATATTTATTTGCTGCCGCTTCCATTTTATAGGCTGCACCTTTTTCTACCAATCCTGCAAGCGCGCTGTACACATTTGATCTTGATATTCCCGTATCCTTCGCCACCTCATAACCGGTCAGCGGACCTGTCTGGTATAAGCAGATATAAATCGTCGCTTCCTGTCTGGTGAGTCCAAATAACATTAATTTTTCGATCATATGTCCTTCGCCCCTTGGTTAGTAGTCCTGTACAGGAACACTATAACACAATATTACTGTTTGTCAACCCTGCGGAGCCGATATTACTGATAAAATCTATCGATTCTCAATCTGCCAGTCAATCGGCGTCAGACCATTTTTCTCCAAAAATGCATTTGTCTGACTGAACGGCTTACTGCCAAAAAATCCTCTGTATGCAGATAATGGGCTCGGATGTGGTGCCTCCAGAATCAGATGCTTCGGATTGTTCAGCATTTCCTTTTTGCGCTGCGCTGGACTGCCCCAAAGAATAAATACGATCGGTCTGTCCTGTTTATTCAATACCCGGATCGCAGCATTGGTAAATTCTTCCCAGCCAATCCCTCTGTGTGAATTTGCCTGGTGCGCCCTGACCGTAAGTACTGTATTCAGCATCAGCACCCCCTGCTTCGCCCATTTCACCAGATATCCGTTATTAGGAATATAACAGCCGAGATCGTCATGCAGTTCTTTGTAAATATTCACAAGAGAAGGTGGAATTTCCACATCCGGTTTTACAGAAAAGCAGAGACCATGCGCCTGTCCCACATTATGGTACGGATCCTGTCCCAGAATCACCACCTTGACGTCAGCAAGCGGTGTCAGTTCAAACGCACTGAACACTTCATTGGATGGTGGAAAGATCATATGAGTCGCATACTCTTCTTTTACTTTTTTATATAATTCTCTATAATATGGCTTTGCAAATTCCGGTGTAAGCGGTGCAAGCCAGTCATTACTGATCGCTGCCATTTTTCTATCTTCTTTCTCAGTAAAATCAAACATTATACTATAGTTCGCTTTTGCTATTGCATGATCCCGAATTTATAATCTGACCGGAACTCCACGATCTTTCAAGTATTGCTTAACCTGTCTGATCTCCAGTTCTTTAAAGTGGAATAAAGAAGCAGCCAGTGCTGCATCTGCCTTTCCATCGGTCAATGCATCATAAAAATGCTCCAGCTTTCCCGCTCCGCCGGAAGCGATCACAGGGATGGAAACATTTTCTGAGATCAATCTTGTCAGTTCAATATCGTATCCGGCTTTCGTACCGTCACAATCCATGCTGGTCAGAAGAATCTCTCCCGCGCCCAGCTTGTCTGCCTGCATTGCCCATTCAATCGCATCAATGCCCATATCGACACGACCACCGTTTTTGAAAATATGATACCCATCCGGCGTTTTCTTCGCATCAATCGCTACAACAACACACTGACTGCCGAATTTTTCTGCCGCTTCCGAAATCAGATGCGGATTCATGATTGCTGCGGAATTCACTGAAACCTTGTCGGCTCCCTCTCTCAGGATTGCCTTAAAATCGTCCACTGTCCGGATGCCACCGCCTACCGTAAACGGAATAAACACCTGCTCCGCAACCTTGCGCACCATATCTGCCACTGTATTACGGTGATCCGAAGATGCTGTGATATCCAAAAACACAAGTTCATCTGCTCCTGCAGCATCGTAAGCCGCTGCTACCGCCACCGGATCCCCTGCATCGATCAGATTCACAAAATTAATACCCTTTACCACTCTTCCATTATTAACATCCAGACATGGGATAATTCGTTTTGTATGCATATCAGTTATCCTCCCTGTTGATAGCCAGGAAATTCTGCAAAATCTTCCTGCCGACTGCGGAACTCTTCTCCGGATGGAACTGGCAGGCGAATACATTATCCTTCTCTACCGATGCATGGATCGTCACACCATATTCCGTCGTTGCTTTTACAATTTCTTCTTCCTCTGCCTGTAAATAATAGGAATGCACAAAATAAACGTATGCATTTTCACTTAGTCCCCGGAACAGTCTTCCTTCATTTGGAAACGAAAGGGAATTCCATCCAATATGCGGAATCTTCAATCCTTTGTCATGTGGAATTGCCACGATTTTTCCCTTTAATATACCCAGACCTTCTACACCCGGTGTTTCATCACTGCTTTCAAACAAAAGCTGCAGTCCCAGGCAAATGCCAAGAAACGGAATTTTCTTCTCCACGATCTGATGGATCACATCTACCAGTCCGTAGGCATCTAATTTTTCCATTGCATCCCCAAAAGCTCCAACCCCCGGCAATATTACTTTTTCTGCCTGCAATAAAATTTCGGGATCTCTGGTGATGACAACTTCTTCTCCAAGCGCAATAAGTGCATTTTCTACACTTCTGATATTACCTGCATCATAGTCGATTATTGCGATCATTCTATTTCCTCCTCCGGTAATATATCCTGCATTTGTGTCATATCTGCCGCATCACTGACACGATCTTCCTGTGTACCATCATTCGTACAGTCTTCTGCAGGTGTTGTAGTATCCGTAGCTTGTGCATCTCCTGTCACAGCAGTACTTCCTGCCTGCTGTGCATTACTGTTTTTATGGCTCAGGCTTCCTGTCAGTTCTTCCAGCCTTACAGTATAATCATAATCATCCAGTGCATTGATCTGCCTTACATCATCTTCCGTAAGCTGATAAGTATCATATAAGGTATTCAGTATCTGGTACTTCACTGCATCCGTCTCCGTTGTTGCATCATATTCTGTGATGGCATCTGCTTCCTGTTGCCAGAACAAATAACCTGACAGCAGACTGTCCAGTGCCTCCACAGGCATCTGCAGGGCTGTATAAGAAGTATATGCATCATATCTTTGCTGCATGGACGCTACCAGCCTTGCCTTTTCATACAATCTCTGATCTTTTTTGGAAAGTTTCTTTCCGGTCATTTCTTCAAAAGCAGTGCGATATTCTTTCTTATAAAATGCATTTCTTGCATCTGCAGCTGTCCACATGGACGGAATAATTTCTACAACGATCAGCAATAAAGCCAGAATAGAAAATGCCAAAATAAAGATACGAACAACCATCTTGATTGGAAGCTTTTTACCGTCTGCTTCCTTTTCCGTTCCTTCTTTTGGTATTGCCTTCTTTTCTTTTTTAGGCTTCTTATCCTTCTTCTTTTTCTTTCCCTTTTTGCCATCCGCACCTTCTGCGTCCAGTTCCTCTAAGATTCCCTGGTTGTCTGATGCATCCGTAACTTTCTTTTTCTTCTTCCCCTTCTTATCTTTTTTCTTCTTTTCCGGTTCCTGCTCTTCCTGTTTGTCCTCTTCTTCATCCTCCTCAAACAGTGCGCTTCCAAGTTTCTTCCAGAAACTTTCTTTCTTTTCTTTTTTACCTGCTGCTTCCGTTACCTGCTCTCCTACAGTTTCTTCCTGCTGTAAAAAGTCCTCAGCAGAGGTTCCTTCTTCTCCAAAGAGGTCCTGCAAAAGATTATGTACATCTCCATCTGCAACAGGTTCTGTTTCTTCCTCGCCTGCTTCTGTTGCTCCTTCTGCAGCCACTTCTGCATCAGATATATCGTCCGTAGCCTGTTCCAAACCTTCCTGTTTTTTCTTCTTTTTGCCAAAGAAAGAGAAAAGACCCTTCTTCTTTTTCGCAGACTTATCCCCGCTCTCGACTTCATCCTGATCTGACTGTTCCGGACCATCTTCTCCTGTCAGACCTGATAATAAGTTATCCTGTTCTCCCGGCAGATCCAACTCTTCATCCACCATCTCATGATTATCGGATTTCCGCAGCAATTCCTCTATTTCATTAACTGCATCATCTTCGTTCTTACTTTCTTTAGTATCTTCCTTTTCTCGAATATCCTGCAAAAAGCTCATGGCATCCGGATCTGACAGATCAATTTCCATTTCTTCCTGCGGTGGCAGCTTTTCTTCTGTTGCAGCAGGCGCTCTCTGATCCTCAGTATCCACTCCTGCCTGCACTTCATCTCCCGGATCTGACTCTTCTTCGTCATCCGGTTCCGCCTGTATTTCTTTCAGCAATGCAGACTGTTCATCACTCATATTGGAATCTTCTTTATTTTCTACAGATTCAGTCTCTGGTTCTGATTGCAGAATCTCTGCCGGCTCTTCTTCATTTCCCACAGGTTCAGGTTCGGTTTCTGATTCTGCTACTGGTTCCGACTGCTGGCTCTCTGGTGTATCTTCCTGATCTTCCACAGACTCACTTTGTGGCGCTATCACCGGTTCTGAATCTACCGCTGATTCTGAATCTACCACTGGTTCTGGTTCTGCCGCCGGTTCTTGTTCTGCCGCCGGTTCTGGATCTCCCTGCATCTGGGCAAATAATGCTGCGATCTCATCTGGGCTCATCTTATGATTATCGTCCGCCGGTGCTGCAACTTTCTCTTCCTTTGGCGCTTCTTCAACCGGTTCCTGTTCTGATACAGGTTCCGACTGCTGGCTCTCTGGTGTATCTTCCTGATCTTCCACAGACTCACTTTGTGGCGCTATCACCGGTTCTGAATCTGCCGCCGGTTCTGGTTCTGCCGCCGGTTCCGGATCTCCCTGCATCTGGGCAAATAATGCCGCGATCTCATCTGGGCTCATCTTATGATTATCGTCCGCCGGTGCTGCATTTTTTTCTTCCTTCTTTATATCTGGTTGTGCAGTTTTTGCATCAGACTCTTTCTGTCCCATTGTTTCTTGCAGAAGTCCATCTAAATATTCTTCTGTTGTGCTCATAAAACTGCCTCCCCATCTTTCATATCTTTAAAAAACGAAACTGCCGATGCTTCTATCCCACATGATCTCTCTGCAATCTCATGATTAACCTGATGAAATGTATGATGAATGCGATACAAAGAAGACTTTTGATTGTAGTATACTGTTTTTTCAAAAGGCCAGCGGATAACAGACGGTAATGACATCCCTGCCCCTGCTTCTATCACGCACAGCTTCTTATTCACAGAACCTTGCAGCCATTTCATATACATCTGCCAGTTTCCAAGATATCCTTCTTCTCTGTAGCGTGTTGCTTCTAATGTGTTAAAAAACAGCGGAGTACCACATTTCGGGCATATGAGCTTTGCTATCTCTTCCCGGCAATCATTGACCAGATCTGTCAATACGCTTTCCTGCAACTCTGTTTCGGAAACATCCTGCATTTTCTGCTGCAGTTTTTCTGAGAATACCTGCATGATTGATTTCGCAATATACAATTCCTCCGTACAGCCATTTCTGCATTGCATACGCTGTACACTGCCACATGGATTCACACAGCGATCCATATCAAATCCCATTTGTGATAAATACGGATCTATTGTAAGCGATACAATATAGTAATCTTTTCCTTCCAGAAGCCTCCGTAAATGTGCATACGCATCCTTCCACATATCCGGTATTTCTGTTATTTGATTATAATAAAAAGCTTCCAAATAAGGCACAATATCTCTGTACTGCTCTTGTGTTGCAGCAAATTTTAGTAAAGCAGTAAACACCGGATGACTGTCTTCCACTGCATTATAAATAGCCTCATCTGTCAGAACCCATTCTTCTCCAAGTCCAACCAGTACACGATCTGCTTCCCGTACTGCATTCTTTATTTTTTCATAATATTGCATATTTATAAACTCCGCTTTTCTGATATTCAATGTCATAACAGAGCTAAGATACGCTCTGATTAAAGCTCTCCATAACAGAGACGAGATACGTTCTGCGAATCTCGCTCTGATTAGCGACCGTCAAATGCACCTCATAAATGCGTGCATTTTCCTCGTCGCCATAACATAAAATAGGCTGGGAATTTTCCATCCCAGCCCCGTTACTAGTGTACCAAACTATCAATTACCCTTACCAGATTTCCGATTTCCGGCTTGGAAAGCTGTGCATCCGCACCTAATGATTCACCCTTCTTCTTCATATCTTCATTCACCAGAGATGAGAAAATAATGACCGGAATGTTCTTTGTCGCATCATCACTTTTAATTAGTTTAGTCAATCTGTGACCATCCATGATCGGCATCTCAATATCTGTAATAACACATCTGACATGTTCATCCAGCGTGCCTTCTTCTTTACATTCACAGATCACATCCCATGCTTCCTGTCCGTTCTCCGTATGTATCAGGTTCTGATATCCTGCTTTCTTCAAGGAATCTACAATCAGTTTATTCAATAATGCCGAATCTTCTGCAATCAGGATTGGCACGTCATTTTTCTGTCTTACACCAAGTGCATCAACTTCTGCCGTTTTCAATCCTGTTTCCGGACTGATGTCCGTAATGATCTTTTCAAAATCCAAGATAATGATCAACTTGTCATTAATCTTTACAATTCCGGTTGAAATACCATCTTCTGAATTTGATACCGTTGTCCCTGGCTTTATGATTTCTGACCATGATACCCTATGGATACCGATTACCTGATCTACATGAAATGCAATATCAAGCTTATTAAAGTTTGTAATAATAAATAATCCCTTTTCCTCTGATTGTCCTCTCTGTAAACAATTCTTCAGATCAATCGCAGTAATCATCACATCACGCGGCATAAAAATACCTTCAATACTTGGATGTGCATTCGGTACAGGTGTTACCTTCTGATAAGGAATGATTTCCCTGATCTTTGCCACATTGATTCCATAGGAATTTCCATCCAAAATAAACTCTAAGATCTCTAATTCATTTGTTCCATTCTCTAATAAAATATTTGTATCCATTTTATCACCTCTCACGGACTTTGAAGCATTGCCTTGGCAATTATCAATATAGATAAATTATAACAAATATCGAATAAAATGTACACCTGATTTATTGAAATTATGCAATAAAAAAGGATTCCAAGTGGAATCCTCATTTGAAGTCATATCTTCAAAACCGAATACTGAAATCTTTCTCTGCATCTTCTGCAAACTCTTCTGACTATCTTTGATCTTTCATT
>ULTW01031277.1_pt1 | contig 67155 bp, 67 predicted proteins | sample 1957961 | NCBI WGS metagenome assembly ULTW01 (sample SAMEA4835744, study PRJEB28245) | human gut metagenome | biome: gut microbiome; material: fecal sample | place: Denmark | collected 2008 | reverse complement strand
TAGAGTGTATCAGTCTTAACGACCACTCGCTCTACAACCACCGGCTGCGGTGTAGAACACCCAAATAATAACGTCAGCAATGCGCAGGCTAACAAGCCTAACAGCACACCTACTATCCATTGTGCTATAAATTCCAATAAATTGTTAAAGTTTTGCATAACCATTTGCTTATTAAAAAGAAAAGCGGTACTCCGTTTGTCGGAATACCGCTTTTCTTTTTAATATTTAGTGTGTGTTAAAAAAACAATTTCTGTGATGTTATAACGTTGCGTAAGATATTGAATGGTTTATCATTATTGTCTTCGTATTTGCCCCAAATTAAATTATTCATCCAATCAATGAATATTAAATTTTTAACCTGCTTGCTGTCAGAGGGCATATCTATGATTCGAGTAGAGCAATTCATGTCAAACCATAGTGTCGTTTGTAAATAATCTATAAGACTATTACCCGATTTTACTTTAACCGTCTTGTTATCCCTTATCAGATTTACAATCAATTCGTTTTTGATACAATCAAGTACAGATAAGCGTATCATATAATTGTATAACTTATTACCATCTTTTCTGATATGTTGTTGAACTCTGCTTTTATTTACAGTTATAGCACCTATGTGTATATCAGGATTCATGCTAACAAGTTTTCTTACCTTTTCTGCAAAATAGCATTTGTCTTTTACTGACAAAGAACTTCCTTTTAATTCAGTTTTTGGATCAGTCTTTGTCTTTCTGTAGACATCAACAACAATTCTTCGTAAAAGATGTTTTTTCTCGGCAGGACATGCGACAAATGCAATCGTCATAAAACGACTGGACCCACCATTTCTATATGGTTTATCTAAGACCCATCCTAAATCTCCACTTTCGTCTAAATATACATTCATTCAAATATTACTTATGGTATATATACGAAAAAAGGCAGACCCTAAAAGAGGTGCATTTGCAATACACTTATGACACTTATCACTCTTAATTTAGGATTTACCTGCCTATTTCGATTACAAAAGTAATAAGTTTTTATAAAAAGTACAAGTTTTTAATGCTAATAGTCGTTGATTTTACTATAATTTAATATATTATTGCATTTAATCATATTAGATTTAAAACAATTTACACTATATGCAGCAAGTGTACAAATGGTCGATCTGCGGTATTCCAACAAGTCAAAGAACGCTCTCCTACATTAAACTAACTATCTCTTACAATCCTCATCCACTGCATCCTCCACCGCTTCGCCGATGTCCTTATTCTTGCTCTTAATGAGCGAGATAATAAACCGCTTGATAGAGAATGTATTCTTGATGCCGTGCAATGCGCATACGTGTCCTACGATGCTGTCAATCTCCCAGATGCAGCCGAAGCCCAAACCGATAGCCGCTGTTGTTACGTGGTTTGCCCAGCCCAGCGGTTCGAAGATAGCCAAGCCGAGCACCGAGCCGAGTATGAGATACGTAACGTAGTCCACCGCCTTGTTGCACGTTCTTCTACCTGCTCGCGAAAAGCGGAAGTGTTCACGCTTTTTAAGGCTCTCCGACACACCGAACCAAAAATCGGCGACGATAAGTACGACGATAAGTACGAGCATCCAGCGTAAATCGAACAGAGCGGTAAGTGCTTCTGTGCTCATGGTGCCTACAATAAATGCTTTGCCAGTGCTTGTTGTAATGTTTCCTGTCATCTCCATTGTGTTTACTCTATTGTTATCCAAATCTGCTCGCACCGCTCGTCCGCAGCCTTCAGCATGGTGTATACCTTGCGGAACGTTGCCGTTGAGTTCAGTACCAGTCCGACCGCTTTGTTCTCGCCGACGAGGATGCAGCCCTCCGTATCCTTCGCCGTGTTGCCACAGTGTATCAGCACACCTTGGTAGCCGGGCGTATTGCACAGTCGCGGCAGTCTCCCCCTGCAGAACTGGTACTGCGTTCGACCTCCGAAGCGTGGCGATACCGTCTTCATGTCTACGAGGTATCTGCCAGTCGGGATAGCGGTTTCGCCCTTGATTTTAACTCCGCATATCTGCGCCACCGACATATTAGATGTCAGTCCTCTATCCTTATCCTCGAGCGTGTCGCAGACGTATGCGCCATCTATATACATCTTGCCGATGGTGTACGCCTCCTTTTTAGCTATTCGTCTTACTTTTATTTCCATGATTCTATCTTCTTCATATTGTTTTGTGTTCTATTGTTGCACTTTATATTTAACCATAAATGTTTCCATTCCACCCTACGGCGGTTAAGCGGTTGGGGTTAGCTCCACTCGTAGAATTGCCAAAAGTAGTCGTAACCTCGCAAGTCGTGATAAGTCTTTCATTTGAGGAAATTTCATTGACTTTTAGAGCTCCAGTTGAGGTCGTTGTTCCCCTTTTGTTTATTATACCTCCTCCATGTACAACGAATGCAACGTTTGCGCGATTCTTGATTATTAGTGTTTGTCCAACATATTGTAACGCTTCGTCAGTCGACACGCCATGAAGACTATTCAAACTATCTTTAGGATTGTTGAATGGCAATACAAGATCAACCTGCGAGGCTTTAAAGTAATTATTGAAATCACCTTGAAACTCCACGAACGAGCCCGCATTAGTAAAGTCGAATAATACAACGCTTAAGGAAGCTGCGGGTATTCGGTATTGGTCTATGTTCTCTGGTGTAATAATTGTCTTTTTCTTTTTGACAAAACCGCCAAACAGACCTGCGCCAACCTCTAACAAACCTTTCTCATTAACGCTTGCCGTTGTCTCGCCGCTATTGTTGCGAACCTCGAACTTGTCCGCCGTTGCCGTTATCTTGCCATTCTCGATGTCAACGCCCGTAGATTTTAAGTCGGTCTCCAGCTTGCCTGCCTCTGTCTTGTCGTAAGGCGAAAGGCTCCAGCCACCATACTCTGTGCCCTCCATGAGCATCAGACGACACAGATTGATAGTACCGTTCTTGCGAATAGCCGTTTCTATCAGTAGCCTTGAGCAACCACTGGGCACTGTTATTTGGGACGTGTATAGTGCCCATTCACCAACAATATTGGGATAGTTTTTCGATTCGACAACTGCACCTGCGACACCATTATCGAAGCGTTTGATTGTGTAATACGCACCGCTATCTGTTGCCCTTATGATCTTCGTCCAAACACTGAAGATGTATTTTTTGCCAGGTGTCACACGCACATCTTTGAAGTATAGACCAGTCCATGTGTTCGCAGTCGCTCCCTGCGCATTGAATACTGCGTAGTTTGAGCCGCCAACACCGCCACCGTTTATTATGTTCACTGCCTGCGAGAGACCGGCAGCAATCTTCACGATGTCATCCCATGGACGCAGGGCTGAGCCGACGATGCAGTTCTTCAAGTTCGTGGTCGTTTCAACCTGTAGCGAGATTTTTTCAGTTGACTGCTCAATCTTTGATATTTTATTTCCCATCGCAGTCTGCTCGTTGGTAAGCGTAGTGATTTTGCCTGCTGTCTGTGTGATTTGCGAGCTAATCGTTGCTATCTGTCCGTCAACCTCGCTCTTATTGTTGTTGACCGTTGACTTGAGTCCATCCACGGACATTACAAGCTCCGCAAACGACTGCGTGCTTTCTATCTCGCCATTAGCCTTGCGCGTAATGAACCTAAACTTATCGGCTATGGCGAACATCTCCTGACGCGACAGGACAAAGACCTCTCTATTCTCTAACGAGTAGCTATCTACGCCTTCGTACATCTTTAATGATGGTGCATCCGCTCCGTATGCCGATAGAACAACGACCGACTGGCGAGCTGTGTCATAGACGTTGCCCATCTGTACAAGCTCGTCACCTGCCTGCGGAATGTCGCTATCAGTATCACAATCGTCAGCAAGCACATCGATGAAATCTTTGCCTACCTTGTACACCTTGCGCCAGTAGTATCTGTTCTTCACGTTCTCATTCACGCCCTCCTTGACGTTGAACGTCTGACAACGCACGAGGTCGCCCATCACAAATTGGTTCTCAATCTCCTCGTCGCCTTTCTTCTGTGAAAAGTAACAGCGGTAAACGTCGTAACGTAGGGGAGAGCCGTCGTATTCGGGAAGAACCGTGAACTTCTCGAAATAGACCACATTGCTAATCTGCATAGCAGCAGGCGACAGAACAATCTCGCCACCTACGCTTTGAAGCTCTCTGATTACGAGCCTTACGAACTCCGCCGCCTTGCGCACAAGCAGGCGGTCTACCTCTAAGTAACTGTCACCACTTCCGTTGTAATCACCAAGTTTGAAGCCAGAGCCGAGCGCACCCGAACGGAACGCAGCTGACACAATCTCTCTGAGGGTGGCGATGCCTTTCTGCGTTATGCCATATCCCGTATTGCCAATGAGCAGAGAACGCAGTGTAGCGATGCCGTCAGATGTGATGCCGAGGGTTTCATCGGCTAAAACCAGATTGCCTAATAATAAAATCGCTTTCTTGAAGAGTACATCGGCTTCAGAAGATAACCCCTCTTTGAATATAATCTTTTTCTCTGCAGTATCTTCCTCGTCGCTTCGTAGGAAGTGCTGCAATCCGGGTGCGTTGATGTCAATGTCTCCAGCAACGCCAGCCTTCTTTGCAAAATTAGCCTCGTCGGCCTTTTCTGCATGTTTAGCCTCATCGACACGTTGACTCTGTGTAGATGCGAATATCGCACTGCCGCCACCATTACCTCCGCCTCCTTTATTTGAAGCCTTCGGTTTTGCATACATTTTTATTCCTATCATTATACTTATATTTTAAATTTCGCGAAGACTCATTGAAGCTGTGCCTTCCATAATGTTTTGACTAATACCTGTAACCCAGAACACTTTATTCATAGCCGGATGACGGTAACGGTTGACAATACTTACATTTTCGCCGTCATCTTCAATGTTCTGTATTATTGTCACTCGTGGTACATGACAATCGGCGTAGTGATTAGCAACATAGTGTTGCTCAGGCTTAGCCATTTCTCCCGTATTACGATCGTAGACTTCAAGTAGCTGCTCCTCTTTTTTAACATCGAAAGGAGTTGACAGACTTAGAGACGTTTTAACGCCGAGAGCATAGCTTTCTTCTGCCGTTAGGGCACTTGTAATCTTAAATTCAAGATCATCTTTTGCATTGACATAGGATTCGTCGGTATCACTCGTATAAATAATGTCGTTCTCGTCACGTTGTTCGTAGTGACCATTATCACTATAGAGTTTTATTTCAAAATCCTTTATGACGATGCTCTCTACTGCATTCAATAAGTAATCTCCCCACATGGATGGTTCAATCTCTTGAGCCTCCCAGGGCGGTGCTGAAACTACAGTTCCAAGCGTATATATAGGCTGTGCAGGACACAGTATAGTGAATTTCACCGCTCCTTTCAACTTGTCTGTCTTTCTCATAGGGATTGCCATTCCTTCCGCATCTAAGTTCATCTGAATGTTAATATTATTCTGGATATCGTACTCGGTGCCAACAAGGAGGTCATCTATTTTGGGGTCGAAGCCAATGCTGAATGATTGCGAATAATACTCTTTGTCGTCAACACATTCTCCCGGGGTTTTATATTTACGCCACACGTAATCTATTATCGTTCCATTACCAGTTCCTGGTGTGTCGCCATCGAAGAACTTTTCGCCTTTTTTCTTCTCGACGAGACACTTGTCTCCAATAACAAGCATACACATCAGCACTGATAGTTTAGAAATGTCATCCTTATCTTGGAGATTGATATTCCGCTGTAGCTTGAAGTACTGAGGGGTCTTGTCTGAGTAAGGCACAAAGCCGTTTTTGACATCTAAGTTTAATATAGGTTTAGAACTTGGCGTTTCTGCTTTATAGAACTCCTGAGTATAGTATTCGTTGTCATTACGGCCCTTGACAGCGTGAAGGTCTTTGTAATATACGGGCGATACATAAGGTGGGCATGACAGCTCTCTTATAGGGTTATATGCTATTTTGCCTGATATTACCATGTAATTGGTGGTGTCGTTATCTGCAGGAGAGTATATTCCTGCCTCTGCGGTGTCTTCGTATGTAGCGCATGGTATCATCGACATTAAGCCCTTGTTAGGGCTGTTTGAACCTCCCAAGCCTGCCTGAACGCCATGAATTCCAATGACGAGACACTCTTCCATATCAACCTTCGATTTTACAGAATTGTCTTTAGTGCTGAGTGTTGTTATAGCACATCCCACCTCTAACAAAGCTGTGCCTCGGCTTCTACCTATAAAGTCGGGCAATACATATTGGTGGCGATTGTCTCCCGCATACGGAAAGTAAGACTCAGATGCGTTAACTCCCATTACAGACTGGGGACGGAATTTCCATTTACTGTTGTTCATCACGCGAATATACCAATCGGCAAAGTAAGCCTTACCCCAGTCTGTGGTGCGTCCTCCTGTACACGCTTCAATAAATGCTTGTTTTGGCGTTTTGGTGCCTCCTGGAGAAACGATTTCGCGGAGATAGAATTGCTTCCCCGTGAATGGAGAAAAAAGGTCGTCTTTATCAAGTGGGCTTCTGATAAGGTTTTTCATACTTTTCGTATCGCTTTTCAGTACCAACTTGTTGAATGCTTCGTCAATATTTATTTGTGTGTCATCGTCAGCAACCGTGTCCAGGGTAATGTCTATAGTGCTGCGTGGGGATATTATTACGGATTGATCATGCGTAAGGTCTTTCCATTTTATGTTGTCGTTATTAAGATTGCGCAGTGTCTCCCAGGCGTAGATATAATATGTTACGCCGTTTTGTACAATGTGCAAGTCTAAATATCGCATAATTTCTTCTACTACTTTATCCTGCGTCCAAACGTCCTCCTCTTCCTCTTCAAGAAAGAGAAGATCGGATATGGAGATGTCGTGAAAAATGGAAGTTGCAGTTTCTTTTTTGTCAATGCTCTTGCTGTCATCGTAACATACACGGAATGTATTTATTGCCTTGTCTTTGTTTATAATGACTTCTGTAGTAGCAGCACAGAGAATAGACTCTAATATCTGCATAAAGGTGCGTTGTTTTGCCTGGCTTCTGATGTCTTCGTAGTTTACTCCAGGCATACCTGCGCCCATATATTGGGAATATTGTAATGATGAAAGTATGTCAATACAATTTATCTCTACTTCGTCATATTCAAAATTGTATCCCTGCGAGAATACGAGGGGCTCTATATATCCCGCAAAGATGATTGTGTCATCCTGCCGCACGTTTACAATAGTACTACGGCATGATGTGTTGTAAAAATCACTGATGAAATCTCTACACAAGAGGCGTATTGTGCAACTGTGTCGTAAGAGATGATCGAACGTGTCGTTCATCTCGTTGGTTATTTCAATGGGGTCGTCTTGAAAGTAGATACCACTGCCTTCAGAGCCGATGACTTTCTCCTCGGTTCTGTCTCCTTTTGATAAGATCTCAATGGTAATAACCTTACCCTTCCGATTTATAAATTGCCCGTGTATATACATAGTTTCCCTTTTTCTATATTAAACAAGATTTGAACGCCGTCCAGACTTACTTGCTATCTTGCGCACGTTACTTAGAGTCTGCTCTATACTTGTTCCTCGCGTCTTTCCACGCACGTCAACCACGAGGTGCACGTCATTCATTTGCGTAGGTGTCACTTGCGTAGGTGTCATTTGCGGTAACTCTCTTCGTGCAAATGACGGTGGGGTATAGCGTGGCGTATTTATCATCTGGAACAAATGAGCCTGTTGCGTTTTGTTTAGTATCATTTCGCCACTATTGACACGTGCAAATTTTCGGTCGCCAAAGGTAGAGGTACCACCAACGACACCACCAGTTGCAAAACTTGACATTGCTGCGATTGCTGCCACAACGGCTGCCACACCAGCAGCGATTGCTATAAGGTTGGCTGGGAACGGCATCTTTGCTCCACTTGCGGTAGCGTTAGCTATCGCTTCGCCTTCCTTAGCAACCGTGTTGACGGTAGACGCAGCGGTGTTCGCGGCGGTTACGCCCGTATTTACTGTTGTTGCAGTAGTGTCTGCTGCTGTTGCAGCGGCATGTGCAGTTGTTGCAACGGATAGGAGGTTGTAGAGTTCTACTATTCCCTGTATTCCCTGTGCAATAGATATAAATCCATTAATCATTGCAGAGGTTTTTTCCCATGCGTTGCCATTACCTTCAAGTGCATCAGAAATGCCCTGTATGCCGCCACTGATGTTTTGCACGCTTCCCCAACCTTTCTGTATTTGTTCAAATGCTTTGTCAAATCCAGAAGGTTCAAGAGTGATTTTTATCGGTTTAAGACCAAGATCGGCGAGTTCTTTGTTTACCTCGTCTATCTGTGTCATGGCCTCATCTTTGCCAATGATGCCAATTTCATAGTCGTTTTGGATGCGGCTTGTCTTCTGCTGTGCGTTGCTATAGCTCTGACGTTTGTCGGCGGCGGAGCCTTGCTCGATGTACTCGGGCGTGACTTCGGCGGCTATGGAGACCTTGCCCTTTGTCGCCTCGTCTATCTCCGCCTGTATCTCGGTTATCTTTGCTGAGGCTTTGGTTCTTGCTTCGATGGTTGTAGCCTCATCGAGACTGCGCCGTGCATTCTGCAGTTGCTCTTGCAACTCTTCGATAGGTGTCTTGAAGTGTACCTCGATAGGTTTCAGCTCGAGCGCAGAGAGCTGGTCGTTGATGTCGGCAATAGCTTTCTGCGCTGAGGCTTTGTCTATCAGTCCAGAGTCGTAGTCCTGGCGAATGTTGCCGATGCGCTGCTGTGCGTTGCTGTAGCTCTTGCGTTTATCGGCGGCGGATCCTGCCACGATATATGTCGGCTCTGTGGCGGCTTCGATGGTGACTTTTCCCTTTGTCGCCTCGTCTATCTGCGCCTGTATCTTCTTCACCTTTGCGTCGGCTTCGACTCGTACCTCGATGGTCAGGGCGTTGTCCATTTCCTTTTGTGCCGCCGCCAACTGCGCCTGTAGTTCCTCTACGTGGGTTTTCGGTTCTTCTTTCTTGTCAGTTGTCTTTGGTGTCGTGGTCTTGGTCGGTGTGGTCGGGGCTGTCTTGCTGTAACCATCATACTGCTTGTATGTGATTTTGGTATTTTCCCTTACCAGACTTTCCATTTGCTTTCTCACGACTTGCTCCTTCCGGTAAAGGTCTGTAACCTTGGCTTTGGCTTTCTCGTAGTCGCTTGACCCCTTGACCTCCACATCTGCATACTGTGGAATAATCTTGCCGTCCCCCGCGTCCACTTGCCCTATTGCAACCTGTCGGGTCTTGCGCTTTTTGCTGAAACGGCGTGTCTTGCCGTTGTTGTCGTGGGTGAAGTCGTGCCGTTTCTGCTGTAAGTCCGCCGCCTTTTTAGCCAAATTCCTAATGCGTATCTCGTTAATCATCTGATTACAGTACGCCTTGGAGTTGCCAACAAGTGCCGTGTACCACTGCGCCACGGTGGAATAGTAGCCCATAGCATCACCGTAGGTATTGTTCATCTCGCCAACAAGTTTCTTTTCTTCCTCCTTGCTGCCCTTGAACGCCTTTAGCTTGGCTATGTTGATTTCTATTGCCGCCGAAATCTCGGCTCTCTGCTGCGCCTCCTGCTGTCTTGCAGCTTGCGCCGCCTCTTCCTCGGCTGTCAGTTGCTTGGTGCTTCCTGCCGCCTTATCCGATGAAGTGGCAAGATACGAAATTGCTTCCGTCAATGCCCAGACTGCCACGCCCACACCTGTAGAAATAAGCAAAGACTTAATGGCTACCTTTAGGGTGGTCGCCCCGATGGTCGCCCCGGTAAATGCCGCTTGCATCACTCTCGTTACGGCTGTCAAGCCAACAACGGATGCTCTGAAACCTATGCAAACGGCATTTACCGCCTTTGTCGTTATGCCGAAATTGGCGATAACCATTGTTGCGCCCTTTATGCTGTTGCCTAACGAAATCATGGAATTTACGATAGTCAACGCCTGTGCCGCAAATGTAATCTTAGGCAACCACTTGGAAACCAATTCACCGATTTGTACCTTAATGGCTGCAAACTGCATCTCGGCTTGCTTCAGCTGTCCTGCATCAGTCTTGCCAAGTTGGGCGTTCATGTGTCCCACATTATCGGTGATAATCTGTGCCAACATGGCGGCACGCTGCTGCTCCGTGCCGTACTTCATAATGTTTTCTTGGGCCTCGCTGAACGTGATACCCACACGCCTTAACGCCGATGTCTGCCCAGTCATGGCCTTGCCCATGAGGTTTGCCACACTTCTTGCATCCTCCTGCGTGGCGTTCAAACCTTTCTGCTGTGCCAAAAGGTCGTTCATGGCTGGTATCAGCTGCTCCAACGTGCCTTTCTCTTTCAAAAAGGTTGCTATCTGCTGTGCGCCTGTCTTCTGTATCGTACCGCCGATAACACCCAACTTGGATTGCGCGCCGATAACCTCATTAACCTTTTTGATGTCCTCCTCGGTTGCGGCCATACGCTGACGCATCACGGTAGTAAGCTGTGTGTTGGCCTGCTGCACGGCATTGTAGCTTGCCGTTAGCCCTGCCATCGTGTCACGCAAACCATTTATGGCACTCGAAGCGTTTTGCAAAGCCGCAACCGTCTGGTTTACCGTAATCATCTTCTCCCGGAACTTGGCGGCACTACTCTTGGCGGCATCGAGATTGTCGCGCAGTTCCTTTGCCGATGTTGAGGCGGTAACTAACTGCTCTTTGCCGTCAATGAGCAACTTAATGTTAAACTTTATTTCTTTTGCCATATTTTTAGCGTATAAGTAACTAAGTAATCAATATTTTTGTATCTTTGTGGAGTAAACCAATGGGTTAGAAGTATGAGACAAAACAGAAACATATCGGCAAAAAGGCAAACCAAAGAAAGAAAACTTTGGCGAAACATCACTATTGTCTCTTTCGCTGCTGTTGTCGTTTCGTTGTTGTTCCTTGGTTGCATTGCCTTTTTGGTTAGTATTCTGTTCATGCTCGTAGCTTATGGGCAATATGATTTACGCAAACCATATAAGGATGGTGGGCATACACCTTGGTACTACGGCGCACTTTAGCCGTTTCCCACTTTTCCCAACACTTCCTCAAAACGTTTTAACGCATCTTCCTTAGATAGTGCCGGGGCTGCTTTCGTATGCTCCGGCTTTTTCTTCTCCCATGGAAAGGGTAGAAGTCCGTGGGGCGTTAGCCCTTTCTTTGCATACGGCTGTATGGTTATTGCCGCAAGCATACGCATACGTTCCCAACTGTCTTGATACTGCGCCGTCCGCTCCTCGCTGTACGCCTTGTATATGTGGCTGAACTCCTCGGGCGTGAAGCCGCAAAAATCAGAATAGGGGATGCCGATGTTGCCAACGGCTATCCCCAGCAGCTCAAGTATTTCTAACTTTTTTTTTCAGCCGAAGCCTCAACGCCTGCAGCGTCGCCGTTGATAGCCTCCGTCCATGCGGCGACATCGTCAAGCGTCACGCTGTCGGCAAAGTCCATGAGCGAAAGACCGAACTCCATGCCGTCATGCTTACACGCCGACGCTATACAGCAAAACAGGTATGTACACATGTCCGTCACGTCGTTCGAGATGTCGGACACCTCCTTTCCCGTTTCCATTTTGAAGCGGAGCATAGCCCCCATAGTCTGTCTACAGGGGTATGCCTTTCCGTTGATTGTGATTTCTACTTTTTTCATGTCTTCGCACTTTATTTTGCAGCTACACCCGAGCCTGCCTTGCCCGGGTAAACCTCAGGCTCGCCGTCGTTCTCCAACGAAAGGCTGTAGGTCGCATCGTCAGTGGCTGGTGATGACTCCTCTATTGAGGCGATAATAAAGTTACCCTTAACATAAGGTTTCTGGTCTTCGCCACGTTTGAAAGCCTCTATCTCTACGCTTTGGCCCTTACCCCAGGAAGGGGCGAGCTGTTCAAAACCGTTCTCGGTCTCGTTGTAGAAACGGAAGCCCTCCGCGCTGATGGAGATAGAGAGGCCGGTGACACCCTTGCCCTTCCACAGACCGCTGCCCTTGGTGGCGGTCGCTGCAGGCTTGACTGCTCGGTCTTTTGTCTCCGAGTTGAACGTGAGTGTGTGAGTAGAGCAGTGGCCTACGGCCTTGCCGTCTACTTTCAGCAGAATGTCACTGCCGTTAATAAATCCACTTGTTTCTGCCATAAATATAAGTTTTTAATGGTTAAATTTTTACTTGGAATACAAGCTGCTGCACATAGGCATCGTCCTCATAACCCTCCTCGCTATCAATGAGAATACAGCTGCGCATACGGATGCCGTCGAGTTCACCTTGCTTGTAGTCGAGTGCCGTACGTGTAGCTTCCGCGAGTTCTACACCTTCCGCATATAGTGCTGTGTAGCACACCACCTCCATCGTTACGGTGTCTGCACCAGGCATACCCGCTTTTGTAGGGTTGTGTGCGAGAGCTGCACGTCTGTAGAGGATGTATGGCAGCTGCGCCTTGTCTGTTACCACAGGAAATACCTTATTCGTTTTCGTCTTCACTTCCTTATCGGAGAGAAGCATGTTGCGAATGATGGCACCTGCGCTGAGAGATGTCTTCTTTACCATTGCTTGTTTTTTAGATGAGTCCTTGTTTATTAGCCGCCTTTTCGAGGTTGTCTTGAAGATTGTTGAAGAGGTTCGTCTCTACGCTGTCGGCGGTCTGCTGCTCTGTCTTGGCGAGGAAAGCGTAACGCTTCATCTTGCCACGGTTCGCACCGCCTCTCACGTATTGACGTATCTTCTTGCCCGTAAAGCGGCTCTTTCCGAAGAACGAAGAAATTCTTCTTCCTGCCTTACGATACCTGGTTCCGTCCTCTGCCCACATCAGCACAGGCTTTTCCTTACTCTGCCTGTTCATGTGTATGCCCTTACGTTTACCGTGCGGCTTCACGCTCACCATAAAGCCCAGGCCGTAGCGGTCGGGGTAGGTACGCACGTATATGCCGCTTGACAGGCTGCGCTTGGTACCCTTGCCTATGCCGCTGCTGCTGAGGTTGGCTACAGCTGCCTTTTTCAGGCGGTTGCCTTCGCGGCGCATGGCACCCTTCATGGCCTTTCGCTGTGTCTTTGTATCAAGTGCCTTGTAAACGTCGAGAAACGGTCTTTTGATATCACTGACGGTTTGATTCATAGGACTTGTTATTCGTTCACTCGTTCGCAGATCAATGTCTTCATGCCTCGATCGAGGTTCGGTATGATCGCCACTACGGTGTACAGATAGCCGCCGAGCTGCTGCACCCGCCAGTTCTCTTCTACCTGGTGCGCGTCACGGATGTTGTACTCAGCCCGATAGTCGGGGAAGTGTTCTCCGACCTCCTCGCTGCGGTTGCCGCTCTGCTTCACCCGCTGCGCTCTCACCGTCCTCTGCAGCTCGTAGGCGTTGGTCTCTTCGCCGTAAGCGTTGGCGGTCGCAACGGGCTTGAGCAGCTTTATTCTGTACTTCATGTCTCCTGCTCTCATACCAGTTTTCGATAAGGCTTAATCAATGACTGCAACGAATCGGGCACGGCGTGCATCTGGACGCTGCTCACGCTCTCACGCTGGTTGTACCAATGTGCGCCGAGCATCATCGCTGCGTGCCTGATGGGCGTTGGCAGGCTGCCGTTACCCATCTCCACAAGTTCCTCGGGAGTTCTGTTTGTCGCCGTTATTACGGCCGTCTCCGCCGTGTCGAGTACATGAGCGAGATACTCGTCATCGTCGGCGAAGTCGTCAGCTCTCACGTGTTTCTTGAATAGTGCCAAATCCGTTATAGCCATTTGATTGATGTTTATTAGAATATGCGAACGTTAATGTCTACGCCTTAGCTACCTTGCCGAGTGCGAAGGCTTCTGGACGTACGGTAATAGTAGCATAGTCTGCGTTGAGAACGAAGTCCACTGCGTCCTTGCGTGCCTTGCTGTACGGGTCAACGATAAAGCGGATATTGCCGAAGAGACCCATCGGCTGGTATCTCCAGTCGCCGAGACCGATGAACTCTGTGCCGTCGGTGTCGCGGATCTCGTTAGAGGTGTATACCGGGAGGCCGCAGAGCACGCCGTTCTGAATCATCGGAACGTAGATACCCTTCTCGTTGATAGGTGTACCTTCGAGGATGGCTGCCATGCTCTTTGTCATTACCCAGCAAGCGTTAGAGCCTTCGATGCCGGTCTCGAACATCTTCGCCTTCATACCGTTGAGTTCCTTGAAGGTAGGCACAGCAGACAGCGTAGTAGCCTTGGCCTTCAGGGCTACGAACGGACCTGTGAGCTTTGTCGAGACGTTCAACTTGTTGGTGCTGCAGATTACCTTGTTGAGGAGGCGACGGAGGGCGAGTGGCATGATTTCACGCACAATCATCTCCAGGATGCCCTGCGACTGGTTGAGCGACTGGTTGGTTACCGGGATAGCGATACCGATGCGCTCCGGTGTAGCTCTCAGCTTGTTCAGGTTAATCTTCTTGTCGGTGAGTTCTACACCCTCACCAGCAAGCTCAGCGTCTACGTTCTCGTAGAGCGGCCATACATAATCGCCTGCGAGTCCTGTAGGCATAGGCAGACCTACCTTGTCGAGGATAAAGCCTTCCTGCAGCGGACGCATAATATCCTGTACGTTGAGAGGTACGATGCCGCCGTTGTTCACGTCAGACACCATCATCATGTCACGCACAAGCAGAATCTCCGTGCGTTGGCCCTGTGCGCTGTTCTCGCGGATCATGCGTGTAGCCTCCTCGATGGCGTTCGGGTTCTCGCGGAGGTGCTCGGCTGCTGCTGCCTGCATCTTCATCTGCAGAATCTGGTTCTCACGGGTAAGCGCCTCGAACTCGGCGGTCTCCGCCTCGTTGCGCTCACGCTGCTCCTTCTCGCAAGCGTCCGCAATCTCTGTGATGCGGTCGCAGTTCGCCTGATACTTGTTTACAAGCTCGCGAACGATAATGTTGTTCTTTGGTTTCGTCATATAACTACTGATTTATGATTAGAAAATTCGTTTTTGTGCTGCCTGGCGCATTTCGCGCAGCTGCTTGTCTGCCTCCTCGTTATTCTTTTTCGCCGGAGCTTGGCGCAGATCGTCGCGCAGCTTGTCGGTAAGCTCTCGCGCCTCTACGCTTGTGTCGGGGTAGTACGGGTTGGCGGCAAGCGTGAAGTCGTAGATGCCGAGAATGCTCTTTACGGTGTATGTGATGTTTACCGTGCCGTTCGGCGCCGTCTCGCTGGTACGCTCCACGAAGTCGCGGTTGTAGTAGCGGGTCGAGAAGGCGAAGCTGCAGCCCTTGATGTCGCCGCGGCGCACAAGTTCGAGCGCCTTGTCGCCGTCTACGGTGTTCGGGGCGTCAAACTCGAAGGCCACGCCCTTGTCGTCGATGGAGTAGGTGAGCGTTCCTTTACCCTTGTCGCTGCGAGCGAGAAGCAGGTGGTTGTCATGGAACATCGTCATCTTGATGTCCTGGCTGTCAAGAAACTCTTGACTGACAGCGCCCGGGGCTATCATCTCCCGGGCTTCGCTGTCATCGTCGCTCCACAGAGGTTCTGACGGAGTATTGAAAAGTATTGCGTACCCCGTGATGGTGCGGCTCGGGGCTTCGCCCTCTGCCGCCTCCCTCACATGCAACATATTCGGGGTACTTAAACAACGCTTAATGATCTTGTTGGTATCTTCTGTCTTTTTCATATCGTATGGGGTTTGTTACTGGATATTATTGCCGAAGGAGCTCTCGTTGATGTCCTTCAGGTTCGCCGATACGAGCACCTTGTCTCCGCCTGCTACCGGCGGCTTGTTCTCTTCCTTACGCCAATCGTTCACGGTGTAGATGCCCGCTGCTATGGTGCTTGTTTGGTATTTTACTCTACTATCGAGGTCGCAGGCGTATAGACCTCTGCGGTCGAACTGGAACTTTCGTTTGCAGCACAGCGACGGAGCGACGAGCTTTCGCAGCATCTCGTTTTCTATGTTGCGCAGTAGCGGGTTGAGCGTGTTGGAGAGGAACGCCACGTTCGCCATCTCGGCACTCTTGTAGTTGTTGCTGGTGTCGTCGAACACGAAAGACGGGTGCACGCCGAAGAAGCGACAAATGTCTCGTATCGTAAACTTGCGGCTCTCTAAAAACTGCATATCCGTTGACGAGAGCGAAATCTGCTTGAAGTCGACCTGTCCTGGCAGGCTCACGATGCGCTCGCCGCTCTGGAACTTGCCGTCAATGCTCTCGGCTGTACTCTCCAGCTGTGCGTCCTGGTACTCGCCGAAGCCTGTCACCGACTTGTCGTTTGTCACGAGACCTCGCACGTTACCGCCGTTGGCGAAGCGTTTCAGCGTCTCACGGTCGCCCGTAAGCGCTATGTCGAGAGTCTGACGTGCGTATTGCAGCACGCTGATGCCAGTCTTTCCGTCTGCGCTGTGTCCTTTGATGTGTATGATGTCCTGCTCTCTGTAGCAACCGTACACACCATTAATCATGTCGGTGACGTTGTATGTGTCGCGCAGGACATCATGCGACACCGTGCCGCGTCCGCAGAGTACGAGTCGGTCTATCTCCAGCGTCGCCGTGTTGTATACTGGCACGATGTAGGCATTGCCATCAAGCAGCACGTGCTCTACGGTCTCCTTCCAGAAGTCGAACGCTGATTTTGTGAAGTCGGGCTGCACGTCAAGCAGGTAGTGGAGGCGGCTTGTCTTGTCCTCTACGAAGATGCCGTCCTTCAGTCTCATGTATAGAAGCGGAAGGTTGGCGACGCTCTCGCTGAGCAGCTTCACGCATCGGTACACCGTTGCAACGGACATGGCTGTAGCTCCCGATCCGTAGTAGCCGAAGAAGCCTGTGTAGTCTCCGGCGATGGTCGTTCTGCTTTCGGAGTTTTCTTTCTTGCCCGATTCTCCTCTAAAAAAATTCGTTATGTTTTGCCAAAATCCCATGTATGTGTGCCTTTTTATCCTCAAAGATACAGCTACTATAGTAGCTTTTAAAATGACAAATGGCGCATTTGGGCGCATTTTGGTACATTGTGGCGCAATTATTAGTTTGTTAAGTTTTGTTTACAATCGTAAACATATAGAAAGTAGCATAGAATTTCAGTTCTTTCCAATATTTAAAGAACTGGAAAGCTTTATAGCGAGTGCCTATGATACAAAAAGCCCTCGATGCGTCACGCACCGAGGACTTCAATAAGCTCTTTAATATAATGAATGCTGCGAATTAGAAACTTGCAGCGGTCATGGTGCCGCATGGTCGGGCGGCGGTGTTGAATTTATTAAACAGTGACCATTTCAATATCCTTGGCAAGTCATAGTATAATAGTCAAAATAAAATTAGCGACACGTTAGGTATTATGTTCTTTTGTTATTTATGAACACAGATGCTATGCTTGCGATGCCTGCCAGACCGAAGATACCTGCAAACCACGCTCGGTCAAGATATAGAGCATACGCTGCCAAGCCCATTGTCGCAACAATAGCAAAAAAGGCAAAAAACATGCCCCACCAATTCATATTGCCAACCTTGTGTTCGTTGTAGCTGAGTATCTTCAGTTTCTTTTCATCTTGTTTATGACGGTGAAGCTGCTCACGCTCAGACGACTTTATAAGGAAGTCAACAATTTTGGGGTCGATATTTTTATACTCTGCCAACTCTTGAGGAGCAGGCAGTATATTGTCATCGACAGAAACAGTTTGCTCAATATGGTTGCCCACTGCGTCACCGTTAGAGATGTTTGTACCCTTAATTGAATAGGATTGTTTAGCCATTGTTCAAAACTAAATTATTAAACGCCGTGCGTACGTCACGAGCAACATTGTCACGATCTTTTCTGAGGTTCTCAATATCTGTGTGACGATTTGATGGTTTGCAGAACATCTCACGCTTTAGTGCCTCAATCTCAAATGAGTTCTCTTCGTATTTGCCAGAAGAGGCATGGCGCAAAACGGTAAAACCATTTTTTATAAAATGGGCGATATTGTTGATAATGCACATAGTTTTGCCTCCTTGTTTATTGTTTTATTGTTTCTTTCTTATTTTTTTGCAAAGTAAGCGATTTTTTTTGAGATAATCATTAATAGTTGTATGAAAAAACTATACTAAAGATGAAATAATTTTGCAAAAGCCTCGATGCGTCACGCACCGAGGGTTAAAGCGTAATAAAAGCTATCGCTTCAATGCCAAGCTCATAGCATTTAGTTTTGCTGACATGTCATTGAGGGCAAGACGTAGGGTCTCCAGTTCTTCGTCGGTGAACTGAGACTAATATAAGCCTAATCAATAAAAAGAACTGAAGAATAGTCTTCCTACATCTTTGAATCCAGCTTGCGTATAATATCGAGTTCAGCTGGCGAGAGCGGAACGGGTATGCGGTTTTCTGCTTTTGCTCTTGCTTTTGCTTTTGCTTTTGCTTTTGCTGAGGAGAGAAGATAATGGTCGCCGAAGAGTACTTTGCCTTTAGGCATAGCCTCCAGATTACGGACACGAGCGCAATACTTGCGCTCCACACCAAAGTCCACGCCACCTCGCGCCATAACCTGAAGGTCGGATACGCTAAGAAGGTTGTCCGGGTAGCTGTATTTAGGAAGGTTGACCTTTGTGTCTTGAGAAGGACACGCAGCAATGAGTTCATCGAGACGGGGTGCTGTTGTTGCCAAAATGTCGCCAAACAGATTGCTCGCAAAGTTGCAAGGCACTTGCGCGCCATTTGTGAAACATATATGCCGGCCGACGACAACCGCAGTGGCACCATGCCGGCAGCATGAGAAGATGGTTAGCGCCGGCCCGAATAGAAAGAAGGGAATGTCGCGCTCTGTATAAAAACGACATGTCTTGGTAAAGATTGAGAACGGCGGATTGTCCACCACCACGCCGTCCGCTGGATATACCGCCCGTTCGTAATCGCCGCCCGGATAGAATGGGCGCAAAATCTGCTTGCCTTCCAAAGGATATATCTCGCCGACGAATTTCAGCACTGCTTCGTATACATCCTTCGGTGTCCAACACTCATCGGTTGTCTTGGGGTTGTCTTTGAACTTTGCCAAAAAGCCCTCGTAATCGTGAAAGACTATAGGGTTCATACTCCCCCCCCCTACGTCTTTTTAAATGTTTATCTGCTACTTCTACCATATAAATCAATCTTTTTCCTCAAAGATACAGCTACTAAAGTAGCTTTTAAAATGACAAATGGCGCATTTGGGTACATTGTGGCGCAATTATTAGTTTATTAAGGTTTGTTTATAATTGTAAACACATAGAGAAGTGACACAAAAAAGCCCCGAAACCGAAGTTCCGAGGCTGGTGTTAAAAAAGGTAGTGCATTTGTTAGATGCTATCGGCGGCGCGTCGTATGCGGTTGCTCAAGTCGATAAGTGCGCCACGCATCTGCTCGGCCTCACTTGCGTTGAAACCGCCTTTGCCACCATTGCCATCAATGCCGTCCATCTTGTGGTAGAACCATGACGACGACTTCTGAAAGTAAGTGTTGGCAAAGTCACGCCACGACACTGCCATCATAATGTCTGCCACTTTCTTCTTCATGTCGGTAATCAAAACCGGCTGTACCATTACTGTCTCCATCTCATTTTTGTTTTAGGGTTATCTTTATGCTCTTTATCTATAACCCCTCCCCGAAGGGAGGGGGAATTGTTGTTCAATCTGGCTGCTTGATAAGGTTGTCGAACAGCTCTTGTGCGTACCATAGCAATTGCGGATAGCCATCGGGGTAGGACTTGTTGTAGTTCCGAACTGCTTCGAGGAGCTCTCTTTCTTCGGGAGTCACCTCCATTTTTTCTAATTTACTCATTTGTATTACCTTTATTTTAACAATGCAAAGATACTACAAATATTTGTATTACGCAAATGTTTACTACACTTTTTTGTAGTGTTATGACAGAAAAATTTCAAGCCTTGGCGTTTTTATTTCCAACAAAAGTTTAATAAAAACCGCCGACGCATCACGCGCCAGCGGCTCCGAAGCTAATCAACAAAAATGTAAACAACTGCTTATATACGTTACGGCTCTCTTACAATAGTGGCTTTGTCTTGTCTATCACTACAAGTGCCGTATTAACCATTGTGCCAGCCTCCTTGAACGACTTGTCCGGAAGTTTGCGTATATAGCCTCCGTAGTGTGCGACGGTGTCGCGCAGTATTTTGTACGGACCGTCAGTACGCCACATCACAGCCTGAGAAGCGATAGCTACGACCTTGCGGTTTGCCATTGAGATCGCCTTGAGGATGTGCAAAGCGTCTTGTCGCTTGCAGAACGGAGGGTTCATTACTATAACATCGTACGATGCCGACGACGTGAATTTTAGAAAGTCCTCGCCGACGACGCGGAAGCCTTGCTCCTCAAGTATGGCTCGGTTTTTAGGATCGAGTTCGATGCAGTCGGGCGATGGCATAAACTGCGCAATATTGCCTTGTCCTGCAGATGGCTCAAGCGTGCTCTCTCCTTGACGTATATCCGCTATCTCCACAATCTCGCGAGCGAGAGACTCGGGGGTAGGGAAGAACTGAAGTGCTTGTCGCTCCGGAATGTATTCTCCAGAGTCGGCGATGGATGTAATGAGGTCGCCTACATCCTCCTTGAATACAAAAGCCTTCTTCGCACTCGACCACTTGCCGCCGATACTCTTCAGTACCTTGGCTACACGTTCGTATAGCTTGCGTTCTAACTGCCCGGGCAGGCGTAAAAGACTGCCGTCAAACTCGGAGGTTTTCAATACCTCTACAACTGAATTGTCTATCTTCATACGTTATGATATTATTGGATTTTAAGAAGTCGTGAGTATGCACTACGAGCCTCATCGATCATTTTCAAAGTGTCGCTGTCTGGCGGCAAGTTGCCAAGCATGTCTGCTATCTTGCCGAGTTTTTCCGATAGTTTTCTCATGTGTACCCGCTGTTCCTTTCTTTCCTGTTCGATTACGGAGATTATACCTTCACACGATAGGAAGTCCTCCTTCTTGCCCTTGTAGGCGAGAATCATCGTAGCGATAGATGTTAGGCGAGACACCAGCCATTCCTGGATGAATAGTGCAGGGAGAGTGAAGCGTATCTTCTTCAGCACGGCAATATCTACTTTGTTTTGAAAACCGAGCACTACCTCATCAGTAGTGTCGGGTATCGCATCGAGTAGGAGGCGTGACACTACTGCCATAAGATATTGCCTTGACACGCCCTCTTTGGGACGTAAGGCGCAGACGTGTTTCGACAGAATTGCCGTGCCTTCTGTGTTTACGGCCATTTTCCCTATCGTACCAACTACCGATACAAGTATATCTCCTTTTTCTGTGAGCGTTGGCAGGTTGAGCTTCTCGTAGCACCATCGAGAAGGCACGAAGCGTCCTTGTATCAGGTCTGAAGCTCCGACCACAACAGGCAGTCCGTGTTTTTTCTCGTTGGTTTTCTTCTTGTCTACATTCTTACCTTGTAGCACCTTACAGATGTCCGCGAGTGCTACGACGTTATCTATATTTTCATCCATAATTACATGTTAAGTGTTTATCTTTCGTAAGTGTACATCAGCCCGAGCGTCATCAGCATGGTTATGGTACCGTCTATCTTGCGGTACTGCGACAGCTTCAGCGGCTTCTTGTTCTCCAGGTTGTCGGTGTCGAGCACGCAGTTTGAGAGGCAGAAGGTGTTTATGGGGTTGTCGTTGAACACTATCTTCGGCGGATCATTCCACGCCAACATCTCGAACGACTCCACCGGGAGGTTGAAGCTGCCGTATGTCTGGCTGTATGGAGTGAGCACGTTGCGGGCTCCTACCGACGAGAGGATGCTCGTCAAGTCCTGCGCCTTGTACTTGTCGTAGCCGATACGTATGATGTTAACCTTTTTGGATCGGCGCAGAATGTCTTCCGCTATCTGCGCCACGTCTATCTTCTGTCCCTTGCAGAACTTGAGGTATCCTTTGGCGTGCCATGAGCGGTAGAGCTGTTCGTTGGGGTGTCCTTTCAGTGCTCCTTCCGGGAAGTAGTAGTCGGTATGGCAGTAGAACTTCTTTGACTCCGTTGAGTAGATCGTATAAGACACGGCACTGAAATCATCATGTATCGAGAGGTCGAACGCTACGGCGCAGTCGGGATGCCCTGCAACGTTGTCGATGTCAAATTTGCCGAGCAGGTCGTTCGCCTTCTCGTAGGTGAACCACGTCTTCTCGTCGCTCACGCAGAAGATGTTCAGCAGCTTTGTGCGGAAGGCAAGCATGTTTTCTGCAGTCAGCTGTGCATTCTCGTACTCCCGTTCGTAGTAGTCGGGCTGCACCGTTATGCCGAGATGAGGCTGCACCTTCGCCCATGTCGCAGGGTCGCCCTCGTCGTCGTCGACATCCGGCATGAAGATGGATGCAAACATAGTATCGTTCGACTTCTCTCCTCGCAGCACCGCCATCACACCATCGAGCTCTCCCTTGAACGGCCCATCCACCACCTCGCTCGCTGTAGTGATCACTATCACGAGCGGTTCTCGACGAGGACCCATTGAGGTTGTAAGTACGTTCTTCAGGTCTGCACCGTTCTTGCCTGCCGTGTTGCGGGCCTGCGCATACTCGTCCATGATGACGAGCGATGCGAATAGTCCGTCTTTCGTCTTGGCGTTGGCGGTGAGACACTGGATAAGGCTGTCGCGCCCACGATCCAAGAATGTTATCTTCTCGCGGTTCACCCGGAAGTGGCGTCCGCCTGCGTCGAGGTCAAACATTATGGCTCGTATCTCGTCGAAGCATATCTTCGCCTGGTCGTAGCTATTGGCTCCTACGTAAGCCTGTGCGTTGTTGTCGCCGAAGAGCATGTCGTATACGGCGAGGGCAGCACTGGAGGTCGTCTTCGAGAACTTTCGGGGCACGAAGAGATATACGGAACGTATCAGTCGCCGTCCGTCTGGCTTTACGAAGCCGAAGATGTTGGCGAACTGGAAAGCCTGCACCGGCGTCAGCTTGTAGCGTGTACGCCCGTTGATGCCGCTGAAGCGCAGAGCCTGGTAGAAGCGAAAGAAGTGCTTTACACGCTTCGGGCTCCATTCGTAGCGGTCGAGCATACGGAAGAAGCGTTTCACTGCCAGCAGCTCGTAGAGGTTGTGCCGTTCCGGGTTATCTATCACGCCGTACACGTAGTCGCCGATGCGCCGGTCTGTCTCGACAAGCGCACAGCGATAGCGGGTAGGGTAGGCATCCCTGTCTCTCTGCAGCCATGCCGCCGTGTCTGCTTTCAGGCTCCGTAGTCTTACTTTCTCCTCTTCCGTCATTCGTCGCCCTCCTTCATAGCCTTCATGAACTCGTCGAGCGTGTCGTCTTCAGTCCTGCGCTCCTTGCCGTCGTTGTTCATGCCGAGAGCACGGAGCGCGCGCTGCGCCAGGCTTGCCACGTTGAGATACAGCTTCTCTTTCGGGTTCACTGTATGGCGTTCGTTGCCCTCTCGGCTGTACTCTACGTTCACGGAGCTGTAGCCATCCCGGAGCATTTCTTCATTGAGCACTTCCGCTCTGACAAGCAGCTGCGCCGTCAGCTCTACCTGGTATGTCAGCTCGGCGGTGTACTTGCCCTGGCTCTTCAGCAGCTTTATGATGTAGTCCTTCTTGTTCTTCACCCTGCGCTCTATGCGTCGGCGCTCCTTTGCGTCGGCGGGATTAGGTAGGATAGGCTCCGCCGATGGCGCAAAGTCTTTCTGCGCCTTGTCGCTGTAGCCTCGTTTCTTGCCCTTGGTCTTCAGGTAGAATATTATCGCCGTGGTGTCGTTGGCGTTGATGAGCTGCATCAGTTTGCTCTCCACGAAGTCCGTCTGCGTCTCGGCTATCTCGTCCACCTTCTCCTTGAATCCGGGGTCGCTGTTGTACCATCGGTAGTAGGTGCTGCGGCTTATGCTGACAGCCTCGCAGGCGACGGCTATAATGCCGTATCCTTGCATCAGGGCTTCCAAGAACTTTTGCTTTTTGTCTTCCATGCGTTTTTTATAGTGTGCCAAATGTCCTGTTTTAGGTCTTCAGCCCCCACGGCTCGAAATTTTTCTTGCGCGTGGAAAAAGGGCCGGGCGAGGTTTAGAAGGGGTGCACCCCCTTTTAAAAAACACCCCCCGGGGGCTACTGTCCCATGAATCTGTCTTTGAAGCGGAGAAGATGGGCCTCCGCTCTTTCCTTCGCCTGCTTCTTTCCGCATCGTCCCATCTCCGTATGCGTCTTCACGTGACACTCATGGCAGAGTGCCCGCAGGTTGTGAGGGTCGAACATCAGCTGCTCCTTCTCCCTCAGCGTGAGACCTTCTTCCACCGGGCGTATGTGATGCACCTCGGTAGCCGGAGCGAGCCTGCCTTCTTCCCTGCACCTCTCGCACAGCGGAAAGGCTGTCAGCTTTGCGCGTCTCAGCCTTACCCATTGTGCGGTGTGTATGAGTCTTCTGTAGTCCTTGTCCTTTGCCATTCTTTGGTAGGTTTAAAGATGATCGTCACGAGTAGAGACTACGCCAGCACCTCAGTATCTGTCTTCCAGTGGTCACTGGTCTGCCGTTGGCTTGTCTCTTGCGAAACGTTATCAGTCCTTTTTCGGCGTATCGCTTGATGGTGTGACGATCCACATGCAGGGCTGCAGCTGCCTTGCTTACGGTATAGAGACCGTCAAGTTCCACATCAGGGCGTGTTATTATCATATCGTAGATTGTTTGGTTATTATACTTTCACTGGCAAGCCTGCATACACCCATGCCATCAGGCAAGCATCTCGTTGATCCTGGTTCATTCTCGGCAATCGGTTCGTCACGCCTACCGACTTCTGAAGCTCAGCCTGCGTTATCTTTCCGTCCTTGCCTTTCCATACCTTACGCATCGGCTTCGCTACCGTGCATGGTATGTTGAGATGGCTACACATTTCCTCTATGAGAATGCCCGTCTGGTGGTTCATTCCCGTGCGTCTTCCGAGCTCGGCGGCTTTCTGCATCGTCATGTAGCCGCCTCCGAGATGCCAGTTAGATCTGACGAGCCAGCCTCCCTCCAGCACCACGAGCACTTTGCCGGGGTTCATGTCTCGCGTCATGGTGAGATAGTCGATGAGGTTAGGAAAGGAGAACTTCATAGGCGTTACGCTTCTACTTGTGCGGTAGACCACGCCTACGCCGCTCTCGTCTACGTCGGGGTCGATGCCGATTATTATATCCGGCTTGAACTGGTGGGGTATCTGTATCGCTCCTAACATGCCGCCTCCTTCTCTTCCTGGGTTCTCGTGTCGCGGTCGGGGTTCATCTCCAGGGCGTATGTCGCCGCACGGTTATACATGTCGTGATTGTCGAACTTGTTGCGTAGCACCTTCACTGCCAACTCCCACTCCTTGTTACCGTTGAGACAAACTTCGGGGTCGCTTGTCTGCCTGAAGAGCTCAGAGCAAGCCGTCTCCCATGTCTGGCGCACGGCGTTGAAGTCGCTGCGTCCGAAGGTTGCACGTATCGGCGTACCGCATTGCTCACGGAACTGTTCCATGGCCTGGTCGTGCATATGGCAGCAGATCTCTATCACCGTCATGGCCGTGAGCATGAGAGCCTTCAGCCGATGATCGTCGACGTTCAGCTTTAGCAGTTCGGCATCTACCGAGAAGAAGAGCTTCTGTATGTGCGGTCTCATCTCGTCGTACACGGCATCCGTGGTGTCGAGCCACAGGCCGTAGGTCTCGCCTGCCTGGTGCTTCACGTGCACGTTCCAGCGGTCGTATGCCGACAGAGCCTGCTTCACTCCCTTCTTTACTCCGTGACGCCAGTATTTCGTCTTGCTTAGCACCTCGTAGGCATCTACCATTGCAGACTGTGCGCAGTTATATGCCGCTCCGCATATCACGAAGAAGAGCACCGAGCAGCGCGATATTCTTCTCTGCATCTCTTCCACCTGCTTTTCCGAGGCGAGCATCACACGATGGCCGACGGATCCTTGTATCAGCGGGTTCATAGGCTTCCGGCTTTAAGTCCCAGCTCCTTGGCGGTCTGGAGAAAGGTTATCAACTTGTCTTCTGACACTCTCGATGTAGTGTCGCGGCACACCGTCTCGCTGCCTATCACGTTGAAGTAGACGCGGTCGTTGCCTGTGTCGAGGTAGTATGTTTTCTGTTCCATGTCGTTTTTACTTGGTTTGTTGTTCTCTTACTGTGTCCTGGCACGGAGGGCGCAGGGCGTGTTCTACGTATCTGCCGAGCTTTGTGCACCATGCTCCGTTAAGACAGCGTCTTGTGTGCTGGCAGGTCTTGCACTTGTCGTTCATGCCTGGTGCAGTAGCGGTTCCCATATTATGCCGAGTCTTTTGAGCGTGCCGTTACGCTCGTAGTATTCGAGGGATTTGCGGGCACTGCTTTGCGGGTCGCGGTTCACGAGGCGCACCAGTCCTTCTATTCGCTCCTTCATTTTCCTGTCCTTGTCGGCGTTGTCCTGCTGAGCCTCAGCTATGGCTTCCGTCATATCGCAGCCTGCGGACGCTGGCTTGTCGCAGCCCTGCTTTGTGCGCCGCAGGGCGTTGTCGTAGTTGCCTTCGAGCGTCTTCACGAGGTTCTCCTGCGTCATCAGCCAGTCGAAGGTTGCCACCCAGTTTCTCGGGTTCTCTCCGTTGGCATAGCTGCTTGCTATTATCTTGTCGACGGCGAGCCTCAGCACGTTTATGTCGTTGTCGTATTCGGCGAGCCTTGCTCTTACGAGGGCCTTGCGGGCGTCTGTCATCAGCGTCACACGGCGCACCAGGCTGCCTGTCTTCTCAGCCTGCTCGTTCCAGTAGTTTTTCAGCGCCACGCACTCGGCGTCAATCTCCACCCGTCTTCTCTGTGCCTCCGCTTCCTCACTTCCGCCAGAGCTCTCTCCCGTGGGGGTGGGGGTGGGCGAGAGGGCCGAAAAAGAAACGGCCGCCTGCGGACTTTCTTTTTCTTTTTCTTTCCCCCCTCTTTCTATAGAGGGGTTTGTTTTGTTTAGTTTTGTTTTGTTTAGTTTTGTTTTTATAGGTGAACATTCGTGCACGTTCGTGCTCTGTGGTGCACGTTCGTTCACATTCGTGCACGTTTGTGCTGTTTTACCACGTTCGTGCACGTTTGTGCTTTGTGGCACACGTTCGTGTACGTTCGTGTACGTTTGTGCTTCTCGCTTCTTCTGCTCACGTTTCAGGGCTGTCTGTCTGTTGCGCTCGCACTTCGCCTCGTACTTGCCCTGTGCACGGTCTATGGCGTCGCGTATGAAGGCGAAAGCCATCTGTACCATCGGGTCAGCCTCAGCACTTATCTGCGCACCGTCTATCGCATAGGCGTATAGAGCGTCGAGAAGGTCGCCCTTCTGCTCCTGCGTCATCGTCTTGATTGCAGGGTATTGAGCGGTATATAGCATGAATCCTTCCATATCGTTGATGTTTTATTCGTAGAACAGAGTTTCAGAAAAACAACCATGCCGTCCGTCTCCCGACGTGGGGCATGGTGCGTCCAGCACAAAAGTAAAATGAAAAACACTCTAAACCTAATAAAAACCCGAGTGCCGGACTGCCTGAATTTTTGGATTCTATTCTATTCAATTAATAACTTATTCCCGATTTAATAGGCGAAAGACTTCGCTCTCACTCTGGCTGGTGTAGCGGCGGCGTAATATGCCGGCACCGAGTTGTACAGCATCCAGTCGTCGAGGTCTTTGCGCTTGAAGTAGAGGAGCTTTCCGCCCTTGCTGCGGAAGTGGTTTATCTTGTGCGCCCTTACGAGTTCGTAGAGGAAGGTTTTCTTTATGCCCATGTACTCGCAGGCCTCAGCCGTGTTATATACCGTTTTCGAGGCGAGGATGGTCGCCGTGCGTATTCTTTCGAGCTGCTCTATTATGTTGGCGCTCTCGTTGTTCTCCAGATTCTCCATATCTATTCCTCCTCTAAGTCTGTGAGTTCTGATATACTTCCCTCGTCTTTCCACTTCATGTAGTAGTGACAGAAGGCGAGGAACGCTGCGAACGCCACGCCCTTGCTGACAAAAAGCTTAGCGGTGAAGGTGCTGAGCGATACGTCTGTGTTTGGTACGGCTATGAGTCCGATGATCATCACGGAAGCGAGTGCGAAGAGCACCCAGTATCTGTAGTTGCTTATTATTTGTTTCATATTGCGTTGTTTGTTTGGTTCGTTTGAATACTATTACGGGTTAGATGTCGGCTTTGGGCTGGAGCGTGCAGATCTGAACACTATCACAAGTTCGCTGCCGTCCGGGTAAGTGAAGGCTTTTTCAAATATATCTGCGCAGCGCTTCGGTATATGATCGTAGTATCGTTTCCGTATCTCGAACTGTACACAGAAGCCAGACGAGCTTTCTCTCTCCATGTTGCTTGTCTTGCCGTAGCCGAAGTAGAATGGGCAGGCTCCACAATAGCAGGGCTTCTCCCAGAAGCGTTGTCCGTTAATCTTCAGCATGGTCGGGACTTGGCGTCATTTCGTCGGCGGCGATCATGGCGAGGAGGTATTCCTTCTCGTCTGTGCAGAGCTTGTAGTCGTGCATTATGGATAGTCTTGCCGTTTTTCTTACCCCTGCGAGACTTATTGCTACCTCCTTTAGTTTGTAGTCGTTGTAGACGTTAGCTTTGTCTAACAGCACCGGGATGCAGACGTCTTGCTGTTTTTTCACCCACTCGCTGTTGTCTTCCGCCCACTTCTCGTAATCTCTTATCTTCTTTACGAGCTGTGCGAAGATGTACATGTAGTTTCCTCGCTTCCAGTGCTCGCAGAACTCCTTCTTGTCGATGGTGTCTGCGGTGTTGTATATCTGCTCTATCTCGTAGTATTCCTCGGGGGCTATCTGCATCCCCGTGAGTTCTTCAAATTCTTTCTGTTGCATGGTTGTATGTTTTTAGTCGTTTTGTTCTGTTTCTTTTTACTCGTCGGCCGCTTCTACCTTTAGCCCGTGTCGTCTTGCTGTCTCTTCGCTGCGCATAGAGCGTCGGGTCTGTTCGTCATAGCATATCACGCCCACTTCACCCTCTATCGCAAAATAGTCGTACTCCTTTATCATCCTGTGCTTCTGCACAGAGGCTCTGTGTGTGATATTGGTGCACAGCCGTAGTTTGGTCTGCTGCTTTTCGCCAGAGACGATGCGGAAGCATTCCATCTTGCGCTGGTGTTTCATGGCTTCCTCCGCCTTTTGCTTGGCTCTGACATATTTGCGCCGTGTCATTCCTGGTTGCTCCCATGGCTTGAGTCCGGGCTTGTAGCCAGGCCACTCTTCGCGAGGTCGCGTTTTAATGCTCTGCCACATAAGACGGGCACGGACTGCGTTCTCTTCATAAACGCCGAGCTCTCTGCATCGTCGAGTGCCTACCTCCGCATTAAGCCTGCGTGCTCTATTCATGTACTGCGATGTCTTCTTTAGTCCATGTTTTCGGGCTATCCTGTGGAGGGTGCTTTCGCCGATGTCTATACGCTGCATTATTGCTGCGTTGGGCGTGTTGCGGAAATGTTTTATTATCCACGCCTCCTCTTCGGCTGTAAGCGTATGTAATTCACGCTTGCCTGCGAGCAGTGCATTGTGGTCTTTCTTCCAGCCCTGCTTTTTCGCTAAGGTACGGATGCCGTCGATGCTGACATCATAGCGAATGGCGAGGTGTCTGTTTGCCGTTATGGGATACTCGTCTTTGAGTCTTTCCACCTCATGCGGCGTGAGGTCTCTGTAGTTTCGCATATTCTTTTGGGTTTAGGGCGTCTTTACTAAAAGTGTGCGGTGGTTACGTTTTCCTTCGCTGCCATGCGTCCGCACCAGCATTCCGTTGTACGTTGTACGGCGGCTGCGTATAGCGAGCCGGGCTACGTTCCGAGGCGCCTTTCGCGTATATTGTTCGTCTACCTGCAAGTTTCTGAACGTTCACGCCTTAGGTTGCTATTCCGGGAGCTCCGTCCACCACGCCTTCTTGTCGTCAGGCACGTAGATGTTCTCCGGCACGCTTCTGTGTCCTACAATCTTTATCCATTCCTTCGGTATCACGGCGTCGAACGGCTGGAAGCGCTTGCACGTCACTCCGACGTTCAGCAGTGGGCGGTACTCGCCGTTGTACTTGTAGCATAGGTACTTGTGCCGCTTCGCCTGCTTCGGACCCTGGCACACCACGGTGTAGCGGTTGCCTCTGTGCATCGCTGCGAGGGCGTGCGCGAAGTCGTCGTGTCCGGGTTGCGGCTCTGTTGTGCCGTCGTGATCGTAGAAGTAGCACGGATGGATGTCACGGCGTAGGTAGTACCAGAGGTAGTCGAGGTCTTCGGCGTTCATGTTGAAGATGCTCTTGTACACTATCTCGCGCCAGACGTATTGTGCGCTCTGTGAGCTGCGCACGAGTCCTTCTATCACTGCGAAGAACTCCTTGCGGTCTAATTTCAGATTAATCATTCTCCGCCTCCTTTCCTTCGACATCGTCGGCACAGCCGATGGTTTTCTGTACAGGCCTCAGCCGGAGATTGCCTACAACGTCGCTCTTTCCCTCGAACTCGAAGCTGTATATTATGTCGCCCACGAACTCGCCCATCCTTACCGTCAGCTTGCGGCCTCTGCCTATGTGCTCGTTGATGTGCGAGACGTTAAACTCGATGAAGGCGAGCAGGTCTTCTTTCGTGATGTGCGGTGTGCGCTCGTCGTTGAACTCTACCAGCGTGTGCTTGAAGCCTGCGAGGAACTCGCCGAGCGCTTCCGTGCGTGTGTTTATCTTTCTCCAGAACGGACTGTCGATGTAATATTGCTTTATCATGTTATGCGTTGTTTTTAGTTGTTAATACTATATGTTGCTGTTAAATGTTTCGCTACACGGTGCGTGTTGCTGTTACGACTCCTTCGGTGCGGCTCACTTTCGTTGTGAACTTCTTTCCCCACTGCATACCGAAGGTGGTGCAGATGTTACGCACGTAGCTCAAACGTCCGACGGGTACCGTCAGACTCTCGCCAAGGGCAAGCTCTGAGAACTGCCCGAGAAGCGACTTTTCGTGATGGTTTTCTTCCTTTTTCATTGCCTGTTTCATTTATTGTTTGTAACTTTATGGTGCAAAGATAATCAAATTGATTGAAAGTCAATCAATCCTATTGAAAAACCTTGTGTTTTTAACATTTATTCAATAATAACGATTGATTATGAAGTTTGAAAAAGTAAACATAGGCCTGCTCATTGAGCAGAAAATGAACGAGTTAGACATCAATAAGTCTGAAATGGCAAGGCGAAGTGGTATTGCTAATCAAAACATTAATCGTGTTTTCGAGCGTTCAAGCATAGACACAGATAAACTTGTGGCCATTAGCGAGGCTTTGGATTTCAATTTTTTTGATTGCTTCCGCACAAAAGAAGAACAAGGCGCAGCAACAGCCGATAATGGAGGTGTGGCTGTAGCAGGGAATGGCACGGCGCATCATATTACTACAAACGCTTCGGCAGACGCGGCCGTGCTTCAGGAGCGCATAAAGTCGCTCGAAGCTCTGCTCGCAGAGAAGGAACGCCTCATCAAGGTGTACGAGCGGATGGTGGAGAAGTAGGCTGCGCCCTCAGGAAAAGCGAGAAGGCGAAACCTGCAAAGGTGCAAATATATAATTACAACAAAATGTTGTATATAATTACAACGAAATATTGTATTTTTAATGTACTATTATGTATACATTGAGTTATTAAGAAATACTGAACAACTGAAGGAGTAAGGATATGATCTACGCAATAGTGACATTCGCAGCGTTCCTCGCTGTAGTGGTTGCAATAATCATCTGGCTCAATACCAAGTCGGGCAAGAAGTGGCTCGCAAGCCTGTAGACCATTTCGTTGGCGTCAACAAAATGGTCTACAGGTGTAGGACCGAAACGCCTTTTGCGTGCAATTCCGTCCCCCGACAAGCGCAACTCATTGAATATCAACGGCAACAAAATAATGTACGACAACTTCGGATAATCAATCCTTATGTTTATACTTACAAAAAAGCCGCTGACTGCTGTCAGCGGCTTTTTTGTTGCTCTTTTGCCATAATTGCAATGCCTAAACAACTTTGTAATAAATAATTTTGTATTTTTGCAATACATATCAAACATGTAATAAGATGAAGACAGGTAAAACAACAAACAAGCCTAAGAAACTCAATGTTGAGTTCAGCGTTGAGATAACTGGCGAAGACGCTCCGACTAAATTTGACAAGCGTCGTGAACGTTGGTCTGTTGCCGTGTGGTGCTCTCTTTTCATTCTTGCCACTTCCTTGGTTTGTGGTATGTTCGTGGAGCTGAGTCTGGGTCTTTCAGCAATAGTCGTCATAAGCTTTATTTCGTTCCTGGTCTCTTTATGTAATGCAGGGAGCGTTTATCCTGAAGAACCAGGGAATGACGATTTCCCTTGGTACGGCGGTCTTTAGCCTTCTCTTTTCTTTTATACAGCGTCAAATTTCCTTGTGGGCGGATTAAAGAAAAATCCCTCGATGCGTCACGCACCGAGGGAGTGAATAGTTCTCTTATATTTATTTCATGTACACCATGAAAACAAATCAAAACAATACTGCATTCTGCATTTTTAAAGCAAGGCGTTTAAAGCCTGTCATTATCTCCGCCTTACGTTCTGTGCTTGGCTTGCGTGTGCCTATCGCGTATTGTCGCATGACAGAAGGGTTGATACCAATCTCTCGTGCCACGCCAGCAATGTTGACAAAGTCGTAAAAACTGAACAAAGAGCCCACATCGAAGCGATACTCAATCTCAAGTTCAGGAGCCTCAATGCCGTCATCCTTAAAATCAGCAACGGCATCTTGCCAACCGCTCATCATATCATTTATTGCAGCTTTGGCTGACGAACCGAGACCAAGAACGCCAGTCTTCAGCTCTGTGATATTCATGTAACAAGAAAAGTTCTTCTCGCCCGGCTCTCTTTTTACATTGGCAATTACTTTCATAACCTATCGTCATTATTATTTATATATCGAAATTAAGTTCTCTACCCCGTAACCCATTCAGAAGAGGGAGCCGCCCGGAACTTGCCGGGCAGCCACCTCGTTTACTTGATTAAAAGGCCCTCAAGAATAGAGTTTGCAGTCTCCTTCTCGATTTCCTTACTTCCGTGCCTTGGAACTGATGTCCTTCCGCCAGTCTTTGGATTTACCCAAATGTCGTGCTTGGCACCATGTCGCTTGATAAAGCATCCTGCTTTAATCAAGATTCTAATCAATTCTGAATGTTTCATGATGTAAGAGAACTATTTGTCTTGTTTTATTAAGACACTGCAAAGATAACAAAAAAGTTAGCATCGTCCAAATTTTTAGATAACTTTTTTGTTAACATGATAAAAAGTTCTTGGATCTAACCATCTTTTATTCTCTTCGCAATCTCCTATAAAATCTTATATAAAACAAAGTACGCGAAAAAATCCTCCATATCTTCCATAATCGCTGTAAGCTGCACGGTATGAGCACGATAAAGGCTGGCAGATAATCCGCAGAACGAGATATCTACCAGCCTATCTGTCAGCCTCAAAGTCTTATCTATCAGCCTTTCAGTCTTATTCATCAGCTTTTCAGCTGCACTTGCTCTTGCGCTCACAGTATCTCTCGCACTGCGAGCAGAGGTCGTAGCCGAGCATAGTGCCGAGCATGAAGTCTTCTTCTGGCGTTAGCAGGTTGAGCGGGCGTGTCACAATCATGCGTATGGCGTTGAGGCATTCCTCTCTACCGAAATACAGGTTCAAGCGATCGTTGCCTACGGGCTGTATGACGTATTTTATGTTCTGGCTTTCCAGTCGGCGTATGGCAAAGTCCTCGTATTTCTTGTTGAACGTGAAGAGCACCATACGGCGCACTCCCTTCTTGTATTCGTAGATATGGTTCATCAGAACCTTCATGTCTACTGGTAAAATTGTGGATTGCTGCATGATTGCGAACTTTAATAATTAATTGTAAGAGTGAGAACTTATTGCGTGTGGTTTAGAGGCATGGCTTTATTTCAGCCACCCAAGCGTCGATGCGCTCGTCGGTCTTGTCGTCTTCGTTCACCTCGTCAAGAGCCAGTCCGACGAACTTGCCGTCTACCACCGCTTCCGAATCGTCAAATGTATAGTCTTCAGTAGCTACTGCTCCGATTACGTTGGCGCCAGCCGCCTTAACGGCATTGTATAGCTCAGCCATACCGCCCACGAATGTGTCGGGGTACGACTCCGAGTCGCCGCAGCCGAAGAGAGCCACTGTCTTGCCGCTGAGGTCGGCACCCTTGAGTGTCTTTATGCCGTCATACCAGTCGTCCTGCATCTCGCCTGCGCCCCATGTAGATGTGCCGAGAATGAAGTTTTCGTTGTCGGCGAGAACGCTCGCGTCGAGGTCCGTCACGTTGATAACGTTGTCTACGCCCAGTTTGGCTCCTATTCTGCCAGCCAGGTCTTCGCAGGTGCCGGTGCTTGTGCCGTAGATGATTACAGTTGTTTTCATAATCTTAGTTGTTTTTATTTGTAAATGTATGGTTAAAGAATTTGGTTTTATCACCGCTGCAAAATTAGCTTGCTTCCGACTTTTACGCAATACCTAAATTCGATGATTTTGAAACTGGTGAGGGCGTTTCGTTTTGTATATTAAAAACGAATAAAAGTGATATTTATGTCGGTAAAAGTTGCTTTATAGTTTGCTTTTATTATAAAATATTTTAAAAAGTGCTGAATTTCAAATATTTGCATTACCTTTGTAGCGATTTTGTGGCAACTAGGGCGGTGTGTAAACGTTTATTCCGCATGAGTGTTCACTGTTTTTTTTGAAAGGATAATTATTAGTAAAAGAGATTATTAGGTATTAAAAACAAAAACTCATTAAAGATGAAAAAGATTTTAACCCTATTAATGTTAGGTGGAGTAGCTTTTGCTGCTAATGCCCAACAGATTAATGGCGACTTTGACGCAGAATGGGTGAAGTGTGTGCCTTGGGACAGTAAGGGCAACACATCGGATTCGGGCACAGAGCCCGAGGGATGGCACGCTTCTAACGTGAATACAGCTATCGGCAAGAAACAGATTATCGACGCTGTAGAGGGCAAGGACGGCACGGGAAAGGCCGCTCACCTTTACAACACTTCTATCTTGGGCAATAAGATTCCGGCTTACCTCACGCTCGGCACGCCGTTCGCTACGGCAGAGGTGAGGGGCATCACGGTGAAGAACTCTGACGGAGGCACGTTCGGCGGCAGCAGCTTCACATTCCGTCCCGACGCCATGCGCTTCGACTACAAGCGCGACAACTCGAAGGGCGACGAGAACGCTACGGTGCTGGCTTATCTCTGGAACGGCACATGGACCCAGAAGAACGTGCCGGGCAACACCGTTGTGTGGGCTTCGGCTACGAAGGTGGACATGCAGGACCGCGACCGCAACATCTTTGACATGCCTACGTCTACGGGTGGCGATGTGACATCTACCGAGGGCGCTACGTGCGTGGCTAAGTTCGAGAAGAGCATCAAGGGCAGCACCAACGGCGAGTGGGCGAGCGACACTATCAACTTCGCTTACGCCGACAAGAACGCAAGAGTGGAGAAAGTGAACGTAATCTTCTCGGCTACCGACTACTTCGGCAACCGCAACAACATCGTGGACGGCAATTCGCTCACTGTTGACAATGTTAGGTTTATTTACTATCACGCTCTTGACACTCTTGCCACAACCGATAGTGAAGGCAAGGCTATAGCACTGAACGAGAAGTTTGCAGCAGACCGTTACAACTACACCGTCAATGCGATGTATGATGCTAACAAAACAAAGGTGCCTTACACCAAGAAGGGTGTTGCTGCTACGGTGGATACGAAATACGACGAGGCTACTCGCGTGTTCTCTATCATTGTGAAGGGTGAGGACTACGACGCTGTAAACAATCCGTCGGCTATCAGCACCTATACCATTAAGTATAAGAAGCCGGCTCCGACACTCACTTCGCTTGTTGTGGCAGGCAAGGAGTTTATCTCGGCAGGCAAGGACGATAAGAACTTCACTGCTAATGGTAAGTACAACGCTGACGAGGTGTCTTACAAGACTTCTTCGGAGACAGCTAAGGTTAATACAAGTTACGACAAAGTTACGGGTAAACTCACCATCACTGTTGAAGATGAGGAGTCGATGACTAATGTCTACACTATCACATTTAATGGTAAGGAGAAGGTTGCTTTTTATCAGATACCTAACGCCGACTTCGAGAACTGGGGCGAGACAGCCCTCGCTGAGACATGGAACTCGTTTGAATCAGCAACCGGTAAATATGCTTCGTTTGCTTCTTTCTCGCCGATGCCCGAAAAGATAGATGGATTTGAGGGTTATGGTGTCCGCATCAAGTCGAAAGATCTTTCTGCGGCTTATGCCAACGGTAACATCACAACCGGACGTATCAATATGGGTAACTATAACCCTGCAGATGCCTCTAACTACAACTTCACCGACTTGAACGACATAAATGGTAGTCTGCCGTTCACTGGTACACCGGACGCATTCGAGGTGTATGCACGTTTCGCTCCAGGCACAGCCAAGAATGAGGGCACAGTACTTCAGGGTCGCGTTCAGCTCATCGTTCATGGCGAGGTGGCATATCACGACCCAGAGCTCAGCGAGCAGGCTGCTAACAAGATTGCTTCGGCTTCGGTGCTCATCCCGGCAACAGCAGATTGGACCAAGTTCACGGGCAAGTTCAGCTACACTGGCAACGAGAGTGGTAAGCAGTATCTCCTTGCTTCGGCTACAACCAACCCCGTGCCAGGTGCATCTAAGGACGACCAGCTCGACCTTGACAACCTCAAGCTCATCTATTATCACACTCTTAAGTCTCTGACCACAACCGACAGCGAAGGCAAGGCTATAGCACTGAACGAGAAATTCGCTGAGGATTGCTACAACTACACAGTTGATGCGGTGTATGATGCTAACAAGACGAAGGTTTCTTACACCAAGAAGGGCATTGCTGCTACGGTGGATACAAAATACGACGAGGCTACTCGCGTATTCTCTATCATTGTGAAGGGCAATGACTACGATGCACAGAGCAATCCGTCGGCTATAAGCACCTATACCATTAAGTATAAAAAACCGGCTCCGACACTCACTTCGCTCGTTGTGGCAGGCAAGGAGTTTATCTCGGCAGGCAAGGACGATAAGAACTTCACAACTGCTGGTAAGTATCAAGCCGATGAGGTGTCTTACAAGGCTTCTTCTGAGACAGCTAAGGTAAATGTAAGTTACGATAAGTTTACAGGTAAGCTCACTATCACTGTCGAAGATGATGAGACGCTGATCAATGTCTATACTATCACTTTCGAAGAGAAGGAGAAGGCAGCTTTCTATCAGATACCTAACGCCGATTTCGAGAACTGGGGCGAGACATCCCTCGCTGAGACATGGAACTCGTTCGAATCAGCAACCGGTAAATATGCTTCGTTTGCTTCTTACTCGCCGAAGCCCGAAAAGATAGAGGGTTTTGAGGGTTTTGGTGTCCGCATCAAGTCGAAAGATCTTTATGCGGCTTATGCCAACGGCAATATCACAACCGGTCTTATCAATATGGGTGACACAAACCCTGCAAATGCCTCTAACTACAACTTCACCGACTTAAACGACGTAAGGGGCAACCTTCCGTTCACGGGTACACCGGACGCGTTCGAGGTGTATGCACGCTTTGCTCCTGGCACAGCCAAGAATGAGGGTACAGTACTTCAGGGTCGCGTTCAGCTCATCGTTCATGGCGAGGTGGCATATCACGACCCAGAGCTCAGCGAGCAGGCTTCTAACAAGATTGCTTCGGCTGCGGTGCTCATCCCGGCAACAGCAGATTGGACGAAGTTCACGGGCGAGTTCAGCTACACTGGCAACGAGAGCGACAATCTGTATCTTCTTGCTTCGGCAACAACCAACCCCGTGCCAGGTGCATCCAAGGACGACCAGCTCGACCTCGATAACATCAAGCTCATCTACTATCACGCACTTAGCAACCTTACATTCAACGGTGTTAAGCTCGCCGGCTTCTCTGCTGACAAGACCGACTACACTATCACCATCGATGGCGACGTAGCCGAGGCTGCTGATAAGATTAAGTATGTAGTGAAGGGTAGGGGTGCTTCTGCCACAACGGATTTAGAGGGCGACGTGCTGACCATCACCGTAAACGGCAACGACTACGCCGCAAACGCTGAGAGCCAGACCGTTTACACCGTGAAGTTCGAGAAGAAGGTGGTTGACGGCATCAACTCAATCTCTGCTGACTATGCAAAGAATCACAAGGTGTACACACTAAGTGGTGTTCGTGTGAACGGCAAGCTTGCTGCAGGCGTTTACATTGTTGACGGAAAGAAAGTTGTTATTAAGTAATTGAGAATTCTCAACTAAATAAAAAGAGGTTATGACTATTCAATGTCATAACCTCTTTTTCATTATTGTTTGTTTCGTATCGACCGACGCGGATGTCTGCACCGACCGACGCGGATGTCTGCATCGACCGACGCGGATGTCTGCATCGACCGATGCGAACTACGTACATGCTACTTTTACTTCAGCACACCAAGCTCTTTGCCCACCTTAATGAAAGCAGCGATTGCCTTGTCGAGTTGCTCGCGTGTGTGACCAGCAGAGAGCTGCACGCGGATGCGAGCCTCGCCCTTCGGCACAACCGGGTAGTAGAAGCCCGTAACGTAGATGCCTTCCTCAAGCAGGCGGTTAGCGTAGCGCTGAGAGAGCGGAGCATCGTAGAGCATAACGGCGCAGATGGCACTCTGTGTAGGCTTGATGTCGAAGCCCGCAGCCATCATCTTGTCGCGGAAATAGTTCACGTTCTCTACGAGGCGATCGTGGATAGAGTTGTCCTCCTTCAACATCTTGAACACCTCAAGACTTGCACCGATGATAGACGGAGCCAATGAGTTAGAGAAGAGGTACGGGCGGCTGCTCTGGCGCAGCATGTCGATAATCTCCTTGCGACCAGTTGTAAATCCGCCGAGTGCGCCGCCGAATGCCTTGCCCAATGTGCCGGTGTAGATGTCCACACGACCGTATGTCTTGCAAAGCTCGCTCACACCGTGACCCGTTGCGCCTACAACGCCAGCCGAGTGCGACTCATCAACCATTACGAGAGCGTCGTACTTCTCTGCCAAGTCGCAGATCTTGTCCATCGGAGCCACGTTGCCGTCCATAGAGAACACACCATCGGTGCAGATGATGCGGAAACGCTGGGCCTGAGCCTCCTGCAAGCACTTCTCCAGCTCTTCCATGTTGGCGTTGGCGTAGCGGTAGCGCTTAGCCTTGCACAGACGCACGCCGTCGATGATAGAAGCGTGGTTGAGTGCGTCAGAGATGATTGCGTCCTCGTCGGTGAGGAACGAGCCGAACAAGCCACCGTTGGCATCGAAGCAGGCAGCATATAATATGGTGTCTTCTGTCTGGAAATACTCAGAGATGGCAGCCTCAAGTTCCTTGTGGATGTCCTGTGTACCGCAGATGAAGCGTACAGACGACATACCGAAACCGCGACGATCCATCATCTTCTTTGCACCCTCGATGAGGCGCGGGTGGTTAGACAGACCAAGATAGTTGTTGGCGCAGAAGTTGAGCACTTCCTTACCATTTACCTGGATTGCAGCCTGCTGAGGGCTTTCAATGATACGTTCCTCTTTGTAGAGACCTGCTTGCTTCAGATTCTCCAAAGCGGCAGCGAGATGTTCTTTTACTTTTCCGTACATGAGATAGGTTATTTTAAAAGTTTTTTTGTTATTACAAGTGCAAATTAACTCATTATTTTTGATACGTGAAAATGTTTATAGTAGTTTTTTTAGCGTAATGAAAAAAAATGAACGATTTTGTATTGCCGTGTGAAAAATTTTTCTTTCCTTTGTACTCATAAACGCTTAAATATATATACGATGAACAATATCTTGGTTATTGGCTCTACTGGTCAGATTGGCTCTGAGCTAACAAGGAAGTTAAGAAGCATTTACGGAAACGCAAATGTTGTAGCTGGTTACATTAAGGGCGCAGAGCCAACGGGTGAGCTTGCTGAGGCTGGTCCTATGGCAGAGTGCGATGTGACAAACCAACAGATGATTGCTGACGTTGTGAAGAAGTACAACATCGACACCATCTACAATCTCGCAGCGTTGCTCTCTGTCGTTGCCGAGTCGAAGCCACGTTTGGCTTGGAAGATAGGTATCGACGGTTTGTGGAACATCCTTGAGGTGGCTCGTGAGCACGGTTGTGCAGTTTTCACACCGAGTTCAATCGGTTCGTTCGGCTTGAACACACCGAAGATGCTCACACCGCAGGATACTATTCAGCGTCCGCGCACAATCTACGGTGTGTCTAAGGTCACCACAGAGCTGCTGAGCGACTACTACCATAATAAATATGGTGTAGATACTCGTGCTGTGCGTTTCCCTGGCGTTATCTCTTACGTAACACCTCCGGGTGGCGGCACAACCGACTACGCTGTAGACATCTACTACTCGGCTGTTCGTGGCGAGAAGTTCGTCTGCCCGATTAAGGAGGGCACACTCATGGACATGATCTACATGCCCGACGCATTGAAGGCTGCCGTAGACATTATGGAGGCAGACCCAGCACGTCTCGTACACCGCAACGCGTTTAACATCGCTTCGCTCAGCTTCGCACCAGAGACAGTGTTCGCTGCTATCAAGAAGTACAAGCCGGAGTTCGAGATGGTTTACGACGTAGACCCATTGAAGCAGAGCATCGCCGAGAGCTGGCCAGACCGCATGGATGACACTTGCGCTCGCGAGGAGTGGGATTGGTGTCCGGCTTACGACCTCGACGCTATGACAAAGGATATGCTTGAGAAGCTTACAATCAAGCTCAAAGGATAAATAAACAAAAAACTCGTTGCACGCTATGCAACGAGTTTTTTGTTTATAGATAGGTTGCTGATTACAGTCTTTCGAGCACCTCCTTAATGAGGTCGTCGATGTGGCTCTTATAGCCAGTGTCGGCTTTCTTGATGCGACGGTTGGCGATAACCATGCAAACCGTTGTGGCTTTGTGACCCATGAGGCGAGCAAGTCCGGCGAGCGCTGAGCTCTCCATCTCGAAGTTGGTGATGTGCTTTCCGTTGTACTCGAAGTTCTCGAGTTTCTCGTTCTGGTTAGGGTCGGTGAGCGGAATGCGCAGCTCGCGTCCCTGCGGACCGAAGAAGCCGCCACAAGCCACCGTGATGCCACGCACCATGTCGTCGGCAGCTATGCGCTCCACAAGCTCCTTGTCGGCAGCTATGGCGTATGGTGCAGGCTGGCACATATTGCCCGACCAACCGAGGTGGTTGAGCAGTGCGCGTTCCATCTGCAAGTCGCAGACAGCGTTGCGGCCAGTGTAGAAGTTGAGCAGACCGTCGAAACCGATAGAATACTCCGAGCAGACGAAGGTGCCGGCAGGCGTGTAGAGCTGCAGGCCACCACATGTGCCGATGCGTACAATCTCGAGCGAGCGCAGTGTCTCCTTCTCATGGCGAGTCTCGAAGTCGATGTTAGCCAGCGCGTCAACCTCGTTCATCACGATGTCGATGTTGTCGCAGCCGATGCCGGTAGAGATAACCGTGATGCGTTTGCCCTTATATGTACCCGTAACGGTGCGGAACTCGCGGCTCTCTACTGCACACTCCTTGGTGTCGAAGTGTGATGCCACGAGGTCGACACGTCCCGGGTCGCCCACGAGTATCACCTTGTCGGCGAGTTGTTCCGGTTTCACGTGTAAGTGGAAGATGCTACCATCTTCGTTGATGATAAGCTCTGATTCTGCGAAATATTTCTTTTCCATAATCTGATGTTCTGTTAGTAAATAGTTATTTTGATTGTTAGTATTAGTTATTTCTTGATGAGTTTGTTCTCAGCGGTGCGCAGTTGTGCCTCCAGTCTCTTCAACTGCTGACGTGCCTCGTCGAGTTGCTGCTCGAGCTGCAGTATATCCCTTGTGAGTGCGGTGCGGTTGTTGTCAGCAGTGTTGTGATACTTCTCGCGCAAGGTGTTCAATGTTCTCTGCTTGTTCTTCGAGTCGTTTTGTAGACGCATCACCTCGTAGTACATCTGTCGTGTGGCATCGCTACGGAAGCTCTTTATGTCGGTGTACACCACGTCGTCGTTCACCACGAAGTTCACCTTGTCCGTTGCTGCTACTCGTGTGTTTGCTTCTTCCTTAATGGCGCTCAGTTCCTTCTGCGCACGTTCGCGTATCTCTGGTGTTGGCCATGTGTCGCGTATGCGTATCAGCGATGCCAAGCTCTTGAGTCTGCTCTCCGACATCTCGTCAGCATTGTAGTTGGTGCGCTGTTCGGGCATGGCGAATGCATATACGCACGCTTTGCCTTCGGGCTGTCGGCGTGTGGTGGCAAACCATGCGAAGCGTTCGGCATCCGATTCAACGTAGATGAAGTCGTCGTCGTGAGAGTTGAACGGCAGTCCGATGTTCTCCGGCTCGAAGTATGTTCCCTCGTCTGCGTTGTACTTCGCTACGTAGATGTCGCGCTTGCCGAGTCCGTCGTCGGCAATGCCCGACACGTAGAGTGTCTGACCGTCTGACGATAGGAACGGATAGCTAATGTGCTTCAGTTTCGAGTCTATTTCGCTGATGCGATGCGGTTCGCCCCATCCGTCGCCCAACTTGTTGCGCATGTACAGATGTTGCACGCTGTCCTTGCCCAATTCGGTGTAGTAGCACTTGTTGGCAAAACCATTGATGAAGACGTATTGGTTGGGCTGTGTGTCGGTGTCGAAGAAGCTGTTGTAGCTCACGAACTTGCCGTATTTCGGCGAGAGCGGTATTGTTTCCACTACTCGGTTCTTGTCCACAATCGTGCTATCCACTACGAATATGCTCTGCGTGTTTGGCAGCATCGCATTGAAGTTCTCCTGCTGGCGAGCGTTCATCGGGTTAGCCGTAGCAGCGCTCTTCGCATTCTTGCGTGCTATGGGCTTCGCCTTCCTCTGCTGTGCGCAAACCATTGTAGACGACAGCAAGAGCGCAAAAAGTATGTATTTTCTTGAATTCATAGTCGTATAGATTGTATTCATGTGATATTTATTATTGCAAAAGTAATAAAATAATTTATATTACGTTACAATATATGATGGAAAAACAAAATAGCTATTCACATATACTGAAGTACACCAGCTTGTTTGGTGGTGTGCAAGTGCTCAGTATCCTTGTCGGACTGGTTCGCAACAAACTTGTTGCGCTCATTCTTGGTCCGATGGGTATGGGTTTGTTGGCTTTGTTTTCCTCTACCATAAAGCTTGTTGGCGACTCTACCAACCTCGGACTCTCCATCAGTGCGGTGCGCAATATGTCGGGAGCCTACGACAGTGGCGACCATGAGCACCTTCTGCGTAGCATCAGCGTGTTTCGTCATTGGTCTCTGCTCACCTCTCTTTTCGGCATGTTGGTGTGCATTGTGTTGTCGCCGTTGCTCAGTAGCTGGACCTTCTCTTTTGGCGACCACACGCTCCACTTCGTGCTGCTTGCTCCGGTGGTGGCTCTAACGACGTTCTCTACTGGCGAACTTGCCATTCTGAAAGCCACACGGCGCTTGCGCGACATAGCCGAGAACTCTGTTTATGCCATGCTTGTGACGCTTTTCGTGTCCGTTCCTATCTACTATTTCTTTGGTTATAAAGGCATAGTGCCTTCGCTGCTGCTTGTCATACTGTTGCAGACCATCATCGTTATGCGCTATTCGCTGCGAGCCTATCCGTTTCGTCTTAACTTCAGTAGGGCGTTGTTGGGCGAAGGTTGTGGCTTCTTGAAGCTCGGTGTGGCGTTTGTTGTTGCAGGCATGGCAGGCAGTGGGGTGGAGATGGCTATCCGCGCCTATATCAGTAATGTTGACGGTGTAGACACGGTAGGTCTGTACAATGCCGCCTATGTTATGATATTCACCTACGTAGGCACAGTGTTCACGGCGATGGAGACCGATTATTATCCGCGTTTGTCATCTATCAGCAAGTTGGGTCGTGAGTTCAATCTCACGGTGAACAAGCAGATAGAGGTGTCGCTGCATCTCGTCTCGCCGATGCTTGTCTTTTTCATTCTTGCCATGCCCGTTCTGCTGCCGCTGCTTTACAGCGGTAAGTTTCTGCCCGTACTGCCGATGATGCAGGTGGCTGCGTTGGCGATGTACGCTCGCGCCATTTTCCTGCCTATCGAGTACATAGCTCTGTCGCGCGGCGACTCGAAACGCTTCCTTTGTATAGAGTTGGTGAGCGATGTCCTGCTCCTCACAATGGCTATCCTCGGCTATAGTCGTTGCGGACTGTTGGGCATGGGTGTAGGCATGACCGTAGCCTCGGTTCTTGAGGTGTTTGTGGCTGTCGGTTTCTGTCGTGTGGCTTATGGTTACAAGCTCTCGATGGCGCAGCTGAAGATAATCTTCGTACATGCAACAATCGGAGTGCTCACCAGTCTGCTCTCGTTCGTCGACAATGTGTGGATTTACGTGTCGGTAGGTGCGCTGCTCTTCGTTCTCGACTTAGCTTACACGCTCTCCATCATGCGCCGGCACGTCGACATCGACATCGTAAACCGCATAAAGCGTAAGTTCGTGCGTCGGTCTTAGTCAGTGCTTTAGGCGTTTGTAGACGTTGTGCAGCATATGTAGGTGACGACATGTACCGCAAGCGAAGTAGATTATTGTCAAAGCCTTCTCGTACACGTTCAAACCTTTCAGTATGCTACGTCTGTATCCGCCGAAGCGCACGCCGTGCTCGAATTGTCTGAAGCGTTTCACCGCCTCCTTGTATTCAGCTCGGCTCATGTTGCCGGCGTTGTTGAACAACAGTATGAGCACATTAAGATACACCTTCATCTGCCAGCGACGCACCCGCGTCATCACCTCTTTCGGCATATGCTCTTGCTCTGCCTTCTTGCCGAGCATCACTATTGTGTTCAGGCGTTGAAACTGCTTCGGCGCAAACTTCTTTGTCATAGCCTCCGCATTGCCTTGATAGTAGAAGAACGTGCCGTGGCAGAAAGCCGTCTTGTTGGCACGCAGATACTGTACTCGTGTGTTGTACTCGTCGCTGTCGAAGTAGCGTGTGTCGCAATCGGTGGCGAACATCAGTCGGCGATGTATCAGGGCGAAGCCATGTATCGAGAAGTCGATGCACAACGCGAATGCCTCTACGCCCGTGAGTAGGGTGGAGTGGTCGCCGTTGGGTGGAAACGAACCCTTCGCCTGCTCGGTAGAGCCGTCGGCATTGGCGAGCAGCATGTCCGGAATGACAATCTCTGCCCCCGTTTCCTCGATGCGAGTCACGGCATGTTGCAGCAAGTCGGCAGATATGTAGTCGTCCTGCGACATATAGAATATGTAGTCGCCCTCCGCCTCCGCGCTCATAATGTCTATGTTGCGAGCCGTGTTGCCCTTGCCGTCGTTCGTCTTCGTCATTATCTTTATGCGTTTGTCGGCAGCAGCCATTTGCTTCAGCACGCTCAGACTGTCGTCGGTAGAGCCGTCGTCGAGCGCAACGAGCTGCCAGTCGGCATAGGTCTGCGCCATCACCGAGCCAATAGATCGCTGCAAGTACAGGCTGCCGTTGTAGACGGGCATTAGTATCGTGACTTTAATCATTCTGTGTTATTGTTATGTTCTCTGCAAAATTACAAATTTATTGTCTGCTCAGTGTGTTAATTTAAGGTTTTTCTTTGCTCTTTTTCCGCAAATTGTTTTTACCTTTGCAGCGGTACATAATGATAAATAGTAACGTAATGTCACAGATAGATATTTTTGAAGCAACGAGTTGCAAACCCGAATACGTTGCAGCAGTCAATCGATTGCTGCAGCAGCTATGCTCTTCGCCATGCGAGATGAGTGCCGAACAGTTGCTGAATTTGGTTAATGAGCCTAACAGTCGGTTGCTGCTGCTCACGGTGGACAGTGAGGTGATGGGTATGTGTACCGTTGGCTTCTACACTTCGCCCACGGGTCGCAAGGCGTGGATAGAGGATGTAGTGGTGGATGCGCAGTGTCGTGGGTTGCATCTTGGCGAACGACTCGTGGCTTCCGCTGTCAGCTTCGCCGAGCGCGAGGGCTTCAACACGCTCATGCTTACCTCGCGACCATCGCGCGTTGCAGCTAACAGACTCTATCAGAAGGTGGGGCTCGAACGCAAGGAGACAAACGTGTATTTAAAAGTAAAAAAGTAAAAAGGTAAAAAGATAAAAATACTATGAAACTTGATAACAACACGGGATTGGTGCTCGAAGGCGGCGGAATGCGCGGCGTCTTCACGTGCGGTGTGCTTGATGCGTTTATGAAGCACAACATGTATTTCAACTATGTGGTGGCGGTGTCGGCAGGAGCGGGCAACGGCATGTCGTACATGAGTAGGCAGCCGGGACGTGCACGCGTTACGAACATCGACTACATGGACAAGTTCCACTTCATCGGACTACGCTATCTGCTCACGCAGGGCTGCATCTTCGATGCCGAACTGCTCTACGACAAGGTGCCGAACGAGTATGTGCCGTTCGATTACGACGCTTATTTCAACAATCCGGCTACGTTCGAGATGGTCACAACCAACTGTCTCACGGGTCGTCCGATGTATCTCACCGAACGCCACGACCGCCAACGCGCACTCGACGTTGTGCGTGCTTCGGCTTCGCTGCCTTACGTGTGCAAGATAACGAACGTGGACGGCATACCGATGCTCGACGGCGGCATCGTCGACTCGATACCAGTGGAGCGTGCAATGGCTACCGGTCATGCGCAGAACGTGCTCGTGCTGACGCGCAACCGTGGCTATCGCAAATCGGGTCACGACATAAAGATTCCGCATTTCATATACAAGAAGTATCCGCGCCTGCGCGTGGCACTCAGCCATCGTATGCGCGTCTACAACGAGCAGCTCGCGCTGGTGGAGCGACTCGAGGACGAGGGCAAGGTGGTGTGCATTCGCCCCGAACGCCCGATGGAGGTAGACCGCATGGAGAAGGATGTAGCCAAGTTGCAGCGGCTATACGAGGAGGGATTTGCGCTCGGAGAGCGCTTCTGCCTGCAGCACTCTGGAGAGAAATAAAGGGGGTGCAGTTGTCTCAACTGCACCAACGTAGAAAATGATAGAACATGCATGGTTGGTGCAGTTGAGACAACTGCACCCCCTATAATTGTTACTTGCTGAGTTCCTTCAGCACCTTCTCAAGCTCTGTCCAGTGCTCCTCGGTCATATCGTTAGGTGTGAAGATGCTGATACCGTCTGCACCCGCAGCCATCGACGACTGCACAGCCTCCGCAATCTCTGACGGCAGCAGTCCGGAGTTCTCCGGGTCTACCACCTTGTCTTTGTGGCGCCAGTCGTGGCAGATGAAGATACCATTATATAATAAGGTGTTCTTGCCCTTCATGGCTTCCACCTCTTCCTTCGTCACCTTGCCGACCCAAGCTGCCGGCTCCATGTAGAAGTCGTTGTAGTTCATAGGGAACACAGCATCGAGCTTCCAGTTGTTCCACTGTTGGCGCACCATCCACTCGGCATAGCTCTTCGGACCGGGGAACACGTCGGCACTGAGCTTCTTCTGCTTGGCGTGTACGGCATCAGAGATGGCATTTACGAGGTCGGTTACAGCATCACAGCGAAACTGTGCCCACTCCTTAATCTTCGACGGGTCGGTCACCTTTGTGATGTCGATGCCGCTCTGCTGCTTGAACGCAGCCACGCAGTCGTCGCAGTAGCAGTAGTCAGCCTTGGCGTACTCGCCGTTCATCGTGAGTCCGTACTTATCCCACAAACCACGCGCCAGAATAACGTCGGCGTAGCGGATATAGTCGAGCTGCACGTAGTCGACATCAGGTATGGAAGCAATCTCCTCGAACTTCTCAACGAGGAACTTGCGCACCTCCTTGTTGCGTGGGTCGAGCGTGGTGTAGTAGGGCACGTATGCCGGTTTGTCACACGCCGACTCGCCGAGGCGGTTCACGGTGTACCAGCTCTTGGGCTTTCCGCCCTGCACCATTGTAGGCACCCAAGCATGATACTCCAATCCCACCTTCTTTGCCACCTTTGCAGCCACGGCAATCTTCTCCACGTCCATGCCGGCATTGATGCACACACCCGTTACGCCGTGCTTCTTCCAAGCCTTGAAATCGGCAGTGAGCGACTTTTCTGTAGTGTTCTCGCCCCATCCCGACCATGCGAAGACTGGGGTTTTTGTGCCTTTTGCGTTTGCGCATATCGTAGTGAGCGCAAGAGCAAGAGTCATTAAGATTTTCTTCATGTGTTTTTGTTTTATATTATTAGTTTAAAAAGTACTATCATGTAGCTTAATTTGCATAATAACCACAAAGTTAGTGCTTTTTAGTATATTATTCGTATTTTATTTAAAGAAAACATTAGTTAGTTTAAAAAGTTTTATTTTCTTTATAAAAAAAGTTTCATTCTCAAGAAAAAAGTTTAAATTTGTATCAAGAATGTAATGTAAAGTTGATATATTGGGATAATATGAAAAACAAATAGAGAGGATTTCTTTATAATAATCTATATAAATGTCAATGAATTTGCGGTATATATAGACTTCCTCTTGAAAAAATAAATAAACATATCATTTAGTACTAATTAAAAATTAACATCTATGTCAAAACAAGTAAAGACAGTAGGTATGCTGCTCGCACTTTCGGCTTTGCCAATGGGAGCAGCTTATGCTGGAAACGTTACTTCGCAGGCTGTTGTGCAGAACGCACAGGCTGATGCAGAATGTAAAGGTGTTGTTTTTGACGCAACTGGCGAACCAATGATTGGTGCATCGGTTGTTGTTAAAGGCAAGAGTGGCTTGGGTACAGTTACTGATATTGATGGTAACTTTACTCTTCGCAACGTAAAGAAGGGTGACGTGATTCGTATCACTTCGCTTGGTATGACTCCAGTGGAAATGGAGTGGAGCGGCAAGCCGTTGAAGGTGACACTCAACGACGACTCAAAGCAGATTAACGAAGTTGTGGTTACAGCTCTTGGTATCAAGCGCGAGCGCAAGTCGCTTGGTTACGCTATCCAGGACGTAAAGGGCGACGCTCTTGTAAACGCACATGAGAACAACGTGGCTAACGCCTTGACTGGTAAGATTGCAGGTGTGCAGATTACACGTTCGAGCAACGGCCCTGGTGGTTCGTCAAAGATCCAGCTCCGTGGTAACAACTCTATCACTGGTCTGAACCAGCCGCTTATCGTAGTGGACGGTGTGCCTATGGATAACTTCACCGGTGCGGAGAACAACGACTACTGGAACCCGTCTGCCGATATGGGTAACGGTCTTTCGGATATCAATCCCGAGGATATCGAGTCAATGTCAGTGCTTAAGGGTGCTTCTGCAGCTGCCCTCTACGGCTCGCGTGCTGGTAATGGTGTTATCCTTATCACCACAAAGCAGGGTCGTGAGACAAAGGGTCTTGGTATTACTATCACAGGTACTGTCAGTGCCGAGACACTCTTCACATCGCCTAAGATGCAGACTACATACGGTCAGGGTACAAAGGGACAGTACGACGAGACAAGCGGCTTAAGCTGGGGTCCGCGTATCGAGGGTCAGACCTACACACGCTGGGATGGCAAGGAAGTAGCAATGCAGCGTTATGACAACCTCAACAACTACTTCGGTACAGGTACAGAAATCCAGGAGAACGTGACACTCTCGCAGCAGTATGGCAAGACATCTATCTATGCTTCTGTTACGAACATGAACAACAAGTCGATGACTCCGGGCGCTAAGCTCAACCGTACCAATATGATGCTTCGTGGCGTTACCAACTTCGGCAAGAACAACGCATGGACATTCGACGCTAAGGTGCAGTACATCCGCAACAAGGCTAATAACCGTCCTGTTTCGGGTAACAACAGCAATAACTCGGCTCTCGGTATGTACACCTTCCCGACCACTCTCGATATACGCGACTTCGAGAACTGTGTTGACGAGAACAACCAGATGACATGGTGGAACAAGGATGGTAACAACCCATACTGGATGAGCAAGTACAACCTCTCTGACGATAACCGCGACCGCTTCTTGATGAACGCATCGTTGAAGTATAAGGTGCTCTCTTGGTTGACAGCAGAGGTGAAGGCTGGTACTGATATGTACACACTTGAGACTACAAACCGCACATATTCGGGCAACTCTCACATTACTACAAAGTACGGTCAGAACATCAACCACTTCTATGAGAACAACTTCAGTTTCCTTCTCACAGCTACAAAGGACAACCTTATAGACAAGATCGGTGCTACAGCTACATTCGGTGGCAACCTTATGGCTACAAAGAAGACAGGCTTGAACAGCAGTGTTACCGACCTCGTTATCGAGAACCTCTTCTCGCTGAACAATGGTAAGGACAAACCTTCTATCAGCCAAACCTACACAGAGAAGAAAATCAACTCACTCTACGGTACAGTAGGTTTGAACTACGATGGTTGGGCATTCCTCGACGCAACATTCCGCAACGACTGGTCGTCGGCTCTTGCCAAGGAGCACCGCTCGTTCTTCTATCCGTCTGTTTCGGCATCTGTGCTCTTCGTGGACATGCTCAACAAGTACAAGGTAGCAATGCCGAAGTGGTTCACATTCGGTAAACTCCGCGCTTCTTACGCTGAGGTAGGTAACGACATGGATCCGTACCAGCTTTACAACCTCTACTCAACAAGCAAGGACGACCATTCTGGCATCACAGCATCAAGCAGCAGCACTCTCTTTGACAAGAACGTGAAGAACGAGCTTATCAAGTCATGGGAGGTTGGTCTCGAACTCAAGTTCCTCAACAATCGCTTGGGCTTTGACTTCGCTTGGTATAAGTCGAACGCAACAAACCAGTTGCTCAACCTGCCGATGAACTCACTCTCGGGCTATAGCAGCAAGAAGATCAATGCAGGTGATATCGAGAACCAGGGTGTCGAGTTGATGGCTTACGCTACTCCTATCCGCACAAAGGACTTCGAGTGGACTATCAACTACAACGTATCGCACAACAGCAACAAGATCAAGGACCTCTATGATGGCGTTGACCGCTACGAGCTCGGTGGCTACGACAACATCAAGGTTTACGCCATGAAGGGCGGCAACTACGGTGAGATCTGGGGCACCAAGTTCCTCCGCGTTACCGACAAGAGCAGCCCCTACTACGGACAGCTCCTCCTCACATCCGACGGTCTGCCACAGGCTACCAGCGAACTCGAGAAGATTGGCGACCAGCAGGCTACTTGCAATATGGGTCTTACCAACAGCTTCCGCTTCAAGGACTGGAACCTCAGCTTCCAGATTGATGCACGCATCGGTGGCGAGATCTTCTCAGGAACCAATGCAATGATGCAGCGCTCAGGTACTGCAGAGGCTACAGCTCCTGGTGGAAAGCGTGTTAACGATATGGTTGTCAAGGGTGTTTACCGCGATGCCGCTACTGGCGAGTACGTACAGAACGCCAACAAGATCACCACACAGCAGTATTGGAGCGCAGTGGCTGGTGCCGGCAACATGGGTATCGGCGAGGCCAACACATACAGCGCAACAAACATCCGTCTGCGCAACATCTCGCTTGGCTACACAGTACCTTCAAAGGTGCTCTCTGGCACTATCATCCAGTCGCTCAAGGCAGGCTTCACTGTTACCAACGTTTGGATGATTCATAGCAATATGAACGGTGTTGACCCAGAGTCAGTATTTGCTACAAGTACCAATGCTACTGGTTTCGAGTATGCAGGTCTACCTACAACACGCAGTTACGTGTTTAATGTTTCAATCGGTTTCTAATTCATTAAATTGACAAATATTTATGAAAACGAATAAATTAATAATGTCAGCCATGATGGCGCTCACTCTTGGTGGAGTGATGACTTCATGTAACGACTTCGACGATATAAACAACAGCCCGTTGACGACAGGTGGCGACAAGATTAAGCCCTACTATTCGCTTCTCAACTCAATAAAGGGTGCACAGATGGACCCGTATCTTGGCGAGCGTCTCTTCGTTATCGAGTGGGCTGCAGCAGCACGTCAGGATGGTGAGGACGGCTACGGTGTGTCTATCGGTACAAAAAATGACGAGTATTACGGCGCAGCTTTCAGCTACAATGCAAACTGGATGCGTGATGCCAACACGTGTATCAATCTCATTGAGGAGCCGCAGGGCACATGGACTGCTCACGAGAAGGATTTCTATCCTAACTTGAAGCAGATGGCACGTATCTGGCGCGTTCAGATGATGGCTCAGTTCGTGGACAACTTCGGTCCGGCTCCTCTTAACGGCTTCCAGGGCGTAAATCCGGAGTTCAGCTCAGAGAAGGACGTTTACTACTGGATGCTTGCCGAGCTTGCTGACGCTGTAAGCAACATCAACACAGAGGTGGCTCCTAACGACGATGAGAAGAAGAACGACCCTGTATTCGCGTTTGATGCAGCTAAGTGGAAGAACTATGGTATCTCTCTGCGTATGCGTCTCGCAATGCGTCTGTCTGAGGCAGACCCGGCAAAGGCTAAGAGCGAGTTTGAGGCTGCTGTGGCTCAGGGTAGTGGTATCAAGACCGTTGACGGCACTGCAGCTGTTCAGGAGTACGATGGCTGGAGCGACTGGTCAGGTCCGATGAGCCGCTCTTGGGATATCCAGAGTATGTCTGCTACAATGGCTAACCTCACCACCAACTTCGGTGGTACAGCTTCTGTAGATGCTCTCGCTAAGTATGTGAAGAACACCAATAAGGAAGAAGAGGGTAAAGAGAATGAGAATCGTTACGCTGAACATGTAAAGGACGCTTCAACTTATCTTGGTTTGAAGTTCGACCAGCACTGGGAGCCTAACACTGACAACCCGACAAAGCAGTTCTTCTTCGATGGTCTGCCTTCAAAGGTTGACCCACGTGCATTGCTCTACTACTTCCTGCCGGGCGACTATAAGAACCGTACACAGACCGGTTATGTCTCTTATTTCACAAACCCGAAGGCTCCTCAGGTAGAGAAGTTGTGGGCAAAGGACGACCAGAACAAGACTGCGTTGGCTACAGTTGATGCTACATACTGCTGGAATGGTCTGACCGCAGGCTACTCAGGCGATGAGAAAGCCACTACAAACGGTCTTGTAAGCGGATCTGATCTCGGTGGTTATGGTTACATCGGTACTTATCCTTCTCTTGCTGACGAGTATCGCAACAGCAAGAACAAGCGCTTCTTCTTCGGTCCGTGGGAGACTTACTTCCTCTTAGCTGAGGCTGCTGAGCGCGGTTGGAACGTAGGTACAACTGCTGAGGCTGCTTACTATGCTGGCATCAAGGCAAGCTTCGAGTATAACGGCATCGAGGATCTGTACGACGCTTACATCGCTTCTGAGGACTACAACCGTGTAGGTACTTCTGTTAAGTGGAGCCACACCACAGAGCCTACTGCTACATCTATGACCTTTAAGAACGGTTATACTGGTGCTGAGGAGACAGTTACATACGAGTATCCGAAGGCTGCGAACACTCTCTATGCAAAGGTTGCCCAGACTCCGGCTCTCAACGACCACCTGACAAAGATTATCACACAGCTCTACATAGCAAATACTCCGTACTTGCCGCAGGAGAACTGGTCAAATCACCGTCGTCTCGGTCTGCCGTTCTGGGAGATTCCTACATCTACAATGTCTATCACAGACATGAAGGACTGGACAAAGGATTCTTACAAGAGTGCACAGAGCATCAGCCTCTTCGTACAGCGCTTCAAGTATCCGTCAAGCCTCTCTTCTTCTGACGCAGCTGGATATGAGAAGGCTGTTAGCTTCCTCAAGGGTGGTGTTGACAGCAACCTCACTCCGCTGTGGTGGGCTATCGGTGGTCATTAATAAAGACCTGATACGAACTTATTTCCGTTAAACTTGCTGATAGCTTGACGGATATATGATAAAAAGGATGCACTGCTCTTTTGGGCAGTGCATTTTTTTTTGTAACTTTGTAAAAACAACTTAAGAACTTTGTAAAAGTAACTTATGAACTTTATAAAAGCTTTTTCAACAACTGATATTATAAACAAAACTTTCTAATATGAAGATGAAACGCATATTGTGCTCATTGCTCTGTGCGGCTGCCGTGTCTGGTGCTGTAGCCCAGAACACCGCCGTGCAGGAGACAGAGGAGCAGAAGGACAAGCGAATGGAGTGGTTCGACCACGCTAAGTTGGGTATTTTCATCCATTACGGCATCTATGCTGTGAATGGTGTGTCGGAGAGCTGGTCGTTCCACAACAAGTATCTGCCCTACGAGCAGTACATGGCTCAGTGTGACGGCTTCACAGCCAAGAACTACGACCCGAAAGCATGGCTCGACCTCATCAAGGAGAGTGGCGCACGCTACACCGTGCTCACCACCAAGCACCACGACGGTGTGGCTCTGTGGGACACCAAGTACAGCGACCTGAACACCGTAAAGGCTACGGCTGCCAAGCGCGACCTCGTTACGCCGTTCGTGAAGGAGGTGCGCAAGCACGGACTGAAGCTCGGTCTCTACTACTCGCTCATCGACTGGTCGCACCCCGACTATCCTAACTTCACACGCACCGAGAGCCGCTACAACGTGACCGAGGACCCGGAGCGCTGGCAGAAGTTCCTGAAGTTCGACTTCGACCAGCTCGACGAACTCAACAAGTTCAAGCCCGACCTCTACTGGTTCGACGGCGACTGGGAGCAGAGCGCCGAGACATGGAACGCAAAGGGAATGTCAGAGTTCCTGCGCAAGGCTAACAAGAACGTCATCATCAACTCGCGCATCCAGGGCTATGGCGACTACGCCACACCGGAGCAGGGCGTACCCGTTGTGCGTCCCGAGGCGAAGCACTGGGAGCTGTGCATGACGATGAACGACTCGTGGGGCTATCAGCACGCCGACACCAACTACAAGTCGCCGTACATCCTGCTGCGCACCTTCGTCGACTGCCTCTCGATGGGCGGCAATATGCTGCTCGATATCGGTCCGAAGGAGGACGGCACAATTCCAGAGGAGCAGGTGGCTGTACTGAAGGAGTTCGGTCGTTGGACAAAGAAGCACAAGGAGGCTATATACGACACACGTGCCGGTATCCCGTGCGAGCACTTCCAGGGCTACACCACGCTCAACGAGGCTGGCGACGTGCTCTATCTCTACCTGCCGTACAAGCCGAACGGACCTATCGAGGTGAAGGGTCTTATGAACAAGGTGAACCGCGTATGGGTTGTAGGCGACGGCGAGATAATACAGTCGAAGGTGTACAACAAGAACTACTGGAGCGAGGTGCCGGGCAATCTCTACATCGACGTGCCGGAACATGCGCTCGACCCGATGATTACGGTCGTTGCAGTGCTTCTCGACGGACCAATCAAGCTCTACCGCGGAGCTGGCAAGGTGATTGAAAGTAACTAATAAACAGATTAGACATAAGAGATGAAGATACTGACATTAATCCTCTCGCTCTTCATTGCTACGGCTTCTACGGCGGCTACGAAGACAAGCCACAAGGAGTATGCAGCGAAGGGGAGCACCACAATAAAGGTGTTCGACAAGGTGAACGTGCACTACGCTCCGAACGCCCTCGGCGGATTTAACGAAGCGGATGCCGATGGCATCATCCGTCTTGTGAACGGACGCATCATCCTCAAGAAGATTCACGTGCCCCACTACGAGCGCAACGTGAAGGTGGACATCAAGACTACTATCGCTTCAAACGGCGACCGTTGGGACAAGTCGGGCTCGGTGTTCGTACTGCCGCGCCACTCTGCCGTCAACCTGCTGAGCATCGCGCAGGGCAAGGCGAAGTTCCCCGAGATTGACACGCTGAAATTAGAGCACATGCGCGGCATTATCGCCGGCAAGAACTATCTGCCTACCATCGAGCTGATGCGCTTTATGACTCCGTTCGGCGTGGGCTTCTACAGCAACAACAACGACACGCTCACATCGAAGCGCCGCCCGGTGTACATACCGAAGTGGGAGGACTGCGTGCAGTGGCAGCAGGACATCACCGACCGCTACTCGCTGCTTGAGGACGAGGCTTACGTCGGCGTGTTCATCGACACATGGACCGAGCAGGGCTACTTGGCAAGTGTCGAACTGAAGTTCACTGAGAGCAATATCAGCTGCGACCGTATGCAGCGCACGCAGGTGCTGCCGCTTATCAACACGGTCTACTACATCGGTCAGGAGTATCCCGACATCTTCGCTCGCAAGCCCGTCACCACCGACTTCACTCTGCCTAAGAACGCAAAGAACGTGCGCGTAAAGTACATCGTGACTGGTCACGGCGGACACGACGGCGGCGACGAGTTCGTGCAGAAGGAGAACGTCCTCTCGGTAGACGGCAAGGAGGTTTACCGCTTCACTCCGTGGCGCGACGACTGCGCATCGTTCCGCCGCTTCAACCCGGCTACGGGTGTTTGGCTTGAGAAGCGTGTGGCTTCCTACATCGGCGAGAAGGGCTACACTGAGAAGGAAGTGGAGGAGCCGGTTGCTTCTTCCGACTTCTCTCGCTCCAACTGGTGCCCGGGTACGGATGTCGTTCCTGAGGAGGTGGCGCTCGAAGGCATCACAGCCGGCAAGCACACCTTCACCGTTGACATTCCGAAGGCACAGCCTATCAATGGCGACGAAATGAACCACTGGCTCGTTTCTGCGTACTTGGTTTGGGATGAGTAGAATTGAATAAAATAAAAAATGAGAGCATGGCATCCTTGCCGTGCTCTCATTTTTTTTGTGGGTGGGTGTGTCAAAACTATAATATTTGGCAAACTGAATAGTAAACGATTCAAATCGTAGGAGGCTACGGCATTCTTGCCGTAGCCATTAGCAACTGAAATACAACTATTCGCAATGGCTACGGCAAGAATGCCGTAGCCTCCTACAGTTTGCCTCCACCTCTGCTTTGTTGGTGCAGCTGAGACAGCTGCACCCCCTGGTGCTTATAGTACTTCGAACTTGCCGTTGTGGTCGACAACATATCTCTTGCCGGTTCCGCCGACGAGAACGCTTGCTCTGAACTGGTGCGTTGTTGCCTCCATCTCGATGTTGCTGCCCTTGGGCAGGGTGGCGAGGTCGGCATCGGTGAGTCCGAGTACGGCGAGCGAGCTGGTGTATCTGCCGTCCTTGCCGTGCTGGTCGAGCTGCGCATAGAACAGTGCCCACAGCACTTTGTAAGCCTCCATGTTGTACGGACACTGGAACTCGTCGGCGCCGTTGCCAGCCACCTTGTCCGAGAACTGCAGGAAGCCCCACTGGTTAGGCGCGTGCATGTTTATCTCGCCTGTCGGAGTCCACACCCAGTTCTCCTCCGGTCCGCCCTTCTTCAGCCACTGTACGCGCGAGAAGTTCAGACGCCAGATGTTGCCAGCCTTCAGCGGATTGGCGAAGTTGCGTGTCACGGCTTTGTGCGGTATTGCCATCTCTACGGTCCACGAGCGGTCGGTGTCCTTCTGCTTGTTTAGCGTGCCGTCGTGCTGCACGGCGAGCTTCAAGCCAGGGCAGTCCCACTGTATGTGGAAGTTGCCGCCCGAACGATATGCGCGGTCGAGCATGAGGTCGAATATTACGCCGCGTGCGTTGTTCTCAATCTCGAAGTAGTTCTGTCCGTCGCCCGTAGGGTCGAGGAACACCTCGAAGTCGTTGTCGTGATATATTATGGTGTCGCGCTGCGTGAGATTAGCCACGATGTTCGGCTCCTCGAGTACGGCAGAGATATACAGATACTCGTCGTCCCAAAGCAGACGCGCCTTGGTGTCGTAGACAGGCTTCGGGAAGTCGAAGCCGCTGATGTCCACGAACGACTCTGTCTGTGCAGCCTGCTGCCACACCTTCTCGTTGAGCTTGCCGTCGATCTTCATCTTCTCCGTAGTGCGGTAACACACGTAGTTGCGCGGCGTGGTGAGGCGTCGGTCGTACTTCTTCAGCAGTCCGTCCTGCGCTGCTACGGGCATAGCGAATGCGAAAGCCAGCGCCATAGCCGATAATATCGATTTCTTCATGTTCCGATTAGTTTTTTCGTTTCGTTCTTATTTTTCCAAGAGGTCGGGGCGCAGACGTTGTGTGCGCTCCATAGCCTGTTCCATTTCCCAATTCTTTATCTTCGCCTCGTTGCCGCTGAGCAATATCTCCGGCACCTTCCATCCCTTGTATTCGGCAGGGCGTGTGTAGATAGGTGCTGAGAGCATATCGTCCTGGAAGCAGTCGGAGAGCGCGCTCTGCTCGTCGCCAATCACTCCAGGCACCACGCGCACCACGGCATCGGCGATGATAGCCGCAGCCAGCTCGCCACCCGTCAGCACATAGTCGCCGATAGATATTTCGCGAGTGATGAGATGGTCGCGCACGCGCTGGTCGATGCCCTTGTAGTGGCCGCAGAGGATTATGATGTTGCCCTTCATCGAGAGGTCGTTAGCCACGTGCTGGTCGAACTGTTCGCCGTCGGGCGACGTGAAGATCACCTCGTCGTAGTCGCGCTCTGCCTTCAGCTGCGATATGCAGCGGTCGATAGGCTCGCACTGCATCACCATGCCGGCAAAACCACCATAAGGATAGTCGTCCACGCGTCGCCATTTGTTAGTGGAGTAGTCGCGCAGGTTGTGCAGATGAATCTCTGCGAGACCCTTCTTCTGTGCGCGAGCAAGTATTGATTCGTTGATAAAGCCCTCAAGCATTTCGGGCAGTACGGTTATAATGTCTATTCTCATAAATGCAAAATTACACAATTTTGTTTACACGGCAAAACTAAACGTGCCATTTGTGCGATATAAAACCTATGATAATGTTATGCGGAAGTAGGGCTAAAGTCATCGTGCTCCGTACGCCGTCCGATCGGGTGGCGTTCGCAATCTGATCGGGTGGCGGACGCAATCTGATCGGGCGGCGTACGGAATCCGATTGGGTGGCGTACGGAGAACGATGACAAAACGCGAATAAGTACTACTTCGTTTCTTCGTCTACGCCTAATCCGAACAGCGCGAAATCGCCACGCAAGGGGTCGTCGGGGAACACTTCGAGCATAGCGTCGGTGAGTCGGCGTGCGGTAGACATCGACGCCGTGCGGCTCTTTAGCAATCCGAGTCGCAGTGCCTCCTGCACCACATGTGTGTCGAGTGGCATGATTAGTGTGCGTCGGTCGATGATGTCAGCCCACAAACCGAGGTCGACGGGTGAGTCGGTGCGCACCATCCAGCGCAGAAACATGCACACACGCTTACATGCCGACTGCGTGTTGCGTGGCACAACGGTGCTTGCGTTGTGCTCGGCGAAGTAGCGACAGATGGCTGCTACAGCCTCAATACCCGTAGAGGCATGGCGACGCACGTACTCTTTCATGCTGCCGTGCTCGCAGAGCATACTCTCGTAGGCAGCTATCAGGCGGTGCATGTCGCTGAACTTATAGAGGCGATAGTAGCACTCTGCGGTGTCGGGTATGTCACTGCGCCATGCGCCCGAGCGCACCCAGCGGTCTACATCGCGATGCGCCGAGTCGATAATGAATTGTATCTTGGGGAAGAACTGCTTGCGCGAGCCGTAGCTAAGGCACGATGCGAGGAAAGCTGTCGCCTCTCGATTGGCATCGCCTTGAACGCTGTGCATGAACGAGCTGGGGTCGGCTGGCAGAAAAGCTGCCGTCTCGTACTTCGCAGCGAGTTCTGCGATGAGTTGTCTGGTGTTTTGTTCCATATATATTGTTGTTAATACGATTTCTGTTTTGGCGTTATTGTGTGAGTATAATAAAATAAAAAAAAGCGACAGCCTTCACAGGCGACCGCTTCAAATCTTCAATAGGTATTAGTCTTTTTTTAAGGTAAAAAGATTGTTTTCAGGATAACTTTTGCAAAGATATTATATTTTTCACGTTTAGCAAACTTTTTGGACATTTATTTTTCAGAAATTTTATTTAAATCGTCACTTATCGTGCTGCACAATAAGTTATGATTAAGCGATGTGAAGTGTTAATGTTTTGTCAAAAGGTTGAGATAAATCAACTTTTTAAAGCGTTTTGTACAGAAACGCTTGCTTTTGCTTTAAAAATGCTAACTTTGCAGCCGAAAGTAGATAAAACGACAGATACTATGAACGCATTAGAAACAGTAGAGCGTCTGAAACAACGCTTCCCCAACGAGCCTGAATACATCCAGGCAGTGAGCCAGGTACTCGGTACAATTGAAGAAGAGTACAACCGTCACCCCGAGTTCGACCGTGCAAACCTTATAGAGCGTCTTTGCATACCCGATCGTATCATTTCGTTCCGTGTGACGTGGGTTGACGACAAGGGCAATGTGCAGACCAATATGGGCTATCGTGTGCAGCACAACAACGCCATAGGTCCGTATAAGGGTGGCATTCGTTTCCACGCTTCGGTCAATCCGTCTATCTTGAAGTTTCTTGCTTTCGAGCAGACATTCAAAAATTCGCTCACCACGCTACCAATGGGTGGCGCAAAGGGCGGTTCCGACTTCTCGCCGCGAGGCAAGAGCAATGCAGAGGTAATGCGTTTTTGCCAGGCGTTTATGAACGAACTGTTCCGCCATATTGGTCCTGACGAGGACGTTCCGGCAGGCGACATCGGCGTAGGCGGTCGTGAGGTGGGCTATATGTTCGGACAGTACAAGAAGCTCACGCACACATTCGTAGGCGTGCTTACTGGCAAGGGTCAGGAGTTCGGCGGTTCGCTCATCCGTCCGGAGGCTACTGGCTATGGCAATGTCTACTTCCTTGAGAATATGCTGAAGACACGCAGCATCGATTTGAAGGGCAAGCGTGTGCTTGTCAGCGGTTCGGGCAATGTGGCTCAGTACACCGTTGAGAAGCTCATTCAGCTCGGAGCGGTGCCCGTGACACTTTCCGACTCAGATGGTTATATCTACGACCCGGATGGTATCGACGCAGAGAAGCTCGCCTACGTGAAGGAGTTGAAGAACGTGGAGCGTGGCCGTATCAGAGAGTATGCCGAGGAATACGGCGTGAAGTACGTAGCCGGTGCGCGTCCGTGGGGCGAGAAAGCCGACATTGCTCTGCCTTCAGCCACACAGAATGAGATTGACGGCGACGATGCCCGCACACTGGTTGCTAACGGCGTGTTCGCAGTGAGCGAAGGTGCCAACATGCCTTCTACGCCAGAGGCTATCAAGGTGTTCCAAGAGGCAGGTCTGCTCTATGCTCCGGGCAAGGCGGCAAACGCAGGTGGCGTAGCTGTGTCGGGTCTTGAGATGAGTCAGAACTCGGAGCGTCTGCGCTGGTCGAGCGAGGAAGTGGATGCAAAGCTGCATAGCATAATGAACGAAATTCACGCCGACTGCGTGAAGTACGGCACACAGACCGACGGTTATGTCAACTATGTGCGTGGCGCAAACGTTGCGGGCTTCCTCAAGGTAGCTAAGGCAATGATGGCGCAGGGCATAGTATAATTACAAATTGTGCGTTCTGCCTACGGTCATCACGCTAATCTTCACATCCTCAGCCTCTGCAAGAACGTTCGCACAGGCTGAGATAGTGGCACCGGTGGTGATGATATCGTCGACAAGCAGAACGTGCTTACCCTCGATTGCATCAGGGCGGAGCAGGGTGAAAGCGTTTTCCACGTTCTTAGTGCGGTCGGCATGAGCCAGTTTGGTCTGACTCATGGTGTATCGCGACCTCTCTACAATATTGTTGCAAACCTTAATATTTGATATATCACCAATGCCGCGTGCGATTTCATGGCTCTGATTGTAGCCACGTTCTCGCTCGCGGCGTTTGTGTATAGGTAGCGGAACGATTATGTCAATGTCGTCGAACAGTGCGTACGGCATAAACGAGTTCGCCATGTACGCTCCAAGCCATTCGCCTATGTCGGGCTGACTGCCGTACTTAAGTTTGTACATAAGCAGTGCGCAGAACGATTCTGGATAGTAGTATGTCAGCGCAGTGGCACGTTCGACGGGCATACGCCCCCATAGCAGACGTGCCGTGTTGTTGTCGTAAGGCGACAGATAGTCGTTGGTGAGGGGCAGTTTGCGCGAACAGCTGAGGCATAGCGTCTGCTCGTCCTCCGCAAGACGGCAACCGCACAGCTTGCATTGGCGTGGCATAAACGTGTCTAACCACATTATCGTGTCTTTTTGATGAATGTTCCGAGGCGGTGGCTCACACCCTTCCTGTTGAGCGAACGCAGGGTGTAAATGCCGTCGGGCAGGGTCTTGATGCTTATGGTGCTTGCGCCGCGTTGGTAAGGGCGCACGGCTATGGCGCAACCTTGCAGCGATTCGATGAGCAGATACTCGGTGTCGGACAACTGTGCAGCCGCTGCAACCTCCGTCGTCATCTCCACCATAGAACCGTCGCAGGCAAGCAGAGTTTTGCTGAACGCAACACTCGTGTTGTAATTCTGCGTGTCGGAGGTAGCTTCCTGCAGCGCTTCGCTCTCGTTGCCATAGCGGTCGACCGCACAGACGGCATAGTGAAGTTGCGGATTGCGCGGTACAAGCAGCTGGCGACTCTGTCTGCGCATCGCTATCAGGTTGCGTGCGTCGGCAGTATTTACCGGGTACTCGTGCGAGGCATACACGTTGAAGAGCATCATCGTGGTGTCTGCAGTGGTATGTTGCCATGAGAGTAGGGTGGTGTTGTCGGTGCGGTCGGCGCGACGAAGAGCGAAAGCACTCTGCGGGCGCTTTGTCGACTGCCATGTCATTGGCGGAACAAGCGACGGATACGGGCAAAGCTCGTTCTTCGCAAAGCGGTAGATACCCTTAGTATCGTCGGTGAAGAACTTTGAGCGGAAGTAGGCGTGCCCCATATTGTTGTTGCGCAGGAAGCCCAACTCGCGCGTGATGTCGCTCAAAGGCCAGTTCTTTTCGCGTGGCGACATGAAGTAGATGCCCAGTCCGGGCACCACAATGCGTCCGTGGCTCCGCTCCTTCCAGTCGAGTGCGAAAGGGAAGAAGTTGGAGTCGCGGAAATACATCATAGGGAACAGTTCGTCCATAAGTCCGTCGCGCAGCCACGCCACTGCATCCTGGCACACCGTCTCGTAAGCGTTCCAACCATGGCTCCAATAGCGTTTCGTGTTGTTGTACTTACCTATTGGCGAGCAGCTCATCTTCACCCACGGCTTCTGGCTCTTCACTTGTTTTGAGATAGTGCGCACGATGCGTGTTATGTTTCTGCGTCCTTCGTCGTGCGACATCGTCTTCAGCTTCGGCAGTTCCTCCGGATAGCGTATATAGTCGAGATGTATGCCGTCGATATCGTAACGTCGTGTCACCTCGGCGCAGATGTTGGCGAGGTAGTCAGCAGTCTGTTGTGTCTCCGGATTCATGTATCCGTAGCCCTTAATCTTTATTATGTTGCGCGCCATCTTATTGCGCAGCTGCTTGCAGCCTAAACCGTCCCACTTGCCTACGGGCATTGTAACAATCCAGGCGTGCAACTCCATGCCACGACTGTGGCACTCGTCGATGGCAAACTGCAAGGCATCGTAGCCTGGCGATACGCCTGGCTTGCCCGAGAGGCAGCCGTCCCACGGTTCGATAGTAGACGGATAGATCACCGTTCCGCGCACACGGGTCTGTAGCAGCACGGTGTTTATGCCGGCTCCTTGCAACTGGTTGAGTATGCGGCGCAATTCGTTCTTCTGCTTCTCTATTGATGTGGCTGTCTGAGCGTAGGAGTGAGGCCAGTCGATACCGCCGATAGTGGTAAGCCATACCGCGCGTACCTCATGCTTAGGAGCAATACGGTCGTGGTTGAACGAATTGGAAGTGCGGGCAGAGGTAGCCAACGAGCAAATGAAAAGCAATAAAAGTATATAAAAATGTCGCATTATTAGTTTCTAATTTCGTATTAATACGCCACAAAGGTAATTATATTTTTCTGTTTGTCAAATATATTATGTACTTTTGCATTATAAATACTCTACTTATGAAAAAGAAATTATTTACAATAGCCTTGGCGCTCTTCACAACACTGGGAGCCCATGCACAGTTTGAAAAGGATAAGGCTTATGTTGGCGCATCACTCTCTGGTATAGACCTCAGTTACAATGGAGCAAAGAAGCTTAACCTTGGTGTGCAAGCCAACGCAGGATACTTCCTTGTTGACAATTGGATGCTTATGGGCGAACTCGGCTGCGACATCTCTTCGAGCGACGACGTAGACAGCAAGTTTAAACTTGGTGTTGGCGGTCGCTACTACATGGAGCAGAACGGCCTGTTCGTAGGTGTTAATGCAAAGTACGTGCATGGAGGCAAGAACTATAACGACTTTGTGCCTGGCGTAGAGCTCGGTTGGGCTTACTTCCTCAACGGCAATGTTACCATTGAGCCTTCTGTCTACTACGACCAGTCGTTCAAGAGCCATAAAGACTTCTCTACTATAGGTCTGCGTCTTGGCATCGGCATTTATCTCTTTAAGAAGTAATGGAGAACACTTATCCGTCACAACTGCTCGAAAAGGCAGTGTGCGAGTTCTCTAAGTTGCCTGGCATAGGTCGCAAGACAGCCCTGCGGCTTGTGCTCGACTTGCTGCGTCGCACAGAAGATGAGGTAGACGGTTTCGCCTCCGCAGTCACACGGCTGCGCAAGGAGGTGAAGCATTGCCGCGTATGTCATAACATAAGCGATACAGACGTATGTCCGATATGCTCCGATCGTCGTCGCGACACCACGTCGATTTGCGTCGTGGAGAACATTCGCGACGTTATGGCGGTGGAGAACACACAGCAGTATAACGGACTCTATCATGTGCTCGGTGGTATAATATCGCCGATGGACGGGGTAGGACCGAGCGACATAGAGATTGATTCGCTTGTAGAGCGTGTCGCGGCAGGCGGAGTGAAGGAGGTGATATTGGCACTCAGTTCCACCATGGAGGGCGATACAACCAACTTCTATATATCGCGTAAACTCGCAGCCTACGATGTTGTGATAAGCGTCATCGCTCGCGGCATCTCCGTTGGTGACGAACTGGAATACACCGATGAGGTGACGCTCGGCAGAGCAATATTGAATCGTACAACAATGACTAACAAACAATGAGACGAACATATAAAGTGCTGAACGCAATATTCATAGCTTCGTTGTGCATATCAGCGACTATGGTATTGCTTTTTGAGACCGACATACTGCCCGACGGCATCTATCACACCGCAACCGGTGCGTCGGAGTTCGTGTGGGCTACCGTCATGGAGTTGCTCACCATCTGCATCATCCCCGTAGCATTGCGTCTTTTCCGCTTTCGCCACATTGCCGAGCGTCTCGTCTCGGCTGAGGCTCTGCTCAACTGGGGAGCACTTCGCTTGCTGATGCTCTGCGTGCCGATGGTGCTCAACACCTTATTGTATTATATGTATATGAACGTTGCGTTTGGCTACATGGGCATAATTCTGTTCCTATGCCTCTTCTTTATCATGCCCACACGGGCAAGATGCGAGTCGGAAGTGGTGAAGCGCGATGTTGAACACAAAAAATAAGAACTGTATTGAAACTATCAGTCATTATAGTCAGCTATAAAGTACGTTTCTATATCGAACAGTGCCTGCACTCGTTGTTTAGGGCTGTTGACGGTATAGAGACCGAAGTGTATATAGTCGACAACCATTCGGATGATGGGAGCGTGGAGTATCTGACGCAGAAGTTCCCAAATGTGAATATCATAAGTAGCAATCGCAACCTCGGTTTCTCACGCGCCAATAACGTTGCCATAAAGCAGTGTACAGGTGAATACGTACTCTTGCTTAACCCGGACACCATTGTTGGCGAGCATACGATACACGATGTGCTCGCCTTTATGGACGAACATGAGCGTGCCAGTGGTGCCGGCGTGATGATGCTCAAGGACAATGGCGAGAAGGCTATGGAGTCGCGACGCGGTGTGCCTACACCTATGACTGCGTTCTACCGGATGAGCGGACTATGCGCACGCTATCCCAATAGTCGTCGCTTCGCACGTTATTACATGAGCTATCTCTCCTGGGACGAACCTGCACAAATCGAAATCATTAGTGGAGCGTTCTGCATGTTGCGTCGTGAGGTATTGGATAAGGTAGGATTGCTCGACGAGGACTACTTTATGTATGGCGAGGATATCGATCTCTCTTTCCGTTTGCTCAAAGCAGGTTACGAGAACTGGTATATACCGACAAAGATATTACATTATAAAGGTGAGAGCACGCACCGCTCATCGTTCCGCTACGTGCACGTGTTCTATGATGCCATGCTCATCTTTATGCGCAAGCACTATGGTCATTTCAGCATCTTTGTCAGTCTGCCTCTGAAGATTGCCATCTGTTTTAAGGCGTTGTGTACGCTTATCGGTATGCAGATGCATAGCGCACGCAAGCTTCTTGGCTTGGTGCGGCCACGTAAGCGCCTCACCACTCTTTATGTCTTCATTGGTAAGAAAGAACATCTCGAAGACTTCAATCGGTTGGCAAAACGACATGGTATTGATGCTGCGTTTGTTGAGGGTACAGTTTCTACACTGCCGAAGGGGCACGTAGGGCAGGAGTTTACGTCTTATCAGCGTGTCTATGCAACATACGACACCGAGGCATACAGCTACGAGGATATCTTCAACATCTTCTCTGAATCACCACAACAAAACATACTGATGGGTATGTACAACCCAGCGACGCAGACAATCGTAACAGGTGAGGAGGTGCTGCGATGAATACACCGCCGGATACAGTTACCACGAACACACCGCGAGTAGCGTTGCGTGCGATGGAACCCGAAGATCTCGACTGGCTCTACGCTGTAGAGAACAATCGTGAGGTGTGGAACGTGGGCAACACCAACGTGCCATACTCGCGCTATGTGCTGCACGACTACATAGCAAACGCCACCAACGACATCTATAACGATGGACAGGTACGTTTGATAGTGGAGAATGAGGAGCACGAGCTGATAGGAATGGTAGACGTGTTCGACTTTAACGCGCAACATAGGCGTGCCGAAGTGAGCATCGTTGTGCGGAAGGAGTATCGTCGTAAGGGATATGCAGCCGCTGCAATCGACCAAATACTCGACTATTCATTGCACATTCTGCATCTGCATCAGCTCTATGCAGTGGTGGCGGAGGACAATGAGGCATCTTTGGCATTGTTCTTGAAAAAAAACTTTCAGACGCATAATAGGCTGAAAGAGTGGTTATTTGATGGTGTCAAATACACGGATGCGATAGTTCTGCAGAAAATATTATGAAAAAAAAGAGCTTAAAAATTTGGGCGTTTCAAATAATATTTATACCTTTGCACTCGCTTAAAAAACGAAACACTGACAGCTTTTAAAAGCAAACTTGTCGTATTGGTGCGTTAGTTCAGTTGGTTAGAATACATGCCTGTCACGCATGGGGTCACGAGTTCGAGTCTCGTACGCACCGCCTATTCGCTTTTTAAGACAACAGAAAAGGAACAAAACACG